>Ga0180302_10000263_pt1 | contig 21876 bp, 19 predicted proteins | sample GuaBasSediGuay17_FD_121794 | JGI IMG/M metagenome (GOLD analysis project Ga0180302, IMG submission 121794) | Subseafloor sediment microbial communities from Guaymas Basin, Gulf of California, Mexico - Guay17, Core 4571-4, 12-15 cm | ecosystem: Environmental > Aquatic > Marine > Hydrothermal... | reverse complement strand
TATGCTTCCTCGGAGTAACCCCACAAGCCATATATAACACTATTTGGGCAGCAGTATCCAAAAACATGTGCAAACCAGTAAAATTTCATTTCATCGCATCAAAAGAAGCAATAAAACACCGCAATATTGTTGAGAAAAAGGTTAGAGCCATCTGCCAAGAATTCTTAAACATAACACCAGAAATAAAGTTCCATATAGTTGATGAACAAGATTTAGAGGAGATCTTTAAAGTTCCACGTGAAATAGCTAGGCAAGAAAAGGAAAAGGGCAACAATGCGGTAATTGATGTTACTCCTGGAAGAAAATACATGTCAATCGCATCGCTACTAGCAGCCCTTGACTGCAACGCAGAAAAAATCCTATACCTCCATTTAAAGGACCCCTCTTATCAAGGAAAAGATTACCCCTTGATACCCTATCCTTTACAGGAGTTGAGGGACCTCAAAAATGAATTTAGAAGATAGGTTTGAAAAATTTCTTATCTGTGAAGATGAGCTTCAAGTAGTTTTAAACGAACTTTATAAAGAATCGGAGAAATTTGAAATCATGTTGCCTTTTACGCTTCGTGAACCTGCTCTTGAAATAAACTTTAAGACCCTTGAAATTAAAATAAATGTTGGGAAAAATGACTTTCAACTTCCCGTAAAAACCGCAAAAAAAGTTAAGAGCGAAATATCTAATTACGGAGATGTTCTCGACGCACTTTTCTCCGCAGGAATACTAAAACCTGAAAATGAAAACGAAATCATAAATTTTTTGAAGAATAAAATGACGGAAGCTGAAAAGTTTACTTCTTCACCAAGGCCCTTTGCTATAGCTTTTGACACTAACTGCTTTATGCTTAAAGTGCCTTCAAACCTTTTACAAAAGGAACTTAGAAAAATTCCCTGCGTATATTCGGAACTGGTTTTAGAGGAACTTGGACTACTTGCCCAACATAAACTTAACGGAATTATTGAACATTTAAAACAACTATATCCAAGCTCAGCCCATGAACTCTCTTTTTTACGGCACTGTGAAACTAGAATTGCTAGAAGAGCGAAAATGGGTATAGCCGAGGTCAACAAGCTTCAAATAGAACATGCTGGCAAAACAATAGGAGCCAAACCCCCAAACAACTTTTCAACACTGAGTAGCATTGAGAGAGATAATCAAATTATAGAAAGCTACGTAAACTACCAGGAAGAAAGAAAAGTTGAGCTTATCTTCTTAACTACAGACAACAATGCAAATATTCGCGCAGCTACAAAAGGACTAGCAACATTTTACATAAAACAGCCAACAAACCTATCAAATATCAAAATAAACTATAAATCCTTAACAAAACTATTTTACACCCTATCAGTAATGTTCGGCTACATCAAGCTTAGAACAGGATTCACAACCACACTAATTTATAGTACATGGCCTGGAAAAACTTTCAACGAATGGAAAAACAACCTAATGAAAATCCTAATACCAAAAGACACCAAAGCAACTCAAAACATAAGGAAACATTTAGCAGTTTTAAGAACATAAGTGAGAAACATGATAAGAGGCTACAGCGAAAAAGCAAAAACCCCCTTAAAAATAATTCTTAACGTTAGAGACATATACTCCTACCTTTACTGTCCAATATGGGCATACATACTAAAAACATACCATTTCAAACAACCCGTAACAAGAAAAATGCTACAGGGAAAAACACTACACGAACTAAGATACACAACAACAAAATTCTTAATCAAAGGCTTAAATATCCAAGAAGCAATAAAACTTGCAATACAAGAAGTAACTGAAAAATTTAAAGAACTAAAACCATCAGAAATAAAAAATGTGATACAAGACTTCCGCAAAAACTATGAAATCCTTAAACACGTTCCAGAAACATTTGAATACGAAGTTTACTTAAAATCTGAAACACTTGGACTAAAAGGCAGAATAGACATCATAGAGAACGGACATCCCATCGAAATCAAATACACAAACATGAGAACAGGGTTCCCAGAAAAAATCCAACTAACACTTTACGCCCTTCTTCTCGAAGAAAAAACTAAGAAAAACATTGAGTACGGATTTATAGAAAACTGGAAAACCGGAGAAAAAACAAAAATACAATTCACAGAAAAACTGAGAGAAAAAGCTATAAAAATGAGAAACAACGCAATAAAATACTTCTACATAGAAAAAACAAAACACATCAAAAAAGCTAAAGTAAGCATCGGAAAATGTGAAAACTGCGAAATAGAAGAATTCTGCAAAACAATAACCAACCAGTAAGCACACAGCATTATTAAATCACCCAATTTTAACATCTCCACTTTGTGTTCCTATAACTCTAAAATCCTATGAATTCGATTTTGCATAAAACTAGGACATAGCTCTAACTCAAGTTAAGTCAGCCATGAAGATATACGTATATTTTATTGCTGTTTGTCTTCAGTTTACATAGCCTATTTCTTCAAAAGACATAACAACACGGCATAAAACTAATAATACACACTTAACCTTGATAAATCATCCATCAATAAAAATATCGATAAATATACAACTATTAACAATGATGACAATCATTTATATTTTATTTCTAGTGGTAATGTTAATATTTAACGGAAAGCAAACTTTACATAGGTTTCTGGAAAATAAACCTACCAAAAGAAAAATATCCAAAGAGGAAAAGCGAAACACATTGCTGTTTCAAATCTTAATTTAAAACAACAATCGGAAAACACCTATGACCATTTGAGTTGATTGTATCATATTTAAGATTAATATGCCCGTAGATTTTCTATAAGGTTTCTTAGTTCGAAGCATCTACGGTTGTTATAAAATTACCTTACCAACATTTAAAGCAAATCTAAAGCTGTTAAATATGAGAAATGTTGATTCATTTAAACACTTAGTGACAATTAAACTAAAAATTCAATACTAATTTCATTATTTCCTCGGAAGCTAAGTTTGTTTTCGAACCATTAAACACATCAAAATAACGACGTTCAGCTAGTACTCTATAGTGTATTTTATTGAGAACGTTCTTGTAACTTCTGCACCTATGGTTATGGGATGCGCCGCCCCGGTAACTTTTCCTACAATAATTCTGCCACAAATTTCAATTAAATATTTAAATCCACGCTGAATGATTTTACCAGAATAGGAGGAAAACACTGCATCCCCTGTCCCTGCTCCACTTACGGTATATATTTTAATGGGGTGTTCTTCTCCTGGAAGTATTTTCTTCCCACCAAATACATCTATAAGTCCTCCCATGAACTCCGTTTCTTTTCGCAGTCTCAACAATCCAAAGAAAACTTTCTTCTCTTTGGGTTTCGGGAGAATTTGACGAAAGTCTATATTTTCAATCCTTATAGGGAAGTTATGTACATTTCTTATCAAAAAGTAGATACCTGTACCACCTTCAATTATTTGTATATTGTCTAGTTCAACAACCTTTTCTCCTTCGATTTGTATGATACGTACATCGCTTGTACTTATTCTAGGTATTTTCTGGCCACAATAAGGACAGTAATTAAAATCTTCACTAACCTCTTTTCCACATCTAGGGCATCGTAGCATGATTTATCTACTTCTCCGGGAAAATTTAAATTTTACTTAGTGCGCGCTAGAACAGCAAGCTTCCGGTGTTATAAGCAGTTCGTTCAAATTTTTCAAACTGGTTTTCACATTCAAAAAATCTTAATTAAAAAAGAACAGCACGTGAAGCTCAGATGTGTGAGTTTTTGGCTGGGTTCAAGGTAGTGATATGCCTTCAACCTATGTTCATCTATCAGGAAGGGATGTTGATAATGCAATTCTAAGGATCTACGGGGAACTTCCTAGGATGAGGGGGAGGAAGGGCTAAGAACTAAGGTTTGTCCTAGGTGCGGGAATGAGAACCCATCTGAAGCTGGTTTCTGTAACAGATGTAGACTTTTTCTAGATGAGAAAATAGCTTTAGAAGTTAAAAAGAAGGAAGAAGAATTTTTGTCAAGGCTTATCGATGAGGAAATTCTGGAGAAATGATTGAGAAAAAGGTTAGAGAGGTTTTAATGGAAATGAGGAGCTGAGACTTGTCTTATTCCGACTAAGGTGGATTATGTTGATGTTTGCATAAGCTTAAGTTAGGTGACATTTTCGGCTAGATCTTTCAGCCACTTCATGAATTCTGTTAAGAATGAGTAAAGCTTTTTCTCATCTATCTTTTCTATTAGGAGATGTCTTTCCGATCCGAAAGGGAAATTTTTAACACTTAACATGGAAACTTTTTCTCTTAGGTTTCTCCTGTACTTCTTGTAAAGTTCTAGGATGAATCTTAATTTTTCCAATGTCTCCCTTTTCAATTTCTTTAGGTTTATGTTAAATTTGCTAGAGATGAAGTATATGTCTATAAAGTCTCTTTCTTTAAACCCTCTTCTAGTTAGGATTGCTCTAACTTTTTCACACAACATTTCTCTGATGTCGTACACGTTGAAGGGTATGGTTTCTCTATACTCCATGTAGTACGTTGGAAAGAGAAACTCGAGTTCCTTCGATTCCGGGCAAATAGACCTTAATTCAACCTTCTTTACTGGAAATATTATGTTTTCAACGAAATTTATCTGTATTTTAATGAACGTTTCGGTTTCGATTATTGAGGGAAACCATAACTTAAATGTCACGAACTTGTTACCGCCACCAAGCTCCACATATCTTCTGTTACCTTTTTCACATTTGAAGTCTAGACCCCTTTTCTCAGATATTTTTTCGAACAACTTTCCAATTGAATCTATTTTGCTAGATAAAAGTCTTCTAACAGCTTTTTGGCTTAATCCTTTGAAAATCGATTGGTTAAGGAAGGTGAAGTCCAAGTCTACTGAGAACCTATAGTAGCCGAGGTAATATTTTATTAGACAGCTTCCACCTTTAAAAGCAAAGTTTTCTGCAAAACTTGTTTTTGAGAGATCTAGTAAGATTTGATGTAACAGGAGATCTTTCTCAACTAGACTTTTATCTAACTTTAGCCTTTTGCTCACTTCCTCAACAAATTCTTTCATCTTATCATCTCCAAGGTTCTTCTAACTGTCTTTGGATACTTTTTCGAGTATTTGAAGAGTTTTTTCTTGGAAGCTTTACTGACTAGCTCTGAGATATCAAGAACGATTTTCTCCTCAGGTATACTTCTGTACCGCCATAGGTATATGAAGTCTAAAATTGTTTTTTCCAAGTCAGAGTACCTTAACCTGTTTTTTTCCTTTATTCCGAAGAAAAGCGACGGTTTAATCTTTATGAACTTAAACCTGTGACCTGCTACCTTTATCTCGTTAGCTCTGAATATTTTGTCGTTTAAGACGAATTCTATCGGGAAGTATTCGTGAGTAACACCATTAAGCCTTAAAGCTGTGTAAAGGCCAAAGTACCAGTTTTTAACTTCTTTGGCTTCCATACCTTCAGCAATCAGTTCTAGATGGCTTAAGTCAAGTTTCCCAAGCTTAATCTCCCTTGGAGATTTCACGTAAAAAACTCCTTTGAAAATTCTGACAAGATAATCTCTACTTAGGAGATATCTGACCATATTTTCGTATTTAGCTTCAATCTCTTTACACATACTCTTTAAGGTAGTGGAATCAGTAATCTTTCTATTCTCTACCCACAGTTTTTTCATAAGCAACTCTGCTTTTCTCATATATATCACAATATCACACTTTTTATTACATTATAATATATATGATTATATCACATTATCAAATAAGAAGATTGTGAAAAGGAGTTCTCACCTAAACTTAATAATGTTCTCACCTAAACTTAATAATTGTAGATGTAGAATCAATCTTTAGTTATAATTCCTTAAAATTTCTTTTAGAATGCTATTAATTGTTTGGTTAAGAACCGTTCTGGTTTGCCGTTACTTTTGGAGCATTTAACAACTTTGTAACAGCAAATCTTCCTACCTCCGGTTTCGTTGGGGGGTTTCGCGGGAACGTTTCATCTTATTTGCTCTGCGCCCCTCGCCGTTTATTTAGGGAGCACTCCACACATCCCTCTTACGTGAATCCCACATATCGCTCGGAAAGGGGCATCCAAGCTTGCAAACGCCAAAATTTGAGATACGAAACATATAAATGTTTTCGAAGGCTTCACTCCATGTTACTGCCCATCAACATAGATTAGCTTCATGTTTATCATATCTATAATTGATTTAATCAGAGTTGTTTTCCCTGAGCCAATAGGGCCATAAATAAAAGTGTTAACCTTATTAGCAATAAAAGAAACCATCTTTTTTCTCTCTTTTTCTCTAAACAAAAGTTTTTCTGGAATATATTTTTGACAATACTTCTGGATAAACTATTAATTTCTTAAACATGAAAACAAGAATGAGATTAAAATCAAGAATAATTTATGCAAGCAGAGAATTCCGTTAGTAGTTTTTAGTCTTTCATAACTGGGATTCGATGAGAATTGAATCATGGAGTCCCCACTTTAGTAAATTCTATTGCTTCAGCAATCACTTGTTCACCATATTCAGCTATTAAATCGCCTACAATGACTTCATCTTCTACAGGAAGACCTTTCTTTAACCTTTCCACTATATCACGACCTGTTGTATGTACTTCTTCACCAAGCATAGTCTTTACCTCTTCAAGTGCCTTTTCCAGATCTCCTTTGTACTTAATTTGAAGACACCTAACATACTCAAGTACTTCTTTCGAAAACTCCTTAATTCGAAAAACAGCATGACGTGTTTGTTGGTGGCTGCAAAGAGTTTTCTGAGTAGAAAGGATACTCTAAGGTTTCAATTAAATTTATATGAGAGAGTTTTGCGCTGTTTTTAAGTATTATCAAATTATGTTTTCAAGTTTTACCGAAAGATGAGAAATAGTTTATTTATTTTTTATGTGAGTTCTATGTTTACGGCTTGGAACGATGTCAAGGATATCGATTTTTCATATTTATGTTAATATATTGCAAAATTGTATCTGATTATGTACAATATTTTTGTTGTTTACTGTTTTTTATTTTTGAAGATCTTTGCTTGCTGTTTTCTTTTTACATAATTCAGCTATGTTTTTGTTTAGATGATGTTGTTTATCTGTCTTCAGGCTATTTGTTTTTATATTACTGACATTTAAAAAATCTCTAATTATACAATATTTAGCAGGAGAATATGTGGCCTTCGAGTTGACATCTATGTGGAATGTGGTGAGTGCATGAGCGATGATTTATGGAATGTAGTTTATGCAGCTTTTTTACATGATATCGGAAAATTTAGGCTTCGAGCTGGTTTAAAAGGTCTTGAAGTATCTACTGGTGAAGTTCTAAATGTTCATGAGGCTCATAGCTCTGTTTTTATTCGGGATTTTCTTCCCGAAAAAGTTGTTGATAAGGAAGTTGTTTTATATCTTGTTGGAAAGCATCATAATAGATTGGGTGAAGTTCTTCCAAAGATAAATGTACCAGAAGTGTTTGTTAATATTATAAAGGGTGGTGATCAACTCTCAGCTGCAGAAAGAGAACCAGAAGATTTTGCACGTGATTTATATCAGCCGCTAATTAGTATTTTGACGAAGGTTGAGCTTGATAAGAAAAGTAATGATATAGGTTATCTTTCCATCGACCCGCTCAGATTAGAAAAAGATGTTTTATTCCCTAAGAGAAGAGAGGAAGCTAGATGTAGTGAAGATGCCTATAAGAAGCTGTGGTCCATGTTTGAAAATGAATGTAAAAAGATAGGTGAATTGGCTAACTATCTTTCTTCAGAGAAATTTTTTACTGTTCTTTACTATTTGCTTCTTAAGTATACGTTCTTTATTCCTTCCGCCGTTTACGAAACTGTCCCCGATATTTCTCTTTTTGAACACCTTAAAAACAGTGCAGCCATAGCGGCATGTCTTTATTATAGGAGAGTTAAAGAAAAGGTTTCAGGTGGAAATGAATTTCTACTTGTTTACGGAGACATATCTGGAATACAAAGGTTTATTTACACCATAACATCTAGAGGCGCACTCAAGGGTTTAAAAGGTAGATCTGCTTACATTTCTTTTCTTACCGAGGCTGTTGCAAAACATATTATTGTTGAATTAGGTTTACCTCTAACAAATATTATTTATTGTTCTGGTGGTCATTTCCTTATTTTAGCTCCAAATACTGGTAGAGCGAAAGAAACGCTCAAGAAAGTTATTAAAGATGTAAATAAATGGCTGGTTGAAGCGTTTGCAGGTAATCTTTATTTTGCAATTGACTATGTTGAATGTTCTGCTGAAGATATAAGGAAGAAAATTACTAGCAAAATGGATGAAGTGAAGTTAAAGGTCGCGCTTAAAAAGCAGCGCAAATTTTCTGAGATAGTCTTGGATGCTTATAATAAGGTCTTCGAAATGGAGGATGTGCGTCCTGAATATGCTAGGTGTGAGATTTGCGGAAGCTATAGAAAGGTTGAGGTTCGTGATGAGGTTAGGATGTGTGAGTTTTGCAGGGATGTCGACTTATTAGGTGGGAAGTTGAGAAATGCAAAATATATTGTTGAAATTATTTGTGGAAAAGATGAAAGTCCTTTTATTGAGGAAAGAGAGTTTGAGGGGATTTATAGGTTTCCTAGGTTTGGTATTTACTTTTATGTCACATATAGCTATGACGAAATGGTTACTTTTCTTAAAATCATTAAGAAAGGGGTGAAAATTGCATTATATGTATTAAATGATACGGATTTTCTTTCAGATGATTTAATCCGGATATCTAAAGATTATGGCGCACCTTTGGGTTTCAAGTTTATTGCTACGTCTACTCCGGTTAAAAACGGTAAAATAATGAGTTTTGATGAATTGGCCAAGGAATCTAAGGGTGCTCATTATATTGGTGTATTAAAAATGGATGTTGATAATCTTGGCCGTGTGTTTAGTGAAGGTTTGAGGGAGGAAGAACGTACTTTTTCGAGAATTTCTACTTTAAGTTCGCTTTTATCTTTGTTCTTTGAGGGTTATGTAAACAAGATATGTGAAGAAAGTGTTGTAACAGATAATTATCGAGAGAGGTTCAAGGATAAAGTTTACGCTATATATTCTGGTGGAGATGATCTACTCATCATTGGGGCATGGTCTTATATATTTGAGTTAGCCTTTAAGCTTAGCGAGGAGTTTAAGGAATATGTTATGGGTAACCCGAATTTGACCGTTTCAGGTGCTGTTTCTATTGTTCATCCAAAATATCCTGTTTATCTCTTTTCTGATGAGGTTAGTAATCTACTAGAGGGGAAAGCTAAGAAAAAACCCGGAAAAAATAGTTTAGCTATGTTTGGTGAGGCTTTTTACTGGGACAATGCGAGATCCGTTAAGCAATTGAAGGATGAAATTGTCAGAATGATTGAGAAGGGGAAAAATGGTAAAACTGTTTCAAGAAGTTTTATACAAAGGCTATTTGACCTTTATTACGTTTATGATCGTCTTAAGAGTACTGCGATTTTCAGAGAAAGGTTGCATTACATGTTAGGGCGATATAAGGAAATGTATAAGGATTTTGAAAGTGAATTGGAGAATATAAAGCCCTTAATCTTAGAACATATGTGTTGGCTAAATGTTCCCGCTAGGTGGGCTGAATTAGAAACTAGAAAGGAGGTAGGAAGAAGTGAGTTTTCAGACTAGTAGGTTTAGTTATGAAAGAGGTGAAGTAAACAGAATAATTAATGAAATTAAGGGAAGGAAGTCTTTTAAAGAGATAGACGTGGAAACAATAGATTCGTGGGGAGAGACGCTTGGAAAAATGTTATCTAGGAACTTAAAAACTTCACAGATCAGAAGAATTTTTAGCGAATTTAAAAAACTACATACCGAGATTAAGTCGGGAAAAGTGGAGAGAATAAGAGAAAAAGTACTTTTACTGAAACCACGGCTTGCATACGTTGCTGGAAGACACGCAGAGGCAAAACCCTTGACTAATGTGTTATCAGAAGGAATAAAGAAGATTGCAGATTTAGAGGACTATGAGAGGTTTTTCCAGTTGTTTGAGGCAATTTTAGCATATCATAAGTATTATGGAGGGAAAGATTAAATGTCTGAGGAAAAGTTAAGGCTTTTAAGCAAAATTGTAATAAAAGGGAAAATCTTATGTGTTACAGGTCTTAGAATTGGTGGTCCGAGGGTTGGATTGGAAATTGGTGGTTTAGATAACCCTGTAGTTCGTGATCCGGTGACTAATCAGCCTTACATACCCGGTTCATCATTGAAAGGGAAGTTAAGGTCGTTGCTTGAGAAAAGTTTAGGGTTAGATTTGACGACTGTGGTTAGAGGACCGCCGAAAATCAGAATACACATTTGTCATGACGAAGAAAAATCAAAGAAATGTGCTGTGTGTAGAATTTTCGGTGTACCGGCGGAAAAAGCTGTTATGCCTACGAGAATTATTGTGAGGGATGCAACTTTAACTGAGGACTCAATAAAGATGTTGGAAGCTGCTGAAACTGATTTGCCGTTTACCGAAGTAAAATGGGAAAATGTGTTGGATAGGATTACCTCTGCGGCAAGTCCAAGGCAGACGGAGAGGATTCCTGCTGGGGCAGAGTTTGATTTTGAAATCGTGTACAATGTTTACGATGATGTGGATAAGGACTATTTAAGGTATGTTTTTGAGGCTATGAAGCTGCTTGAAGACGACTATTTAGGCAGCAGTGGAACTCGCGGCTACGGTAAAATTGTTTTTAAAGATATGAAAGTTTTGGAGAGAACAGTTGAATATTACAAAGGTAAGGAGCAGGAGAAAGTCCTTGGAAAAGGTTCATATGACAGTGTTAAAGATTTAATTGATGATTTCACTAAAATAAGGGAAATGCTTTGAACGTTGGAGATGGGGTACAGTGAAGACCTTTATGTTGAAGTTTCATAGATCTGCGAGGTTCGGTGAATTAGGGCTAGGCGAGGAATCAGTATCTCCCATTCTTCACTCTGATACCTTATTTAATGCTATTTGTAATGCTTGGGTTGCATTATTTGGTGTTGATGAACTTGAAAGCCTCTTAGATGACTTTAAATCTGGAGATCCACCGTTTTTAGTATCTTCCGCTTTTCCCTATACATGTGTGGATTCTAAGTTCTTTTTGTTTCTCCCTTTTCCCCAACCCTTCTTGAAAAGGAAACTTGAACCATTGCAGTGGAAAAAGTTGAAAAAGATAAAATTTATCGAATTTGATATCTTGAAAGACGGGAAAATTAAGTGGACAAATTTCGTCGATGAAAGTGTTTTTACAATAAAAGACGGTTTTTTAATAAGGAAAGAGCACGAGGAAGAATTGAGGGGAAGTTTACCGATTTTCAGAAGTGAAAGAACTATTAGGAACAGGCTAGATAGAGTTACTAAAGCATCTATGCTATTTTATTTGATGGAAACCTTTTTCAAGGAGAATTCTGGACTGTATTTCCTCTTTAATGACTTAAAGGGATATTTTGATAAGGTTTACGCTGTTATGAAATTTCTTGGAGATGAGGGTATAGGTGCGGATAGGTCTCAGGGTAAAGGTGCATTTAGCCTAAATATTAATGAAACGTCGCTTCCAAGCTTAAGTGATGCTAATGCTTTTGTTACATTATCCCTGTATTTTCCGCTAAAAGAAGAATTGGAGGAATACTTTAGAGGAGAGAAAATTCTTAGTTATTCTTTGGTGGAACGTGGAGGATTTGTGTATTCTCCGTTTTCAAAAAAAGCTGTTAGAAAACAACCTAAACGCTTGTTTACTGAGGGAAGTGTTTTCCCGCTTTTAGGTAAGGAAATTTATGGTAAAATGGTGGAAGTGAGGAAAAAAGATGAGGTTGTTCCTCACGATGTTTTCCTGTACGGTTATGCTTTTCCATTTAAGCTTAAGGTGGAGAGTGAAACACCGTGAAATTGGAAAGTTATAGAGTAAGAGTGGAAACGATTACTCCGCTACACATCGGAGACGGCGGCAGGCTTGTAAAATCCGATTATATTGCGAAACATCATGAAGTATATGTATTAGATTTAGATAAAATCTCAAATAAGATTGGAAAGGAGAGTTTAGAGAAGTTTGTAGAAGTTATTGAGGAAAGTTTTAGACATCCAAGGATTTTGATAGATTTTCTTAGTAAAAAGAGAATAGACCCTAAAGATGTTTCAAAGTATTTAATCGAGAATAAAGCCACTGAGGAATTAGGCGAAATTTTGACTGTAACTAAAAACCCATGCTTCTTTCCTTATATTCCTGGTTCGTCTCTTAAGGGGGCTATAAGGACAGCTTTACAATATATGTTTTTGAAGAAGAATCCTGATAAATTGGAGAGGGTTATCAACCATGCTTTGAGACGTGGAATTAAAAGGAAGCAGGCTGGTTCAGAGGTGGAGAGAGTTGTCAGGGGGAAAGAAAATTCGTCTTACTACGATTTATTTAGATTTGTAAAGGTTGCTGACAGTAATGCTGTTTCTATCAATTCATTGGCTGTTTTTACTGTTAAAATATTGGAGAAGATTGGAAAAAACTATAGTATGAAGAGATTTCCGATTACTGTGGAAGCTATTAAACCAGGAACAATAGTTGAAACCACTTTTACTTTGGAGAAGCTTGATGAAAAATATCTATCAGAATTAGGGTTGAAATCAGTTGATATTGACACTATAATTAATGCTTGCAACGATTTTTCAAAAGATATCTGTGAAAACGAGATAAGGTTTTTTGAGGAATGTGGAAACAGAGATTTACTTGCATTTTACAAAAATTTAAGGAAACAGATTAGTGATGATTTGATGTTAATCAAGGTGGGTTGGGGATCTGGGTACGATGCGATAACAATAGGGCTTCTTTTAAAAGATCATCCTCGATTTAAGGATATTAGGAGAAAATTTAAATTGGGAATTGCAGGGGTTGCTGAATTCCCTATTTCGAGAAAAATTGTGATGGGGAAAGATAAGCAGATGCCACTTGGATGGTTAAAAATACATTGTAGATAAAGTATCTGAATCTGCATTGTTCTAAAAGTTTATTTAATTATAATTGGTGATTGATAGAAGGGAACCCACAAATAGAGTAAATTATAGGAATTGTTTGTGTGAATGTTGGGTTGGAGAAGTAGTTTTATATTTGTTATGGCGTATATTATTTATGGTGTGATTTATGAGGTGGTTTTTGTGCTGAGGCCTGGTGAGGTTGTTACCAAGGAGGAGTTGGCTAGGAGGTTTGGGGTTTCTTTGAGGACTGTTGATCGTAAGATTCATGAGTTGCTTTCTGGTGGTGTTATTTTTCCTGTTCCTAGTAGTGGTGATTTTAGGAAGTTTGTTTATGTTGTTGTTGAGGATATGAGGGATTTTAATGGTGTGCTTAGGGATTTGAGGGCTTTGCTTGATGAGTTTTTTGGTTCTGATGATGTTGGAAGGGAGTTGCTTTGGATTGAGGTTCTTGTTGAGTTGAGGGCTCTTTATCTTAAGGCTAGGAGGAATCGGTTGTCTGCTACTAGGATTCTTGTTAGAGACTTGTTGTTTCTTGCTGAGAGGTATGGTGTTGGTTTTGCTAAGGTTTTAAGGGATGTTTTAGACGGTTTACGTGAAGTTATGAGTGATAGAGAGGTTAGGGAGGTTATTAGACGTTTGGTTAAAGAGGGTTATGTTGTTGAGTTTGATGTTGAGGTGTTTTATTAGTGAAGTGTCTTCTCGATACTTCTGTTGTTATTTCAAGAGTTCTTTTCAAGTCAAAGGTTAGAAAGGCTGTGAATAGTTTTCTCGGTAAAGTTGAACCAGTTGTAACGACTTATATTGTTGGTGAGTTTAGGAGGACCGTGATACGTGATGTAGTTTTTTTAAGAAATGTTATACATAGGTACGGTTTAGGGGAGGCTTTACATTTTTTGGCTAGGCTTCCAAGGACTAGGAGGGTTTCTAACATTTTTAACTTGCTTGGTTTGGTTACCAAGATTTCTTTGGATGGTTTTGAAATTATAGATATTCTTGATCTTTTAAGAATGAGGCTTGAGGAACAATGTTTTGATGGCGTGAAGATGCTTGATGACGGGACAGAATGTTATCATAGTAGGGTGTTGGGAAATATGTCGCCGGATGGGTTTTTTCGTATTTCATTTCCTTGCAGAAATTGTAGAATCACAAATTTTATTAAGGAGAATTTAAACTTGCTGAAAGACTTAAAGGGGAAATTGAGTTCAGATTTAGGTTCGTTGACTGCCTCTCTTATTCAGGAGGCAGGTAAAAGCGGGATTAGGTGGAGAACCTGTAGAAAAACATCTGATTTAATAATAGTTTTAATAGCTAAGGTGAAAGGTATATCTGGAGTGGCTTCGCTAAATGAAAAAGATTTTAAGGAGATATGTGCGGCTTTAAAAGTTAAATTTGTGAATCCTATAAAGTTTTCCACTGGTTAGTTGCTGTTTTTTTGATTGAAAGTTTATTTTGGTTGTGGTTACCCTTTTTATTATTTTTTGCATATTTTGTTGATTTTGTTATTTGTGTTGTTTTAGTTCAGTGTTTCTCATGTTTTTATGAGATAAATTTATAAGTCCTTAACTCATAATTACATGAGATTTATAGGTAACACTATAGGGAGGTAGCAAAATGTTAAGCAAAAAGTATTCATGCAATGTTTGTAAGCTTAAAAACATAGACAAAAAAACCATTTGTATAACTAAACACGCAATAGAGCGTTTTTCTGAAAGATTTAATCTTCCCAGTTTTAAAGCTTTACGTTCAATTTTACGTGTTTGTTTATATGGCGATCTTCGCTTAAATACTTCTAGGGACTTGTGGTATGCTACTGATTTTAACATGGTCGTTTCAGGGAAAATTGATGGTAAGTGTTTTGTTGTTTGCACCGTGTACTACTTCCCGTTATTTAACGAGAAGGAAAAAGTGTTAAGGCTACCTTCCATGAAATTGGATGGCGATTTGCTGGTGAAGTCGCCTTTTGGAGTGTTTAATGTGGTTAAAGGTTTTTCCGGGTTTACTTTGAAGCCTTTGCGCCGTATTCACAGGAGAAAGATGTTTGCGTCGTGTTGACTTAGGTGGTGGTTGTTGTGGTGTTGAATGTTGTTGTGGTTCAAGAAAGGGTTTCAAAGAAGTTGGACGAATTGGTTGGAGATGTTAAGGGAACCGGGAAAATGTTTGATGTTCTGCTCAATGAGTTTAACTCCACAGATAGTTTAGAGGAGGTTAATTCGGTTATTTTGAGTGACAGCACTGTTTTTGGTAGATTTCCTGAGGTTGTTTTGGTTAGGGAGAACGTTAAGAAGGTTAAGGTTCCTATAGATGTTTCTCCATCTCTCTATGGTACTGATACTGTTTTGGATGCTTTGAAAGGGTTTAGTGTTGTTGGCGTTGATACTAGTGAGATTTTGCCTTCTGCTCATATGTTTCCTTCTTTTCTTCTTGTTAACGTTGGTGTACAGGGAATACGTTACGGTTCTTCTTTGCATGTTGAGGATAGTGTTCCTTTCATTTATACTTCTGCTGATTTGAAGCGAGAAGCGAGGAAAGGTGGTTATCGTATTACTTCTACGTGGAGTGTTGAGAGTAAAAGATGGAAGTGTCAGTTTAACATTTTAAGGGATATTTGCAGTAAGTTTTCCGATCCTGTTTTTGTTCTTTTTGATGAAAGTTTTTCTCTGGGCTATCTCGGTGCTCGCTCTGTTGATGAGCGTAAAGCTGTTGTTGAAAGTTTTGTTGAGGTTATGAAGTGTTTTCGTGATCTTAGGGTTGTTCCTATCGGTGTTTTTTATACTAGGTCTTCTGCTTTATGTGCTTCTTTGATTAGGGGGCTTTTCTGTAAGGATAAGTCTTGCTGTAAGGATTGTGTTGCAGAGGCTAGGAGCAAAGGTGAATTGGATAAGTTGCCGTGTGAAGAGATGCTTATGAAGGATTCTACGTTGATCGATCGTTTTGTTGATTTTGGTTGGCGTAGCATGGTTTTTCAGGTTTTAAACCGTGTTACAAGGGAGCATGATCTTGAGATTTATGGTTTTTATCTTAAGGTTGGAGGTGGCAATGTTTTGAGGGTTGAGTTTCCAAGCTGGGCTTTGAGATGGGTTGAACAAATTGGGACTGTTGTTTTGGGTCAAGCTTGTTTAGGTGGTGGTTATCCTTATGTTTTAGAGCGTGCCCATGAGCAGGCGTATATTTCTTATTCTGAGCGTAACTGGGTTTATGAATATGTTTCTAAGCTTTTACGGGAAAAATATGGTTTAGATTTGAAAATTTCTAGAAAAGAGTTGAGGAAACGTAGGGGGATTGTTTGATGACAGACTGGTTTAAGATTTTTAGCGATAAGGATGCGGCTATTGGTGAAGTTATTTCTTCAAGTCATGTTGGTTTTCAGGTGCAGAGTTATAGGTATGAATATGCGTATACTCCAGAGTACGGTTCGATTTTGGTAACGAATTGCGACACGCACTTAACTATAGGTGTTGTGGTTGGAACTAAGATAGAGCCTGCTCCAGGGCTACCATCGGTTCCAGTACCTCTTAAGGCGACTAGAAGTGAGATAAGGCAGAAGTACCCTGACTTAGAAGGACGTTTTATTGATGTTTACGATGCTGTGACCATTGGTTATTATGCTTCGGGCAGGTTTTATCAAAGCCGCCCTAGAAGGAAGCCTCTAATTCACGATCTTGTGTATATCCCTGGTAGCGAGTTCATTGAAGAGTTTCATTTTTCTAGCAGAAGCTCCATGGATTATTTACCCATTTTAGTTAGCGCTGTTTCCGTTGATGAGTTAAAAGTTTTTCTCGAAATATATCTTAACTACTTGATCGATAAGTTGGGTGAAGAAAAACGCTATTTGTTGTTTGAGGCTTTTTCGAGTGCTGCAGCTAAGTATTTCGGGGATGATGTGGTTGACTTGCTTTTGGAGATTGGTGAAAAAGTTTTCTTAGGGGTGGAATAAAGATGAGTGAGAATAAGGTTTTTGCTAAGGTTGTTGGTGGAAGTCTTAGTAAAGGTGTTGATGCTCTTATACTTAAGAGTTTTTCAACTGAGCAGGTTAGAGCTGGATCCATGGTGGTTATTGAGGGTAGGGAAAACAAGTATTTGGGTGTAGTTTTCGATGTAGAGCATTTAGGTTCTAAGAGTGTTGCAGGTATGGTTAGCCGTGAAACAGTTGGTGACGCTGAGACCGCGAATCTAAGGGGCAAGGTCTTGTCTAATTTGAGGCAATACGGCAAATTGCCATCGGTTGTTAAGATAGTTCCAATAGCTTCTCTGGTTGATGGTTCAATAGAACAGGCTGACACTTTGCCTTATTATATGGCTTCTACAAGTGTTCCTAGTCAGGAAGATATATTTTCCTTTTACGGGGAGGAAGAAGAGGGGGTGATATGGTCTTTAGGTGTTCCTAAGCTTCCTTTAACTGAAGGTAAAATAGATGTTCATATTCCTGTAAACGTGGATGTTTTAACGAGAGGATCTTTCGGTATTTTTGGTAAGAGCGGCACAGGTAAAACTTTTCTCGGTAACATTATTGCCGCTTATATCGTTGCTTCTAATTATAGTGGTAAGCTTGAGAAAAAGGTTAAGCTGCTTATTTTTGATATGCACAGTGAATATGGCCTTATGGTTAAGGACACGGTTGGAAGAGATTATGCTATGGGTGTAGGTCAAGTTTTCAGCGAAGACTTCATGATATATACACCTGACATGGAACTTGCTAAAAATAGAGGTTTAAGAGAGTTTAAAATCAGTGTTGATAGGGTGACGGGAGAAGATATTGCTATTGCAGCAGATGCTTTCGGTTTAACAAAGACATATGTTAACTATCTGCCTACTTTCGAAAAACTGCTCAGAGCAAAGTTTGGAAAGGATTGGTTAAAAGCTCTTTGTGGGCTTCTTGGCGATGATGAAAACCAAGCGGCGGAAGAAATAGTAAGGAGCGATAGTGGTGTTGCTGGTTTGCAGTCTTTTAGGGCTGGCCGTTCGAAACTTAGAAGATTTGAGAGAATGGAATTTATAGATTGGCGTGGTGTCGCAAAGGATTCTGCGGATGAAATTGTCGAAGAGATAACTAGCGGGGAAAGGAGCGCTATTATTAGTTTTGGTAGATATGGGGACGATAAGGCTGCATATATGTTGATTGCTAATATTATTGCTCGCCGTTTATGGGAAAAATATGTTGAGCTTGCTATGGAAGGCGGTAAACTTGAATATCGTGTTGTAATTTTCTTGGAAGAGGCACACAAGTTTCTTGGACCTGAAACCTACTATATGACGCCTTTCGGAAACATTGCAAGAGAGTTGAGGAAGAGAGGAGTTGTGCTTTGTATTATTGATCAGAGGCCTTCCCAGATTTTTGAGGATGTTCGAGGCATGCTTTGGAACTACTTTGTGATGCTTTTAACCGAAGACAGCGACATAGATGTATGCACTAAAGGTTTGCCTTACCCTAAGCTTTTCAAACCCGTGATTCAGCAACTTAGGAGACAGGAGGTCTTAGTGTACGGTGAGGCAATAAACGTCCCGGCTGTTTTGAAAATCGTAGATTACAGGTCTACGATGGACAGGCTTGCTGAAAAATATCGTAACGCTCTGATTAAAAAAGGAAGGGAAATAGATCTTCTTATTAAAGAATATGAAATGGGAGGAGATGAAGATGAGTAGAGGTCTTAAAATTGTTCATACAGCGGATTTACACCTCGGTGTAGGTTTATCCAATATATCTCTTGGCAATGAAGAAATTGAGCGTAAAAGAATTTTAGACTTCATTAATCAGTTGAAAAAAATTAGAGATTTCGCTGTGAAGGAGAAATGTGATTTTTTCATTATCGCGGGAGATGTTTTCCACCATAGAAGACCTAGCGGTTTTGTTCTTGACGAGTTTTCCAAAATTGTAGGCTCAATGCTTAAGGAGGATATTGTTGTTTTGGTTGTTGCTGGAAACCATGATCAACCAGTATCGAAAGACGTAAGGCCTTACATTAAGGCGCTACATGACATAGGTCCGAAAAACTTCTTCTACATAGATAAACCGACTGTTAAATCTATAAAGGGTTTCCGTAGCGGGAAAACTGTTTGCTTTATTTGTCTTCCCTATCTTCATCCAACGCTTTTCGATCCTAAGAGCTACGAAGACGCAATAAAAAATATTTTTACAAAATTACATGGTAAAGTCGAGAGTGAATACGATTACTTGGTTGTGGTTGGTCATTTTCTGACAAGAGGAGCGAAGCTAAGTAAAGGTGCCAAGATGATTATTCCCGTAGATGATATTCCTATATCTGAGCGAAGTATTTCTTCAGATGATGTAAGTTATGTTGCTCTTGGACATGTTCATAAGGCTCAAGAAGTAGCTAAACGAATCATTTATTCCGGGTCTGTTGAGAGAATAAATTTTGGGGAAGAAGAGGATGAAAAGTTTTTTGTGTTTATTGAGGAAAGTGGTGGGGATCTAGAATATACTTTTGAAAAATTAAAGTGTAGACCGATGCTAACTATTCCAAGTCTAAGGATCGGTGTAAAGGGTAAAAGTATAAATTTAACTAAGGCAGAGGATCCTACTGGGGCATTGTTGGATGTTTTAGAGAGAGTTAAGATCTTAGAGGGTGCTATAGTTAGGTTGATTTGTACTTTGAGAAGCGATCAAACAATAGATGTTGAGAGGTTGGATGAGTTTTTTAGTTCCAAGAATGTTTTGCACTGGTTCTTGAGAAATGAGCCTGTCGATGTGGATCGTCCTATTATTGATCCTGTGATAGGTAAGAAGTTGAAGGAGATATTTGAGGAATATGTTAGGCGGATGTTTGAGGAGAAGGTTTCGCAGGACATACTTGATGTAGTTTTGAAGGAAGGTGCTAGGATTTTGAGAAAGAGTATGGAGGAGGTTTAAATGTTAATTGAACGTGTGGAAGCTCAGAATTTTGCATCATATGATCGTGTAGAATTGGATCTTAGGAAACTTGGTAGAATTGTATCGGTTTTTGGAAGTACTGGTGCTGGTAAAACAACTTTACTCGTAGATGCTATAACTTTTGCTCTTTTCGGGTTAGCTTATGGGCAGTCAGATGCAAAGTTTGCTAGACAAGTTGTTCCACCTGATCAAACTAAATCCACGGTAACAGTTGATTTCAGGGTAGGAGAGAAAAGATATAGGGTGTCCAGAACTGTTTTTTCATCTAAGGGTAAAAGTGCTAAAGCGTTTTTAGCTGTTATCGATGAAAACGGTGAAGTAAAAGAGTATGTTGAGAAAAGGCCTAGAGAAGTTACTAATAAGGTTCAGAGGATAATAGGTGTTGATTTCAAAACTTTTATGAATACAATTGTTGTTCGGCAAGGAGATGTTGCCAAACTCATTGGGCGAGAAGTAAAACCTGCTGAAAGAAGAGCAATATTTTTGAAGGCCTTTCAAATTGAGATGGACACATGCAAGACAACCGCAAAAGAAATTAGAGACCAGTTTAAAAGCAAAATTAGAGAAATTAACGTTAAAATACAAAACTTAAAGACGTTTATCAAAGATAAGAATGACGTTAAAAGGCGAACAGAGAATTTAGAAAAATTAATTCAGAAAACAGATAGAGAACTTAGAGAAGTTAAAGCTAAAATAGAAAACACCGAAGAAGAGATCGGAAAGAAGGATTTAAACATTAGAAAAGTTGAGAGGGAATTAAACCAGCTGAAAACACTTAAAGAACATTTAGATAGTTTAAAAAGTGAAAAAGAACAAAAAGAAAAAGAATTGAAGAATACAGAAGAACTTATCGCGAAAGGAGAAGAAATAAAGCAAGAAATTGAACTATTGGAAGAAGAAGTTAAAAAGTTAGATGACGGCGTCAACCTATTGAAAGACTTAGAACACTTAAAAGAAACTGTAGAACGACTACAAAAAGAACATCGGAAAATCAAGGAAAGAGAGGAAAAACTAAAAGAAATAAGCAGAAAAATAGAGGAAGACGAAAAGAAACTAGAAAAACTAAGAGATGTAGAAACTAAGTTAAAAGAAAGCAAAGAAACATCTAGAGATTTGCATGGAGAAATTGAAAACCTGAAAGGCTACAAAAAATACATCGAAGAGAGTAGAGAACTCTTAGAGAAAGGTAAAAAAGAAGGAAAAACTGTATTCTGCCCGGTCTGTAAGACAAAACTTACAGAAAACAAAATAGAAGAAATAGTTGAACATTTAGGGGGAGAAAAAGAAAAACTAGAAAAACAAATAGTTTTTCTAGAAAACAAATTGGCAGATTTGGATAAACTTATTGAAAAGTTAGAAAAGGACTGGGAAGAGTACCATAAGATAAACATGAGAATTAAAATAAATAAGGGTAGAATAGAAGAATTACTTCACGAATTGTCCGAAAAGGAAAAAGTAGAAAAAGAACTGCAAGAAAAAAGTTCCGAACTAGAAAAGATAAAAGAAAAATGTATTTCACTTTTAGGTGAAATTCCCAGCTACACTAAGTTAGTGAATCTTAAAAATGATAAGGAAAAGAAGCTTAGAAAGCTCATTAAGGACAAGGAGAAAGTTGAACAAGCTATTGGAAGGAAAATAGAACTAGAAAAACAATTACAGCAGCTAGATATAAAGATAGGCAATCTTGAGCAGAAAATAGATTTCAATCTACTTGAAGAATTGCAGACAAAGCTAAGTAACCTAGAAAAAGAAAGAGAAAAACTAGAAAAACTAAAGAAAGAATTAAGCGACAAGGAGAAGAAACTAATAGGTGAAATTGAAAGAAGCAAAAAGGAAAAAGACATGCTTGAGCAGAAATTAAAGGAAATAGAAGAAAAAAGCCAAGAACTTAAACGTCTGGAAAAAGCATTAAGCAGATTAACACAACATTACCAAGCATATAGAATTTTATATGAAGAGGTATTTCATGAAAAGGGTTTTCCCACATTCTTTTTGAAGATGTTTTTAAGGGAAGTTGAAAGATATTCTAGGGATTTTCTTAAACGTTTTCTCTCAGATAAAGACATAAGGATAGAAGTCAATGAAAAGGGAGAAGT
>Ga0180302_10000261_pt1 | contig 21951 bp, 25 predicted proteins | sample GuaBasSediGuay17_FD_121794 | JGI IMG/M metagenome (GOLD analysis project Ga0180302, IMG submission 121794) | Subseafloor sediment microbial communities from Guaymas Basin, Gulf of California, Mexico - Guay17, Core 4571-4, 12-15 cm | ecosystem: Environmental > Aquatic > Marine > Hydrothermal... | reverse complement strand
TAAGGTTTCATAGGGTTTTTCTATCCTAATATGACCAATGATTATTGATTTTGTTGTGAATGGGTAAGGGGCGACCTCAGGCTTAGCCGAAGAGATTTTGCTAACCAATGTGGATTTACCTACCTGAGGCATTCCAGCTACTATTATTGATGGTGCATCAGCGTTTATTGAGGGTATATTACGTAATGCTATATAGCTCTTCTTTATAATCTCTAAACATTTGCGTTTTCTCTTTACTGTCGATAGCATTCTACCTATAGCTTCTCTTCTTATCTTCTTGATCTCAGTGAGATATCTAAATATTAACCTCTTTCTCTCCTCTTCCTTAACCTCTTCTAGATTGATTCTTTTCTCTTTCACTAAGCTACGGTATCTAATGAAGAACTGTCTTAGTAATTTTCTTGATCTTTTCAGTTCATTTATACAACGCTCATATTCATTATGGTTTATTAATAATTTAATCAATTCCCTATAAAATGGATGAAGTTTATTTATATCAATAGCATCATCTATTACTTTATTAATTTCACTTAATAAGATATTGTATACTAGTTCTATTCTTTCCAGTTCCAGTCTTTTCCTACTCCTCCAACCTTTACCTTTGACCTTAAGTTTCCGGTACCTATTTTGTATTTTCTTTAATATCTCGTCATAAGTCGGTACATACGGTAGTGTTCTAGCATTAAATACCTCAGTACAATTATTCATGACCTAGTATACACCTTTACCTCCTCTACCCATAATAAAGTAAAAAGCCTAATAAGTTAATATACAAAAAGAATGTGATGACCACGATAATAACGACTAGTAATACCCGGTAGTCAAATTCTGATACTTAAGTTCTTGACTTCATAAAAGTATACTATTTATGTTGGGTATTCTTACCTTAATATCTTCAACAAAGTCTTTATAGTATTTAGTTTTAAGAATTTTATAGGCTCTCATTAGGTTTACGGGATCAACATGGAATTTTCTTGCAATTTCGCTATAACTCACATTAACATTCTTAATCTTATACAATATAAGAATTGATAGTGCCTGTTTTACTCTATCAGTTCTTGAGGCTATGCGGGGATACTCATTCAATACATCCAGTATTATTTTTGCCTGCTCTAGCTCATTTCCTTTGAGTACATTCGATAGTTCTATGGTATTACCTCTCACTAGAGTCTTTACCAATTTAATTTTCTTACCTAAAGCGATGTCCCGCAAAACTTCATCCTTTACCCTAACGCCCGGTCTTAAATTAAAGTGTTTAAGTATCCTATAATATTCATTCACAGTATTCTTACATCTACGCAGGTGTTTACTTGTTTCCTTAATTTTCTCCCTATACATTATGTTCCCTTTAGCATTATACCCATTTTTATCATTAGCCTCTATTTTGTAGCAGTCGAAATCATATAGCCTATCTACTACTAATCCGCAAGCAGTACAGACAAGAGTGCCATTTTTATAATCCCATATTATACTATCTCTACTCGAACATTCGGGGCAAATCATTCTTCTTCACCTTTGCTTTCAGTCTAAACATCTTTGCTAGAAGTTATAAGGTTATCCGTAACTAACCATAAGTGGAGAGAGGGTAAACTGAAACTATTCACTTAGGAAAAAGTAATATACAAGACGAGCTAGAGTAGTCAAAAGGTGAAGAATTAGATGAGCTATCGAGAGTATGGCATTGGCGCTACTAGTATAGGTATAAAGCTGAAGGATGGAGTAATACTTGCAAGTGAGAAAAGGATATCGTATGGTGGTTTCGTTATTAGCAAGGCAGGTAAGAAGGTATTTAAAGTCACGGACAGAATGGGTATCGCCTTTGCAGGTTTATTTGCTGATATGCAAATGCTCGCAAGAATACTAACATTAGAGGTAAAATTCTACGAGCTTACCATGAATAAAAGAATGACCATAAGAGCAGCAGCTAAGCTCCTCTCAAACATATTATATTCTCAAAAAATGCTACCATTCCTATCTGAGACTTTAGTAGGAGGAATAGATGAAACAGGTCCTCACCTATACGTTCTTGATGCTCTAGGCTCTCTAATAGAGGATCAATATGCTGCTCTTGGTTCAGGAGCCCCAATAGCTATAGGTATTATAGAATCTCAGTATAAACCTGATATGAGCTTAGATCTAGGTGAAGAATTAGCAGTAAAAGCTGTTAAGGCATCCATCGAGCGTGATGCAATATCAGGTGATGGTGTTGATGTATTAGTGATCTCAAGAGACGGTATAAAAGAGAAATTCTACGCTATAAAGTAAACTAAAGCTTAAACATTGGAAGGAATGAAGAATGAAAGAAGAATTCATAAGAGAAGTAGCATCAATACTCAGTAATGCACGAAAGGCTTTAGAGTCTAGATATAATGTAAGAGAGGCACTTCTTTTACAAACAAGAACAGCAATAAGAGATTGTGGTATAATTATATCCTTAATTCATAAAGGAGACGTAAACGGGGCTTTAGAGAAGCTTAAAGATGTTGAGGAAACGCTAAACACTATAAATCATTATTTAAACACCTATCCTGAACTAACTTATGGTGATGTATTAACAGCGTTTCAAGAGTATGTTGAAGCAGTAGCATTACTATCTATAGTAAGAGGTGACGTCTCTCTCTTAGTTGATAAAATGAACAAAATAAATGTACCTGTAATATCAATAGTTAATGGTTTAGCAGATTTAATTGGGGAGCTAAAGAGACAAACTATTGAGTCATTACTTAAAGATGATATTGAACAAGCGAAGAAGTACTTAAAGCTAATGGAGGATATATACATGTTACTTTACGACTTCGAATACCCAAGATCATTGGTTCATGGTTTGCGACAGAAAATTGATATTGCAAGAAGGATTATAGAGGATGCAAGGAGAATAATTTTAGAGTGTAAAGTTGCTTCTGAGATAAAGAGTATAGTAAGGTTGGGTTCAAGTGCTAAACTTAAGGAAAGCTAAGTACATGCAATTATCATTATCAGAAAGAGTTATATGTGAAGATATATTTTCTTATCCACCAAAATTTGTAGCGGGTCTTGACATATCGTATAGGAGAAATAAAGCTTGTGCTGCTTGTATAGTAATGGAGTATCCTTCATTAAGACTTGTGAGAAAAAAAGTCTATATAGATGAAGTAAGTGTGCCCTATATACCAACATTTCTAGCATTAAGGGAATTACCATTCTATATCACTCTATGTTACGAATTCAAAAAGAGAAAAGACATAATATTCTTAGTCGATGGTCATGGGCTTTCTCATCCACGAATGCTTGGCATAGCAAGCCATTTAGGAGTAGTATTGGACATACCAACTATAGGCGTAGCTAAGAAGAAGTTAACCGGCATATCAAAAGTCATAGATGGTGTAGAATATATAATAGTAAATAACCTACCTGTATGTGCAAAAATACAGTGTGAAACATGGCATAGACCACTATACGTTAGCATCGGTCATGGCGTGTCGTTGAAAACAGCGATAGAAATAGTAAAATCCACCATGAAGACAGGTAGCCTCCCAGAACCCATTAGACTTGCTGATAAAATATCTAGGGAGATAATTAAGAAGCAACAATAAGAAACTTACTCTTACTTATTACAATACATTTCAATAATACGTTTTATAATAGCTGTTGTACTTACATTTCCTACATCCTGAAACTTATCTTGCATCCTAATGATTAGTATGTTGTCAAGACCATGCTTTCTTAGTTCATCTTTCAATTTTTTCTCATCAATTTTTTGATCGGGACCTAAAAAGATGATGTCAGGCTTCTCTTCTAATATTGAGTTAATTATATCCGTCTTATCACCAAGTCTGGCCTTATATACTCCTTTAATACTCGATATAACAAATAATCTATGCTTCTCATCATTTATTGGTCTTCTACCTTTAAATCTTTTAACATTACTATCTCTGGCTACAATAACTGTTAAATCACCTAACTTTGCAGCCTCCTTTAGAAAGACTATGTGACCTGGATGTATAATATCGAATGTTCCACCAACCAAAACTTTCTTTCTTTCAATTATAGGTCGTGGCCAACTGAATTCTAGAACTCCTAAGAGCCTTAGTGCATCAAGAATGCCTTCAGCGTATGATGAACAAACGATGCTTGTAATATAATCTTTTTTCTCAAAATAGTACTCAGCGTCAGACAAGTATCTTTTAACATAATTTATTATGTTTCCTATCTCCTTCTTAGTAAGTATCTTACTTTCCTTAAAATATAGGTTATTGAGAGCGTAATGTAAATTCTGAATATACTTTTTTGCCCGATCCTTAGGTGAAGACACTTCTAACTCCTCCATAAATTAAGCTGAATTAAGTAAGCCAGTACATTTTTTTCAAAATCTCTTCTTCTATGAAATGCAATTTTGCAGGAATTATTACAACATGGGGTGGAGGTCCAAAATCATATTTTACCATTTTCTCTATTTCACCTGCCTTAATTAATTCATCGTTATAACCTAGTCTCGCAATACCTATCACTATCGTTTTACCTGTTATTACTCCTCCTCCAATTTTAGCCTCTAGCTCTAATAGTATATTCAATGCATCATTCACTGTCATGTAGATTTTCTTCTCATTATCATACTCTAGAAGTAGTAGTGTATGTAAACCTCTGGACATATTATCCTTAATTACATGGTATGGGTACTCGTATACTATTCCATTTTTAGGATAGACTATTGTAACAGACTTACCAAACCTATATACCATAAGCCCGCTCTTACTTATTGCCGCCGAGAATATCGAAACCCCATTAACAATTTTTACTTTAAGCCCTTTCTCTAAAGCTGATATAATTAAAGAAGCATGAGTTGTAGCCACAAGAGGGTCTCCTACAACAGCTAATACTACTTTTTCATACTTTAGTCCATAATCTATTACTATACTTTTCTCCTCTAGGTCACTCCTCCCTAAAAGCTTGACATTACTATTTAAAGCCTTAATTAGCTTGAGAAACAACTGGTAATCTCCGGTGTATGTATCTATGAACACTAAATCTGCGGACCCAATTTCATCTAAGGCCTCAACAGTTAAATGTTTAGGGGATAAACCCAAACCTAGAAGAACCAACTGTCCCAACAATATCACCGATACTAAGCATCCAGTTAACTATATATTTATAGTCCTTAATAAAGGCTTGTGGTATTGTAAGAATTTTATTGTGGCGGGCCCGCCGGGATTTGAACCCGGGACCTACGGGTTAAAAGCCCGCCGCTCTTCCTGGCTGAGCTACGGGCCCTGATTTAGGTCAGTATCTTATTCTCCCTGAGTCTCTATTTTAAATTTATCGTTTACCTCTTAGTAGAAGGCTAAGGTTAATAAGGTAGTTCTAGCAGTAAGACTTATATCTATCTCTCTAATCCGTGTGAGAATGAGAGGCTTAAAATCACGATTACTCTAGGACCAGGGAGGATCAGATTAAATCATGGCTAAGAAAATAAATATTCTAGAACATGTACTTGTACCTAAACATGAGGTTTTAGACTATAAGGAAGCGTTGGAGGTACTTAAAAAGCTGGGTATAAAGCCTGAACAATTACCATGGATTAGAGCATCAGATCCTGTTGTTAGATTGATTGGTGCTAAACCAGGAGACATCATTAGAATTATTAGGAAGAGTCCAACAGCGGGGGAGGCAGTAGCCTATAGGTATGTTGTTCCAGGTTAAAGGGTGGTAGAATTATGGTTGAAGTGGAAGAAAAACGTGTAGTAGGGGTAAGTGAAAACCCCAATACATGGCTTACTGTAGAAGATAGATGGACTATAATAGAGGCCTTCTTCAAAGAGAAAGGACTAGTAAGACAACATCTAGACTCCTATAATGATTTTGTTGAAAACAAGCTTCAAGAAATAATTGATGAACAAGGCGTTATAGAAACGGATATACCAGGATACTACATTAAGCTTGGTAAACTTAGGATAGGAAAGCCCGTAGTTCACGAAGTTGATGGAAGCACCAAAGAGATAACCCCTATGGAGGCTAGGTTAAGAAACTTAACATATGCTGCACCCATGTATCTTGAGATAGTGCCTGTTGAGAATGGTATCGAAGAAGAACCTATGGAAGTCTTAATAGGCTATCTCCCTATAATGCTTAAGTCATCAAAATGTATTCTCTATGGTAAAAGTAGGGAAGAACTAATAGAGCTAGGCGAAGATCCTAGAGATCCAGGAGGATACTTCATAATTAATGGCTCTGAAAGAGTTATAGTGACACAAGAGGACCTCGTTGTAAATAGAGTTCTAGTTGATGTTGCAAGCAGTGGTATGGCCGCAACGCATATAGCAAAGGTATTCTCTGCAACAGCAGGATATCGTGTACCAGTGGTCTTAGAAAGATTGAAGGATGGAACACTACACGTTTCATTCTCAGCAGTACCAGGTAAAATACCATTTGCAATAATGATGAGAGCACTAGGATTAGTAACAGACAAGGAGATAACCTATGCAGTATCATTAGATCCTGAAATACAGAAAGAGCTAATACCATCACTTGAGCAAGCTGCAGCAATAACAACCCAAGAAGACGCATTGGATTTCATAGGCAATAGAGTAGCAATAGGACAGACAAGAGAAGGTAGAATTAGGAGGGCTCAAGCAATAATAGACAAGTACTTTCTACCACATTTAGGTAATAGACCTGAGGATAGAAAGAAGAAAGCATACTTCTTAGCACAAATGGCATCTAAACTAATAGAGTTGGCTATTGGTAGAAGAAAACCGGATGATAAAGACCATTATGCAAATAAGAGGTTAAAACTTGCTGGAGACCTACTAGCACAATTATTTAGAGTGGCATTCAGAACGTTCATTAGAGATGTAAAATACCAGCTTGAGAGAGCTAAATTAAAGTATAAGAAAATCAACATACCAGCACTAATAAGAGCGGATGTAATAAGTGAAAGACTGAGGCATGCATTAGCAACAGGAAACTGGGTTGGAGGAAAAACAGGAGTAAGCCAGCTACTCGACAGAACAAACTACATGTCAACACTAAGCCACTTAAGAAGAGTTGTTTCACCACTAAGCAGAAGTCAGCCACACTTCGAAGCAAGAGACTTACACTCAACACAGTGGGGCAGAATCTGTCCCTTCGAAACACCAGAAGGACCAAACTGTGGTCTAGTTAAGAATCTAGCATTAATGGCATACATATCAGTAGGAATAAATGAGTCTACAGTCGAGAAACTACTCTATGACCTAGGAGTAATACCAATAGATGAAGTTATATCAAAAGAGATAATGAATGCTGGGGCAAAGGTATTCCTCAATGGAAGATTGATAGGTTATCATCCGAACCCAGAAGAATTAGTTAAAAAAGTAAGAGAGTTGAGAAGGAAAGGAGAGATAGATCCAGAAGTCAACATAGCACATTACAAGGATAAATACATTAATGAAGTATATGTTAATTGTGATTCTGGTAGAGCCAGAAGACCATTACTAGTAGTAGAGAATGGTATACTTAAGTTAAAACCCGAACATGTAGAAAAAATACGTAAAGGAGAATGGACATTTACAGATCTTGTTAAAAACGGAATAGTAGAGTACCTTGATGCAGAAGAGGAAGAGAATGCATACATAGCATTAGAGCCTAAACATATAACACCAGAACACACTCACCTAGAAATATGGACTCCTGCAATACTAGGTATAGCGGCGTCAACAATACCTTACCCCGAGCATAATCAGTCACCAAGAAATACATACCAGGCAGCAATGGTAAAGCAGGCATTAGGACTCTATGCAGCAAACTATCAGCTTAGAACAGACTCACGTGGACACTTACTCCACTATCCGCAAATACCACTTGTCCAAACACGAGGACTAAACTTAATAGGATACAACTATAGGCCTGCAGGACAAAACTTCATAGTCGCAGTACTCTCATACACAGGATACAACATCGAAGACGCAATAATATTGAATAAGGGAGCTATTGAGAGAGGTCTTGCAAGATCAACATTCTTTAGACTATATGAAGTTGAAGAAGCAAAGTATCCTGGAGGACAAGAGGATAGAATAGAAATACCAAAGCCAACAGTAAGAGGATACCGTGGCAAAGACGCTTATGCCAAGCTATCAGAAGATGGTATAGTAGATCCAGAAACAGAGGTGAAAGGGGGAGAAGTCCTAATAGGTAGAACAAGCCCACCAAGGTTCATGGAGGAATTCAAAGAGCTAGGATTAGGAGCAACAATTAGAAGGGAAACATCAGTAGCTATGAGGTATGGTGAGAAAGGAGTAGTAGACATGGTTATGGTTACGGAGACTGCAGATGGAAATAGGCTAGTAAAGGTAAGAGTTAGAGACCTAAGAATACCAGAACTTGGTGACAAATTTGCATCAAGACATGGACAGAAAGGTGTAGTAGGCTACCTAGCACCACAAGAAGACTTACCATTCACAGAGGAAGGTATTGCACCCGACCTAATAATTAACCCACATGCACTACCATCACGTATGACCCTAGGACAATTAATAGAGTCAATTGCAGGCAAAGTAGCAGCATTAAGTGGAAGATTCGTCGATGGCACACCATTCTATGGAGAGAAGCCAGGCAAATTAAAGGTTGAATTACATAACTTAGGCTATAGAAGTGATGGAACAGAAGTAATGTATGATGGAAGAACAGGTGAAATACTAAAGTCTAGAGTGTTCATAGGTATAGTCTACTATCAGAAGCTACATCACATGGTAGCAGATAAGATACATGCGAGAGCACGTGGACCAGTACAAATACTAACAAGACAGCCAACAGAAGGTAGAGCTAGAGAGGGAGGATTAAGATTCGGTGAAATGGAGAGAGACTGTCTAATAGGACATGGTGCAGCACTATTACTTAAGGAAAGATTACTCGATGCCTCAGATAAAACAATAGTCTATGTATGTGAGAACTGCGGATTCATAGGATACTATGACAGAATCCATGATAGACTAGTATGTCCAGTATGTGGTGATAAAGGTAAGTTACATCCAATACCAATGTCATACGCCTTTAAGCTTCTCCTACAGGAGCTTATGAGTATGTGTATTGCACCAAAACTGAAACTCTCAGACATAATATAAGGTGGTGATAAAAAGTGACAGAAATAACAAAACGTATAAAAGCAATAAAGTTTGGGATTCTTTCACCTGACACCATAAGGAAAATGTCGGTTACCGCAATAATCACGACTGATACCTATGACGAGGACGGTATGCCTGTTGAAGGAGGACTAATGGATCCAAAGTTGGGTGTTATAGAGCCTGGACGTAAGTGCCCGGTTTGCGGCAACACAATGGGTGAGTGCCCCGGACACTTTGGTCACTTAGAACTTGCAAGACCAGTTATACACGTAGGTTTTGTAAAGCACATACACAATCTTATGAGAGCAACATGTCGTAGATGTGGAAGGATACTTATTCCAGAAAAAGATGTAAAGCGCTATCTGGAATTATATAAGAAGCTAAGTGAAAGATGGCCATTACTCGCTAAAAGACTTAACGAGCATATACTCAAAAGAGCAATGAAAACAACGACATGCCCTCATTGTGGTGAAAAACAATATAAGATAAGATTGGATAAGCCAACATCATTCTATGAGGAGAGGAAAGAGGGTGTTGTAAAGCTTAACCCAATAGAGGTAAGAGCTAGGCTAGAAAGAATACCAGACGATGACCTATTACTATTAGGTTTCGATCCAGAAGATGCAAGACCTGAATGGATGGTTCTTACAGTTCTACCTGTACCACCTGTTACAGTTAGACCCTCAATACTCTTAGAAACAGGTATAAGAGCGGAAGACGACCTAACACACAAACTAGTCGATATAGTTAGAATTAACGAAAGATTAAGAGAGAACATAGAGGCAGGTGCACCACAGCTAATAATAGAAGACTTGTGGGAACTCCTTCAGTATCATGTAACAACATACTTCGATAATGAAGTGCCAGGTATACCCCCAGCTAAACATAGATCAGGTAGACCATTAAGAACACTGGCACAGAGATTAAAGGGGAAAGAGGGCAGGTTTAGAGGTCACTTATCAGGTAAGAGAGTGGACTTCTCAGCTAGAACAGTCATATCACCTGATCCCAACCTAAGCATAAATGAGGTAGGAGTACCAATAAATGTAGCTAAAATACTAACAGTACCAGAAAGAGTAACACCATGGAACAATAATGAACTAAGGAAATATGTTATGAATGGACCATATAAATGGCCTGGAGCAAACTACATAGTAAGACCTGATGGTAGAAGAGTAGACTTAAGGTTCGTAAAGGATAGGAAGGCATTAGCTGAAACCTTAGCTCCAGGATTCATAGTTGAAAGACATTTGAAGGATGGAGACATAGTCTTATTCAATAGACAACCATCACTCCATAGAATGTCAATGATGGCTCATAGAGCGAAGATCTTACCAGGTAAAACATTTAGATTAAACTTAACGGTATGTCCACCATTCAACGCGGACTTCGATGGAGACGAAATGAACCTACATGTACCGCAAAGCGAGGAGGCTAGAGCAGAAGCAGAAATACTAATGCTAGTCCAAACACAAATACTCTCACCAAGATATGGTGGACCAATAATTGGTGGACTCCAAGACTACATTAGTGGAGCATACCTACTGACATCAAAAGCAACATTGCTAAGAAAAGAAGAGGTGGCAGAACTCCTTGCAGCAGCGAACTATCGTGGCGAACTACCAGAACCAATAATACTATCACCAAAGAAGCTATGGACAGGCAAACAAATAATAAGCCTATTCATGCCAAAAGGATTCAATTACTCACTGAAGGCAAATATATGTCTCAAATGTAAGAAATGTCTATATGAAGAATGCCCATATGACGCTTATGTTATAATAAGGAATGGGAAACTCCTCACAGGAGTATTTGACAAAAAGTCTATTGGTGCACAAGTGCCCGAGAGCGTACTACATAGACTAATTAAAGATTACGGATTTGAATATGCAAGATACTTCTTAGATGATGTATTCAAAGTATTCCTAAGGTATATAGAGAAATATGGCTTCACAATGACACTTGACGACGTTGAGATACCTGAAGAGGCTAAACAGAGAATAAAGGAAATAATGAAAGAGGCTGAGGAAAGAGTAAGAAAGCTAATAGAGGCATACAGGCGTGGAGAACTAGAACCAATACCAGGTAGAACACCAGAAGAGACATTAGAAATGAGAATAATGGAGGTATTAGCAGAAGCAAGAGACTCGGCAGGCGAAATAGCGGCAGAATACCTAGATAAATTCAACAATGCATACATTATGGCACGGGCAGGAGCAAGAGGAAACATATTAAACTTAACACAAATGGCGGCAGCACTAGGACAGCAATCAGTCAGAGGACAGAGAATCGTCAGAGGCTACAAAGATAGAACACTACCACACTTTAAACCAGAGGATCTTGGCCCAGCTGCAAGAGGGTTCGTCGAAAGCAGCTTTAGAGGAGGACTAAGCCCAATAGAAATGTTCTTCCACGCAGCGGGTGGAAGAGAGGGACTAGTAGACACGGCAGTAAGAACATCACAAAGTGGTTACATGCAACGTAGACTTATAAACGCACTTCAAGACCTGAGAGTAGAATACGACGGAACTGTTCGAACACCATTAGGAAACATAGTACAATTCAGATACGGAGATGACGGTATAGACCCAGCAAAGAGCGACCATGGAAAAGCAGTTAACATAGAAAAGATACTTGAGAAAGTCTTAGGACCAAAGGTGATAGTCTAATGAGCAAGCCCCTATCATTAGATGAGAAAAAAGAGAAAATATGGAAGCTAAAAGGTATATTACCTTCATCACTACTAAGTGAGCTAGAAGAGAAGATCAAGAACCTTGAAATAACAAGTGAAGAACTTGACAAAATATTATCAGAAGTTGTAAAGGAGTACTTCAAGGCACAAGTTGAACCAGGTGAAGCAGTAGGAACAGTTGCAGCTCAATCAATAGGTGAACCAAGCACTCAGATGACGTTGAGAACATTCCACTATGCAGGTGTAAGAGAGTTTAACGTAACATTAGGACTACCAAGACTAATAGAGATAGTTGATGCGAAAAAGACTCCTTCAACGCCAATGATGGTAATATACTTAGATGAGAAGCATAGGCATAGCAGGGAAAAGGCATTAGAGGTTGCGAGGAGAATAGAGCTAACAACAGTAGAGAATGTGGCGCGAAGTGTTGATGTAGATCTCTTCTTAAACGCTATTGTAGTGGAATTAGACCCTGACATGATGGAAGATAAGGGAGTGACGATAGACCAAGTTATGAAGGCTATTGAGAAGACAAAAGTAGGTAAAGTGTTACAGGACCCCGAGAACAAGTATAGGATAATAGTTGAACTGGAAGAAACAAGTGAGATAACGAAAATGCAAAAATTAAGGGATAAAATACTGAATGCAAAAATCAAAGGACTGAAGGGCATACGAAGAGCAATAATTCAAAAGAGGGGAGACGAGTATGTTCTAGTAACTGATGGATCAAATCTTGCAGGAGTACTTACTATTGAAGGAGTAGACTACAAGAGAACGGTAACAAACGACATCCATGAAGTGGAGGCTGTTCTAGGAATAGAGGCGGCTAGGGCAGTAATAATAAACGAAATAATGAACGTACTAGAAGACCAAGGTTTAGACGTGGACATAAGACATGTAATGCTCGTAGCAGACATTATGACCCAAACCGGTAGAGTAAGACAAATAGGTAGACATGGAGTAAGCGGTGAGAAGCCAAGCGTACTAGCTAGAGCAGCATTTGAAGTAACAGTGAGACATCTATTAGATGCAGCTGTTAGAGGAGAAACAGATGAATTATCAGGTGTAGCCGAAAACGTTATAGTAGGGCAGATAATACCAGTAGGAACAGGCATTGTTCATCTCTACATGCGACCGCCAGGAGCAAGGGAAAAGTAAAACGGTGGCAAGTACATGGTGTCATTTGAAAGCGAATTAAGAATGGTATTAAAAACAGGGAAAGTTGTTTTAGGATCAAAACAAACAATAAAGTATGTGAAGCTTGGTAAAGCAAAAATGGTAATACTTGCAGCTAATGCACCGCCAAATATAAAGAACGATATACTCTATTATGCCAAACTTTCAAATATACCAGTATACATTTATAAAGGAACTAGTGTAGATCTCGGTACACTCTGTGGTAAACCCTTCATGGTCTCAGCTATTACAATACTTGATGAAGGTGACTCTAGAATCCTCGAGCTGGCAGAGGAATCTGAAGCTAAAGAGGGAGGTGGAAGGTAAAGTTTGCCTGAAATAAAACTCACACCTGACGAAATGAGGTATATTGCATTATTTCAAGATGTAACAGGAGCTGTAGTTAAAGATTGTATAGTTGATAACGACGAGAATAGAATAATATTCCTTGTTAGACCAGGAGACATGGGCTTAGCTATAGGCAAGAACGGAATAAACATTAAGAGAATAAGAAAGATAATAGGCAAGAACATTGAGGTTGTAGAGTTCTCTAATAAACTTGAAGAGTTGGCCAAGAATGCTCTGGCGCCAGCACGAGTACGTTCGGTAAAGGTTGTTTCAAGACATGATGGTAGGAAAGTAGTCTACGTAAACGTTGACCCTCGGGACAAAGGTATAGCGATAGGTAAAGCAGGTAGGAATGTAGCGAGAGCAAGATTAATATTAAAGAGGTATTTTGATATAGACTCAGTATTTGTGATATAAGACTAGTATAATTAAAACTTAAAAACTCTAGAAACTAACTATCCTACAGCCGAGAAGAAAGTATAGGAGGGCATAGAATATGCCTGGCAAAAAGGCCCCAGCAGGGCTATTCGCGGCAAGAAAGCTTAGGAAGAGAAGACTAAAATTTAGATGGAGTCAAAGGGAATTTAAGATTAGGATGCTCGACATAAAGAGAAAGTATGATCCACTAGAAGGCGCACCTATGGCCAGGGGTATAGTATTAGAGAAAGTTGGTATTGAATCTAGACAACCAAACTCAGCAGTAAGAAAGTGTGTAAGAGTACAACTAATAAAGAATGGCAAAATAGTAACAGCATTCTGTCCGGGCGACGGAGCCTTAAACTTCATAGATGAACATGATGAAGTAATAATTGAAGGTATTGGCGGTTCTAAAGGTAGATCTCTAGGAGACCTACCAGGAGTTAGATATAAGGTTGTAGCAGTGAACGGTGTATCGCTCAAAGCGTTACTACTAGGTAAGAAGCAGAAGCCAACAAGATAAAAGCTAGCTACTTACTCAACTCTTCTTGTTGTTGAACTAGTTTCTCGCTTACATAAACATTCTTACCCATAAGTAGGGCTAGGAATATTGCATGGCTGGGTATCATTCTCTTTCTAATTGTTGCCCCATTAACCTTTATCTCTATACTTGCAGAGTATAAGTATGTTTGGGGATTAAGATAATCTATGTAAACATCTCCTATTTTACTGCCAATATCGTCTTTTAAGAGTTCTTTAAAGAAACTTAATATATCGAAGATACTTTCCCTTTCCATATAATATGACTCATCCTGTATCCTATTTATCGCCACAACTATTTCTAAAGGAACATGATATAGATAGAATTGTCTACCATCTTCTAAATGGCATACTATTACTGTCGTATGGGGCGATGTTGGAGTAATGAAAGCCTCTATCCGTTTTACCTTAACCATATCATTCTTCTGTTGCATATTGTAATTGTACCTCCTCTACACAGTCCTAACTAAGGAGGTTATGTGTATTAATACGTTACCTTAATACGTTTAACGTTAAACCTATAAGTAACCTCTGAGAACACACACCAGACAGTCTAAGAGGGTAAACGATATGGCTAATAAGGAGGTAACTGTAAGCACACCAGACATAAAGTTGTTTGGGAAGTGGAGTTTCGAAGGGATAGACGTAAGAGACCCTAGCCTTAAGAAGTACATATCACTTAAACCAGTATGGTTACCTCATACCGGAGGTAGACATGAGCATAAAAGGTTTGGTAAAGCAGGGGTACCAATAGTAGAGAGATTAATAAACAAGATAATGAGGCCAGGTAGGCAAGGAGGCAAGAAACACCTAGCATATAATATAGTTAAGAAGGCGTTCGACATAATTTACCTAAAGACAAGAGAAAACCCAATACAGGTATTAGTTAGAGCTATTGAGAATGCTGCACCAAGAGAAGAAACAACAAGAATAGCATACGGTGGAATAGTATACCATGTTGCTGTAGATGTTTCTCCCCAGCGAAGAGTAGATTTGGCGCTAAGATTTATAACAGAAGGTGCACGAATGGCAGCATTTAATAATCCAAAACCCATTGAAGAATGCCTAGCAGACGAGATAATATTAGCTGCAGCAGGAGATCCCAAGAGCTATGCTGTATCACGTAAAGAGGAGATAGAGAGAATAGCATTAAGCTCAAGGTAACCTCTAATACTCAGTTTTAGATTAGCTAGTGATTTTAGCAGATTTCTAAACTTTCTCTCATCCTCTATTCTTAAGTTTAAAATTTAATAAGGAAAATCCTTATAACGCCCTCTGTACAAATCCTCTACAGCCTAAAAGTGATAATGAGGATGAAAAAGTCATGTCAAAACTCGAAAAACCACACTTAAACCTCGTAGTAATAGGCCATGTAGACCATGGTAAGAGCACACTAGTAGGGCACATGTTATACAGACTAGGATTCATTGACCCAAAGAAGATGAAAGAGATCGAAGAGGAAGCTAAGAAGCGTGGACAGGAGTCATTCAAGTTTGCTTGGATACTAGATAAACTAAAAGAGGAGAGAGAAAGAGGTTTAACAATAGACCTAACATTCATGAAGTTCGAGACAAAGAAATACTTCTTCACAGTAATTGACGCTCCAGGTCATAGAGACTTCGTAAAGAACATGATTACAGGTGCATCACAGGCTGATGCAGCTCTACTAGTAGTATCAGCTAAGAAGGGAGAATTCGAGGCAGGAATGAGCGCTGAGGGACAAACAAGAGAGCACCTATGTCTAATTAAGGCAATGGGTATAACACAATTAGCTGTAGCAGTGAACAAAATGGATGACCCAACAGTAAACTGGAGTCAGAAAAGATACGAACAGGTAAGAGACATTGTATCAAAGTACCTAAAGACCTTAGGATATAAAGTTGACAAAATAAGATTCGTACCAGTATCAGCATGGTACGGAGACAACATCATAGAGAGAAGCAAGAACATGCCATGGTATAAGGGTCCAACACTAGTAGAAGCACTAGACGAGTTTGAACTGCCACCTAAGCCAATAGACAAACCACTAAGAATACCAATACAGGACGTCTACGTAATTACAGGTGTAGGTACAGTACCAGTCGGTAGAGTAGAGACAGGAGTACTAAAGGTTGGTGACAAAGTAGTATTCATGCCGCCAGGTAAGGTTGGTGAAGTGAGAAGCATCGAGACACACCACGTTAGGATTGAGAAAGCTGAACCAGGAGACAATATCGGATTTAACGTTAGAGGCGTATCAAAGAGAGATATCAGAAGAGGAGATGTAGCAGGACACTTAACGAATCCACCAACAGTAGTTGACGAATTTACTGCAAGAGTATTCATACTATGGCATCCAACAGCAATAGCACCAGGATATACACCAGTAGTTCATGCACACACAGCAAGCGTAGCATGTAGAATAGTTGAGATCATAGGCAAGATTGACCCAAGAACTGGTGTTATTAAAGAGAAGAACCCACCTTTCATAAAGCAAGGTGACATCGCAATAGTAAGATTTAAGCCAATCAAGCCTATGGTAGTAGAAAAGTATAGTGAAATACCACAATTAGGAAGATTTGCCATCAGAGATATGGGTAGAACAATAGGTATTGGAATAATTACCGATGTAAAACCAACAAAAGTAGAGATTAGAACCAAATAATAAGAGCAAGTAATTTTTAACCTGACAAATAAAAATATAAATAATTTTTAACCTCCAACCACTATCAAGAAAGGAAATAGGGGAGAAGGATGGTATCAAAGGCGCGAATACGACTCTGGAGTACAAATATTAACAATCTAAACTATGTGGTAGACCAGATAAAGAAGATTGCAGAAAAAACTGGAGTAAAAATGTCAGGCCCAATACCATTACCAACAAAGAGACTAGTGGTACCCGTAAGGAGAACACCCTGTGGTGAAGGAAGTAGTACATGGGATAAATGGGAGATGAGAATACATAAAAGAATAATAGACATAGTTGCCGATGAAAGAGTAATGAGACAAATAATGAGAGTTAGAGTACCAGAAGACGTATACATAGAGATAGAACTAATATAATACTGCATACATGTAGATACGTAGTTAAGAAACATCTTTTGTACAGATAAAAAATATACTACTAAATAATTCTATATTGCCAAGACTGTCCCGTGTAGAAAACATTTTAGAGTGACTAGAATTAAAATAGTATACTGGGCATTTATGTGCCGGGGTGACCGAGCGGCCTAAGGTGCCGGCCTGGAGAACATTCTACACTACCCGGTAAGCCGGTGGGGGATGGTCCCCCGCGCGGGTTCAAATCCCGCCCCCGGCGCCACTACTTCTCTAAAACGTTTATTTTCCTCCCGAGGATACAATCTTTTCCTAGGTGTAATATTGGCTAAGACAATTATGCTTGAGGCTAGAAGTGGCTCTATACCTGAGGAAGTAATTATTGTTGTGAAAGAGGAGGGTGTTGATGCAAATAAGCTTAGAACAAGACTAGCTGAAGGGGGAGTCATAATACCAAGGAATACTAGAAGACAAGGTATGAAACTTAACAAAAAACACTATGTGGTAGTAGACGCCAAGGACTCCATCGAAATAAATCCAGATGCAATAAGGGTAGCCAGATATCTACGTATGGTTAATAAACTCATAGAGAAATATCCCGACACTCTTAAAGAGCTTGAAAAACATAGCTTAGAATGCAAACTGGCCAGCCAGCTCTAATCTGGAACTTTGAGTGACTTGTGAGTATCATACAATCATATTTTGATATTTTTTGTCTTTTATAAAGTTAATCACATTTTACGTAGTATGCCTTTAATCTAAACTCTTAACCTATCCACAGTCAAAGGACATCTCATATGTGTTTGTTTCATTAAAGTTTAAATAGATATCGTACTATTTGAAGTTAGAAAGTCACAGTAACAATGCGATGTGACAAAGACCATGTCGACCCCAGCATTTAGATACATCGTTAGAATAGCTGGAATAGATATTGATGGAAATCTTAAGGTAGTCCACGGTCTATCTAAAATTAAAGGTGTAGGTGTAACGCTAGCCTACGCTCTCTGTAGGACTCTAGGTATAGATCCCGAGAAAAGAATAGGCTTCCTTACAGAAGCCGAAGTGAAACGTATCGAAGATGCATTAAATAACCCTAAAGCGTTAGGTTTGCCATCTTGGCTATTAAATAGAAGGAAGGATTATGTAACAGGTGAAGATAAACACTATGTGGGAGCAGACTTAATAATGGTTGTAAGGGAGGATATAGAGCGTCTTAAGAGAATAAAGTGCTGGCGCGGTATAAGACATGCTTTAGGATTGAAGGTTAGAGGTCAAAGAACCCGTACTACAGGTAGAACTGGTATAACCGTTGGAGTTAAAAGAAGAAAGAGGTAAAGGTGAAGCAGTATGGGTGATCCCAAAAAGCCTAAGAAAAAATGGGTTGGTCCAAGCCATCCATGGATTAAGGAAGTTCTAATAGAAGAAATGGATCTTATGGGAAGATATGGATTAAGAAATAAGAGGGAACTATGGATAGCGAAAACGATAATCAGAAAGTTTAGGAGGCAGGCGTGTAGTCTTCTAGCATTACCTGAACAAGAGAGAAAAGAGAGAGAAAAAACACTTCTCAACAAGCTTTACATATTAGGTTTACTTTCTGAAAACGCAACATTAGATCACGTCTTAGGCTTAACCGTGGAGGATATATTAAAGAGGAGATTACAAACAATAGTCTACATGAAGGGTCTTGCCCGGACAATCCATGAAGCTAGACAATTAATAGTCCATGGACATATAGCTATTGGAGGCAGAAGAGTAAACGCACCAGGCTATATAGTTAAAAGGTATGAAGAGGAATTAGTAGACTACGCACCCACAAGCCCATATAAGCTAAAAGCTCTACAGCAAGAGGCACAAACTAAAGGGTAAGGGTGATAGTGTATGGGATTTGCTGCACGCGAATTAAAATGGGGTGTAGCACATATCTATAGCTCACTAAACAATACGATAATCCATATTACAGACCTTACAGGTGCTGAAACTGTATCAAGAGCTTCAGGAGGAATGGTTGTTAAAGCTGATAGAGAAAAACCATCACCTTATGCAGCCATGTTAGCAGCCTCAAGAGTGGCTCAAGAGGCGATGGATAAAGGTATAAACGCAATTCACATTAAGGTACGTGCACCTGGAGGACATGGCCCCAAGACTCCAGGGCCGGGCGCCCAAGCAGCAATAAGAGCACTTGCAAGAGCAGGCTTCATAATAGGTAGAATTGAGGATGTAACACCGATACCTCACGATACAACTAGAAGACCTGGTGGTAGAAGAGGAAGGAGAGTCTAAAAGTGGTGTAAGTTGATGGAAGTAAGTATACTAGGGCATACTGATAGAAGTCTAAAGGCCCTCATAAGAAATGTACCATTACCTCTAATGAATGCTTTAAGGAGGACGATAATAGCTGAAGTACCAACCATGGCAATAGATGAAGTCATATTTATAGACAACACATCAGCATTATATGATGAAATCATAGCACATAGGTTAGGACTAATTCCTCTGAAAACAGATCTTGATAGGTACAAAACTATGGAGGAGGCTGGTTGCAAAGATATTATGCAGTGTAAGGAGGCAGCTGTAAGACTCATATTAGATGTTGAAGCTAAGGATGATATTGAGATAGTTTATTCACGTGATCTAAAATCTGAAGATCCAGAGATAGTTCCGGTTTCAGATAAGATACCAATTGCAGTACTATCAAAGGGACAGAAGATAGCATTAGAGGCTTATGCTAGGCTGGGGAGAGGTAGAGAGCACATAAAATGGTCGCCTGTATCAGTCAGCGCCTTTAAATATTTACCAAAGATAATGGTTAACACTGATTTATGTACTTATTGTGGAGAATGCGTAAAAGCATGTCCTAAAAGAATATTTGACATAAAAAATGACCAAATTGAGATAAAGAATATTATAGAATGTACTTTATGTAGGTCTTGTGAAGAGGCTTGCCCGACCAAGGCTATAACCGTAACATGGGATAGTAACTCCTTTGTATTCTATCTTGAATCTACAGGCGCTTTACCTCCAAAGAGAATAATAACGGAAGCCTTTAAAATATTAAAGAAAAAACTATTAGAACTACACAAAAGCATTGAGGGGGCAAAGTGATGGTGAAAAGAACAGGACCAACTAATATAGTCCTTCGAAAGACAATAAGACTGTTAAGGAAAATAGCTAGAGAGAATAATTCAGCCTTATGGAAGGATATAGCGGAGAGACTAGAAAAACCTAGAAGGCAAAGAGTGGCAGTGAACATAAGCAAGATCAACAGATACACCCAGGAAGGTGACGTAGTAGTAGTCCCCGGAAAAGTACTAGGTATGGGCTCACTCAATCATTCAGTCACAGTTGCAGCCATATCCTTCTCGTCATCAGCTATAGAGAAGATAACAAAAGTCGGAGGCAAATGTTTACATATAATTGAATTGGCACTAAATAATCCAAAAGGATCCAATATTAAGATCATTCAATGAGTGGGGTGAGGAGAGATCACACTTAGAGGCATAAATATAGAACAGGCAAAAATAATAGATGCTACAGGATTAATTTTAGGTAGATTAGCCAGCATTGTTGCTAAAAGACTATTACAAGGTGAAACCATAATAATAGTGAATGCAGAGAAAGCGGTAATCAGCGGTAAATCAAAGATGGTAGTAGACTCTTACAAGTTGCTATTCGAAGTTGGCACTTTAAGGAATCCATACAAACATAAAATTAAGAGGCCAAGAAATCCCGTATCAATAGTTAAAAGAGCAATTAGAGGAATGCTCCCAATGGATAAGCCTAAGGGGAGGGAAGCTTTTAAGAGATTAAGAGTATTCATAGGTGTCCCTCCCGAATTAGCTAATAAAGAATTCGAGACTCTACCCGAAGCTCATTACTCTCGTCTCGCCCGTAAATACATGACAGTTTATGATCTAGCTATACGGTTAGGATGGAATCCTAAGGTGAGCTCTACATGAAAATTGTAATTGCATCTGGCAGGAGAAAAACTGCAATAGCACGAGCAGTAATAAAGCCAGGTAAAGGTAGGGTATGGATTAATGGTATACCTTTAGAAATATATCCTATAGAAATGGCTAGAATAAAGATGATGGAACCACTACTACTAGCAGGGGAAAAGATAAGGAACACGATAGACATAATAGTTAACGTGAAAGGAGGAGGAGTTATGGGTCAAGCCGATGCAGTAAGAATGGCAATAGCTAGAGGACTAATCGAATGGACCGGTGACGAGGAGTTAAAGAGATTATATGTAGAATACGATAGAACAATGCTTGCAGGAGATCCTAGACAAACAGAGCCAGAAAAGTTTGCACGATACAGTGCTAGAAGAAGAAGACAAACTTCATATAGATGAAATATTAGGAGGGTTTTAATATCATGATTATCCCTGTAAGATGTTTCACATGTGGAGCCCTCATAGGGGATAAGTGGGAAGAATTCAAAAAGCGTGTAGCCCAAGGTGAACCCCCCAATAAGGTACTTGATGAACTCGGAATTAAGAGGTATTGTTGTAGAAGAATGCTTCTGTCTCACGTAGACCTTATATATGATGTAATAAAGTTCACTCGTCCAAGCTAAATTATTAAATGGTGAAGAGTACATGAGCGGGGAAGAAAGAAAAGAATCAGTAAAACAAGTATCACAAATAGAACTCCTAATACCCCT
>Ga0180302_10000260_pt1 | contig 21973 bp, 25 predicted proteins | sample GuaBasSediGuay17_FD_121794 | JGI IMG/M metagenome (GOLD analysis project Ga0180302, IMG submission 121794) | Subseafloor sediment microbial communities from Guaymas Basin, Gulf of California, Mexico - Guay17, Core 4571-4, 12-15 cm | ecosystem: Environmental > Aquatic > Marine > Hydrothermal... | reverse complement strand
GGGGGCTATGATGTCGCCCGCGTGGAGTAAGCGCTTAACGCCCCGACTCTCCAGCTCCTCTAAAGCCCTATCGAGCGCTGCCAAGTTATCGCGGGTATCAGCAATTACGAATATCCTCGCCACAACAGACCACCCTCAAGCTCCGCTTAAATCATTGGCTCCTCCACTGGCGCAATGCGCAGCTAAGGGGTCCAGCGGAGGCTGACAGAGTGCCGCGAAAGTAATGTTAGGAGCCTAGCGACTGGAGCAGGGCCTCCTCAGCTCTGTCCAGCAGGTAATCCAGCCCTATCCTCTTGAGAGCCGATATGAAGATGAGCTCCCGAGCCTCATCGCCCAACGCTCTGATAAGCTCGCCCGCCTGCTCCGGCTCCGTGATATCCACCTTGTTAGCCGCGATTATCAGGCGTGAGCCTTTCAGCAGCTCCCTCACGCCCCCGTACACAGCGAGCTGGAAGTCGAGTGGGTAGCCACACGTGGTGGTGGGGTCGAAGAGGTAGATCACCACCCCCCGTAAGTGCCTGAGGGCGGATACAGCCCTCCTCTCCACCGGCCCCTTCTCCGAGAGGGGCCTGTCGAGGAGGCCCGGCGTGTCTATGGCCTGAACCCTAACCCCGCCCAGCTCCAAGTGGCCTACCACCACGTTCTTAGTCGTGAATGGGTAAGGCCTAACCTCGGGTTTAGCCCTAGAAATAGCCTTGAGTAGTGATGACTTACCCACGTTGGGCGCGCCAGCTATTATCATTGAGGGCTCCTCGGGGTTTATACTCGGCAGCTTGAGCATCTCCAGCTGCCAAGCCCTGAGAGTCTTGAGACAGTCGTCCACGCCCTCCAGGAGCGAGCGCAGCCTCCCAAAGAAGCTCCTCCGCGCCCTTCTAGCCTCAGCCGCGCTACTACTCCGGAGGATCTCCGCTAGGCACTCTCCCGCCACCTTCTCTATGATCCTCGAGACCGAGTATATCCTGGAGAGGCATATCCTGTACTCGTCTACGTCCATCATAGTCTCGAGCAGCTCGCGGTAGAAGGGGTGCAGCGAATCTATGAAGGGGGAGGAGAGGGCTATGCGCCTCAGCCTCTCAGCCGCGTACCTGGCAGCTGCCCTAACCCTGGCGGCCTCTACCCTCTTCACCGACTTGAGCCGCTGCCTAGATAAGCTAGCGCCAGCTCTAACCGCCCTGCGCCTAGCAGCCTCGAATATCTCATCCCAGCCCGCTGGCGCTACGCTGATCTTCTCGAAAACCCCGTGCTCCACATCCTTCACCTAGGGAAACCGCCACCCGCGTTAACCCCGCTGAAACTCAAAATTTTAGCCTTTGTGTACTTCCGCTCCTCCAGCGAGGTTCAGGTGTTCACCGCGTGGAGCAGGCCCTGGCAGTGTGGGCGGTCAGGGGGCCTAGCGCCCCGCCGCTCATGTCTCGCGTAGGGGCGCAGGATCATCATCCCTGGAGGTTAAGGCACGCACGTCTTTATCTCGCTTTTGACGCGAGATCAGCCGGGTAAGTTCATCTCATCGCTCGACGCCGGAAGTCCTCATCACCCAGTAGAGAGGCTCGCCGGTCTTTTTAAGGACTAACCCCACTCTAGCCTGTGGCCGCGATGGCGGGAGAGGCCAAGCGCGTTCATGAGATAGAGCTGCCAGCCAAGGTTATCACGGGGAGCGGGGCTCTCGAAAAGCTGCCAGAGCTCATCAGGGCTCTCGGCTACCACCGCGTAGCGGTCCTCACGGGCCCTCACGTCAAATCCATCGTAGGCTGGAGAGTTGAGAGGCTCTTAGCCAGCTCCGGGCTCGAGGCGTACCTCCACGTCGTGGAGGGCTCGGGGAGGGAGGACGTGGAGGGCGCGGAGAACTTTATCCAGGAGGTCAAAGCCGACGTCGTCGTGGCGGTCGGCGGGGGCAGGGTGATAGATGTCGCTAAGTACTCCTCTTACGTGCTAGGCCTCCGCTTCGTCAGCGTGCCCACAGCCGTATCACACGACGGGATAGCTAGCCCCGCCGTCTCCCTGAAAGACGTGACAGGCTACCCTGTCAGTAAGTTTACGAGGCCGCCTATAGCCGTGGTGGCCGATATAGACGTGATATCCCGAGCTCCTCACAGGCTGTTAGCCAGCGGGTTCGGCGACATCATAGGCAAATTCACGAGCGTGAGGGACGCCATACTGGCAAGGAAGATAAAGGGGGAGTACGTGGGCGACTGCAGCCTAGCCCTAGCCAGGATGAGCGCGCGGATGGTAGCTAAGAATGCGGAGCTCATAGCGAGGCTCGAGCCCGAGGGCGTGAGCGTGCTGGTGGAGGCGGCGATAAGCTGTGGGGTCGCAATGGCTATAGCTGGCAGCTCCAGGCCGTGCTCTGGCAGTGAGCACCTCTTCAGCCACGCCCTTGACATAGTGTATCCCGAGAAGAAGAGTCTACACGGAGAGCAGGTGGGGGTGGGCACGATCATGATGGCCTATCTCCACGGGATGGATTGGAGGAAGATTAAGCGGCTGCTCCGCATCGTGGGCGCGCCAACCACCTGTAGCGAGCTGGGAGTCCCTCCTGAGGCGGTGGTTAAGGCCCTGACCACGGCACACAGGGTCAGGAGGAGGTACACCATCTTAGGCGAGGGAGGGCTCAGCGAGGAGGCCGCCTGGAGGCTTGTCAAGGTGACAGGAGTGGCTGACTGAGGTGAGGAGGCTTGAAGTATACTGATGCGCACTGCCACGCCCATGAATTACCCCTGGATGAGCTGGGCTCCTACGGTGAGCTCTTCGAGCTTATAGTGGCCGTGTCGGATGACCTAGAGTCCTCCCTGAGGACTCTCAAGCTAGCAGAAAGGTATAGGTTCTTACACCCCTGCGTGGGGATCCACCCCTGGACCATAGGCGAGGCTGAGGACCTGGAAGAGCAGCTACGAGGCCTTGAGAAGCTCGTCGCGGAGGGGGGTGTGACGTGCCTGGGGGAGATAGGGCTGGACAAGGCGTTCGTGCCTCAGACCATAGATAAGCAGCTGGAGGTCTTCAGGAGGCTCCTCGACCTGGCAAGGGACTATGACCTGGCGGTAAACCTACACGCGGCTAAGGCGTGGAGGTTAGTGCTGGCCGAGGTTGTGGCTAAAGGCGTTAGGAGGGCATTATTCCACTGGTTTACGGGCCCTCTAGACGTGTTGAGGGAGGTGGTAGCCAGGGGGTATCTGGTTTCCATAAATCCCACGGTTAAGATCAGCGCGAAGCACATGGCAGTGGCTAAGGCGGCACCGTTACACGCTGTAGTCTTCGAGAGCGATGGGCCCTACGAGTACAGGGGGCTGAGCCTAAGGCCCGGCCTAGTGCCGGAGACCGTGAGGCTCGTAGCTGGCGAGAGGGGAATCACAGTGGAGGAATTGGTAGAGGCTTCTAGGGAGAATGTGATGAGGTTCCTAGGCCTCGAGTAAGCCGATTGAAAGCGAAATCCTTTTAAGCCTCCCCTTCACGGCGGCCCGCGCGAGAGCGCAAGAGATAGGCATGAGGAGAAAGGAGCTTACGGAGTTGAAGGTAAGAGATCTGAGGCCCACCTCAAGGTGGTTCACGCTGACCGTTAAGGTCCTGGAGGTAGGTGAGGAGAAGACTGTATTCTCCCGGAGGGATGGGAGCCAGCACAGGGTCGCCGAGGCGCTGGTCGGCGACGAGACGGGGACTATACTCTTCTCCCTATGGGATGACGATATAGACAGGGTGAGGGACCTAGTGGGATCCTCAATAACTGTCCGGAACGGCTACATCGTACTCTTCAGGGGCTCCATGAGGTTAGCCTTAGGGAGGTTCGGAACCATTGAGGAGGCCGAGAGGGAGGTGGAGAAGGTCGATGAGACGGTGAACATGTCGGAGCGGAAGTACGAGTCTAGGCGGCCTCCTCGCAGGAGATCGAGGCGCAGGTTCACTTAGCCGGCGCCCGCGGCCCAGCTCTTCTTTACTAGCTCCCCTCACCAGGCGGCCTGTTCAGTGATTATTACGGCCAGGTAGAAGTCGTTCACGTTAGTGCCCGTGGGTCCCGTAACTATGTGACCGCCCACCGCCTTGAAGAACTCGTAGCTGTTATTCTCCTCCAGGAACCTGAGGGGATCGAGGCCGGCCTTCCTAGCTTTGAGCACGGTATCTCCGTCAACTACGGCTCCCGCTGCATCGGTAGGCCCGTCTACTCCGTCGCTCCCCATAGCAGCTATCGCCACGCCATCTACGCCCTCTATCTGCAGCGCGGCCGAGAGGGCAAACTCCTGATTCCTCCCGCCCCGCCCCCTACCCCTAACAGTCACTACGGTCTCACCTCCACATATCACAGCAGCCGGCGGAGGTACTGGTAGAGAGCTACGCTTGACCTCTAACGCTATAGCCGCTAGGAACTTCGCCGCCTCCCTCGCCTCCCCTTGAACCATGCTGGACAACACCACTGCATTCAGCCCCATACGCCTGGCGTAAGCCTCCATGGCCAGGAGGGCGGTCAGGTTATTCCCGACCACTATGTTGGCCACACCCTCCAGCTTAGGATCCCCTGGCTTGGGAGTCTCAGGTCTCTCGCCTCTACACCCCTCCTCGATCGCCTCAACGACGGCGCGTGGGACTTTGTCGAGGAGATTGTAGCGCTCTAGTACGGATCTCGCATCATCGTAGGTCGTAGGATCCGGGCTCGTAGGCCCTGACGCTATCACGTCTAATCTGTCGCCCACTACGTCGGATATCACCAGGGAGAGCACTGGAGCGGGATGGGCGGCGGCCGCCAGCTGACCGCCCTTGATTGCTGAGAGATGCTTCCTAACTGCGTTTATCTCGTCTATCGTCGCACCCGCCTTGAGAAGGAGCTCCGTGGTCTTCCTTAAATCATCGAGCGTGAGACCAGGCGCCGGCATCTCCATGAGTGCAGAACCGCCTCCTGAGATCAGGACGAGGAGTGGGAGCCTATCGCGCTTCGCCGCTTGAGCCAGCTTAAGCGCTAGGCGGGCGGCCTTTAAGCTCCCCTCATCGGGGTAGGGGTGCCCCGCTTCAACGAGCTGCACCCTCCTCAGCTCAACTCTAGGCGAGCCACGTGGCACCGCCGCTACGCCGGCCCTCACGAGCTCACCAAGCAGCTCCTCCACAGCCCTAGCCATCTCGCCTGCAGCCTTGCCGAGCGCCACCACATATACACCATCGCGCACATTTAACTCGCAGCCCCCCGCCCTCAGCTTATCATCCCCGACTCTAACCTTCTCCACTACCAGGCGCCGAGGATCCACAGCCCTCAAACCCTCTAAGAGGAGTGTCAGCGCTATCTTGCGAGCGTACTCGTTAAGCTTCACATCTCCTCCCCAGTACTGAAAGGCATAAACTCCCTTTTAGATCCTCAGCACCGAGGAGCTCTCACGAGCTAGCCCTCAGGGGGAGCTTAACCATGAATGCTCACTAGCGCTGGAAGTAACGTAAAGAGCTAAGCTAGTAGCTGTTAAGGGCTGGAGGGAGCCTGACCTTACCGCAGGCGCGGGGGCCATAGTTTTAAACGAGGTGGAGCAGTAGGACAGATGGTGAGCATCGTGGGAGAGATCGAGTTTAAGGGCGTGAAGATAAGGAGGCTGTGCCACGCTGCTTTTCGGCTTGAGGGCGGCGGCGTGGTCGTCTACATCGATCCATTTAGGGTTGAGGGCGTGAGTAAGGATGGAGACCTCGCCATATGCACACATGACCACTATGACCATTGCAGCGTTGAGGACCTGGCTAAAGTATTGAAGGAGGAGGGGGTGGTAGTTGCTGCCGCTAACTGCAGCCGCAAGCTTAGCGGCTTAAGGTACAGGGTGGAGTTGCTGAAGCCGGGTGATGAGATCAGCGTTAAGGGAGTGAGGATAGAGGCCGTGCCAGCGTATAACGTGGGGAAGCCCTTCCACCCGCGCCCTTACGGAGGCATAGGCGTGATCGTTGAGCTGGCTGGCGTGAGGGTATACCATGCTGGCGACACGGACCTAATCCCCGAGATGGAGGGGCTCAGAGGGCGGGTCGACGTAGCCCTCCTGCCCGTCAGCGGAGTATATGTGATGACCGCGGAGGAGGCGGTGGAGGCCGCTAAGAGGATAAGGCCGGCGCTGGCCATACCGATGCACTACGGCGCTATAGTGGGGAGTGAGAAGGATGCAGAGCGGTTTAAGAGGGCACTAGAGGGGGTCTGCAGGGTGGAGATAATATAGGAGGCGGGGGCGCAGCCCCAGCTCCAGGAAAGCCTCGAGGATCAATCTAAGGCACGCGGGGAGGCTGGAGGGACAGGCTAATAAGTGAGCCGGGCAGCCCTTGGAGCAATCACTAGAGCCAAAGCCCCTAACAGGGGCCTGGAATCCCTTCCGAAGCAATTCGCCCACCAGCGTGCACTCGAGCTTCTCGGTAGAGATAGCGTAGACGGCTAGTAGAGGCGCAACTACACGCGTAATCTGGTCCACATGCCACCTCAGACGCTTGTTCTTAGAGAAGTGCCTAGCGAGCCTAGCCCTCAGCCCCCCAGGCCCCAGCGCGGAGCCCACGTACACGTACGTGCCCGGTGTGAGCAGGTGGACGTGGCCGAGCACTCTAACGCGCAGGCCAGCTGACAGCCTCAGGAGCAGCGCGTAGGTTCCTGGAAATGGAGGCGGCATGCGGGCCACGCGTAATCAACGTGCGCATTTTTAAGGATCTTCTCCCCTCTGTTCTCACTGAGCGGTGATGAAGGTCTGGAGCCCTGAGTCCGTGAGGCGGTGATGAACTTATCTACTACGGATGCGACGTGTTATTGTGGTCAGGATCTCGGTGAGGGTCTCCCACGAGATGTACAAGGCCCTTAAGAGCCTCGTCGAGGCCGGCCTCTACCCCTCGGTATCTGACATAATTAGGGAAGCAGTGTTAGCTCTCCTAAGAGAGGAGAACTCGAGGAATCTCGGGCTCATGCGTAGAAGAGAGATAGCGAAGCCAGCTCCTTGAGAGCTCTACTAGCCGTACACGCGCGGCCTATACTTCTCCCCGTATTTCATGGATCCTCAAGCGTAAGGCCTGCGACGCCAGCGCTAAGTGAGCCTAAGGCATAAGCAGCCTTAAGCTAGGGAGGGCGGAAGCTCTAGCTGAGCCGGCTCACACGTAGAAGGGCGGCGCCTCCCCCCTCCTCTCCTTCGCGGCTTCTCTAAGAGCCTTGAGCATCTCAGCCTCCCGCCTCTTCAGCTCCTCTATCAGGAGGTCTAAGTTCCTGAGATCGACTCTCAGGCCATATAGCTTGCAGAGAGCCTGCACCAGCAACTTCGCAGCAGCTGGGTCTGGCTCTACGCGCGTCGTGTAGCCCATCAGGACGTAAGCTTTCAGCCCCCTCAGGGCCGCGAGAGCTGGGAGTAGGCCGCAGGCTCCCGTGATCACGCCGCCAGGCGAAGGCTTGAAGCCCAGCTTCTCGAGCTCACTGGCTGCCTCTGCACTGGCCGTCGCGAAGTATACGCCAGGCCCATCCCCCATCGTTGTACCGCACACCCCCACTACCTCGACCCCACCCGCCGACTGGAAGTAGTCCAGCACGTGCTCAGCGACCTCATACTGCGTCCAGCTGACAGGCTGGACTGGGGCGGTGAGGAAGAGTAGGTCCCGCTCTCCGCCCCGGTAGAGGTGGAAGTCGTAGGTGGGTAGCCTAAGCATCGCCCTCTCATCCACGAACACTCCCACGTTGCCGCCGTGCAGGAAGAAGCCCTCAGAGTAGAGTTCAGCAACTTTAGGCAGCTTGAGCTCCCTCACTATGTAGTCTACCGCCATCTTGCCCACGAGCCCTATCCCCGGAAGCCCTTGAATCAGTACTCCTCTCCTCAGCTTAACTCTCTCGAGCTCCCTTAGCCTTATTATCAAGCCGGACCCCCTCCTGCGCAGCTACCTAAAGAAAGCGGCTATTTAAACTAGGCCCTCAAGCCGCTATCTATCACCCCCAAGAGCCACCTGCTCTTTTCGAAGCTTAGGTCGTACCTAGGCTATCCAGTCGTCCACGAGCTGTGACTCACCCCTCGGTAAAGGGGGAGGCGCCTCACCGCTCAGCTTGGGACAGCGATGCCTCATCGGGCGCCCATACACCATTCGCTGCCCTAATTTAAAAAGCGTTAGCTGTAAGCGGAGCTCGTTAAAAGCTGAGATGCTACCGTAAGCGCGTACTCGCTCCAGCTCAAGAGCTCAGGCTCCAGTACGTACATGCAGGCTGGACAAACATCTTTTAAGCCTCTACACTAAGGGTGGAGGGGGGGTTAGAGTGGCCTACTATTACCCGGGTGCCACGGCCGTCGGCATTAAGGCAGAGGATGGCGTAGTGTTAGCTGCTGATAAGCGCGTGACTTACGGCTATGTACTGATGAGCAAGGCTGGGAAGAAGGTCTTCAAGGTACTCGACAGGGCTGGTGTAGCTAGCGCGGGCTTCATCGCAGACATGCAGACGCTGGCTAGGGTGCTCGAGGCTGAGATGAAGCTCTTCGAGCTGGAGAGCGGGCTTAGGCCTAAGGTGTACAGCGTAGCTAAGCTGCTCTCCCTCATACTCTACAGCAGCAAGCTGATGCCCTACCTGGTGGAGACGATCGTTGGCGGGGTGGATGAGGAGGGGCCCCACATCTACGTGCTAGATCCTCTCGGCGCGATAATAGAGGAGGAGTACGCCGCCCTTGGAACAGGAGCGCAGCTCGCGATAAGCATCATAGAGGGTGAGTATAAGCGCGGCATGAGCCTAGAGGATGCGCGCAGCCTAGCCTTAAAGGCCGTAAAAGCTGCATTCAGCAGAGACGCTGTCAGTGGCGACGGAGTGGACCTACTCGTGATAGATAACAGCGGGGTCAAGGAGGAGTTCGTGCCTGCATAGACAGTTGCCTTTTCCCAATCGCGTAGGCGGGTGATTACGTCCAGCAATCCGCTAGCTGATTAGCCTGGGAGACCTCCAAGTTTAAAGGTGTTTGCTCGCCTTAACTGGTGAGGATGAAGGTCGAGTTCTGGTTGCTGGATGCCAGCTATGACGTGGTTAGGGGAGCTCCAGAGGTTAGGCTGTGGGGCATAGATAGGGAGGGTAGGCGCGTCGTAATACTGGATAGGAGCTTTAGGCCGTACATCTACGTGCTGCCGAGGGAGGGTGAGGAGGAGAGGGTGGCTGAGCGCATCGCCAGGTACTCTAACAAGTACAATATACTTGAAGTGGAGATAGTTGACAAGAAGTACTTTGGAAGGCCTGTCAAGGCCATTAAGGTGACGCTGACGTCTCCCAGGACGGTGCCCCAGTTCAGGGAGGCTGTAGCCAAGATTGAGGGAGTCAAGGAAGTGTTGGAGGCTGATATCAGGTTCTACATGAGGTACATGATAGATAACGACGTCTATCCCTGTGGATGGCACGAGGTCGAGGTCGAGGAATTACGTAACGAGTCTGGGTGGAGAGTAGATGCAGTCTACTTAGCCAAGGGCAGGCCCCAGTACTTAGGCTCTAGCAGCCCCCCCGAGCTCAAGGTATACGCATTCGACATAGAGTGCTACAACCCCTTCGGCGAGCCTAACCCGGAGAGGGACCCGGTGATAGTGATCGCCGCGGCCAGGAGCGATGGCGAGATTAAGCTATTCACGGCAGACGGCAAGGATGATAGGATGGCTATAAGGAGGTTTGCCGAGGACCTCCTGTCATTCGACCCCGATGTGATAGTGGGCTACAACAGCAATAGGTTTGACTGGCCATACCTCCTCGCCAGATGCAGGGTCCACAGGATCAGGCTTGACGTCTCCAGGGGTGGGGGCGAGCCAGCGCCCAGCGTCTACGGCCACTACTCGGTAGTGGGGAGGGCTAACGTTGACCTATACGACTTCGCTGAGGAGATAGGGGAGGTCAAGGTCAAGACGCTGGAGAACGTTGCTGACTACCTGGGCGTTAAGAGGAAGAGCGAGAGGGTGCTGATAGAGGGGGCCCGGATACACGAGTACTGGGACGACCCAGCTAAGCGGCCCATCCTGCTCCAGTACGCGAGGGATGATGTCGAGAGCACGTACGGGCTTGGGGAGAAGTTCCTCCCATTCGCGATACAGCTCGCGAACATCGTGGGCCTCACCCTAGACCAGGTAGGGGCCGCGTCTGTGGGTTACAGGGTTGAGTGGCACTTGATGAGGGCCGCTTACAAGTTCGGGGAGCTGATACCCAACAGGGTGGAGAGGCCCTACGAGAAGTATAGGGGCGCGATAGTGCTGAGGCCCAGGCCAGGAGTGCACGAGAACATAGCCGTCCTCGACTTCAGCTCCATGTACCCCAACCTGATGATAAAGTACAACATATCGCCCGACACCTACGTGCCCCCCGACGTGCCTGTGAGCCCCGACGAGGTCTACGTGGCCCCTGAGGTGGGGCACAGGTTCAGGAAGAGCCCACCAGGCTTCTACAAGAGGGTCCTCGAGAGGCTGCTTGAGGCTAGGAGGAGGATCAGGGAGCAGATGAAGGGGCTGGACCCGGAGAGCCCGGAGTACAGGGTGTTGGACGAGAGGCAGAAGGCCCTGAAGGTGATAGCTAACGCAACCTACGGCTACTGTGGATGGGTGGGGGCTCGGTGGTACAAGAGGGAGGTGGCGGAGGCCACGACCGCCTGGGGCAGGCGCGTGATCACTGAGACCATAAGGATGGCTAGGGAGCTGGGGCTCACGGTGATATACGGCGACACTGACAGCATATTCGTCAAGTACGAGCCGGAGAAGGTCGAGAAGCTGATAAAGATCATCAATGAGCGGCTGGACCTGGACATCAAGGTGGATAAAATATACAAGAAGGTATTCTTCACGGAGGCCAAGAAGCGCTACTGCGGCCTCCTAGAGGATGGCAGGGTGGACGTGGTTGGCCTTGAGGCGGTTAGGGGCGATTGGGCTGAGATAGCGAAGGAGGTGCAGGAGAGGGTTATAGAGATCGTGCTCCGGGAGGGCGCCGTGACCACGGCCGTCGACTACGTCAGGGGGGTCATAGACGACCTGAGGGCTGGCAAGATACCGCTCGAGAAGCTGATAATATGGAAGACCCTTAGCAAGTCGCTCGAGGACTACGAGGTCGAGGCCGCGCACGTCGTGGCCGCGAGGCGGCTGATAGAGGCGGGCTACAGGGTTGGGAAGGGGGAGAAGATAGGCTTCGTCATATGCAAGGGGGCCGGCAAGCTGGCCGATAAAGCCGTGCCCTACATACTGGTTAAAAGCCCTGAGGAGATAGACTACGATTATTACGTGAGGAAGCAGGTGCTTCCAGCAGCCCTGAGGATCCTCGAGTACTTCGGCGTTAAGGACCAGCAATTGCTTGAGAGGGGGCAGCGGACGCTCCTCGAGTTCTTCGGCTAAGCCGAGGATAGCGCCACTAAATACAGGTCATCAGCGACTGAGTTCACTAAGTCTGACACGTCCTCGAGCATCTCCGCGATGTAGAGGAGCAATATGGCGCAGGGAGCTGAGATGGGCGCGTCGAGTATGGCGAACGTGGCGCGCCTGTACTTAGAGTCTATCTCCGCCTCGGTGAGCGCTATCCTGCGCCTCGCCTCCAGCGCCTTATCTACCTCGCTCAGCGCTACGTTCATCATGAGGAGGTACTGATCTATTATCGAGAGCAGCGAGGAGGCTAGCTCCACGAGGGCTTCACGCACGCCCTTAGGGAGTCTCCACGACTTGGATGCCAGGTACTCGGCCCTATAGGCTATGCCGCTCAGCTTGTCGACGATCCCGGAGATCTTCGCGAACATCCCCATCCACTCCTCCCTATTGTAGAGGGAGGGCGCCACCCTCGAGAAGTAGTCCAGGAACTCCCTCTGGAGCAGCTCTATCCTCCTCTTACCCTCGCCCACCTCCCTTAGCATCCTCTTAAGCTCAGCCTCCTCCGCCTCTCCAACCCCCCTGAGGACGTTGATTATGCTTTTGAGCATCTCCTTAGCAGTGATGAGCTCACTCCTAAGGACGCCCACCAGCCTCTCATCAGCGGTCGTGGGCCTCCCTGATCCCACTTCTAAGCTCACGCTCGCACCCCCGTAGTCGCCAGGGGAGCCCTGACAGCTGCGATCGTGTTGTCAGCCACTCCCTGCTCCCTCAGCTCATCCGCGTTACACCACACCTCGTTCTCAGGCACAGAGTCGAGCCCCAGCACCCTGAAGACCAGCCTCTTCTTACCGCCCACGACTATTTCGACCCTGTCCCTTATACCCAGGTACTCCATCGCCTTGGGGTTCATGCGGGCCTGTCCTCGCGGCACCTCCTCCCTCCTCCTGATGCGCAGCCTCCGCTCCCTAACCCTCACTGCTGAACCCCAGTCCCCCCTGTGGAGCACGAATATTAATGTTGAGTTAGGCGCCGTGACCGCATCTACCCCCGTCGTCCTCTAACGTGGGCTGGGGGGTCGTACTGCCTAACCCTTATCTTCCTAACCTTCCCCCTCTCCACCACTATCGCTTCCCCCCTCTTCAGCCTGCTCACGACCTCTCGCAGCTCGGTCAGCCCCAGCACCTCAACCTCTCGGGCCAGCATTGAGTGCAGTATGAGGATCTCAGCGTTATTCGAGAGGCTCCACGCTATCTCCGAGGGGTTCTGCGCTACAGCTACGAGACACTCCCCGTACTTTCTGAGCTCTGCGAATAGCCTCTCACCAACGGAAGGCTCGTCGTGAAGCCTCCTGTACGGCACTACGTTCCAGGCCTCCTCAACCAGCGTCATGTGGGCTATCTGGTCCCTCATGCCCCTAAGTAGGGCGTGGTCATACAACAACTTTAGGACTAGGAGCGTGTAGAGCCTCTTAGCGTAGATACTCCTAAAGACGCTTAAATCCACGACGAAGTTCCCCCGGAAGAGCTCGGCGGGATCCCAGCCGCCCCCCTTCAACGCCCTCCCGGCTCGCCCCTCAGCTAGGGGCGTCAGCCTCCTCACAAGCGCCATCTTGGTCTCATGGTCGTAGTAGGACCTCACGGGGAGCTCCTCAACGGCCTCCAGGAGGTCGCTCACACCTTCCGCCCCCCTAGCCAGCGCGTTCTTCACAGCCGTTCTCAACATGTAGAGTTGGGGCGGGGTTAGGTGGAAGGTCGCGTCGAAGAGGTCTACTAGGACGTCGACGTGATCCGAGTCCTCCATCCCCGCCCTCTCGAAGATGTTGAGGGAGAAGCCATCGCCTGGCGCCAGCCTCCTAAAGCCCGAGAGTATCGCGTGCTCCCCACTCCAATCTAGCAGGAGGACTGGGATCCACTTACTCGCCTCCTGGGCTATGACCCTAGCCGTGTTGCTCTTGCCAGAGCCTGACCTGCCCAGGATCAGGATGTGGCCCTGCACTATGCTGATCCTCCCCCAGACCCTCCCCAGCTTCAACTTGAGGGCCACGCCCCTCCCAGCTCCCTCTGTAGCCGCGATTTTAAGGCAGTAAGGCGGGTTAATTAAGCCCGGGCACCCCTCATTAGCGATGCCCCGAGATAAGCTTAAGGCGCTGCTGCTTGGGAGGCGCATAGTAGTGTTCGATAGGCCGAGGGCCAGGGACCTTTACTTCAACGAGGGGTTCTACGGCAAGTTCTTCATGGTGAGCAAGCCGAAGACCCCCAATGTGGAGAGAGAGCTCGAGCTATCCCTCTTAGAGGCGCTGTACTTGGTGGAGAAGGGCAGACTGGAGGTGATTGACGGGGAGGGGAGGCCCGTGAGCATCGAGGAGCTGAGGAAGTTAGGCAGGGAGGCCTACGAGAACTTCGATGAGGTATATGCAGTGTACAAGGACCTCAGGGATAGGGGGCTGATAGTAAAGTCCGGGATGAAGTTCGGCGCCACGTTCGTCGTTTATAGGCTAGGGCCAGGCCTCGAGCATGCACCCTTCCTAGTCCACGTACTCCCATATGACAGTAGGCTGGACCCGCTTGAGATAGTCAGGGCAGGTAGATTGTCGCACTCCGTTAGGAAGAGGTTCATCATAGCCTACGTCGACCCCCTGGGCCGCGTGAGCTACTTACAATTCAGGTGGATGATGTAACACCGCTGAGGAATATGGGCGTGGTTGCTCAGAGTACACATGTGAAGCTGACTAAGCGGAGGGCGTTAGCGGTCCTGGGCGGGGCGATAGCCGCCAGCGCGGCCTACCTCCTGCTCGGGAACCTACTGGCCCCCCCTCAAGAGGGGGGTCGCAGGGCCGCGGAGCGGAGGCCTAACCCTTACGTCTCAGAGGGCGCGCTGAAGGCTTAGACCCCTAATCTTTAAGGCTATGAGGGTCATGGAAGCCTACTTGCTAGACTTCAGAGACCACCCCCTCAGCCTCCTAGCTGAGAGGCTGGGCATGGCGGGGGTCGAAGCTAGGGTGATAGCGGGCGGGGTATTCAACACATTACTGGCGAGCCTATATCTCTCATTAACTATCTCGTTAATCATCACCTTACCCTACTTCCTGTACGAGATTTACAAGTTCGCTAAGCCTGGCCTCTATCCCCACGAGATCGCTTTAGTTAGGAGGTACTTTGCTCTCTTCACCTTACTCTGCTCGCTGGGGTGGGCCTACGCGTACCTAGTAGTGGCCCCCTCACGATGCCAATAATGCTCTGGCTCATGACAGCTGGTGGGGCGGAGCCCTTATTCACGGTTTCAGACCTCTTCTACAACTTCTCCCTAATACTGCTAGCTACCGGCACAGCCTTCTCCCTCCCCGTGCTGCTAGCCCAGCGCGGCTCGGCTTAATAGGCTACGAGGAGCTGAGGAGCAGGTGGAGGTACGTCGCGTTAGGGATACTGGTGGTGACTGCTGTAGTAACCCCGGACCCCACGCCGATCTCCACGCTCCTACTCTCAGCCCCCCGCTCCTCGATTACTTGATAGCCCTCCTACTCGTGAGGAAGGCCGCTCAGGCTCGCTAAAGCTAGGCCACCACTTAGTTGATTCCGCACACGTCTTTAAGCAGCACGCCTGATGCTAAGCTAGGCCTAGCTCTCTTAAGGCATGAAGCATGGACAGCACCTCACTCTCACTCAGATCCCTCCAGCGCCTGTAAGCATCCGCTACCGCGTATGGGAGCTGCATCCTAAGGTTGAGGACCGCTAGAGCGTCGACGTGATCTAGCGTGAGGCGAGCTGCGCTTAGTGAAGACGTAGGCACAGCTGCTATCAGCTTCCTAGCGCCGAGCCTCTTAGCGGCCTTTATGGCAGCCAGCATCGTGTACCCAGTAGCTAGCCCGTCGTCCACGATGATCACCTCAAGCCCCTCCAGGGAGTCGGGCAGGTAATCCCTGAAGAGCCTGACTCTCTCTTCAACGCTCCTCTTAGCCCTCTCCAGGCACCTACGATACTCCGCCTCACTCATGAAGCGCAATGCTGCTTCATCAACCTCCACATCTCCAAGCCACGAGACAGCGCCAAAGCCCGCCTCCGTCGTCCACGGGAAAGTAATTTTCCTGACTACCGCCACCGCCAGGCGCGCCCCCAGCTCAAGCGATGCATGGTAGCCCACCTCGACGCCCCCGTTAGGAATTGCTAGGATTAAGTCGCCGTGTAGGCCTTCGACCTCTAGGAAGGATGCTAGCTGCCGCCCAGCATCTCCTCTATCCTCAAAAACCGCGTATCCATCCCTCAAATCCTCCTTCTCAAATAATACGCCCACTGTAAGCCCTAGCGCTAAACGCCAGAAGCGCTTAAAACCCTACGGATCCTTAGAGGCTCACCTCCTGGAAAACAGGGATATTAGGAGGCCGTGCTCTTTACGTCAGTGTTGGGGAACCCTCTGCCGCGGCATTTCTACTACGGAGATCCGCTATCCGTGGCTAGGAGATTGTTAGGCAAGCTCCTAGTCAGGATGTGGCGAGGTAAGCGTCTATCAGGAGTGATAGTTGAGGTGGAGGCGTACTATGGGGCTGAGGATCCGGCCTCACGGGCTAGGAAGGGCGGCGACCTAGCTAGAGTGATGGCGGGCGAATGCGGCCGTGCTCTCATCTACGGAGTCCATGGGAGATGGCTCCTCAACGTCGTTGCTCACGAGCCGGGCGGGATTGGCGCTATCCTCATAAGGGCCATCGAGCCCCGCGAGGGCATTGAGCTCATGATGGAGAATAGAGGAGTCCGCGGCCTCCGCTTGCTTACCAGCGGCCCGGGAAGGCTTACTCAGGCGTTGGCGATTGACAAGTCCCTCCACGGGAAGCCCCTCTACACTACTAGGCACGGCCTGTGGATTGAGCCGGGCATTGAGGTGGGCGAGGCGGAAATTGCTAGGAGCTACAGGATAGGGGTCTCCGAGGATCTGGATGAGCCACTCAGGCTATACATTAGGGGGAGCCCGTTCGTCTCAAGAGCTAAGCCTGGGTCTCGGCGCTCACCTCCAGTCGCAGGGCTAAAGCCCTAATCAGAGCTGCTGTGATCGCCCCAGCTGTAAGCCCCACGAAGCCTACGGGCATCGTCAGCAGCTCATCCTCCACTTCCACTGTTAGCAGCATTGAGCCCCCAAGGGCGTTCAGGGTTCCATGCACGGCGGCGCAGGCGTACAGCCCCCCCAGGGGCTTCAAGCTCGATATAGTCACGCTCCAGATGGCGCAGAAGACGGTGAACGCGGCTACCCCTATAGCGTCCCTGTGATGAGGATAGTTATAGCCGAACAGGAGTATGAGTGGAGCATGCCAGAGCCCCCATACCGCACCAACGAGCATCGCCGCCGCCACTCGTCTAAGCCCTGCGTCCTCAACCTCATTGAGGAGAAAACCTCGCCAGCCCAACTCCTCGCCTAAGGCTATCGCAGCGTTGAGGGTTGCTCCCATGACCCCCGAGGCAGCTAACTGCACCGCTAAGAGCGTGAGCGGAGGAGCCCTGGGCTTCACCCCCATTAGCTTCAGCACTCTCTCAACAGGGTTAACCAGCCTGAAGCCCAGCAAGAGGGATAGAACGGCCCCCAGGCCGTAGGTCACGTATGGGGCAGCCACCGCCAGGATTACACCCCAGAAGCCAGGCACTCTGAGCCCCCACTTCCTAACTCCCTCCACTACCCTCTCGCCATGGATACGGGCTACCATTAAAGCTGCAAGCCCAGGGATCCACATCCGAGCTATCAGTACTGCTTGAATCAATAGCCCACTAGCCCCCCATGCTTCAATAATGGCTTTAAGGGCAAGGTCGAGGAGGTAGGCTGGCATGTACGCCAGCGCGATAAACGCCAGTAGCCTCACGCTTCTCCTCATACCGGCGCCCGAGTGTAGCTTCCATGGATAAAAATGATGCCTCAGCCTGGCCCTAAGCACTGAATGAGGAGCGGCTCCGCTGTTCGGCAGCGGGCCGCGGCAGGCCTAGCTAACATCATCCCCTTGAGCGGGAATAAAAAAGTGGAGGGGAGCGGGGGAGAGCCCCTACGTCTAGTCCTCCTTTACGAACCTGTCCTTTATCTTCTCCAGGACGTGGGGCAGGGTGGTGTACTCCATCTCTTCTGGACCGAGCCTGTGCGGCATGAAGGGGCCGTGCCTCCTTATGTAGTCCGCTATCTCCATCGCCTTCATCCTGGTGTACTCGAAGGCCGGGTCATCGAAGAGGTCATTCGGGCCCTCTAAGTGGCCGTCGTGGAGCTGGAAGCCTAGTGCCACTACCCTGGGCGGGCCGTCGAACCTAGTACACTTAGCGTACTTGAGCGGGACTGGCATTAGGGGGCCGTGGTGGCTTCCCCTCATCCAGCCAGCGACCATGTGCGGGAAGGCGAAGGCCTCCAGTATCTCGCCGACGGCAGGGAAGCCGTGCTGAGCCCTGATTATGAGTACCGGATCATCCTTGCCGACGTAGCGGCCAGCGATGAGGCTTAGCCTGGTGACGCTTGATGAGGCCGCTATCTCGCCATCGCTCTTCCTGTAGACCCTCCTGATCACGTACCTACCCGGAGTGCCTATGAGGGCTAGGAGGTCGTAGAGCTCCTCAGGAGCGTTGAGCAGGACGTACTTGTGCTCGAGCACGTCGTAAACCTCGAAGCGGAAGCCGTCGTGCATACTCGGGTCAATTACTAAGCCAGCCGTGTTGAAGGGATCCGCGAATATCCTAAAGAGCGGGAAGTTCCAGGCGCCCGGCTCGGTCTTATCAGCCGAGAACACTACTATCGGCTCGCTCTTCCTCTCCTCAAATGTCATCTCGGCCACGCCAGGCCCCATGCCCCTGATGTTGCCGCTGAAGGTGTCTTTCAGCAGGTCTTGGCCAGCGCCGTATAGCTTGAGGGGCTTGCTGACCTTCTCCGTAGCCTCGACGAACGTGTCCCAGGCCAGCTTGTGGATCTCAGGGTTGGCGTCGCCCCTAGTATGCGTCATTAGTAGCTGGAGGTCGTCGCCACAGTTGTAGACGTAGTAGTCGATTATCAGGCCGGTCTCCTTAGCCTCCTCGAGCTTCTTCTTCGCGAATTCAATTAGCTTGGGGTGGACCGTGCTATGGCCCACCCAGCCGCCTATATCCGCCTTTATCAGGCTTACAGTTACCTTCATCAGAGGGGTTGGAGAGGGGGGCCTTAAATACTTGACCTCGACAGCTAGCGTACAATGATGCAAAGCACTCCCGTGGTGACCGAGGACGCACGCGGTAGCCGTAATCACTACCCTCCAATCAGGCTGAGTCGTGGGTTCCCGGCTATAAGATCCGCCGTGGCCTTGCACCTGGATTTAAACACTGAGACAATGCGCGCACGGATCCCGTTAATGTATGGGCTCTCGAAGAAAGGCCGCCCTCTCTAAGTACCACATGCTCGCGTAGAGATACGTCGCTGCCCTTCATGGAGTGAGCGACTCTGACCTTAGGCTACACACGACGCGGCGGAGCTCTGACGCCAACGGCAATTCACAAGTACTCGCGGTGGACAAGTCCAACTGGGAATGTGGAGAGTGGCTTGGAGGGGGTGGGATAGGCCTAAGGAGTGCAAGGTATGCGGTAGGCGCTCTCCCTTGATATCGGAGGCGATAGGCGTATGCTTAGAGTGCCTCAGAAGCGATCCCAGCGCCGTCGAGGCGGCGCTAGAGGGGCATAGGCGTGAGAGGCTGAAGCTGGGGTTACCGCCTGAGCCCCCTAGAGACCCGGACGGCATCCCCTGCGGCCTCTGCGACTTAAGCTGTAGGATACCTGAGGGAGGCCTTGGCTACTGCGGGCTAGTCAGGAATGAGGGGGGCGTGCTTAGGCGCCTATCAGGCCAGCCTAAGTATGGCGTGCTAGAGTATTACTATGACCCTCACCCGACTAACTGCGTAGCCTGCTGGTTCTGCCCGGCCGTCACGGGCGCTGGCTACCCCCGATGGGCCGCTAAGCCGGGCTGTGAGAGGGGATACGTCAACCTGGCCGTCTTTTACGGCGCCTGCAATCACAACTGTGCATTCTGTCAGAACTGGAGCTACAAGCGCCTCACAACCACCTTATCCCCGAGGGTCAGCGTGGAGGAGCTGGTCAAGGCGGCGCTAGACAGGCGGGTGACCTGCATATGCTTCTTCGGTGGCGACCCAGCACCACAGGTGCTTCACGCCTTAGCAGTCTCCAGAGCGGCTCTATCCAAGGCTGAGGGGAGGGTCCTGAGGATATGCTGGGAGACGAACGGCCACTTCAGTCCTCACATGCTGGAGAGGGTCATTGAAGTCTCCCTAAAATCCGGAGGAATAGTCAAGTTCGATCTCAAGGCGTGGACTCCCAGCCTATATAAGGCCCTGACGGGCGTCGACGTAGGCTCCCTCTATGAAAACGTGCGCAGGGTAGTAGAGGCTGGGCGGGAAAGGCCCGAAGTCCCGCTCTTCACGGCTAGCACGCTGCTAGTCCCGGGCTACGTAGATGAGGAAGAGGTGCGCATGATAGCCAGGTTCTTAGCCTCTCTCGATCCCGACATACCCTATAGCCTACTAGCATTCCACCCAGATCACAGGATGAGCGATTTACCCCCAACTAGCAGGAGACACGCTGAGGAGGCCCTCAAGGCAGCTAAGGAGGAGGGCCTTAACAGGGTACACATAGGCAACGCCTGGCTACTGGGGAACTGGTACTAGAAGCGCGTTAAAGTAGCGCCGAGCAGCTAGACATTAAACGCCGTGAACGCCGCTCTTCATCAGCAAGCCTCTGACGCAGTAGGAGGTGTTAGGGGTTGGAGGTGGCGCCGGGGCCGGGATTCGAACCCGGGACCACCCGGTCGCTACTCCGGATCAGCTCCGGATTAACAGCCGGGTGCTCTACCAGGCTGAGCTACCCCGGCTCCAAGCAGTTGAGGGGAACTAGACGGCTTTAAGTCTTCCGGGCTGTATAGTTGTGCCAGTTTCCTAGTATTTCTTTGATCCTTTGTATCAACTGGGTTGTGTGTACTCTGATCTGCTCCCTAGTGTCTCTGAATCTTATGGTGACGGTGTCGTCCTCTAGGGTTTTGCCGTCGATTGTGACGGCTAACGGGACTCCTATCTCGTCCGCCTTAACGTACCTCTTGCCTATAGTACCCTTGTCGTCGTAGATCGCGGTATAGTGCTCCTTCACCATGCGGTATATCTCCCTGGCTTTCTTGGTGAACTGAGGCTTATTCACGATGGGGAAGATAGCCACCTTAATGGGGGCGATCCTGGGGTGTAGAGATAGGACCGGCCTGCCCTTTATCAGCGTATAGGCGTCGGCTAGCGCCGCGAGTATCACCCTCTCTAGGCCGAAGGAGGGCTCTATCACGTGGGGCAGGACCTTCTCCCCATCATCCTCGATCGCCAGGTCCTTGCCGCTGTACTCCTGGTGCCTCCTCAGGTCATAGTCCCCCCTATTAGAGATGCCCTCAATCTCCTTCCATCCCATGAAGGGGAAGTTGTACTCCACGTCAAAGGTCTGCACGGCGTAGTGCGCGAGCTCCGTTTTCACGTGCTCCCTCACCCTCACCCTCTCGAGGCTTATCCCTATCCTCTCCAGCCATCTGAGGGATTCGCCTATCCAGTACGCGTGCCACTTACAGCTTATGAGGCCCTCCTCCCAGGCCTCCTCCAGCGTTATCCTCAGGGGCTCGTCCACCCTCCTCTCCTGCCTCTCAGCTGTGAGGAGTTGAACCTCCATGCCAGCCACCTCCTCGAAGATTGGACAATCATCCATCTTGTGGGGATTGACGAAGTACTCTATCTCCATCTGCTCGAACTCCCTAAGCCTGAAGAGGAAATTCCTCGGCGATATCTCGTTCCTGAAGACCCTGCCCACCTGCGCAATACCGAAGGGCAGCTTGAGCCTAGACGCGTAGTAGACGTCCTTAAAGTTCAGGAATATCAGCTGGGCAGTCTCCGGCCTGAGGTACGCCTCGCTGGCCCTAGTCTTCTTCGGGCCTACATAGGTCGTGAACATCAGGTTGAAGGGGACAGGCTCGCTCAGCTCCCCGCCGCACTCAGGACACCTCACCCCCCTCTCCTTCATCAGCCGAGAGATCTCGCTAGCCGTTAACTCGACCACCTTCACCCCCGCGTCCTCCAGCAGGTGATCAGCCCTGAACTCCCTCCCACACCTAGTGCACGTCACCAGGTAGTCGAAGAACGACTCTAGGTGGCCGCTGGCCTCCCAGGTCCTTGGGTGAGTTATTATGCACCCGTGGATGCCGACCACGTCCTCTCTCCTCCTAACGAAGTAGTACCACCAGTCGTCGAGTATCTCCCTCCTCAGCTCAGCTCCCAGCGGCCCGTAGTCGAAGAAGCCCCTCAATCCCCCGTAAATCCTCCCACTGGGGAAGAAGAAGCCCCTCCTTACGCAGAAGCTCGTCAGGTCCTCCAGCGTCAGCGCCTGCAGCATGATCACTCAAGCTAGCATGGTACGTCTTTTTAAGTTTAGCCCGGGCCGGGCACGAGTAGCTTGAGCCGCGGGACTACTACGGGGGCTAGTATCAGACCGATGGTGATCACGGTCAGCGCCGCCGTCGCCGCCTCCACCGCCTTCCTCCGCCTATCCTCTGGAAGCCCCCTGAGGAGCGCGTCTAAAGCTACCTTGAGCGAATTGCCGCCATCGAATGGCACTATTGGCAGCGCGTTAGTGAGGCCGACGGCGGCGTTCATCCAAGCCACCCAGATGAGCGCGTAGACTGCTCGCCAGCCCCCTAGAGGCTGAGTATAGAAG
>Ga0180302_10000259_pt1 | contig 21990 bp, 19 predicted proteins | sample GuaBasSediGuay17_FD_121794 | JGI IMG/M metagenome (GOLD analysis project Ga0180302, IMG submission 121794) | Subseafloor sediment microbial communities from Guaymas Basin, Gulf of California, Mexico - Guay17, Core 4571-4, 12-15 cm | ecosystem: Environmental > Aquatic > Marine > Hydrothermal... | reverse complement strand
TTTATGGTACCTAATACCATGTCCTCAGTAGCACCCACAGGCATATCTACAACTTTCATCCTCACCTTAGCTATAGGTAACTCTTCGCCTCGCTCTACTCTAGATTTACAAACATCACACATTAAATCAACTTTATGGGGATCACAGTTAAAGGGACAATCAGCAACTACTTCTATTTCAGGTAAGAGCTCGGCAAATGCTCTAACAATACTAGACTTGCCAGTTCCTTTGGGACCTGATATCAGAAGACCACCGATACTAGGATCTACTGCTAGGGCAAGAAGAGCCTTCTTGAGCTCCTCCATGCCCACAAAGGCTACAAAGGGCAATGTATGCATTACTTCGTACCCATGTAACTATATTACTTAGTAATAGAAGTACTTAACGGTAAAATGTTTACATTATTTAGACTCTTGATGATAAAGCGTGTCAAAGTTCATCCTTCCTTAATTCACTCACGAATTGTCCTACTAACTGAGCTCGACTCTATTAACAATTTTTTAATCAGTTCAGAAGCTTCTTTCTTACTCATAAAGTCGCTTAACTCAATTTCAATACCTAGCTTCTTCGCTAGAAGTGAAATGTATTTTTTCTGTCTCTTGGTGATGAAGTATTTTGAGTAATACTTCATTACTAAGTCCCTATGCTCTTCGCAGAAGTCGTAGTATGCTTTCTTACTCAGAGCATCGGCCTCCTTGTTTAATTCTCTAGGAATCCAAGTGAAGCTTACTTCTTCAAAACCTTTTATTAACTCTTGTACTCTGTTGAATAGTGGAATGATTCTGCGTGCTCTAACTGAGTAGAGGTTCCTTAGTTGCATGATTACTAATTTACTGTCACCTTTAATGACTACTCTCTTATAGCTCTCTTTATACTCAACTAACCATTCCAATGCTCTTATTAGGGCAGTGTACTCCGCAACGTTGTTAGTAACGTCATGACCAAGACAGCCTGCACCAACTAATCCATACTCCTCATAGACCTTCTTACTATTCTCATAGACTATAAAGCCATAGGTGGCTATTCCTGAAGGATTTACTGGTTTGGATGCCCCATCAAAGTATATTTCTACAAGACCTCTCACTTCAACACCTTCACAATAGTTTATCTTTAAAAGCCTCTGCTTTAAACCTTATCCTCCTGCTAGTTTGATGTATGTACGCTTTAACGAGTCCAACACTTCTTTCAACGCTCGAAAGTGCTGACTAAAGCTCTAGATGTACATCTAAAAACTGAAGATATATAAATTAGACATCAAAGTCTTGCCATGCTTAAAATAAGCGGGCAAGTTCAAACTTTAAGATAATAAAAACTCGGTCTAAGTTCTTCGAACTAGAAATACAAATCGACAAGGACAGGATACTTCTGAGTTTAAGTTAGAAATTACCATAGAATTAAGAACTGTGGATGTTACTAGCTCTATCATAAGTGATATCCTGAAGCTAAGAAAGTGCAACTTGTAGAAAGGCCTAAAAACTTATTAAGCTCTTCAAGGAGTGTTACGACACATCAGTTTACAGAGATTCCCAAGGGAAGAGCACGCAATGATCTACGTATGCTCCATAAACGTCCACACTAGCATGCTTACCTCTCTTAATGACGACTGCTGTTATGACTTCAAGCGCACCACTATTAATAAGAAAATTCTTAATTAGTTCCAGAGTCTTACCTGTATGCGCAAAGTCGTCAATCACTAGTACTCTCTTTCCTTTAACAACATCAGCACTCGGGGCTTGGACCACTATTGGGTCTTTAGCTATTACTCTAGGAGGCTTCTCGTCACTATAGTGCCTAACTGTCATGACATAAAACTCTCCTACACCTAACAGTTTACGTAGTATCACAGCTGGGATCAAGCCGGAAACTCCTACTCCAATTACAACGTCTATTTCACGACCTTTAAGCTCTTTAGCCATACTCAAGAGCATGGAGATTAATTCATCCCAACTAATCTTTTTCAACTTCATAGATCACCCCTCAGCTTCCTTAACATCTTGATATAAACCTTCCTTGACTTCACCTTAATCATGTACTTTTGAGCGCCAAGCTCCTCTATTATGACATCGTACTTGATTAGTAATCGTCTGATAGTATTAAACTCGTTCTCGTCAACTACTAGCACGTAGTATCCGTTAGGAGACTTCCTTAAGAACTCTTCTATCCGAGTTTTACCTTTGTGCATGCTCGACACCTTGTAACTATTCAGTTATAGGCTCAACCTTATATATGGTGATTTACTATCCTTTGCAAAGTTAGCAGGGTCCCTGGGAGCGACATGATAACCTACGGTGCGCAATCTGAAGTGGGAGCACTGAAGAGAGTCCTGCTCCATAGACCAGGAGCTGAATTACTATTAGTAGATCCCGAGACTCCAGAACATTTTCTATTTAAAGAAAGACCTAATGTAAGAGTAGCTATAAAAGAGTTCGAAGAACTGCTCGAGATACTAAGAGAGTTCAAAGTAGATATTGAAGTGTTTAATGAATGGAATGATGCTAATCAAGTCTTCGTCAGAGATACTGCTGTAGTCACGGATAAAGGAGCCATATTAGCTAACTTCAAGGCAAGAGTAAGGCAAGGTGAAGAAGAGATAGTAGCTAAAAAGCTTAGGGACTTAGGTGTCCCATTGATACATCAAGTAAGAGAACCAGGACATTTCGAGTTTGGTGATATATTGTTCCTCAAGCCAGATGTTGTCATTTTAGGGCTAAGCAATAGAAGTGATAGAGAAGGAATTCATCAACTAGTGAAGGTCATGAAAAGCTTAGGTATTTTAAGGAAGCATTACATTGTAAGAGTTCGGCGACCGGCTATCCATTTAGACATGGCTTTAAATCTAGTGTCACCAGGCCTAGCAGCTATCTATGACGCGGTTCTTGAAAGTTCAATTGTTGACATTCTTAAGGGAGAAGGATATGAAGTAATATCAATCCCTAAGGAAGACTTTATAGGCTTAGCAATAAACTGGCTTACAGTGAAACCAAATCATATAATAATGATAGATGGGTATAGGAAGAATAGGTGTACTAGAAGGATACTTGAGAGCTATGGAGTAGATGTTGTGAGTGTGAGCATCTCTGAGTTAGCTAAAGGCTATGGTGGCATTAGGTGCATGACACTGCCAATTAAGCGTGTGTATGAGTTCTAAATGACACCATTTTCAATGTCTGATGCTTTATCCTTCTATATTAACGATATAAGTAAAGCTGAAGTCTAGGTGCTTAATAGAAATTTAACCTCAGGATTAAAAATTATCAATTTTGAGAAGTTGAAAGCAAAGCCTTGAGTGCTTGTTAATGAGAACGTCTTTAGTGGAGGCCTTTTATTATAGTAAGGATTAAAAAATTATACAAAGACCGACTTATCTATTCTCTTTACAAATCCTGCTATGAGCTTGCCTATATTAGCTACGTCCTCTAGCGATATCATTTCTATTCCTGTATGCATATATTTCAAAGGCAGTGAGATTAGACCAGTATAAACTCCCTCTCTGGTTACTTGAATTACCCAAGCATCAGTACCACTAGGTCCTGAAATAGGCTCTATTTGATAAGGTATATTCTCCTCCTTAGCTGCTTTAATCAAGGTTTCCCAAACTAGCCTGTGGAAGTTGGGGCCTATGCCTATAGCTGGTCCTTTGCCAAGTTCTATGGTCACAAATCTTTCACCTACTACTGGAGATTTAGCGTGTGTAACATCTATAGCCACGCCGACTTTAGGATTAATCCTGTAAGTGGCAACTCTAGCTCCTCTTGCTCCTAACTCCTCTTGAGTTGATGCAACGAAGTATACTGAGATATCATCAGGTATACCAGATTCACTTAACTCCTTCATTGCCAGTAACATAGTAACGACTCCAGCCTTATCATCGAAGCCTCCGCCGATCGCTAACTTCTCATTCTTCATTCTTTCAACTGGAGCGTAAAGAGTTATGGGATCTCCTATCTCAACACCCATCTCTTTAGCCTCCTTCTCATTTGTTGCTCCTATGTCGATAACCATGTTGTGAATCTCAATTACTTTCTTGAATTCCTCTGGGAACAACCCTTTAAGGTGAACGGGCTTAACTGCTATTACTCCGAGCACGGGCCCTTTCTTGGTATGGATTATCACTCTTGACCCAAATACTATTCTACTATCCCAGCCGCCAGATGGTGAGAAGCGTATTACTCCACTCTTATCAATACCCCTCACCATGAAGCCGATTTGATCCATGTGCGCAGAGAACATTACTCTTAATTCTCCCTTTCCGATTATACCTATCACATTACCGAGAACATCAGTCTCAACTTTATCTGCGTACCTCTTCATGTGTTCTCTAATGACCTCTCTGGCAGCATCACAAAAGCCAGGAACACTTGGAGCCTCAACAACCTCTTTAAGTAATTTAAAGACTTCGTCGAAAGCCTCTCTCTGCTTGCACATGAAATCACCACTTTAAGTTAAAAGTGTCCACTTATAATTCGTTTATCCTCCCAAGTAGTTTACTCCTTAATTAACTGTGAAGCAATCACCACTTGTCCAACAGAAATACCGCCATCTCCAGGAGGAATTCTTTTTGGAAGTACGACACTCAGTCTGTCTTTAACGATACTTCTTATACCGTGAATGATAAAGTCATTGACTGCAGCACCCCCTGAGACAATCAATAAATCATCACTCCTTCGAGCACACTTAAGGGTTATTAATCCTAGACATTTTCCAAGCAGTACCTGTGCAGTAATTGCAATCGATTTAAAATCATAGTCATCCATTAAGCTAATTAAGTCTACAGCTAACCTAGGTGTGTTGATTAGATAAGTATTATTAACATAATCAATATAGTGCTTCTCACTTAACTCAGGTATGAGCTCACCTCCATGAGCATACGCCTCCAACGTTATTGCTGGCTCTCCCTCAAATGTTCTCTCCCTGCAGACATTCAACAAAGCCGATATGGAATCGAGGAATCTACCGGTGCTAGAGGCTCTAGGTTGACTTGAACTATAAGCTTGTCTAATCACGATATCCAATTCTCTCTCCTTCCGTGGAAGACCTTCAGCTAGCTTTAACTTACTACACAGATCTCTTAACTCGTCCTCAGGGAGTGTTCGTGCTAATAGGCCTATTAAAGACCTGACAGGGTACCTAACAGCCAGATCACCACCTGGAAGTACTTGATATTTCAGGTGCCCTATCCTGGTGTATTTATCATAGCGTACCCTTAGAACTTCTCCACCCCATATGTTGTCGTCTTCTCCATACCCTACTCCATCAATGGCTATTCCTAAAACCTCTTTATCAGGAGAGATTCCCCGTTCAGCCATGACTGAAGTTATATGAGCGTGATGATGTTGGACAAGCACTAGCTGAGAGCCATACTTCTCAGAGAACTTCATAGCTAACTTTCTAGTGGAATAGAGAGGGTGCTTATCAGCAACTAGCAAACTGCCTTCAAAATTGACTTTATAACACTCCATTAGGAATCTTAAAGCACTTTCGAGGAACTCTAAGTTCTCTAAATTGTCCATATCGCCTACGTACTGGGTTGGGATTACATAGTTGTGGACTCCTATAGCTCCAGTATTGGAAAGCATAGCTCCAAAGGCTATCACGGACCTCTTTAAGGAGAAGTTGAGCTTAATCCATGTCGGTACATACCCTCTACTTCTCCTGAGGAAGCAGGGCTCTCTGTTAGTGAATCTAATAACACTGTCGTCAACTCTATTAACTATTCTTCTATTATGAACTAGGAAGTAGTCAACAATACCTTTTAACTTACTAAGAGCCTCCTCATTACTAGCACATATGGGTAGCCCCTTGGGATTTCCACTGGTCATTATAAGGAACTTGTCCTTGGTCTTATTCAGCAAGATATAGTGTAGAGGAGTATATGGTAACATCACTCCGATCGTATTCAAGTTAGGAGCGACATACTTTGAAGCTGGAGAATCCTCCTTTCTTTGCAGAACAACTATGGGTTTCTCTATGGATTCAAGAAGGGATTTAGCTGAATCGTCTAAGTATACAAGTCTCTCACATACTTCTAAGTTTAAGGCCATTAGAGCAAAGGGCTTATGTGGCCTCCTCTTTCTCCTCCTTAGCTCAAGGACCACATTATCATCTGAGGCTAATGCAGCTATGTGAAACCCTCCAATTCCTTTAACAGCCACGATATGTCCATTATCTATTAACTTAGCAGCTTCGACTATTGCTTTAATTGAGTTATCCTCAAGTATTTCTCCTGTTTGGTCCAAGAGCTTGACTCTTGGACCACACTTAGGGCAGCTTATTCCTTGAGCATGAAACCTTCTTAAATTCGTAGGATCCTTATACTCCCTAATACACTCCTCGCAGAGAGGAAAATCAATCATGGTTGTATTTTCTCTATCATAGGGTATTTTTTCGATTATTGTGAATCTGGGTCCACACCAAGCACAGGAGTTGAAGGGATACATGTACCAGCGGGAATTTTTATCAACTATCTCTTTAAGACAATACTCACACATTCCAAAATCAGGAGGTATCATGGAGATGGCGGTTGCCTCTCGCTCACTCTTCATTATCACGAAGTTCTTAAAACCCTTAGGAGATACTCTCGTTACTTTCAATTCTTCAATTCTAGCTGAGGGAGGTTTTAACTTGGTTAGGTCTTTGATAAAGTTTTCGATGTCCTTTTTAGTTCCTTCGATCCATATTTCAACCTCAGCTCCGCCTAGATTCTTAACATAGCCCTTCACATGATTCTTTCTAGCTATTCTATAGACAAAGGGTCTGAAGCCAACTCCCTGAACTATTCCTGCAACTCTGATTAGTGATGCAACTAAGCGCATCATTAAACACCTTACTCATGAGTAGCTTAAGTTGCTTTCGCAAGTCCTACACATAAACGTTTAATAAAAACTCATAGTTATGAAGATGCTCTTCTCACTCTATTCATGATGTTATGTGGAACTCTTCTCCAGGCCATAACTATGGCTAAATCACGAGATATCTTATTAGTAATGGATATCTTTTTAATTAACTTATCAAGTACGGCTTTAGCTTTATCTCCAAAGAAAACCTTATGGTAGGATAGTAACTCGTTATACATTTCACTCACGTCGTATTTTGTCGAACCTGACTCTATTATAGCCTTAGCAAACGTCGCTACGAACTCTCTATCATTCATAGTATCAATAAGTTTCATCATACATAGGGATACTTCTTCAAGTGTCGGTGAAACAAGCTCAGCTCTTATCCATATTCCAGGCTTATCTACTACCTTACGTGGAAACTTCAACTTTGTGCTAGGACTACCTTTAAACTCAAGGGTTCTAATCCCATTCTCTAACATAGCAGTTAATAACTTCGAGACTATGCCTGACTTCGAAGATACAGCTTCAACTTCATTACGATTTAACTTAAATGATAGAGGTACCGAGGCTGTCGGTACTAGTATAGAAATGATACACGTACCAGCTGGCTGACTCCTAAACCCCACCTCAGCAATGCCTCCATCGAAGAGCTCTATCACAGCTCCACTGGCAGTTAGCCTTATCAGCTTTGATGAGTCTCTAAACGCCTTAGTTATAGCCTCTATCCTCTCAGAGGCTCTTTGAACAGATATAGCATAAGCAGCTAAAGCACCGAGAGTAGCGAGTATGAACTGAGGAGTCATCAAGAAGGATAAACCATGGACTACTATATTCAAGATGACTGATACTACGAGTATTACAGGTAAGATAAAGCACATTGCTGATGTCATCAAAAAACCTCTGCTATACTCAAAATTAACATCACATCCTAGAGTCATTCCCGCTCCGACGATTTTTAGGTAAACTCTTTTAATCTTGTTTAAGTTTTTCATTAACTCTCCGACCTAGTCTCTCCTTAGTTAAACATCATCTTACTTCAACTGACTGGTAAGCTAACGACTATAAGAAGCTTATGCAAGCTTAATAAGGGAATAGTTAAATAACTGGTGGCTTTTCATCAAATTCATGCAGGGTTTCGTTGAGATACAAGATTTTGAAAAGTTGGATATAAGGATAGGGAAAATTTTGAGAGCCGAAAGAGTCCCTAGGACCACTAAGCTTCTAAGACTTGAGGTAGACATCGGAGGCGAGATTCGACAGCTAGTTGCTGGCATAGCCAGTGAGTACTCGCCAGAAGATCTCATAGGAAGACTCATAGTAGTATTAGTGAACTTAAAGCCAAAGGTCATAAGAGGAATAGTGTCACAGGGGATGCTACTAGCAGCAGACGTCGATGGAAAGCCGGTACTATTAACAACCGATAAACCAGTTCCGCCTGGTAGTAGGGTTAGGTAGGGTTTTGACTGGAATTTGAGGATTAGATGGATATTACTAGTGAATGACTGCTAAGATTAAGTCTAAATTACCTAATCTAAGGTTCTTTCTTGCTTCTCCAAGAGGAACATTATAAAGGTCTCTATAGTCTCATCAAGTTGAGGAGTTTAATGAGTTTAGGTCACTAATGGAGAAAAGCAAACAAATTTCGGCATAAATAGTTTTGAATATTTCAAACTTCGGCATATTTTCTTAAGAGGTACCTGTAAGCTATTATTCCTGATCCGTAAGCTATGATTGCAGCTATGATTGATCCTATAACCTTATGTATTATCTCCCCTACTTCGGCTTCATAAACCATTATTTCTCTAATGGCATCTATAGCCCAGGTTGCTGGGAATACGTCTGCAAAAATTCGCATCCATGTAGGCATCATCCACTTAGGGAACCATATACCTGCGAAGAAGGATAACATCAGCCCTAGCACAGTACTAAGCGCAGAGGCTCCTCTAACACTCCTTGCTAATAATGATAAGAGGGATCCTAGTCCTATAGTAATTAGCGCGGCTACCATTAACAATAGAGGAACAAGCCAATGTTCTAGCTTAGTGGGATTCCAGACGATTCTTGCGCCACATAGAGTGTATCCAGCTATTATCACTAATAAGGACATGATTGCTAGCATTATCAGTCCAGCTAAAGTTTTCCCTAGTAACATCTCCGTAGAAGTCATAGGGGACGCTAAGAGCCTCTTTAATGTTCCACGATCCTTCTCCCCAACTACCATTAATGACCCTATGCTAAGACCACTGTAGAGCATGGACATTCCTAAAGCACCTATAGTAAACCAACCAACGATAGTAGCCCTTGATATAAAGACCTTGGGCTTAACTTCGATAAAGGTAGCATTTATGGGCATAGCTATACCTAACCCCCAACTTCTTATGAACTCGCTTATGTTCTCAGGAACGTACTTCAGAGTCTCTTCTATTTTCCTAATGGATATTGCTTTATTCATACCCTCTACAAATCCCCTGAGAATAGCGCCTATTATTTGTGCTGAGCGAATATCTCGAACTCCTATATAGACCCTCAACTTAGCTTGCCCTATGATGATATCTTCACCAAAATTCTTAGGTATCACAAAGCCACCATCAAGCCTACCCTTTCGAATATCTTCGATCATTTTAGTCTCGTTTTCATAAATCTTCACCTTAAACAATTTCACATCTTTATACTTAGTAGTGTTGAGAATTTCTATGAAACGCTCTCCGCTCATGGGTGATGAAGATCCCACGTCATAGTTAATTACTCCCACACTAAGGGTCATTGGTTGCTCGGTGGAGGGTGGTACGAACACGTAAGCTGAGAGGAGAACCCAGAAGATAGGCCAGGCAATCATCCAAAACATAACTTCCTTGCTTCTGAAGACCTCAAGGAGATCTCTGACTATGAAAGCCTTAACAGCACTCCACCTGATCACTCTATCAACCTCCTACCAGTTAGCTTAAGGAAGACGTCTTCAAGTGTAGGTCTACTAATCCTCAATGTGTTAAGCTTACATCCATGTCTAATGAGCTCTGAAATTACTTTTGGAGTAACTTCATCCGGGTCATCAACATGAACTCTCAATACATTCCCATCAAATACAACTCTCCTCTCTGACGCATACTGTTTAATAATCTCCACGACTTCTAATTTAGGCTCAGCTAGCTCTATGTTTATGACAGCCTTTGGGCCGTACTTTCTTTTGAGCTCTTCTGGAGTCCCTTCTACTATTTTCCTTCCTGAGTCCATTATTGCGACTCTATCTGACAAGACATCGGCTTCCTCCATGTAATGAGTAGCTAGAATTATTGTCTTTCCTTCCTCCTTTAGTTTCTCGATTAATTCCCACACTAACCGTCTTACTCTAGGATCCATTCCCGTTGTAGGTTCATCTAGCATTAGCAGTGCAGGGTTGCCTATCAAGGCTATGGCGAAACTTAACCTTTTCTTCATTCCACCAGAGTATGTCCGCACCATCTTCTTACTATACTCCATCAATCCGACTAGTTCCAATAACTCTTTGCACCTACTTCTAGCCTCCTGTCCACTAAGACCGTAAAGACCTGCGTAAAACATCATGTTCTCAAATCCAGTCAGTTCATCATAGACGACTGGTTCTTGTGGACAGTAACCTATCATAGCTCTTATCCTTCTCTCACGAGGATCTCCTCCTAGGACTTCAATCTTGCCCTTAGTAGGTTCAACAATGCCAGCGATCATAGACATGAGCGTAGTCTTTCCAGCACCATTGGGTCCTAAAAGGCTGTATGTCTCTCCACGTTTGACCTCGAAGCTTACATTATTGACCGCTACTTTATCACCGAACTTCTTGAATACGCTCTCTACTCTGAGTGCAATTTCCATTGCGCTCCCTCCTCTTTGAGAACTTCGAGAACTTTTTTCCATCACTGCTTTATAAACCTTAAGAAGTATTATGAAGAATGATAATTACTGTTTAATCGATCAAGTATAGAATTCAGTAGTTTGTAAAGGATTTATTTACTAAAGAACTTGCCTTTGATTTTTCTAGTATCAAAGACCCTTGGATAAAGCAGTATGCTAAGTGAACCAAAAGCTAATACGAATATCCAGTCAATTATGTCGAGAGGAACAGTATCAAAAATGTATTGAAGTGGTGGTAAGTATAAGACTGCTAACTGAAGAGCTAGCGACACTAGTACTGCTAAAATTAGGTGTTTATTTGCGAATAATGTTCTTAGAGATCTAAAAACAAATCGCTCCTCGGAACGAGAATTTAGAGATAATATAAGTTCGAATATCACGGCTTGCGTGAAGGCTATGGTTCTAGCCTCATGGAGAGGCCTGCTGAGAAATTCGAGTGCGTACCAGAATGGAACTATCCATGATATTAGGGCAAGCACTATAGAAACTAAGAAGAATAATTCCATACCAGCATAGACTTTCTCTTTAGGATCCCTAGGAGGTCTCTTCATAACTCCAGGTTCTGGTGGGTCAACTCCTAGAGCTAAGGCTGGTAAACCATCAGTAACTAAGTTTATCCACAAGATCTGTGCTGGAGTGAAGGGAAGAGGTAGATCTAGCATAGCTGAGACGAATACTGCTCCTATTTCATCCCAATTGGCTGAGAGAAGCAACCTAATGAACTTCCTTATGTTGTCATAAATCGTCCTACCTTCCTCGATTGCAGTGACAATGGTAGCGAAATTATCGTCAGCTAAGATTAAGTCAGCGACTTCTCTAGTCACATCAGAGCCTCTAATCCCCATAGCTATTCCTATATCAGCTACTTTAACTGAAGGAGCGTCGTTTATTCCATCTCCAGTCATGGCAACTATGTGTCCCCTTCTCTTGAGAGCCTTAACGATTCTCAATTTATGTTCGGGAGATACTCTAGCGTAAACTACAACCTTATCAGCCACTTCATAGAGCTCATCATCGCTCATTTTGTCTAAGTCACTACCTGTAAGTGCTAGCGAATCATCATCACTTTCAATTATTCCGATCTGCTTAGCTATTGACATAGCTGTATCTTTATGATCCCCTGTAACCATGACCACCTTAATTCCTGCCTCCTTAGCAACTCTTATAGCCTTGGGTACTTCAGGTCTTGGGGGATCAATCATTCCAACAAGCCCGACAAAAATTAAACCACACTCATCGGCTTCTGTTATTTTGGTTACGTTATCATCAAGCTCTTTATAGGCAAGGGCTAGTACTCTTAACGCCTCCTTAGCCATGGAGGATGTAGCTTTAAGTATTAAACCTCTATCTTCTTCTGTTAATGGTCTAACACTACCGAATTCCTCAATTCTATTACACAACTCCAATACTACAGCAGGAGCGCCCTTTAGATAGAGCACTTTCTTACCGTTAGGCATTATGTGAGCTGTACTCATTCTCTTCCTGGCTGAATCGAAGGGTACCTCTGAGAATCTAGGTATCACTTTCCTTAAATTCTCTGTCAGCCCAGACTTGGCGGCTAACACAGTGAGTGCTCCTTCAGTAGGATCGCCAATTATCCTCCATGTTCCATCATCATAAACTAATCTTGAGTCGTTGCATAACAGACATATTTCTAAAAGTCTCCTGAACGTTGGGTCATCCAATGGATTTAGTGCTCCTCCTTCACTTAAGAACTCCCCTTTGGGCTCATACCCAGAACCAGTAACTTTCACAAATTCTCCATTAACGAAGATTCTCACTACTGTCATCTCATTTTTCGTAAGAGTTCCAGTTTTATCGGTACATATTACCGTAGCGCTTCCAAGCGTCTCAACTGAAGACAATCTCCTAATGATCGCGTTTCTACGGGCCATTTTCTGGACTCCTAGGGCTAGAGTTATGGCCAAGACTGCTGGAAGTCCTTCAGGGACGGCAGAGACGGCTAAGCTTATGGAAGTCATTAATGCCTCATAGATATCAAGTCCCTCCATGAGCTCTTCTAATAATACTAGGAAGACTAAGGCTACGATAATTGCGGTTAAGATTCTTCCCAAGTGCTCCATTTTTCTCTGGAGTGGAGTTACTTCACGCTCCTCTCTTCTGACTGACTCAGCTATCTTACCAAATTCTGTTTTAACCCCCGTAGCTACAACTATACCTTTGCCTCTACCGTAAGTGACTGTAGTGGCCATGAAAACCATGTTCCTTCGTTCTGGTAATGGAGTACTTTCAGGAAGAGGCTCTATTGTCTTCTCGACAGGCTCTGATTCTCCAGTTAGCAAGGATTCATCAATCTTTAAATTTACACATTCCACAAGCCTCAAGTCAGCAGGTACTCTATCCCCAGCTCTTAAGATTACGACGTCACCAGGTACTACTTCGGTTGATGGGATCTCGGTCTCTATACCATTCCTCAGTACTTTAGCCTTAGGAGTGGCTAGCTTTCTTAACAACTCAACGGCTTTCTCAGCTCTGTACTCCTGTATGAAGCCAAGTACTATGTTAAGCACTAATATCACGGCTATAGCGATGGCATCACTCAGTTCGCCTATCATTACGGAAGCTATTGTGGCGAATATAAGTAACCATACGAGAAGGCTTTTGACTTGCTCAAAAAGTATCTTTAATGGGACAAAGCGCTTTTCCTCAGGTATTTCGTTTGGGCCATAGAGCTCTAATCTACGCTTAGCTTCTTCACTAGTTAAGCCAGTTTCACAATTGGTCTTTAAGAGTCTTACAACATCCTCGATGGAGAGAGAATGCCACTTTTCCATTACTGACACCGCACTAAGTTCTCTGAATTGCCTAAGTATAAATATTTTTTTCATTATAATGTATTAAGGCTCTAAGTGTGAGTTATAACTAGAGCCCTTTTAATCACTCATGATTTTCTTTATTGCCTCCTTTAACTGATCGGCCTTTATTAAGCCTATATGAGTATAGCGGATCTTACCTTCCTTATCAATAATAACGATAGTTGGTATAGCGGTTACTTTATATTTTGAGGCTACGCTAGCATTCCTATCCAAAACAACAATCCACTCTATACCATGAGCCTTTATGAAGTTAAGCACTTTATTCGGATCTTCGCCAATGTTAACTGAGATAATCACTATCGAGTCCTTAAACTCCTTATATACTTCTTTCAAATACTTTATCTCGGCTATACAAGGCCCACACCAAGTGGCAAAGAAATCTAACACGATCACTTTTCCCTTAAACTTTGCTAACTCTATCACTTCTCCCTCCGGGGTTTCGAGTTTAAAGTTAGGAGCTAGTTTCTCAGCCTCAGCACTACCTGCGAAACTGCTAGGACTTAACACATATAACGTTATTATTATTGCTACTACAGCTATTACAGCTAAAATTAAGATATCGGTTAATCTAATCTTTCCCATACACTTTACTCTCTACGTCCTTAGCTATAATTTTTCTGATACAGAGACCAGAAGAGTATCAGAGGATTACAGAGAATAATGCAACAATGCTCCCGTTAACTAGTTGTGGTGTTTGTTCCCCAACTTAAGTCTACCTCGAAGCGAAGTCTGACGTGACGTTTAAAATTCGGTTAATTAAGAGTTTAGGTGATGAGGTGAGTTGTAGTGAGTGAGAAGCTGCTTGATAGAATAGAGCCAAAGACTGAAGGTCAGAAGAAGCTATTGAAAGCTCTAATTAATGATCAAATAACGATAGTTGGCGTTTTTGGTCCTACCGGAACCGGCAAAAGTCTGCTCTCTAGTGCCTATGGTATCGACTCAGTCATGAAGGGTAAGTACGATCGCTTTATAATCTCAAGACCAGTAGTTGATGTCACTACTGGAAGAGAACTGACCTCAGTAGAGCTTGGCTCTCTGTACTACAAAATAGCGTCAGAGTACTTATTCGACTTGCTAAGCACCGTTATATCTAGAGAGGAGCTAAACAAGCTCATCGAAGAAGGTAAGGTAGTAATAGCCGATCCCCACTTTATGAGAGGCAGAACGTTCGACCGCTCTGTAATGCTCTTTGATGACGTTCAGAGCGCTAATCCCGAGAACGTCGGAGAAGTCATCATGAGAATGGGAGAAGGCTCAAAGCTTATAGTAGCCGGCGACCCCATATTTCAAGGAGATCCAAGAGTCAAAGTGAATGGAGCTACCCTACTGAGGGAAGCGTTGCTGGGAGAGGAAGATGCTGCAGTGATTGACTTAGGACTTAAGGACGTAGTAAGACCTGGAGCCAGACGAGGCATAAAGTTAGCACTAGAGTTCAGGATGAGAAAAAGGGAGCTAAGCGAGGAAGAGAAGAAAGTACTGGAGAGTATAAGGATACACGCCCCTGATGCCGATGTAGTGACAGTAGTTGAACTCACAAAAAAGAAAGAAGCTTTCGAGCTAACAGCAAAGACCGTTCCAGATGTCCTTGTAATAGTCAAGGAAGGCTACATGGGGAGACTTGTTGGAAAAGGAGGAGAAAGAATTAGAGCTGTAGAGCAGGATGTGAATTTAAGAATAAGAGCCGTTGAGCTGACCTTAAACTTAAAGAACCTGATAGCAGCGGTACATCCGGTCACCTGGGTAAGTAGACACATTATAGATGTCGACTTTGCAGGTCCTGAGATAGTTGTGACTGTAAGAAAGAGCTCTCTGGGAGCTTTTTTAGGACTTCGTGGTAGTTACATTAGGTTCTTAGACTCAGTGATGAAGGATGCTATGGGAATAGGGGTTAGAGTCTTCGGAGAGTAATCATTCACTTCAACATGCTAAGTTCTTCGCTCATTTGCTAGATATTATGTTGATGACCAAGGATTCGTTCTTACGTTAAATGCTCCTAGATCTCTTTGGTACATTTTAGTCACACTAAATGTAGCATACTCATCCCAAAGTTCTTCATTGTATAACTCCAATGATAATGTCGAATCTCAATAAAGACTGAAGGTATATTCAAGATTCAAGACGTTGAACTATCACATTTATCAAGGGAGTTAAATCCTGTTTTACCCGCAGAAATAGTTATAAACACTTTAGCATTTTGTCTATTATGGAAGAAGTAGAGGAACTGTTTAATGAAGGAGGAGCTATCCTAGTCAACAAAGAGAAAGTAGTTTTACTGCTGCTTGGAAAGCCCCCAATAGTTCTTGATAAGCTTCTCTTCGTAAGGAAGCTAAAGGAATTACTGAGAGAGTGTTAGCTAATATTTCTTCAAATAATAGCTACTAATCTTGACTTACTTATAGTACTTACGTTCTGAATATTACCTGGATTTGTAACTTCTGGATTCATAATGGCTATTTCTTCAGTGTAGTTCATGCTCATTTTTGACCACTATTGGGGTCAAAATAGCTTCATTCAGAGACATCATCAATTTGAAGGCGTAGCGCGGTAAAAGGTGTAAATACACACACTTTAATCTCCAGAAGGCTTAAATATAGTCCTCGTAGGCTAGTATTAGGTGTTTTTGAGTTGTATAGCTTGAGCAGACCACCAAGGCGCATAGATGCATTGCTAGTGGCTGAGAAGAATAGTGTAGCTAAAGCTTTTGCTAAGCTAACTTCGGATGGTGGTTTCAAAGTCTTTAAGGTCTATAACCTACCAGCTTATGAGTTTTCTAGGAATGGAGAAAAGTGGGTCTCTTTTGGTGTAAGCGGGCATCTAATGGACTTCGATTTTGAGGAGAAATACAACAGATGGCATGCTGTAGATCCTCGTAAGCTCTTCGAAATTGAGCCACGTCAGGTCATAAGGAGTAGCTCAATCCAGTACGTCAAGGCACTTGAGTTTCTAGGCAAGCTTACTAACTATGTAGTGCTAGCTTTAGACGCTGATACGGAGGGGGAGAGCATAGCATTTGAAGTAATGGATATAATACGAAGAGTGAACCCAAGAGCAACATTTAGGAGAGCCTGGTTTTCAGCACTAACTAAAAAGGACTTAGAGAGAGCTTTAAATGAGCTAAGAGATCCCAATCCTTTATTAGCGAATAAGAGCTTTGCTAGAATGAGGATAGATTTAACCATAGGAGCTGCTTTCACTAGGGCCTTAACGTTACTCGTTGAGAGGAGAAGTCCTAGAATATTACCAAAGGGCTCTTTTCTTAGTTATGGACCTTGCCAGACACCAGTGCTTCACTTAGTTGTGAGTAGAGCACTCCAAAGGGAGAACTTTAAGAGTGAGACTTACTATTCCCTTAGCGCTCAAGTAAGAGTTGCAAATGAAATCATTAAAATGAACTATAAAGGAGAGAAGATAAAGGACTCAAAAATAGCTAAGGAATTATATGACAAGGTCGCTATGGCTAGATTTGGCACAGTGGTAGTTGCCGAGTACTTGGTCAAAGAAGAAAAACCACCAGAGCCGCTCAATACTGTGGAGCTTGAGAGACGAGCCAGTAAGTTCTTGAACTTAAGACCCAAAGAAGCATTAGATTTAGCAGAGGAACTTTACAGAGATGGTCTTATATCTTATCCAAGAACGGAGACTACTATCTACCCTCCTACTCTCGACTTAAAGGGAATAGCGTTAATGTTAATGAAAAACGAAGAGTACAGGCCTTACATTGAGAAAGAGTTGCTACCTCAGAAGGTTTTAACTCCTACTAGAGGTAAAGAGGACGATAAAGCACATCCTCCAATATACCCCACTAGAAGTGCATCGAAGGACTATGTAGTAAAGAAGTTTGGTGTTAAGGGATGGAAGTTATATGACTTCATAGTGAGGCACTTCTTGGCCACTATTAGCAAGCCTGCTCTAATCGAGAGACAGAAGTTAGAAGTAGACTTCGCTGGTGTGAAGTTTGAAACTTACGGCTCTAAGGTCATAAAACAAGGATATTTCGAGATATATCCCTTTGAGAGGGTCAAGGAAAGGCCTCTGCCTAAAGTGTTAAAGGGAACCCTTGTCTACCTTACAAAGCTAGATATTCTAAAGAAGAAGACTGAGCCTCCTCCATACTTATCTGAATCTGAATTGCTCAAACTAATGAAGCGTTATGGAATTGGAACAGATGCTACCATGCAAGAACATATTCACACTAACATTAAGAGAAAATATTTCATTGTGAAAGGAAAGAGATGTATACCAACACCACTGGGCAAGACCATAGCTGTGACACTCTACTCTATAGTCCCAGAAATAGTGAGACCTGAAGTCAGAGGAGCGATAGAGCAAAAGTTACAAGAAATAGCTCTTGGCAGGCGATCTCCTGAAGATGTAGTTGAAGAGGTGAAGCGCGAGTTCATAAAATACTACGATAAACTTGCTTCAAAGTCTGAAGAAGTAGCAGAAAGGTTAATTAAGGCACTCAAAGAGACTTACTACGGCGGTGAAGCGAAGGCGAGGTCGCCTAAGTTAGGCGTAACGACCTCGCCTAAGATCTCGCTCATGACAGCTAAAGAGTACTTCGGTGGTGTTAATGACTTTAAAGGTATTGAGGGTCGATCCACGAAAACCGAATTTTTCCCTTTTAAGAGAAGCAGTAGAAGCGCTATTAAAAGATGATCTAGTTATATATCCCACTGACACAGTATATGGACTCGGTGCAAATCCTCTTTCTGTTAAGGCTGTTGAGAAAGTTTTTAAAGCTAAGAGGAGAGGAAGAAAACCTCTACCCATCCTAGTCTCAGATATTGAAGTAGTTGAAAGGGCTGCTATTATAAATCCCTTAGCTGAATCACTAATGAAGAGATTCTGGCCAGGAGCTCTTACCATAGTCTTACCTAAGAAACCCTTAATACCTGACATAGTAACCGTGGGAAAGAGTACGATAGCACTGAGAATGCCTGATAGCATCATAGCACGTTACTTAGCTAGGGAAATAGGTGGATTCATAGTTGGGACGAGCGCGAATTTATCGGGAGCGCCTCCTCCTACTACGGCCGAAGAGGCCATTGAGTACTTAGCTCCTCATGTTAGAGTAGTTATAGACTCTGGACCAGCTAGACATGGAGTTCCATCAACAATAATTGACCTATCTCAAGAGAAACCAAAGATACTTAGGGAAGGGGCAATTCCAGCATCTCTAGTGATGGAAGTTATTCATCATACTCACTAGTAAATATCGTTGACTCCGATGTAACCCTACCCGGCAAAACGAGATTGTTTATGAGTATAAATATTAAACAAGAATGTCTTATGTGTTAATTAACACTTAACATATTTTGATAATAGTTCATAGCTCTTTCTAACTCCTATGCTATAGTCTTCTCTGCCTTCGTATTCAAGAGATATCCAACCCTTAAATTCATGTCTCTTCAACATATCAAATATCTTATCATAATCTAAGTCCAATGTATACCATTCACCACCTCCATAATACGTCTTAGCGTGTACCATTATAGTGTATGGAGCTATTGCTTCGAGCTGTTCATAAGTATTTTCGATGAAGTTTCCAACATCCATCAGAGCTCTAAGCCAAGGTGAATTTACCTCCCTAAGTATCTTAAGCATCCCATCAGCATCTCTAGTGAGACCCCAATGATTCTCTAATGCTAAAATAACTCCACAGTCTTCGGCTAACGACAGTACTTGTTCGATGCACTCAATGATCCACTTAAATGCATCTTCATAACTATAACCGGGCAGTGGGGGCTCTAAGCCTCTAGCTTTCATTAGTTCATCGAAACTAGCTATAGTGCGCCACCTACCAGAGTTAATTCTAATTGCCTTAGCTCCTAGGTAATGGGCAATCTCAAGCCATCTTTCAGTGTATCTAACCTGCTTCTCCCTCTCGCGAGAATCAGGACTCACAAAGTCATTGTGTATGGCTATAGCGTAGATGTCTAATCCTAGTGAGAAAGCTAGTCTCTTAATCTCAGCTAAATAATTCCTTTTAGTACTCTCGAAATGGTCCACTAATATTTCAACACCTTCAAATCCATGCTCATAAGCTCTCTTTACATAACTTTCAAGCCTTTCCTTGGGTCCTCTGAAATGCCAAAAGGAGTAAGTAGAAATTCCTAGCCTCATGGTTTAATCTTTAGCTGGTAGAATATAAGAATGTTTCATTTCCGTGGCATGACAGACTGAAAAAGAATTTGGTAGTACACGTCTAACTCACCAGCTCACTCATCTGTAAGATTTTTAAATATACACAGCATCGTTAAGAGGAACTTGAAGTTAATATAACAGAGCCAGGTCGTTAAGGATAGAGGTGTCAAAATGATCATCGAACACTTGCTTACCCTGGATGGGTTGAGTAGCAGTGAGGTCTATAATCTAATTGAAGAGTCATTAAAAGTTAAAACTAAGTGGACAGAGCTCGTATCGAAGAATTCTCTTAAGGGTAAAGTAGTTTTATTATACTTCGAATTACCGTCAACGAGAACTAGACTTAGTTTTGAAGTGGCAGCGCTTCGACTAGGATGTGGCACTATCTACCTCAAGGAGGAGGATCTACAACTAACTAGGGGGGAATCTATCTCCGACACAGCTAGAGTCTTATCTTCTATGGGAGACCTAATAGTGGCAAGAGTTAAAGATCATAAGAGGCTTGTAGAGCTAGCTGAACACTCAAGGGTGCCAGTTATAAACGCGCTCACAAATATGCACCACCCAACTCAAGCTTTAACTGACCTCGTGACAATACTCGAGGTCAAGGGCAAGTTGCGAGGAGTAGAACTAGCGTATATAGGCGATGGTTTCAACAACGTCTGTCACTCTTTACTCATAGCCTGCTCCAAAGTTGGGATTAACATTAGGATTGCTACTCCAAGAGGTTATGAACCTAGTGAGGATGTAGTTAAGAGAGCAATAGAGTACTCCAAGGAATCAGGCTCGAAAATTATAATACTAAATGACCCAGTCAAGGCTGTCAAAGGCGCTGATGTTGTGTACACAGACGTGTTTGTCTCCATGGGAAGGGAATCAGAAAAGGAGAGAAGGTTAAGGGATTTCTCAGGATGGCAGGTGAACAAAGAGCTTATTAAATACGCCAAAGAAGATTATGTATTCATGCACTGTCTTCCAGCCCATAGAGGTGAAGAAGTCACCAGCGAAGTAATTGATGATAAGAAACATTCAGTAGTGTGGACCCAAGCTAAGAACAAGTTATACGTAGCAGCCACGTTATTACTTCGCTACTTAGCTTAGTACTCCTCTACGCTAACTTAAATAATAATTAAGGATGAGATTAGAAGTTTTCATTCACCTCTAATTATCTTCACAACGGTTATTTCTGGAGGGCATAGAAATCGTATCGGTAATATACTAGTACCTAGGCCTCTATTTACGTAGAGGTAGGTATTATCTACCCTGAAGAGTCCTGAGGAATACTTCCTATACTCCGGCCTCACCGGAAGGAAGAGAGGACCTAGGAGCGGTATTACTACCTGGCCTCCATGAGTATGACCGCATAATACTAGGTGGATTCCAGCACTTGCTGCTTTATCTATTATCTCCGGGGAATGTGCTAACAATATCTTTAACCTAGAATTCATCTTGGGCATTGCTGTCTCAAGATCGTCAAGACCTATATGAGGATCATCTACTCCGATTAAGTAAAACCAAGTATTGTTAAACTCAATTTCTACATGTTCATTAACTAGCACGGTTGCTCCAGTGGCCTCTAGTTTCTTTTTGAATTCAGTAATGTTAATTCCACTCCAGTGATCCCAATTTCCGAAAATTATAAAAATACCAATCTTTGCCCTAAGCTCACTAATGAACCTAATAGCATAGTCTGCAGCTTCGCGTTTATCTATTAAATCACCAGTAACCACTATTAAGTCAGCGTTTAAGTTGTTGATTGTTCTAATTATCCACTTCTCTCGTATTCCGAAATCATGTAAGTGTAAGTCAGAAATCTGTATGACAGTCAGTTCGGAAAGCCTAGTGTCTATTCCAGGTATTCGAATTTCAATCTCGTTAATCACGTACACATTTGGTTCTATCAATAATGCGTCGAGTAGTGTCAAGGCCATGGCTGCTAACAATATTAATCCAATTTCCCTGAGCTTGCCCATAATCTTTCAAGGATATTAAAGTTCAGCTCTGTTAAATATATGCATAGGGAGATAGTTATGCGGAGAACACTATTCATAGCTGCAATGTTAATTACAGTAAACCTTCTTTACATCATAGCCATCTTAACAACATTTAAGAACTCCCTATGGGCTGAATTTGAAATGCCATTAGTTGAAGCTGATGGAGAGGTAGATATTCTTATCGATAGTAGAAGTCTGTTAGATATCATAGAAGAGCTAGCTGATAGAGTATGGGAAGCATATGGAAAGCATCTCAAGACTAAACCGTACGATCCTGGTTTCTATGCGTGG
>Ga0180302_10000258_pt1 | contig 22020 bp, 19 predicted proteins | sample GuaBasSediGuay17_FD_121794 | JGI IMG/M metagenome (GOLD analysis project Ga0180302, IMG submission 121794) | Subseafloor sediment microbial communities from Guaymas Basin, Gulf of California, Mexico - Guay17, Core 4571-4, 12-15 cm | ecosystem: Environmental > Aquatic > Marine > Hydrothermal... | reverse complement strand
GGTAGTCATCTGCTTGTTGGGATAAAACGCAAACGCTGCAGCATCCCCAAACTGTCCAAGCTTTTTGCCTTTGTATTCAGCACCCAGCGCCTCACAGGAATCGTCGATAACCTTAAGCCCGTACTTTTCAGCAATCCTTAAGATCTCGTCCCACTCCGCCGGATGGCCAAACACATCGACCACCATGATCGCCTTTGTGCGTGGTGTTATCCTGCGTTCCAGGTCCTCGGGGTCCAGATTGTACGTATCGGGCTCGATCTCCACGAATACTGGGGTTGCTCCCTCGTAGAGGATCACGTTAACGCTGGCGACAAAGGTAAAAGAAGGCACCAAGACTTCATCACCTGGTCCGATCCCCAAAGCTTTCACGATTAGGTGTAGTGCCGCAGTACCTGAGCTCACAGCTACGGCATGCTTGACCCCCACATATTCGGCGATCAAGTGCTCGAACTCCTCGGTTTTAGGCCCCAAAGCCAACCGCCCCGACCGAACAACTTCAGCCACCGCCTGCACATCCTCCTCGGTAATATCAGGAGCGGACATAGGAATATATTTCATATCCCCCACTTTATTACTCATTCTCCTTCTTCTCCCTTCATACCCTCTTTAAGGGTTTGGCGGGCACTCCTACAACCGTCACGTGAGGTGGCACATCTTCTACCACTACCGCTCCAGCACCTACGACAGCCCATGCACCAACCTTAATTCCAGGCAGCACTACAGCACCTATGCCGATAAGTGCCCCCTCACCAATTGTGACGCTGCCGGCCAAATGAGCTCCAGGCGCAATGTGAACGAAATCCCCGACCAAACAGTCGTGATCAACCGTAGCTCCAGTGTTGATGATGATGTGAGCCCCTACCCGAACTCCGGGCTGGACGATGGCTCCGGCGAAGACCACTGTACCTGGTCCAAGCCTTACCGAAGGATGAACATAAGCCTTAGGATGTACAACGGGTAACCATTCCCACTCTGAAAGCTCTTGAGCTAAACGATACCGAGTTCGATTGTCCCCGATGGCAAGTATCCCGCAAGCAGGGCCTCTTTTCCTGGCATCGGAAATTCTCCCTATGACCGGGATGCCCATGATATCTATTCCCTGCTTCTTTGGATCGTCGTCAAATAAGCCATCCACAGACAAGCCAGCCTCAAGGACAGTACTGAGAACTACTTTAGCATGGCCACCAGCACCAATTATATACAGCTTCATTTCCCCGATCCCGTAAACCTTGGGGCGGTCTCATAACCGGGAAAAGACACGCCTTCCCCGCGCAAAACCTTAAGTGCTGTCAAAAGCAAGATTTTTAAATCTGTCCCAAAGCTAAGGTTATCCACATACCACACATCGAGCTTAAACTTTTCCTCCCAAGAGAGGAGGTTCCGGCCGCTCATAATAACTGGGCCAGCCATACCTGGCTTGACCTCATGCCGACGCATCTGCTCCGAGGTATAAAGGGGAAGGTACTCCATCAGCAACGGTCGGGGACCCACGGCACTCATATCTCCTTTGAGCACATTCCAAAGCTCCGGAATTTCATCGAGACTGAAACGCCGTAGGAATCGACCAAGCCTCGTGAGGCGCTGCTCGTCGGGAAGCAGATTGCCCTGTTTATCCCGCAGATCGAGCATAGTGCGAAACTTGTACATGACAAAGGGTTTCCCATGTAGCCCCGACCGCACTTGGCGAAAAATAACCGGCGACCCCATAGCAACACGGATGGCAACAGCCACCACCAAAGCCACAGGCGATAACAACATCAAAGCAATCGTCGCGAGAACTATATCCAAGGTTCTCTTCCCAAACCTTCTGTAGAATCCCCGTATCTTACCAACCCATTCCCCGACTTTAATCCTATCACCCTCCTGGCTTGGGTCGCAAAAACGACACATCGCAGCGACCCGAACATGCACTACGAGCTTCGTACCAGTTCCTTTAGCATCCTTTCCAGTTTCTCCGCCAGCACTCCATCTCACACCTTCCTGAAGCTCTTCTTCCCTCCCTAGAGGTGTTCCCTCAATGTACACAACATACTATAGATCCGACCTTTGTTTCTCTTACTTTACAGTCCTGTGCATTACTAATTGATAGAGAATCTGTTCATACTGATCAGCGAGTTGTTCCCTCGAAAAGTTCTGCGTCACATATTCATAGCCATTTTGCCCCAAGGCTTGGCGAAGAAGTGGGTTCTTGAATAGCTCCAGAACGGCTTCCTTGAACATTTGGATATTCTCAGGCTCGACATAGATCCCAGCTTTGGCTTCCTCTATCAGTTCCCTCGCTGCGCCATCAATGGCCAGGATGATTGGCTTAGCACAAGACATGTAATCGAAGAGCTTGTTGGGATAGACTGTTTTAAACGTTTCCGCTTTCTTTAAGACGGCAGTACAAACATCGGCAGCATTAACGAAATCGACGATACGGCTTTTGGGTTGGGGGTTAATGAATTGGATGTTCTTTAGTCCATACTCTTGGGCCTTAACGACGAGCTTGGGTTTCTCCATTCCATCACCGATAAGCACAAACAAGATATCCTCATGCTCTTTTAACTCCTTCGCTACCTCAACAAGTTGAATGAGATGGTTGGCCACACCATGGGCTCCAATATACATGACCACAAATTTATTATTCCAGCCATACTTCTTCCTCACCCAGTTCTCTGTTGAAGCAGGTCTGAAGATATCGAGATCAGCGCCGTTTGGGATCGTAGTGATCTTATTTGATGGCACACGCTTTTTTATTAAAGCCTCTTTAAAGGCCGGGGTCAGCACATTTATCTTATCTGCCCTCTGATAGATAAATCTCTCTAACCAAAAAGCCAGCTTGATTGCCAGTTTGTTATTCAATATCCCCATATCAATCGCAGACTCTGGCCAAAGATCGCGGACCTCAAAGACAAAGGGGATTCGCTTTGCTTTGCTTGTGATGTAACCAACTATGCCTACAAAGAGTGGCGGCGAGGAGGCCAAGACCAAGTCCTGTACGCCAGAACAGAAGATTGCGGCCCACGTTGCGGAGATGGTGAAAGAAATGTAAGCCCACAACCGGCCCAGAAAACTTTTGTTGTATGTTTCCGACACGAACGTCCGCAATACGGTGATGTTATCCGCCTCTCTCTCCTTGACTATCCACTTACCTCTGTAGCGCTTGTCCTTTTTCCCGGTCGCATAGTGAACTGTCCCGGCGATGACGGTAACTCGATGGCCTTTAGCTGCCCAGTACTTGGCGAATTGGTTGAACCGGGAGCCACCAGGGTCGTCTTTGCCCAGATAATATTGATGGATGATTAGTATATTCATAGCTAAGCTCAGTAGTATAATAGTTTGAAAACGATTTTATACATCAAACTTAGCCATCTGTAGAATCTGTTCCTTTGATAGTTCTCCCACCTTTCGGCGAACTCTTTGAAGATCGACTCTTCTGTAAGCTTGTACATCACCTTTAATTGGACGATATGAAGCTTATGATAAAATGGACTTGCGATCATCTTTAACCTCGTTCCTGACAGCTCATAAAGAGACCAAAATCCACAATCGTATCTATACAGATTGTCTTTTAGTGTCTCAACGCAATTCCAAAACAAATCCAGCGCATACTCATCTCCAGTTGCCAAGTAATAGTCATAGACTCCCCAGAGAGCCCAAATGAAGCCGTTCAAGATATGAGTCGGTGGGTCAACAATCGCCTCCTCAAGCCAGACATACCCTTTGTTATCAGTGTACTTCACACCCCCTTCTTCGATCTCGTGTCTGAATGCCTCAAAAGCGCGTCGCGCTCCCTCAATGTAGTCCTTCCGACCTGTCAATGCGTGCGCCCTCACCAAGGTCGAGATACCCTGCCCCTGGGCCAAGGCTGAATACCAAGGTGCCTTTAAAACCTCACGGTATTCCCAATCGAAGTAATGGTTCCAGACATAGATGCCTTTCGAGTTTGGTTCCAAGTTCCTGAGCAGCCATTCACACTGCTTGAGGAAGGTTCTAAGATGTTTCTGGTCGCCGGTTTTCACAAAACGATTGTAATGGGCCAAGGCATATTGGGCAATGGCAATCGGATTATACTGTAATCCCACCTTGCCATGATAGTCCAATAAAGGTATGCCATGATTATCGAAAGGGCCTGGGTACTCTGCTTTGTAAGAGAAGGTCATGTAATACTCGCCAAGTTCCTTAAGAGAGGCATTTTCGTTCACCTGGGGGGTTCCGTGCCAAAAAGTCAAATGGCTGTTCCTTTTGCCTAAGTAAGCTGAAAAGACCCGCTGCCAGTAGGCGATTTTCGATCTTTTCTTTCTCAAATCCGGCCCTTCCATGATCCTTAAGCTCCCTTGCCCAATAGTCTTACCCTAAAGCCCGCAGCTTCCCACCTGTCTAAACTGAGACATCTACGAGTGTCAAGCACCTGCCTAGTACGCATCAAGCTCCCGAGGTGCTCTGGAGAGAGATACTTGAATTCATCGTGGTCTGTGACCAGGACGGCACAGTCTGAGTCCTTAAAAGCTTCCTCTAATCCTGAAATTTCGTAACAAAACTCCTTCACATGGGGGTCATAGATCCCCACTGCATAATTGAGCTCCTTTAAAAGCTTGATCAGAGCGATCGCCGGGCTCTCCCTAGTATCATTGACGTTACCTTTGTAAGCTACACCAAGAATCGTCACCTTTGGCCTCTTGATTCCTTTGACCATCTCTCGAATTATCTCTACAACCTTCTTGGGCTGAGCGTCGTTGGTCTCCCGGCTAACCCGGATAAGGCGAGCCTCTTGTGGAGCTGCCTCTACAAGAAACCACGGGTCAACACTGATACAATGGCCTCCTACTCCCGGACCAGGGTTAAGAAAATGCACGCGGGGATGCCGGTTGGCAAGCTCGATAACCTCCCAAACATTCACACCTAATGCGGTGCAGATATTGGCGAGTTCGTTGGCGAGCGCGATGTTGACATCCCGGAAAGTGTTCTCTGCGAGCTTGACGACTTCAGCTGTGGTTGCATCAGTAAGATAGAGGTTACCTTCGACGAACGATTCGTAAAGCTCCTTTGCCCTCTCTGCTGCTTTTGGCGTCACGCCGCCCACGACCCGGTCATTCTTGATGATCTCGTAAAGAATGTTTCCAGGAAGCACCCTCTCGGGGCAGTAAGCCAGATGGAATTCCGCTTCTGCCTTTAGCCCCGACCGCTCCAGAATGGGCAAAACCACCTTGATGGTGGTCCCCGGCGGGACAGTTGACTCCAGGATGACGAGGTTCCCCGGACGCAAGTGAGGCACAATTGCTTCCGTCGCTGCTATGACATAGCTCAAATCTGCCCGCTTCTGTGGACTCAGTGGGGTTGGAACACAAATAATAAAGGCATCGGCTGGCCGCGGTTCACCACAAGCTACAAGATTCCCCGACTTAGACGCTGCCTGCACTAATGTGCGAAGGCCTGGCTCCTCAATGTGAACCTCCCGCCTGTTAATCGTGTCGACTACGTTTGGATTAGTGTCCACCCCAATGACCTGAAACCCATGGGTAGCTAAGACAGCAGCCGTCGGAAGGCCAATATACCCAAGCCCTATGACGCAAACCTTCCTCATCGTCGGGTCACCTTTGCCTTTATCTCGAAGACAACCGTTCCCCCATTAGTATATTCGCAAGGATCAAGGCATTGAACATAGGCTCTTCCGCCATCTCCAAGACCGAGCGCTTGGGGGCTAATCCCATGGCTCAAGGCCACATAGTAGGGCATGAGCGAGGTCAAGGCGTGCATGCAGATCAGCCGACCCGCTCTTAACTTATATCCATCCACAATGTGAAAAACATCACCAACCTTGAATACCGGGCAATGCCCTTTGACCTCCTTCACCTCTATCCTCAGATTCCTCATAGCTCCCTCAATAGTATTTGAACAATCCTTTCCGCAGCCCTCCCATCCCCAAAGGGATTCGCTGCCCGTGCCATCTTCTCATACTCGGTCTGGTCTGATAAAAGTCGCTGGGTTTCCTCAAATATCCGCTTGCTATCTGTGCCCACCAGTCTGGCTGTCCCGGCCTCAATCGCCTCCGGCCGCTCCGTTTTCTCCCGCATCACCAGCACCGGCTTTCCCAAAGAGGGGGCCTCCTCCTGAATCCCCCCAGAGTCAGTCAGAATGAGATAGGCCTTGTCTATCAATAGCACAAACTCGGCGTAATCCAGCGGTTCGATCAAGTGGATATTGGGGATGCCCCCTAGGATCCGGTGGACCGGCTCCCTAACATTGGGGTTTAAGTGCACCGGGTAGACGATCCGAACATCGGGATTGCGCTCTGCGATCATCTTCAGGCCGCGGCAGATCTTCTCGAAGCCCTCCCCGAAGCTTTCTCGTCGGTGGCCGGTGACCAAGATGAGCCTGGACTCTGTATCCAGAAACTGCGAGAATCGGGAGAGGGTTCCCTCTCCTGCAGCTCGTTGTCTGCGGATCCAAAGGAGAGCGTCAATCACGGTATTACCTGTAACGAAGACTCTTTCCTCCGGAAAGCCTTCCCGAAGTAGGTTTTGCTTGGCTCTGGCTGTAGGAGCGAAGAGGAAGTCGCTCAGTGTGTCTACTAGTCTCCTGTTCATCTCCTCGGGGAACGGGTTGAACTTGTCGTGGGTCCGAAGACCTGCTTCAACATGACCAACTTTAATTTTCAAGTAGTAGGCCGCCAAGCTCGCCACGAATGCCGTAGTTGTGTCCCCTTGTACGAGCACAACATCGGGCTGGGCCTCACGGAACACTGCCTCTAGCGACCGCAACGCTGACGAGGTGACATAGAACAAGCTCTGATTTTCCCGCATAAGATTAAGATCCCAGTGAGGGTTGATTCCGAACAACTGCAAAATCTGATCAAGCATCTGACGGTGCTGGGCGGTCACGCAGACATGGCTCTCAAACTCAGGGTGCTTCTCCAGTTGTTTTATCACCGGGGCAAGCTTGATCGCCTCCGGGCGGGTACCGAAAACCGTTAGAACCCTCATCGCTGTAGCCCGAGTTCCTCGAGGCTAATAGAAACCGGCCCACCTCGCTCCAACGACTCATGGATCTTGAATGTAGTCAGAGTTGTAAGTGCTAGCTCGGTCATGGGTATAGGCGAGGGCTGACCCTCGAGGATCGCCTGGATAAAAGCCTTAAATTCTCCGTAATGCCCCTTATCCTGGCGAAGACTTAGTGGCCCTCCTATCTTGAAGTTGTTAATGATTATATTCTTTCCGTCAGCAAAAATCTCCACATACTCCTTCGGTAGAGACTTGCTGCCCAGCGCGGTATACAGGATGCTCCCCGTTGAACCATCGGCGAAGTCGATGGTAATATTGATATTATCTTCAGCGATGACAGCCCTGCCTTCTGAGATCTTGGTAGCGTAAACCCTTATAGGGGCTGAGCCCACCAAGAACTGAAGGAAGTCGACGAAATGACAAACCTCGCCGATGATCCGCCCCCCGCCCTCTACCGGATCGTGAATCCAGTGATCTGGCGGGATGTACCCGGCATTGACCCGGTAATGGATCATCAATGGCGTCTTCCGGTTGGAGAATGTTTCTTTAGCCTTAATAGCTTGTGGAGCGAACCGGCGGTTGAACCCCACCATCAGCCGGCCTTGGGAATTTTTTTCAGCCTCGATGACCGCCCTGAGTTCTTCTGTATTCAACGCCAATGGTTTTTCCACATGCACGTTCTTATCCCGCTTCAACGCTTCGATAGCAATCGGGGCATGTAAATTATGGCGGGTGGCAATGATTACCAGGTTGATATCCTCATCGTTCAAGATCTCATGGTAATCAGTGGTAGCGTATTCGCACCCATATTTCTTGGCAATTGCTTGAGCGCTTTTGCCTGTGGCGGTGGCAACGGCTTTGACATGGACTTTGTCGAGTTTCCTCAAGTTTGGGAGGATAACGCTCTTGGCAAAATTCCCTCCACCTATGAGTCCGACGTTTACGATGGGAACTTTAGAGCGTTTGACCGATGGCCCAGCTTTCAGCGTGATTTTGGCTGTGTGCCCTTTTGCCGGATCATACTCCAAAAGTACTGCAGTAAACTCCTCTCTGTTTGGATTTTCCAAAATCAGTTCATAGGCTTTCAGGGCATCCTCGATTTTGAATATATGCGTGATCATCGGCTTGACATCGACACGACCGATACTGATTAGCCGTAAGAACTCTTCCATGTTGCGCTTCTCGGTCCAACGGACATAGCCTATGGGATAATCGATGCCTCTCTCTTCGTAATTTGGATCATATCGACCAGGGCCATAAGAGCGGGAGATTCTGAGATCCAGTTCTTTCTCATAATAAAGATTGCGGGGGATATCCATACCCACATCTCCTACAACGGAGACTCGGCCCTTGTCCCGACAGATTCTCCCGGCAAGCTCGATCGGCTCACTGCTTTTGGTGGCAGCGGTGATAATCACGGCATCCACGCCTTGACCATCTGAGAACGCACGGGCAACTTTCTCCACATCATCCTGCCCGATGACTGCAGCCTCTCGTAGCCCTAACTTAAGTGCTTTTTCTACTTGCCTCTGGTTGACATCGAGACCTAAAACGGGAAAACCATAAGCGTTCAGGATTTGGACTGTAAGTTGACCGATCAGCCCCAGGCCGATGACCGCAACGCACTCGCCTGGCGTAAGATCAGCCCTTCTCACCCCCTGTAGAGCGATGGCCCCCAGAGTGACGAATGCAGCCTCTTTAGTGGTTACATTTTCGGGAATTTTGACTGCAAGATTCTTAGGAATAAAGACCACCTCAGCATGGGAGGCATAGCCTCCACCGCCACAGGCGACTAAGTCCCTTTTATTAAACGCTTCGACTCCCTGGCCCACCTCGATCACCTCACCAGCGCAGCTATAGCCCAAAGGCAAGAGCTCATTGAGCCTCTGCATTGCCGCCCGGTAGGTAGCCAGCAGTCCATCAGTCTTGATCTTGTTTAGGGCATTTTTTACCAAATCCGGCCGCGAACGGGCTTTACCAACCAAACTTTGTTTGGCAAATTCAATCACAGCCCTCTCAGTACCGACACTCACCAAAGAGTAATGATTCTTAACGAGAATTCCACCGGGCTTAAGCGCTGGAGCAGGAACCTCTGCAAGTTCCAACTCGCCAGTCTTATAGTTTTGTAGTAACTGCTTCATGATCTACCCTTAGCCGCATTATATACTTCCTTGAAGACAGCTAGAGTCTCCTTGGCGCACTTCTCCCAGGAGAACGCTTTCGCTCTTTCCAAGCCCTTTTGGATAAGTTTTTCGCGTAGCCTTGAATTGCTGAGCACCTCCTCCATCTTTGCTCGCAGGTCATCCGGAGCGTTTGGGTCAAAATAGACCGCCGCCTGTTGGCAGATTTCTCGTATCACAGGAATGTCGGAAGCAACGATTGGCAGCTCCGAAGCCATTGCCTCGATTAGAGTATGTCCAAATGTCTCCTGAAGGGACGGCAGCACAAATAACTTTGCTGCTTTATAGATAGATGGCAACGTTGAGTGCTTGACTGCCCCAATGAGATGAACTCTCTCTTGAAGATTGCTATCGCGTACTAGACGCATAATGATCGTGTAAGTCCTTTGATCACTTATACCACCAACGATTACCAAGTCCGGCGTTTGCTCAGCCATTGCTTGCTTTAAAAGCAAAGAATATCCTTTGATGAGGGTAGGATAATTCTTGTGTCTTGATATATTAGAGACACAGAGGATGAAGTCTTTCTGCCCTAGCCAACTGAGATTCGATGGCAATGATGGATTTTGAAGGACAAACGAATGATCAAAACCATGGTAAATGACTACCCGCTTTGAAGCGGGCACGGGTATCTTCCGAGCCGCCTGTTTCATAGAGCTCTCCGAGACGAAAATGACTTTCGCCGCTTTTCGGACGGACAATTCGGTTATTAAGCGCTGTATAACGCGCCTCATCTTGTTCACAAAACCGATTAGTTGTGAGAAATCTGCGTATACATTTGGGTTTCGTAATGCGATTATTACTGGACATGGGGAGAGAAAACAGGCTGTTTGGGTAACAACGTATAGCAAATCTGCATGCTCTCTAAGTAGTATCAGAGGGAGAACAAATTGTTCCCATAATAATTTAATAATAACAGGCTTGCTTGGAATGTCGACTTGATAATAATGGAAGTTTGAAGGCAAATCTTGAATAAGCCCTTTTTGGTAACGCTTAGAAACCAAAATAAAGTAATCGCTATCTTTATCAATAGATGCGAGGGCCTTTGGCAAATATCGCATATATGTAATACCGCCACCTGCCTTAGCACTGAGAGCATCGATAAAGATTCTCATGAGATCCTCTCCCCCGGCTACTATTAGGAATAGTTTTTGTTTTCTTAAGATGCAAGTGGAAGAGGTACAATAAAACACCAAAGAACACAAAACGCTGAATTGACCCAACTATAGCGCCTACATAACCGATTCCAGGATCCATTATCCAAACAAGTGTGCCAATGTAAAGGGCTGTTAAACTGATCCGCCCGTGACATAAGGGCTGCACCACAAGGTGCCTATAAAGAAGCGCGACTATGATGCCAAAAATTGCCATACCCACGAAAACCGCTGACCACCCAGCGCTTAAATAGAGGTCCCCAAAGAGGGTGAAGGCAGCCGAACTATTGGTGGTAGGTGGTGCCCCTAAATATCTAATATTGAAATCAACTCCCAGTGAAAGCATTGGCTTACTTGGCCACAAAGCCCGAGGCACTACGTAAGCTGGAATCATCAATAAACGATCAACACCCCAGTACGGAATGATATTGGGCGTAGTGTGAAGGATGATTCCCCACGTTTCGGCTACGACGGCCTGGCGACAAATTATCTTGTTAGTTAACATTTGAAATGCATTCCCAATCCCCTGCCCCCAAGAGAGCTTTAAAGCTTGTCCAAGCCCGCTGATAAGGCTTCTCAGTGAGCGAGTGTTCACCACACCCGCTGAGATCAAGGGGCGATATGCCTCTACTATAGGCACCAAAATAGCGAAAATAGCGATGATCGCTGCAATTATGCTCCATCGAATGCGCAGACGATACCTACCATAGCGCATCGCCCCATAAAGAACCAACCCTAACCAGAGCAATTGTTTCATGAAGCCGCTTAAAAAAATGAAAAACAGCTCTAATCCTACCATGATCCATAGGGAGCGCTTAGCCCACCGCCCACGGAATACCTGAAGTGCCACAATGGCTATCACCAAAAGAGAAGCCTGTTCTAAGTAGTTGAACCACTGATTCAAGTCGCTAAGCTCGCCCAGTGCGGTGATGTCTGCGCCATAAGCTACTCCCATTATGCTGATTCGCCACAGGCGCTCTATGCAGATGATCCCGTAAAGTAGCCATACAAACACAAAATTGGGCTCCAGCCAAGCCTTGTTACGCCTTGGTACAGAATGGGAATGAACAGAAGCAGGAAGTACCCAACCAAGTTTATATCCTATCCATAGTCCAAATAACCCCAATATTGGGAGCCATAGGCCTTGAGGCAACCAGCTCATGTCACCCACCGCCGGATGCAGATATTTTCTATTTAAGAGGCCGAAGAAGCCGAACGACGTGAGACCTAGCAGAGTCCACAGGCTATACCAAACAGGCAATTCCAGAAGATCCAGCCGACCACGACGGTAACTTACGGAACCAAAACGAATGCCAAGCACCGTGGTAAGCCCCATTAGAAGAGTAAGGCTGATGTAATGAGGCCAAGCCTCGCCATAGCCCCTTTGTATCCCCGCGAGAAGCAAGAGAAGGAGCGAAGTAAAGAACATGGCGAAAGAAATCCAGAGGAGCGAGAAGGGGCGTTTTAAACGAACATTATGGCTTAATCCCCGCTCTCCCGTCCGAACTATTCCTTTGCTATTCATCGCTTCCATATCATGGCCATAATATCACGAATCTCAAACAACCAGTCTTTACATCCCTGCATGTTCCCTACCGCCTGGCAATGCGACAATCGTTGAGTAATCATCAATCTCTCGAACTTCTGCAGGAATCAATCTTTTCTGCGCCTTCCTCCTTGGCCATCGATAAAGTAAGTATCCAAGCGAGCGTATATACACCTTAACATCCACAGTACTATAACCAAAGTTTTGTGCATTTCGCTCCTCAGCCTCGAAAATAAGCACGGGATGAAACTTCTTCAGAATTTTCTGCTCCACGAAAGACCAAAAGTTCCGCTCCCTCAACATCTACCTTTATCACATCCACGCGTTTTGCACTGGAGAGAACGGAATCTAGAGTAGTTACTGAAACTTGGATTTCTTGATATTGCATCCACTCAGCTTTTCGGTGTAATGAGTAAACGCCCCAATTGGCGTTGTCTTTTTTCAAAGGTTGTTCCAGATAAAAGCTACTCTCTCCTACAAAATCGGCTATAGCGCAGTTGTGAGCTTCAACATTAGTAAAGCCGTTTAAGTGAATATTGGTTATTAGCCTTTCAAAATTACGTGGTTCTGGTTCAAAAGCGAAAACGCGTCCCCCAGCTCCAACCGCCTGTGATGACAACAAAGTGTATTGCCCCACGTGCGCACCCACGTCCACGAAAACCATTCCTGGACGCAACAATGAAACAATGTAGTGTGCTAGAGGCGCTTCGTAATATCCAAAAAAGTAGATACATCGCTGAACATAGTCTGCAAGATCCAATTTCATCCAATAGCCCGAGCCCACCCGAACGATAAGCGGTTCTTCTGAAATGAGCCAGTGTCGAAGGATATGTACAAGTCTTCCTTTCCCTTTCTCCATTGGGAAATGCAAGGTGTATAGACGCACTAATTGCCGAAGCCATCTTCGTGTAGGTAAAGACATCATCTTAAAGCCCCCACAAGTTGTAAAATTTCTAACAATCGATCCCGATAAGTATTCTTCCCAGTGGTCACTCGCTGGTATCCAGCTTGAGCAATACGCTGCCTTTCTTCCTCATGCTGCAAGTAGTACTGCACCTTGTCCACCAGTTCCTCAGGTGATCCAAAATAGGCTGCCTCTCTATCCTCCGCAAACAACTCCAAGTGTTCCTCTGTTCGCTCGGCCAGCATAAAAGCCCCACACGCTGGAATCTCAAAGGTGCGCATGCAGTGTCCGTCCCGATTTGCTCGCCGCACTAAGCAAATAGCTATTTTAGCCCCGCCTAATGCTAAACGATAATTCCGCCCCAGGGCAAATCCTCGGTAATACCGCCGTAGCGAAGGATAGCGATCCCAATAACCTCCGTAGAGGTGTAACTTCAACCCAGGAATCTTAGCTAATGCTTCAAAATAAGGAACTCTATCTTCATCGACGTTTCCGATGAAAACTACATCGCTGCTGAATCGCTCCGCCTCTTCTGGAGTTGCCGGCCGCTCTGGGAAATGGAGTGTTGGCTCATAACCGAAGCGGACAAAGACCACATTCTGGCATCCTGCCCGCCTTACATCCTCCATAATGGCTCGCTTGGTACAGACATAGAGGTCATAAAGCGGAATCCCTTTAATCAAATCTCGGGTGGAAACACGCGGATTGAAGGGATCATCGGTAGCATAGTTCACCAAGAAAGCCCCGGTTTTCTTTTTGATCATGTGTAAGGTTCGGGGGCTGATATTAGCTCCTTTGGTTACTAACACTACATCGGGCTGGAATTCCTGAGCCTTCTGCAACAGCTCTTTGTTAAACGTCCAATAAGTAAGTGGACGCCTTCCCAGAAGGCGATAGGCGACCTTGTGCAATAAGGAACGCTTCAGTAGCTCCAGAAATTTCCCCTCGTCTACAAAAGTGTATTCGTAGCCTAACTCCTCCAATGCCCTTCGGAAGAAGGCGCCTACATAGTAGAATTTGTCGACGCTAACTAATAACACTCGCATGTCATTTTCGCCCTGACCGGTGGCGATTCAGTGCCTCCTTATATATAGCTGCGGCTTTCTTCCCATACTCATTCCATCCACCCATGGATTTTACCCGCTTCAGCGCTGCCCGGGCCATTTCTTCACGTACCTCAGGATGCTCATAGAGGTACACTACTTTCTCTCTAATTGCTTCTGGGCTGCGGATTGGCACAATGAACCCCTCTATGCCATCGGTAAAAAGGTCTTCCGCCCCTGTGTTCTTGGTTGCGATCACGGGTAAGCCACAAGCCATCGCCTGGGCCTGGACCAGTGCTAGCCCCTCTTGAAGAGAAGCGATTGCGAAGACTGAACCCTGGCTGTAATATTGATAAAGCTTGGTTTGAGGGATGACACCAAGATAGCGGAATCTCCCTTCATATTTCTTAAAGAATGGTTTGATTTCATCTGTTAGTCCCCCAATGAGCCAGATTTCAAATTTAGGAAGTTGCAGAGTAGCCAAGGCCTCCAATAGATACGGCACGCCTTTTTGTAGACTCATGGCGCCTACGTAAATTACCCGAAAAACATTGTCCTCTTTCGGCACAGGATGGAACATGTGCAAGTCAACGCCGTAAGCGAGCTTTGCTAATTTGCCTTCTGGAACACCTCTCTCCACAAAGGAGCGAAGCGCAAAGGTTGAGGGGACAGTAATCAAGTCACACTCTTCATATTCCTGGAGCTCCCTTTCGACGATGCGCCGATCAAATGGCCGGAAGGGAACTCTCCAGCGTTCGTATTCTTCTCTGAGAATTTCTTCCTGATAAAGAATATGCGATGATCCTCGATCACACACTGTCAAAGCTCCATAACGCTTCTTGGCCGCTCTATGTGCTTGTAATCCGAAGCCCGAGAGGCAGTGGAACACATCACAGGGTTCTATATGTTTTGCCAGCCACCTATCAAACGTTTCAATCACTATTGGATTAAATGCTCTTTCAGCTCGACATAAACCCAGCTTTCCCAAAAAGGCCTTTGGGACAAAAAACCAGGGAAAGGTAGCAACCTTCTCCGGCGGCAGTCCATCTACCTTCCACTTTGGATAGGTTGTATATAGCTTCCCCAAATGCCCCAGCCGCATCATCTGCCGGGCCAAATCGAAGACATGAAAGCGACCTACACTAGAGACGTGGACTATCATGGTTCTCCCAATATGTGCCCGCGACAAGTTGGATTTACCTTTGGCCATCCTTTACGATCGAGTGAACGCAGGGAATAGCCAGCGTCCTTAAGCAAACATAATGCCTTACTTTCTGTCCCGTCATCCGATGCATGGATTTCCACTACCACAATAGGCCTCTGCTGATGAAGCAACCACTTCATACCCTCTAAAGCGGCATCCTCTGCTCCCTCGATATCCATTTTCACAAGATGCAAAGGTGGATTTCCCATTGCCTCCCAATAAGCATCCAATGAAGTTGCTTCCACTTCTATGGTTTCACCGCCTTGTTGAACAATCGATACTTGAGAGGGATAGCGTTGCCTTGGAGCGTTTAAAATTATCCGGCCATCGCAGTTGGTAACAGCTTTCTGCTCTAGAGTCACCCATCGGTAACCGTTAAGAGCAACGTTCGCGGAAAGCACCTGGAAATTGGCCGGACACGGTTCAAAGGCGAAAACCCGTCCGGAGGGCCCCACCAGTTTCGCAAGGAGGAGCGTAAAATACCCGATGTGAGCCCCCACGTCGGCGACAGTCCATCCTCGCTTGACACGACTGAGGAGCGCTTTACAAACTTCCCGCTCGTAAATGCCCAACCAGTAAGCCTTCTGAGACTGTAGATCAAGCCACATTCGGTGCCCGAGTAAAGGCGGAAATAAGGGTACAACGACCGGCTGTTTTGGTACGACACAGTTCAGTAAGCCGCGAACTGGACCTCCTAATCGGGACCGCGACAACAGATATAACAAGTGTTGCAACATCCCCTCTCTCCTCATTACCAATTTTTTCTAACCTCTCACGCTATGAAGAGCCTTTAGAATGCCCTTTACCGTCTGGTCCAAGCCCCAGTCTGCGATTATTTCAAGTGACCGCTGGCCAAATAACCGACACCGGCCAGGATCCGTTACAAGCGTCTCTATCGTACGAGCTAATGAATCTACAGAATGATAAGGGAATACAAATCCATTTTCACTTTCGTGCACCAAGTCAGGTGCACATCCCACTCGATCGCTAACTATTATAGGCAAAGCAAAGTTCATCCCTTCGTTTACTACCAACCCCCATGGCTCATGAGATGATGGGAGGACTAAGATATCTCCTGCCACATAGGCCTGAGGAATCTCCGACTGATTTAGAAACCCGGTAATCCGCACATCAGGGATTGCTTCCTGTTTGACCTTTTTTTCAATTTCCCTGCGAAGAGGGCCATCTCCTACGTAAAGTAAAGCACAAGGAAACTTCTGACGGACTCGTTTATATGCCTCAAGAAGCAATAACGGTTGCTTCCAGGACACCAATTTGCCTACAAATAGAATGATTGGCCGGCTGTCTTTAACCCCCCATTTTGCGCGAAATTCCCTTCTTTTGGGAGCCAAACGCTTCGCCTGCTGACGGAAAAAGGTATTGTCTACTGTATAAGGGGTGAAAAAGAGGCGTTCCTCTGGCACGCCATAATATCGATAGAACTTTTTATTGTGCGTACCGATATATAAACAACCGGCAACTCTCTGGAGCAAAGGGCGTAATACTAACTCTTTAGCGAACCGAATATGCAGCGGCCTGGGCTCAAGCAAATTAGATTCACCCCGCAGCAAGATGGGTGTTTTTGTAAGCTGAGCTGCCATAAACGCCAGCCAATTGGTTAGATACATGTATCCGTGCACCCATATGGCATCAAAGCGTTTGCGGCGGAGCTCTGAGATAATTGCAGGATTTATCAATTGCATAAATCCGCCGGGTTTACTGGATCGGCGAAGATTGGGAAGGAATTTATAATGGTAACCTTCCAGTAAAGGAACATCCCATTTGAAGCGCCTATAGAAGCCACGGTCAAAGTATTCTCTAACTCCCCAACGTTCACAGTAGTAAACGGTCAAATCTATCTCCGGCTCTTGGGACAACTGGCGAAAAAGCGGGGCAAAATACTGAATAGGATGCGAAAAGAGAGCCGCCAACTTGAAAGGTTTCATTTCAATTGCCCTTCTAAGCTTACCATTCTTCTGATTTGTCTCCAAACAGTCAAAATTTCTTGGGGCACAGGGCACAGGAAACGTCTCAGAGACAATCCGGTCAAGTGTACCCCTTGAATGAGAAGGCAAATGGCCACTATGGAATACGCAGACAGCGAAGCGATCGCTGCCCCCATGATTCCTAAAGGCTGCAGTAAGAGAACCAAGAGGGCTCCTGTGACGATGAGCCCAAGAATCTCCGCCCACATAACCGCCTTTGGATGACCCAACCCACGCAACCCTTCCTCTAATATTATATTGAAACTCAACACCGCTGAAGCTGCTACTAATACCAATGCAGCTGGCACCGCTGCGGTGAAATCCCTTCCGAAAAGCAAAGAAATAAATATCGGCGTTACTGCCATCATTGGGACAGCAACGGCACCTGCAGCTACAACACCTAACCGACTCCCTTGTGCTAAAGTCTCCTTCCGCGCGGATTCCTCGGATATGGAGGCCACTTTAGGAAACAAAACTGTCCCAAGTGCACTAAGCAGTGGCCTCAAGCCATTGCTCCAGGCAACCGCCACAACATACAAACCCAGGTTTCGCGGGGGTAGCAAGGTAGCCATAAGCATCTGATCCAAACGTAAATTTAGCAATTGAGGCATCGCGGTAAACATACATGGCAATCCATAGCGAAGCAATTCTCCCCACTTGTTTGGATCTGGACGGAAGGGTCCAGGGATCCGCCGGGTTACTGTATAAAAAACCGGAAAGGTGTAAAGAAACAAAATAGCTAAATATCCTGCAGCCAAAAGAGTGGGGGAGGACAGCTTCAAGATCATAGCAACTACTAATAACGTTAACCACCCAATTTGCGGTCCTAGCCGTAGTGCGTTCCATACCGCAAAATCACTCCGCCCCCGCAACGGATGAAAAGCCATACCGACAAAGGCATAAATCGGGATGATGAGGAGATACCAACGAGCAGCGTAGACAACCCAATCAGGCTGAGCAGATAATAAGATTGGCATGGCCCAGTATCCTAATCCCATAAAGAAGGGAGATGTAACTAAGATGAGTGCAATGGACGACGAAAGGTAACGTCCGGCCTGATTCGGGAAGCGCCCGCTGAAGTAAACCAGCGCCTCTGGCATTCCAAGCATTGCAATGGTCGCAATCGCCGTTGGCCAAACCTGAATAGCTGCCAATTGCCCGCGTCCAATTGGGCCTAACAAACGAGCAGCTAACACACCGGTCGCCAGCCCGAGCAGCATCAGCGCGATATTTGTCCCCATCGTAATGCCAACATGGGTGCCAAAACGCGACATAGTTAAGGCTCGATGATAGGCACTACGTGCCTTGCTTACTAAACTAGTGATACTATCCATAACTAGCAAAACCGTATGCCCCTGCAATTCTGCTATTCCTTCGCCTTATATTACTCATGATTATTTCCAGTAAGCAATTCCACCAACCTTTCACGAAATGCCTTAAAGGAGAAATTCTCCTTTACATGTCGGCGAGCCGCTTCGCCCATACATCTGCGCAGTTTTTCATCCTGTAGCAAACGGATCAAACGATCTGCCAGAGCATCTACATCTCCATACTCTACTAAGAAACCGGTCTTGCCGTCTACTACAATATCAGGTGTTCCTCCATGATTTCCTCCGATCACTGGTTTTCCAAAAGCCATTGCTTCCAGGAAGACCAATCCAAAACCCTCTTTCGCGCTTGGCATTATAAAAACGTCGCAAGCCCGATAATATGCCACTAACTCGCTCTCTGTAACCTTACCTACAAATATCACGTGATCCTGAAGCCCTAGATCGGTAACAAGACGCTCTAAACGTGGTCGATCATCTCCATCACCTATGATAATATAATAAGTGTTTGGAATAATACTCAAGATTTTAGGCAACGCTTCAATAACCATGTCTACACCCTTATATCGATCAAATTTGGACAATCTTGCGACGGTAAGAAGAATCCTGCCTGAGGGAAGATAGGACAAGATAGCAGAGTCAAGTTTCCATATTTCAGGATCCACAGCCCATGGCAATATGGTGACCTTCGCGGCCTGTACCCCCTGAATTTTTACTACCTGATCTGCTGTAAAACGAGATGGGCAAATCACACCAGATGCAATACGTAAACCTAAGCGTCGTTCTAGCGGAAGCGGAGACCACACTTCAATGCCATGTGCTGTGATCCAATATCGGAGCTTGGGGTTGGCGATCCGCATGATAAGTCCCAAGCTTGCTAGATTAGGATGCCCCAGATGGGCAAGTTGAGCTTCACACGCTGCTCTTAACGCAGCCGCAACAAATGCCACTTTTCGCCTTCCAAATCCTTGGAAGGCTAACTGGTAGCCACCAACTTCCAGCACGTGGTGGCCCGGAGGATCATTCAGGCTCAATATTCGACAGGACTGTCCTTGATCGAAAGCCAATGAGGTCAAAACAGCTGCCGTATGACGCCCAATCCGTTGCACTCCTCCTGGGCCAAGGAGCTCTGTAAATAGCCCCAAGATCAGCAACCTTCTAGGCATGGTTCCGTCCCGTTTGTTCGTTTTCCAACTCTTTGAAGTATTCGATGGTGTACTGCAGGCCAGTCCGAAGGTCAGTAATTGGAGACCATCCCAATAAGTTGCGAGCACGTGAGATATCGGGACACCGCCGTTTGGGATCATCCACTGGTAAGGGTTCAAAAATAATCTCAGATTTAGATGCGGTGATTTCTTTAACCAGATTGGCTAACTGTAGGATAGTGTGCTCTTCAGGGTTACCTAGATTAAAGACGGGCATCAGGGCTTGGGTGCTAGGTTCTAGGTGTTGGGTCTTAGGTTTTAGGTTCTGAGCTTTAGAAGCCGGGGGAGCTTGCCAGAGGAGGAGACGGTATATGCCTTCAATTAAATCCTCTACGTAGCAGAAGCTTCGCGTTTGCGAGCCGTCGCCGTAGACTGTGATGGGCTTCCCCCTGAGTGCCTGGACAATGAAGTTAGATATCACTCGGCCGTCATTCATCCTCATCCGTGGGCCGTAGGTGTTAAAGATACGAGCAATCCTTATATCCAAACCGTATTTTCGATGAAAGGCCATGGTGAGCGCCTCTGCATACCGCTTCGCCTCATCGTAAACACTTCTTGGCCCAATTGGATTCACGTAACCCCAATAGCTTTCTGGTTGAGGATGCACTTGAGGGTCTCCATATACCTCAGACGTGGAAGCCAATAAAAATGTCGCACCCTTTTCTCTTGCTAACTCAAGCATATTATATGTACCCCAAGCCCCTATTTTCATTGTTTCTATTGGATGCTTCATATAGTCCTTGGGGCTTGCAGGGCTAGCGAAGTGAAGGATAAAGTTTATATTACCATTAATCTCCAAGGGTTCAATGATGTTATGTTCAATAAAGGTGAAACATGGGTTATCCAAAAGATGGTTTATGTTCTCTTTTCTTCCGGTAAGCAAATTGTCTACGCAAATCACTTGGTGTCCCTCAGCGATAAGCCTATCACACATGTGCGATCCTAAAAAACCTGCTCCACCGGTTATTAAGGTCCTCGGCATCTATGGCCTCCCAATTCCATAGTACGTAAAACCCAGTTTTCTTAATTTGGCTGGATCATAGATATTTCGGCCATCGAAGACTACAGGGTTCTTCATCAACTCTTTAATCTTTTCAAAGTCCGGATTCCGAAACTCGGGCCACTCTGTGATTAAAACAAGAGCATCTGCTCCATTCAGTGGATTATAATAATTGTTGTAGTAGAAAATCTTGTTACTAAAAATAGATTTAGCAGTACCTATTGCTCTAGGGTCATGAGCATGTACTTCAGCGCCGTGCTCTAAAAGCTTGTTGATGATTGTGATCGAAGGCGCTTCTCTCATGTCATCGGTGCCAGGCTTAAAAGCCAACCCCCACACGGCGATTTTCTTCCTTTCAAGGTTGCCATCAAAATGATTGAAGATCTTTTGGAAAAATCTCTCCCGCTGGGCGAAGTTCACTTCATCAACTGCTTTGGCAATCTTCAATTCATGACCATAGCTTTCAGCTAGCTTGATCAAGGCTTTAACATCCTTAGGGAAGCAAGAGCCACCATAACCTACCCCAGGGAAGAGAAATTGGTAGCCGATACGTCTATCTGCCCCTACTCCTTTGCGGACCATTTCTACATCTGCACCCACTAACTCACAAAGATTAGCGATCTCGTTCATGAAGGAGATCTTGGTAGCAAGCAACGCATTGGCAGCGTATTTGGTCATCTCTGCGCTTTCGATGTCCATGATGATGATGGGATTCTCCGTCCGAACAAACGGGGCGTACAGCTCCTTCATGATCTCCGCTACTCGCACGTCCTCAACGCCGATAACCACCCTGTCTGGCTTCATGAAATCGTTGACCGCGTTACCCTCCTTGAGGAATTCCGGGTTGGCAACAACGTCAAATTTGTGCTCCGTCAAGCTCGAAATGATTTCTTGAACCCTGCGAGTAGTTCCCACAGGTACAGTGCTCTTTGTAATGATGATCTTGTAGCCGTTCATCGCCTTCCCTATTCCTTCAGCTACAGTGAAGACAGCGCTTAAGTCTGCTGAACCATCCTTTTTGGAAGGAGTTCCAACAGCGATAAAGATCAACAATGAGTTCTGAACACCTTCTTTAAGGCTGGTGGTAAAGCGCAGTCGCCCCTCCTTCACATTCCGCCCCAATAACTCCTCTAAGCCTGGCTCGTAAAATGGGACCTCACCCCGGCTTAACTTGCTGATTTTCTCTTCATCGATATCAACACAGATCACGTCGTTCCCGCTTTCTGCCAAACAAACACCCGTTACCAAACCCACGTAGCCCACCCCTACAACTGCAATTTTCATCGTGCCCCCCTTCGACAGTCGGCATTATAGAGAGTCCCCCTCTCACAACTCAAATGTGCTCAAACCTTTTCCCCAACAGCCGAGCGGACGGGGTCGCTCCGAAGGCGAGGACGATGTTCACAACCTTGAGAGCAAAGCTCCCCACGCTCCCCCGGACCATATGGGCTTTGAGGATGCCAGTGTCTTTCCTTTTCAAAAGAACGT
>Ga0180302_10000257_pt1 | contig 22145 bp, 24 predicted proteins | sample GuaBasSediGuay17_FD_121794 | JGI IMG/M metagenome (GOLD analysis project Ga0180302, IMG submission 121794) | Subseafloor sediment microbial communities from Guaymas Basin, Gulf of California, Mexico - Guay17, Core 4571-4, 12-15 cm | ecosystem: Environmental > Aquatic > Marine > Hydrothermal... | reverse complement strand
GATCCATCTTGTAAAAATATATTTATGGATGGGGGCCCGTGGTCTAGCGGCATGACTCCATTGCATGAAGCCGCCCTTACATTCTAGTGAAAGAGGAAGCGGCGGAGGTCCCAGGTTCGAATCCTGGCGGGCCCACCAAAAATATAATTAAATGCATTACATTGATCATCTTTACCTTAACTAAAGTTATAAAAAGTCATGCATATCAGAACTTAGTTAATTCTCTCATAATACAGTTCGGTATAATAGATAATGATATTTTTTGATTTTGGTGGACCCGCCGGGAGTTGAACCCGGGACCTCCGCGTTGCACTCGCGAGGAGTAACTTCCTTAGCGCGGCGCTCTACCGCTGAGCTACGGGCCCTACCTTACTTACTCAATAATTTTTGTTTTATTAAGTTGTTTATTTCTTTTTCTATGGTGGCGAGATCAGTACTACGTTATCTCCCCTTAAGATGATATTTCCGATTTGTTCAGGTTCTTCTTTATCGACGAATTCTGCATCCCTTAATACTAAGTTTAGATGTTCGTCATAGCCTATTAATAAACCTCTAATGAGTCTTCCATTCTTAACTTTCACAATTACTGGCTTATTTATACTATTCTTTAGAAGTTTTATCGTTAGATCAGCGGATGACATTATGTTTCCCTCATTCATAGTGTAGGATTATCATTTACGTATTTAAAGTTTTTAGCATTTAATCCAATTCTTATGTAACTTTCTATTATATGTATTTCTTATACCAATTCTTTGTATAGGTCTTGTTAAGTGTCTTATTGACCTTAATGGAGGCTCTAAAATTTCTGGATGAAGTCTTCGACTATATGCGATTATTGATTTAACCTTGCCCACATGGTATTTACACCTCTTACATTCATACCCTTTATTCCACCCTAAACTTTTCATCGGTTTTAAACATTTAGGACATATGGGAGGCTTCTCTAGCGTATATTCTCTCTTTAAGGGTTTAATTAACTGCGTATTTAAAGTTATTTTTCTATCTTTAATCTTCACTCCGCCGCCTATTATCAATTCATCTCCATTCATAACTTCTTGTACCATTTTTCGTATTTTTCCACTTGGTTCATATATCATAACATCAATCTCTCCTGTTCCATCAGTTACTTTCAGTAATATATGTCCGCCAGGTATGATATGAGGGCGTCCTATCACTTTTCCTTTAATAATTACCTGTGTAAATGGCGATATCTCACATATTCTAATTTTCTTTAAATTTTCAAATGTTCCCTGATTCGTTATATACGTAATCCACCCATCAATTATTTCGTAAATCTTAATCATTTCCTTAGCTTTATAGACGTCTATTGGGCTCTCACCCCTTATCCCTAATATTACTGGATCTGGACCGTGAGGTGTGATTAGAATTCTTTTAGTCTCGTAATCAATGTTAGCGAATGTATTTGCTGGGTCTTTATAAACTAGTTCCTTAGCATTTATTTTCCTCTTCCGATGTCTAATGTTTAATGGCCTATAGACTAAAATCTCATATGTATGATCTTTATTATGTAAATCTGCTCCTAATGCAGCAGCTGCTCCAATTAAACCCCTACCGGTACCCCAATACCAATACAATATATTATCATGCCTATTAAGAGCTTCGTAAACCGTGCTTAATGGTACTAAAAAGCTTAATGCTCTCTTATAAATTTTTCTAAATTCTTCTGGTATACTACCAAAACATACAATTACTCCAGCGTCGGTTTTTGCATAATTTATATGATAATCCTCCGTTAAACCCTTGACGATATGAATTATTTTATTTTTATCCTTACTTTTATGGTACTTAACTTTAAAAGCGACAGCGCCGTTTCCTCGTGTCTTCCAAGGTACGTCTGGATTTAATCTTACAAGTCTTGGATAGTCATCTATGATAAATCCCTTGTTAATTAGTTCTTTAATTATTTTGAAAGCTAAGTGTGTAGTACACCCTCCGTATTTACTGTCAAAATCGTCAAGACCTATATATAGGATCACTATTCAGACGCTACTATCAAGGTTTGAGTTGATGTAACTTTGTCTATTCTCCTAATTTTCCAAGTAACTATCTTCCTTATTTGCTCCATTGATTCTGCTTTAATTTTTACTACTAAGTCGTATACGCCAAATACTACCTCCGCCTCTACTACCTCTGGCTCTTTTAATAGCTTACTCCTAACTTCCTCTTCAGCTCCTACTTCTGTCGTAACCAATACATATGCTATTGTCATAGCCCCACCTTATCACTAAACTAAAAATATAAATAGTGTTTGTTAAGTTAAAGCTTTTAAACCTCTCTATTTTTATCTATGAATATATAAACTTAACTTCCACTATTATTGTTGAATTATGTTATAGGGGAAAGAAATGTATAAATACATATCTGAGACTTGGAAGAAAATTTGGAGCGATCCGGCGTTTAAAGAGTATTTAACAAAAAAGAGGATGGAATGGAGACGTGGTAAAACTGTCGAGAGAGTGGATAAACCTAGTAGATTAGATAAAGCTAGAAAGTTAGGCTATAGAGCTAAGCAAGGTTATATTGTTGTAAGAGTTAGAGTTAGAAAGGGAGGACTAAGTAAGATCCCCCCAACTTTAGGGAGAAGGCAAAAAAGAATGGGGATTTCTAAGATTAAAAGAGGTCTTTCAAGTCAAGAGATTGCGGAAATGAGAGCAAAAAGGAAGTTTAAAAATCTAACTGTCCTCGGATCATATTACTTAGGTGAAGATGGAAAATACATATGGTATGAAGTTATAATGAGGGACGAACATCATCCAGCTGTAAAATCTGTTAAAAGCTAATATCCCTGCTTAATCGGCGCTTGAGGTTTAAGAATTTCTCTTAAAAGTATGGTCATATAACATCCTTTATCTAAAATTGCACTAACCTCCATTCTTCCCTTTAATATTATGATGGATAAAAAATGGATATTTTGCACCACTTCCCTAAATCCACCTTTAATACTAATTTCAGGCATTTCCTTAATGTAAAAATCCTTAGGTTTTATATCTAATTCACTCAAAATTTTTCTCTCTATTTCCCCTTGTAATCCCTTTGACGGCTTATATGCATAACCGATAAGTGGTATTAAAGGTATATTTCTATCTCCCCTTCCCGTATATATCTCTATGCTTCCTCCTCTTAATACATAATCTCCATCTATAGCTTGCTTAATTGATATCCCTAGCTTTATTCTCTCGCTTAAGATTAAATTGAAAATATATGATTGGTAAGCCATAGTAAACATTTTACGAATACTAATAGGTAAGCTTCTAAGCGCTCTAATATAATCTCCCTTATTCACTAAACTTTCAAGCACTTTACGTTCGTAATATAGCCCCTTTGGAATTTCTTTTAACAATTCCTTAAATTTTAGGGTATCCCTTAGCTCTTTACGCCACCTCGCATAGTTCTGCTTTTCATTCTCACTAGTAAGTGTGAGAAATGCTAAAACTGCATCGTCGAATTTCCTTTCGACTATATACTTACCAACAATATGATTAATTAACCTCGGTTCACCAAACCTCTGATAGCCAAAAAAATTCGGCACTATAACCTCTTCATTCTTAATATCATTATAGAATAAATCGATTAAGCTAGCATCGTCGTAATGTATTATAACCATAAAATAATTTTTAAAACTTGGTTTTCCTATAACTTTCCTCCTATTAATATACCCAGATACATAAGGATTTTTTCCTCTTTCCAATTTTCCCCTAATCAATATATACTGATATCCCATTGCTCTTGAATCCTTAAGACCTAACGGTATCATAATTGACCTTTTAATATTAAATCTCCTTGAAAGTTTAATTAGTAAGTCTATCGTAGATATTCCCCATGGTTTTGGCATTTTAAGTAAGGTGTAATAATCATTTGCATCACCATACTTATGAGTAATATTATGAAGTAATTCATCATCTAATATTTCAGAAACAAGGAAGTCATCTTTTTTTGTTCTAATTTTATGCTTTGGTAACCCTCTGCACTTCAGATAATATGTTAGTAGGCCTATCTTAAGGTCATCTACTGGAATCTTCACAAACTATCACTCTACCTACTAATTACTAATAGCGCATCTCAAAGTAATTTAAGCGAACCTGTAATTCTATCTATTTCTTCTCTAGGAGCAGGACCAATTCCAATACAAGTAACGGTATTAGGAGGTAATTCAGTTAATCCAGCATCAATAATTACCTCAAATAGTAAATTTGATTCTTGTAATTTCTTAATTATCTCCTTAAATTCATCTAGAGAGTTAACTTTACAAACTATTTTAGGCTGACCCTCCTCTAACCACAATTTTGCATACTCAGGCTTAATGGTCAAGGTTTTATAAAAGGCAGAGACAGCTGCGTGAGCTACTTGTACAGCTAATTTACCTTTACTAATCTTTAAATCCCTTCTTACAACAATTACCTGTTTTAAGTTATACTTACGACTACTCTCCATTTTCCGTTAAAAATTAAGTTTAATAATAGATAAATTATTTTTTCGAAATCAATTTAAAGTAAAAAATAGTAATTTAGTGGTGTATTTACATTGAGAAAAGTTGCGATTGTTGGAGGTGGTATCATAGGGTTATATACCGGGTTAAATCTTATTCGAAGTGGTTTTGAGGTCGAGTTATTTGAAGAAGATCCTACAATAGGAGAACCACAACATTGTACAGGGCTAGTTAGTGATCGCACAGCATTAAAGTTATGTAGATTGCTGGGGCATGATATCATTCAGAATATAGTTGATACATTATACATTCTTTCTCCTCCTAGTTTTAAAGTAAAATTAAAGGCTAAAAGAAAGGTCTTTATAATTAACAGAAAACGTGTAGAAGAAAAGTTAGCTGACCTATTTAAAAATAATGGTGGAGTTATATATACAGATTCTCCCGTTTTATGTATACGGGGTAAGGAGCTAACTTATAGATTGAATAGCGTTTGTTACAAAAAGACATATGACTATATTATAAATGCTGGCGGAGTGAAAACAGCAATAAGGAGGGTAGGATCGCTCAATAATTTCCTCCCAGCTTATCAATTAGATATAAAACTAGCCTCTAAATGTGATAATATAATAGAAGTAATTATAGATAAGCGGTTAAATCCTTTCTTCTTTATTTGGAAAGTGCCGGTTAACAAGAAATGTGATCTCGTTAGAGTTGGTACAGCTTCCTTTCATAATCCTAAGAAGTTACTGTATAAAATTATAAAGTCTATTCATTATGAGCAAGTAGTAAATCAATATAGCGGACATATCGTGCTAACTGGTCCTATTAAACCATTTTATGAGGATGGGATCATCTATATTGGTGATGCAGCTGGGCAAACTAAATTAACTACAGGTGGAGGGATAGCATATGGATTATCAGCCACTGACTATTTATGTGAGGCATTACTAAATGATGATATAAATATTTATGAGAAAAAGTGGACTGTAAAATGGTCGCATGAAATATTACTTCAGAAAATATTCAGAAGGATGTTTTTAGTACTAAATCAAAAATGGATTTCTTTTCTCCTCAAGTACTTAGATCAAATAGGAATTCTTAATTCCTTAGTTACTGAAGGTGAGATTGATACACATATGACATCACTATTAAAAGTTTCAATTAAAGCAATTAAGCTTCCTTAAATTTCGCTCTATATGTTAAGTTTTATTAATAATGATCTTAATAAATAGGGATAGTAAATGGTGAATGTTAATTGAGTGAGACTTTCACACCACCTAAATGTTCATCTTGCGGAAAAGTAATTAGCCCTTTTGAATCATCAGTCAAATTCTATTGTCCTAATTGTGGAAAAGCATTAATATGGCGATGTGAGAAATGTAGAAAATTTAGCCGTAAATATATATGTCCAAGCTGTGGGTTCGAAGGACCATAAGGTGAACTAAATATGGCAGTAGTCAGAACATTATATAAGATCTTACCTGAAAAAGCTGGTAGTGAAGTAGTTGATAGCATTATCAACGAGATACAAAAGAAGTCAAGAGAAGGTATGTTTAAATTGATCGATTATAAGAAGGAACCTATAGCCTTCGGCTTATATTCTCTTCTTATTCTAATTGAATTTGAGGAGAAGGAGGGTATATTAAGTAAAGTTGAGTCTCTACTTTCATCAATAGAGGGGGTACAGTCTATTAGTGTTATTAGAATGTCACGTTTTTAACGTAACATTAAAGTATTTATCAATGTACTACATAGCTTTAAAGTTAAGCTAAGTTAATTAATGAGATTGTTACATAAGATATTAGGTAACTTAAAAATTTAATATATTTAGGATTAAGTCTCAATTATTATCATTAAGTGGTGTTTTCCGATGAATAAGCATGATGGATATCCATTAAGGGTTAAAGAAGCTTTACCTAAGGACTTCGGTAAAGGTAGAGTTAGAATTTCGAGGAGAGTTATGAGTATTATAAATGTTAAGGAGGGTGATGTAATTATTATAGAAAAGAAGAGAGCAGCTGTCGCTATCGTATGGCCATTACCCGATACTTATGATGATGACATAATATTAATGGATAGAGAAATTCGTGGAAATACTGGAGCTACTATTGATGATATTGTTTGGGTTAAAAAGGCCATAGTGAGAGACGCAAGTAAAGTGCTATTAGCCCCTATTGATACTAGAATTGATGTAGATCAAAGTCTTGAGGGGGTAATTCATGCTAGACTTGTTAACAGACCTGTTTTAAAAGGCAATTCCATAATCCTCAACCTATTTGGTAGTTATTTGTCATTTAAGGTTAGAAAAACTATTCCATTAGGTCCTGTGATAATTAGAGACCATACAAAGGTTATTGTTTCACGTGAACCCGTAGGTGAGAGAATAGAGGATATGGATGTTAGGTATGAAGATATCGGTGGATTACACCGTGAGATAGAAAAAATTAGGGAAATGGTTGAATTACCTCTTAAATACCCGGAATTATTTAAGAGATTAGGTATTGAACCTCCTAAGGGAGTTTTATTATATGGTCCTCCTGGCTGTGGAAAGACTTTACTAGCTAAAGCCGTTGCTAATGAGTCAGAAGCGAACTTTTTCGCTATAAATGGTCCTGAAATCACAAGTAAGTACTATGGTGAGTCCGAGGCTAAGCTTAGAGAAATTTTTAAGAAGGCTGAAGAGAATGCGCCCAGCATAATATTTATCGATGAACTAGACGCTATTGCCCCAAAGAGAGAAGAGGTAACTGGTGAGGCCGAGAAAAGAGTCGTAGCCCAGCTATTAACATTAATGGACGGATTAAGAGGTAGGGGACAAGTAATAGTTATAGGAGCCACCAACAGAGTTGATGCGGTAGATCCCGCATTAAGAAGGCCGGGTAGATTTGATAGAGAAATTGAAATTAGAATACCAGATGAGCAGGGTAGGTTAGAGATCCTTCAAATACATACTAGAGGAATGCCTTTAGCTGATGATGTAGACTTAAAAAAGCTAGCAAGTATCACACATGGATATACTGGAGCCGATATTGAGGCGTTATGTAAGGAGGCCGCGATGAAGGCGTTAAAGCGTTACTTACCGTTAATTGAGGAAAGGGGAGGCATTATACCGAAAGAATTATTAGATAAGATGGTCGTATGTATGAACGATTTTATGGAAGCTTATAAGGAAATCGTACCTACGGCTATGAGGGAAGTTGAGATTTCAATTCCTAATGTTAAATGGGAGGATATCGGTGGGCTAGAGAATGTTAAAAGACAATTAAGAGAGGTTGTCGAATGGCCAATCAAATATCCAGAAAAATTTAAGAAGATGGGTATAACTCCTCCCAAGGGGATATTACTATATGGTCCTCCTGGAACAGGCAAGACACTATTGGCTCAAGCTATAGCATCAGAAACTAATATGAATTTTATAGCAGTTAAAGGTCCTGAATTACTATCTAAATGGGTTGGTGAGTCAGAGAAAGGTGTGAGGAGGGTTTTTAAGAGAGCGAGATTAGCCGCCCCATCTATTATATTCTTTGACGAAATAGAAGCTTTGGTACCTCAGCGTGGATTAGACGCTAGTGGAGTTATGGATAGAGTAATTAGTCAATTTTTAACGGAATTTGATGGAATCAGTAGGCTGAATGATGTTATTGTAATAGGGGCGACTAATCGGCCTGACCTAATAGATAGAGCATTACTAAGGCCTGGAAGAATGGACTTACTAATTTACGTACCACCTCCAGATAAAGAGGCTCGTTTAAGTATACTTAAGATACATACTAGAGGAATGCGTTTAGCTGATGATGTAGACTTAGAGAGATTGGCCGAGTTAACAGAATACTATACTGGAGCAGATTTAGCAGCCGTAGTAAGAGAAGCTGCTATGAATGCTTTGAGAAGAGACTTAAATACCGAGTATATTACTATGAACGACTTTCTAGAAGCATTATCAAAGATAGGACCATCATTAAATGACAAAATAATCGCTTGGTATGAGGATTACAATAAGAAGTTAGTGGCTAAAAGAATGAATTTACCACTTGCTATTACCTGAAGGATTTAATTCCCTATTAACCAGTTACTTACATATCTTTTAATGTTTTCTCCTTTAGTAATATTTTTATCTAGCCCAAACTTATTCTTGGTGTAGGTAAATTTGGCCTGGGATAAAAAGCCGTTACACACCCTCGTGTATTCAATAATCGAAAATAAGAAGAATGTCTTATTCACCGATCTAATTAAAAATGTTAAGGAAGTTATCGAAGATGTTAGTGAAGCCGAGATTAGAAGAGTTCTTCTAAAATTAGAAATATGGGGTGTAATATCTGTCGAGACCGAAGGAAATAATAGTAGAATCATTTTAAGAGGGGGGTTAGGACATGGGCGTTAATCTCTCACCATTAATTGGGCAGTTTAAAAGAAAGATAACATTTAAAGATTTGTCGAATAAGGTTATAGCTATAGACGCATATAATGCCATTTATCAATTTTTAACTATAATTAGAGATGCAACGGGTAGACCCCTTAGAGATAGACATGGAAACGTAACTAGTCACTTAAGTGGTCTCTTTTATCGTAATATCAATTTATTAATGGAAAATATAAAATTAGTATATATTTTTGATGGTACCCCTCCTGAAAGGAAAATGAGGGAGTTGATCAGAAGAAAAGAGATAAAGGAGGAAAGTTGGAGGAAATATCAGGAAGCTTTAAAAAGAGGAGATTACGAAGAGGCGAGAAAATATGCAGCATTAGCTAGTAAAATTGAAGATAAAATGGTTGATGATGCGAAGAAGTTATTAAGCCTTATGGGCATTCCCGTTATTCAAGCTCCTAGTGAAGCTGAAGCCCAAGCTAGTTATATGGCTAATAAAGGTGATGTATGGGCAGCAGGAACGCAAGATTATGATTCTCTGCTATTTGGATCGCCGATTATCGTTAGGAATATAACGTTAACAGGTAAGCAAAGACTGCCCAGTAAAGGTATAGAGATAAAATTGGAACCAGAACTAATATATTTAAAAGATGTACTAAATGGTTTAGGTATAACGAGAGAGCAGTTAGTTGACATAGGGATACTAATTGGTACTGACTATAATGAGGGTATTAAGGGAATAGGTCCTAAAAAAGCATATGAGCTAGTTAAACAATATGGATCAATATATCGGATACCTGAGATATATCGGCACTACAGAAAGGACGAAATAGACGAGATAAGGTCATTATTTTTACAACCAAATATACTTAAAGACTATCAACTCGAATTTAGAGAGCCTGATTACGAGGGGATAATACGTTTTCTATGCGATGAACACGACTTTAGTATTGAAAGAGTAGAGAAGGCTTTAAACGAGCTAAAGAAGCATAGGAGTGTGAGGGCTTTAGATCAATGGTTCGGGTAAGTGAGGATGAAAAATTCAGAAAACAAAGGATTTACTTAATTAAAGAGCTAATTAGGCAAAATATACTAAGGAGTAAGTTGTATATTAAGGCTATGTTAAAGGTGCCACGGCATAAATTCGTATGGCCTGAATATAGAGATTACGCATATGTGGATCATGCTTTACCATTGGGTAATACTGGACAAACAATATCAGCTCCCCATATGTGTGCCTATATGATGGAGGAGCTGAGGCCATTACCTGGAAATTACGTTCTCGAGATTGGCAGTGGGAGTGGATATCAGGCTGCTTTATTAGCTGAGGTAGTAGCTCCTGACGATCTGGACGCTGATAAATGGGGGCACGTAACGACAATTGAAATTGTCAGAGACCTTGTAAGTTATGCTAAAGAAAACTTGAGGAGATGCGGATACTCAGATAAGGTTAAAGTCTTATATGGAGATGGTACAGTAGGATATCCTCCCTACTATGAAAGGGAAATTTATGATAGAATTATAGTAACGGCAGCTGCACCACGCATCCCAAATATGTTAATTAAACAGTTAAAAAAGGGAGGTATAATGGTAATCCCTGTTGGTAATTTATATATGCAGGATCTGATAATTGTCAATAAGGATGAAAAAGGTAGAGTCTCAATAAGGAAATCAATTAGTTGTATGTTTGTACCGTTAGTTGGTAGGGATGGATGGAAACGCCGAGATATAGAATAATATTCTCAGCTAAAGGTCATGGAAACATAACTGCCAGACATAAATCAACAGTTGAACTTACTAAAGAAAATTATCTAACTAAAAGAGGGACTTGTATAATCGGCATAAAATCACAGCTTTGTTGTGAAGAAATACCGGTTGAGATTAAGAAATATTTAAAGGAAGAAGCTAGGGTAGTTATTAGGCTGAAAGTTGGCGGTATTAGTGATACTATAGAGTGTATGGGTCAAAAGGGATTAATATTAGGGTCTGATACCTCTATTGTAATTAGAAAATCGGAATACATAGATGATAGAACAATAGCCGTGAGAGCTAATAAGGCTGCAGCCGATATCAGAAGGGACCTAATCAACGAACTTAAGAAAGGACATAGGCTTATAGTAATAATCGATATCTATTAGTGTTCTTTTTGTAACATTCTCAAATACTCTTCCGCCGATAATAGCTGCTTTATCTCCTCATCCCAATTAATAGGGGAAATCTCAACTATCCATCCATCTTTATATGGGGACATATTTATCAAGTCTGGCTTTTCAATTAAGTTACTATTCACTTTAATTATCTTGCCCGATATAGGCGAGTACACTTCTGCAACTGTTTTTACAGACTCTATTTCTGCTATTACTTCCCCAGCTCTAATTTCCTTTCCGACTTCTGGTAATTCGATATATACTATTTCATGAAGCATTTTTTGGGCGTAATCAGTTATTCCGACAATAACCGTATCATTAGTTTTAAGAGCCCATTCATGTGTCTTCGTATATAATCTATCATTAAGTACCTCATATTCGTTCAATTTTTCACCCTTAAGATTTAGGAATGATTTTAATCTTTATAGTATCTATGTCTTTTGAAAGTTCTTTTCTACATCTTGGACAATATTTAGGAAGCGGGTTAAGTAATATATCTATTGATTTTATCGAGTGTGAATAATAAAATGTGTAATTGCAATTTGAGCATCTAATTAATAGACCCATTTTCAATAAGATACAATAACTACGGTAATAGTTAAGGATTAAAAGATATTTTAAGTACTTTCTTATTAACTATTTATGTCAATTTAGGGTTTAAGAGTTAACATAATATTTAGAATAATTTGCTTAATTGTGGATTGTGACAGAATGTATAGGTATTTGGAAAGTAAAATAGAAAGAATAAAGTTGAAAGTGAAAAGATCAGTTAAAAGAATAAGTTTAACTACTAGTATCCAATATATAGTCATTTTTATATTAATCTTCATTTTAAGTGGAGGAGTCTCACTAATTGTAAATCCGAATTTAAATGCAATTATAACATTACAGACAACTGGAGGGGAAAGTCCCCTCGAATTTACGATATTTATGATTATCAATATTGTAGCTTTTTTAGGAATTTACATAATGTATAAAGCAGTTAAAGGGATTAATCCAGATACCGGATTAGCTGTTATAGGTACTATATTGCTGATTTTAAGCATACTAATTTCAATTTACATATTATCACTCAAAGTACCTCAAATATGGAGTAGGTAAGGATCAAGATAATGTATTAAAATTGATGCTAAAAACGTATACTGGACTTTCCACGTTAATGGTCCTATAAATCTCTAACTTAACTTCAAAATCTAAATTAACGTAGTAAACAACATATGGTATCTCATTTCTTAATATGCTGAAAAACGAAATTTCACTGATCTTTCTAACTGTAGTATCGATAAAGAGCCAAATATATGATCTTTCACATCTACTATTAAGATACTTCATGGAGAAGAATGTAAATATAGGGTCATTATTTCTAGCTATATGCTCAGTTAATCCTCCCTGTATATATAATGGGTCAAGTAAAATTAGAAAACGCTCTTTGGTCTTAATCGGAAAGATATTTTTTAGGGCATCAAGTAAGGTATTCTCGTTAGGCCAGTATAAGTAAATTTTACTTAATAATGACTCTTTAATTCCCACGAGATCATGAGGCTTAATACATCGTTTAAGGTCAAAATATATGATTTTATCCACTAAATTATCTGATTGCTGTAACAAATGTAGAATTAAATTTTTCTTAAGAGGTGACGGTCTACCATAAAATATTAATAGTCTTTCTCGTCTAAGGAAGCTGTTTAAATCCATTTTTTCTCACGTTATTTTCAATAATATATTAAAAGAAAAATATTTTTAGATTAGATAAATCAGAGGTGCGCTTATAATGAAGTACTTAGTACAAACGAGTCAATGTTTACTAGTGCGTGGACCGGCTAGGGTAATTATTCATAATGGTTCAGGAAACATATACGGATATCCGTTAAAGAAAGGGTTGAAAATTATAGTTAAAAAGCATAAGCAATACCCTATTGAATCTGATAATAATCTTGAAGTTGAAGTAATAGGTGGCTCTATAGAGGTCGTAAATAATCCAAGTAATGTTGGTACTAAAATGTGGAGAAATGTTGTCAATGAATACTTGATGGAGCCCGGTAGTGGCGCCTTAATTATCGGCCCTGTAGATTCGGGTAAATCTAGTTTTAGCATATATCTAGCTAATAGTTACCTGTTAACTCATGGAACGTCGAAGATTAATATCATAGATGCTGATCCTGGCCAAGGGGATGTAGGTGGTCCAGGGTTTATTGGTTCAATAGTTACAGAAAAGCCGATACTTGATTTAGAGGAGGAGAAAAAGTGTAACTATCACTTTCTTGGTTTCTTATCTCCGTATAACTTTGAAGATTATCTAGAGTACGGAATACTACATTTACTAGAAAAATTTAAAGATGATGTAAATCTGACTATTATCAACTTACATGGTTGGGTAACCGGATATAGGGCTATGAAACATATAGTCCGCATACTGAAGAAAACAAATCTTAAATCCGTGTTCATATTTAATAAGGATCTCCACGATAAGCTAAGCTCAGTTTTACGTAAAGAAATTGGCGATTTAAAGATTTTTTATGTAACTCGGCCAAACACCTTATGTAGAACGCGGGAGGTAAGACGAATAATAAGGGAAAGGAAGTACCAGAGACATTTGTATATGGGTGGCAGCGGGTTAAAATATGTCTCACTTAGTCCAGGGTTATGTGAAAATGGACTGATCAAAATTTCAACAAATAACTTTATATCTCCTCGAATTTTCCTTACAATGCCGATAGCTTCCTATATTGAAGATGCAAAGCTTCCAATAGAAAGTGTAAAATGGGCTTATATGTTATTTAACAATGATCATATAACCTCAATAATTGTTAAAACCAACATCAAGGGATACTGTAAAATCATTAGAGACGAGAAAAATGGTAGACGGGTAGATGTGTATATAATCGGAAGAGGAGTTGGATTATTATCGGGTATGATGATTGGTAATAACTGGTATATGAGCATATGGGAGGATTTTGATTTTAGCAATTATAAATTAATGTTCTTATGTGCAAAAAGTTTGCCAGACAGAGGAGTTAGCAAGCTGAGAATAGGAATTATCATATTATCAAATGAAGGTAAAGAAAAAGGTATAATCCGAGTACTACCACATATATCGTCATAAATTAAAATTTAAATTATTAAAGTTGGATTAATCATGTCCATTTTAACTTTTTAGGTGAATTTCAAAATTGGGAAAATTCGTCGTGATTGAAGGTATTAATGGTAGTGGGAAAACAACAATTGCTAAAATGCTGGTAAAACATCTATCTAAAATAGGATATTCAGCATTATACACGTATGAGCCTACTAATGGTCCAATAGGGAAGTTAATACGCAAATATCTAAGAGAAGTAAAGGTTAGAGATTACATTCTTGAAGCGCTGTTATTTGCTGCTGATAGAAGGTGGCATATTAAGAACGTGATTATCCCTAGCCTACAAGAATATGATTATGTAGTTTGTGATCGTTATGTATATTCCTCGCTAGCTTACCAAGTTAGCGAGAAATTACCACTTAATTGGTTACTTACTATTAACAAGGACGTATTAAATCCAGATATTACCATACTATTAGATGCAAACCCTAGTATTTGTATTGGCAGGATAAGTAAAAAATATTCCTTTATCTCTCACGTGGACCTTAACATTGTACGTAAAAATTATTTATCTCTTTCTAAGAAATTTAACTTTAAGGTAATTAATGCAGAAAGAGGCTTAAATGAAGTATTAAACGACGTTATTGAGGTAGTTATTAGAAGGTAACTACTAAAAAGCAACATAATGCACTTTGATCGAATAGTGACACTTTACTCTTAAATCCGTAGATCAATATAGTATCTATTGAATAACTTTTACCTTTAGGAAGAGGATCATGTATATCAACCATCCATTAATTAAGCCTGGAACAGTTTTAAAAAGAGATTACCAGTTGGAAATATCTAAGAAGCTTAGTCATGGAAAGAACACTCTAGTTATTCTTCCAACTGGAACGGGAAAAACCGTTATAGCTCTTTTATATATTGCCGATTTACTTACTAAAAATAGCAATGTTAAAGTTATCTTTATTGCGCCGACGAAACCACTTGTAAAACAACATTATGAGTACATTAAAAGTCACTTACTAATTAGCCCATTAGACATCGGACTAGTAACTGGGGAAAGAAGTCCTGATGCTAGAAGGCAAGTATGGAGTAAGAAGATAATTATAGCTACTCCCCAATCCCTATACAATGACTTAATAAGGGAATATATCAATCCAAGCGAAATTAAAGCAATCATATTTGATGAAGCTCATCATGCAGTAGGAAATCACCCGTATGTAAAAATAGTTAGATACGTATATGAACATTGTAGCCCTCAAATTATTGGATTAACAGCGTCTCCTGGGGAAGAAGAAAAGGTCACTGAGATAATGAAAAATTTGCATTTAGAAGAATTAATAGTGCTAACTAGAACTGATGAAGAGTTAAGGAGATATCTCCCGCCAATTAATTTTCTTTTAGTAAAGACAGAGACTGATGAGATTTATCGTCATGCTATTAACCTAGTGTATGATACAATAAACCATAGAATATCTTCCCTTAAGGAGTTACTATCAAAGTATAGGGATATTATAACCTTTAGCAATTGGAGAGACTTAACATTCTCAAAATTAGTTGAGTTGAGGGAAAAGGTCGAGCAAATATACAGTGAGGGGAACCTCTCTCTCACCACTAGAAATAACGTTAAAAGCCTAATAATGGAATTAGTAATCCTTGACAAGTTAGCTACTTATCTCGAAAGCTATGGATTTAAGCCTTTTATAAGGTATTTTGAGGAGATACTTAAAAGAGCGGCTTATAAGAGGCGATTAGTAGAAAAGAGAATTGTAAGTGACTTAAGGCTAAATGAAGTATACGTACTAGTAAAGGAAATGGTTGACAAAAATATAATCTATCCAAAATTTTCAGTACTTAAACAAATTCTCTCAAAAGACGATCTTGGAAAGGTCATGATTTTTGTGGGATTAAGAGAAACAGCCTTTGACTTAAAAGAATTCCTGTCTTCAAACGGATTTTCATGCGGTATATTAGTTGGACAACAAAGAAAAGGTGGTATGAGTCAACAAATGCAAATATTAGAGTTAAGCAAGTTTCGCAGCGGTACTTATAACATTTTAATTGCTACTCAAGTTGGGGAGGAGGGACTAGATATAGCAGAATGTAAAACCGTAATATTTTATGATAATCCGGTTAGCTCGATAAGGAGGATACAGAGAACCGGAAGAACTGGAAGAACGATGCCAGGAACAATTTACTTTTTAATTAATCCTAATACAAGAGATGAAATTAGGTTTTGGGCGGGTGTGAAGAAGGAAAGGAAGCACTTAAGAGAGTTGAGGATAATGTCATATAAAATAAGTAAAGTTAGAAATGTCGTTGATGATTCAAAAACATTAGAGAAGTATATGGTATTACCAGCAAAAGAAGGAGAGGACATGAGATTAATTAAGGGAGAAATATTAGTTGATCATAGAGAGAAAGCAGATTTAATATTTAGCGTGTTGAAAAGGGCAGGATACAAAGTTGTAATAACTACCTTAGCCATAGGCGATTACGTGGTAGGTCATTATATTATAGAAAGGAAAACATTTAGTGATCTAGCGGAAGCATTAATTACTGGAAGAATATTTGATCAATTAAAAGGGCTATCAAGTACTGAATACACACCACTAATAGTCATAGAAGGAAGTGAAACGGAATTTACAGGTAGAATTAGTCAGACAGCGCTCAGAGGACTTCTATTATCAATTATGCTCGACTTTAGGATACCCGTATTTATAACGAAAAATGAAGATGAAACTGCTAAATTAATACTGCATATAGCAGATAAAGCCTTAAAAGAAAAATCTAAGAAACCTCCAATTAGATTAGAAAGAAAACCATTATCAATAGCTGAATTACAAAAATATATTGTAGCCGGATTACCAGATGTAGATACAGTTCTAGCTGATAGACTACTTAGAAAATTTAAAACCATCGAAAAAGTATTTACAGCCTCTGTAGATGAATTAATGACTATAAAAGGAATAGGGGAAAAGATAGCTAAAAAAATAAGGGAGATAATCACTAAGGAGTATACCCCAGATTAAGACTTAAATACTTCATTAATCTTTAGGATAATGTCTAAATATTGACTAATTAATTTTAAGTTTTTCTCGTCAAATGCCCAATCTTCAACCTCCATTATCTGATTAATATTCTCTATTAACTTAATTTTTAACCTCTCCAAAACGCTCTCTGTAAGTACTTTACGAAGTTCTGTATCGTCCCTTACTACCTTAACCTCTTTATTGCAAACAGCACAAAAAAACCTCTTATCTTTAGTAACTAGTGGATTATTACAGACTGGACAGTGATAAGACGATAGTCTCCAACCAGCTCTAATAAACTCAATAATTCTTTTTCTAGTATCACTCATATTCTCAACAATAACACTTAAGTAACTTAAGTAATAAAAGTAAATTAATCAATAATTATTTTTAGATAGACTTCATTACTCTAATTAAGGTCATAACCTAAAAATTCATACTTCATGAAAAATCAATTACCCTTATTTGAGGAGGTGGTAATACATGCCAAAAAGAAAGTTAACAAAAGAGGAGATTCAAAGTAGAATAGAAAATGCTGCTTCCATACTAAGAGAAATCGCTACCTCAAGATTAATTCCAAGAAACATTAGGAGAACAGCGGAAGAAGCTATTCAATCATTATATGACGAAAAATACACTCCAGCTGTTAGAGCTGCAAATGCAATAAGTACTCTCGAAAACGTATTATACGATCCAAATATGCCATCATTCGCAAGAGTAAAAATATGGAATGCTGTAAGTATACTCGAAACAATAAGAGACTAAACTGTTAATATTAACTTCATTAATTTTCTATAATATTGAACAAAGCTAGCTATAACAACGGTTTAAATCTCAGTAAAATGCTTCTTCACAACCTTAATAATCAATAAAAAATAGTAAATTAAGAATTAAAGAAGAGCTGTAAGAAAATCATAAAATAAGATATCGTCAATGGAACATTTTCTTAGAAATACCTCATTATAATAATATCAAGACTTAGCTCCTTTACTTAACTACATTACTACGCTGATGCATGATAACATCTATAGTAAGTAGAGGGCAGTATACATGGAGTATATTTTTAGAGGGTATAACTAGAATTAGAAGTGGTGCGGGGGGTGGGATTCGAACCCACGAAGGCCTACGCCAGCGGATATCCCATTATCCATATGCTTATTACTCGCCTTACGGCGAGATCTTAAGTCCGCCCCCGTCTCGACCCAAATGGCTGGCCGCTAGGGGAACCCCCGCACTAATAAAATTTTACATATTGGTAATGTATTAATTTTTCTATCATTTTTCACCCTTAAAACTGAACGCTTATATTTATAATCATAAAACTGTTTTTATAGATTGGGCCCGTAGCCTAGCCTGGATAGGGCGCCGGCCTCCTAAGCCGGTGGTCGTGGGTTCAAATCCCACCGGGCCCGCTAATCAACCAACCTGGTCCTTTACATATTTCCTAAGAAACCACCATTAAAACTGAAGGATTAAGAAAAACTAGGAGAAAATAATTAGAAATTAAGCCCCGGCCGGGATTTGAACCCGGGACCTGCGGCTTACGAGGCCGCCGCTCTTCCACTAAGCTACCGGGGCGTTTTCCAAAATAATATTTTTTATCACCAAGTATATCAATTAAGAGCAAATCGATTTTAGTTATCGACGCTCATAAAAATATTTTTAGTGAACTAATAATTTACTATTATAGACGAAAGTAAGCGCCGGGATGCCCGAGAGGTTAAGGGGTCGGCCTGCTATATATTGTATATACTTAGTTCATATTTGTTTATGCAGATAGCCGATGGGCATTGCCCGCGTGGGTTCGAATCCCACTCCCGGCGCCAATCTTATATCTATAAATTATACTCTTTTTAGAGTTCCGTTTCTGGTAGCTTAAGGTTATTAAGAGAATTTTTAGGCGGCAGCGAGACCCCGGATTCGACGGTACTTGCATGCCTCCTCATTATGCAGGGTCTCTACCCCCTTAACCCAAAGAGCAGACACGCCCCGACTTAGGGCTGCTCCATCGGGAGGGGTAGTTCAGTAAATCCTTCTCCCGGGCCTGACCCGTTTCGTCGGGTTCGGGTTTCTTCGGCTCTCCAGCCGAAGTTTCCCCGCGTGCCTCCCTTTGGAGAGGGTTTCATCTCCCTGTCATAATGAGGTTTGGCATGCTTTCCCGTCTTATCCCGGGTTGAGGGCCCCGCGTATAGCCCATTTCGGGTTTCCGTGGGAGGGCTAGCCCCACACCCCCTCACTGCCTTTACCCATCCTTAAACATTTTCTCTGCTTTTTATATTTGTTTTCCATTTTTGTCTTGGTAGTATGTTAAGTGAGAAGTTTGTTATTTATAAAATGAGGGGTATTCTAGGTATTGAGGTTCCTTTTGATGACGTTTTCTTTGATGATTCGAAGGGAATTGTATGCTCTATTGATAGTTTTGTTGGTAGTGTTGATCTCCCTCCTGGAATGAACTTTTTTAATGTTGGTTGGAAGGCTGTTACTAGTGGTGTAAGTGATCTAATTTGTAAGGGTGTTTCACCAGATATCATCAATTTCTCCGTTGTTTTACCTAATAATTTTAAAAGGCTGATATTAATCGCTTGGCCTTGGGTATTAAGAGTGCCGCCGCTTATTATAGAAGTAGGATAGGTAAATGTGATACTAATAGAGGTGAGGATTTCGTATTGACAATTTGCACTATTGGCTTTGCTAATTTTCCAATTCCCAGTAGAAATAAGGTTAATCCAGGCGATAGAATAGTTGTTACTGATTATTTTGGCTTTGAAAGATTTGCATTAGACATCTTGCTGGGTAATATTAATTATTATGGCAAATTTAGAAATGTCATTCTAGATAGGTTTCTTAATCCTAAAATTAACTTTGATATGGTTATTTGGGCTGTAAAGGAAGGGTTTGTTAGTGGGTCTATCGATTCAAGTGATGGTTTAGCTAGAAGTCTATATGAAATCTCGAGGGAGAGTAAAGTCAAAATAATTATTGAGCGACTGCCAACTCCTGATTGGCTCATAAAGATATTTAATAGACTCTCTCTCGATATGGATAAGTATGTTTTATATGGTGGTGAAGAATATATTCCTATATTATTTATCCATGGCGATCTATGGGGAGAATTTGTTAAGTTAGCTAATAGATATGGTTTTGACTTTATATATATTGGTTTTGTGAAAGAGGGTGATGGTGTATATATCAATAAGGAAGGTAATTTACTTAGAGTTAAGGATGCAGGATGGGACGCCTTAACTGGATATACTCTTTGAAACTTCTACCTTGAACTTATCAACAAGTTCTCTTGCTCTTTTTCTAGTATTTGATTCTGCAAATATTCTTATAATAGGCTCTGTCCCACTTAATCTTACTAGTACCCATTCATAATCCTTAAAGAATATCTTCACTCCTTCTGTAGTATCTTGCTTATATCTATTATATTTCTCCTTTATTTCCTCTATAACTTTATTGGCTTTTTCTCTATCTAAAACTCTCACTTTATCTTTTACTTGATATAACATAGGTAATTGCTCTAATAACTGTGATAGTGGTTCTCCATAATACTTCATTGTTTTAAGTATCATTATCAATGTTATTCCGCCATCTCTACCGTATATATGTGGTGCGTATATGCCTCCACCATTCTCCTCAAATCCCCATTTACTTCCCACACTGATCATCTCTTTAACTATATTCTTTCCTCCTACTTTAGTTCTTATTACTCTCCCCCCTACCTCTTCTATTACCATTTCGGTTGCTGCTGTTGACGTTATCGGTGTTACTACATACTTAGTTTGTCCCGTTTCAACTAAATACTTACCTATTAGTATACCAGTTAGATCTCCCCACCAACTTACCCCCTTTTCATCCACGAAGATCGCTCTATCTCCATCTCCATCAAAAGCTACTCCAAAATCAGCATTACTAGCTTTAACTGCTTTTACTAATTGGATAACGTTATCCGGCCTTGGTTCTGCAGGCCTTGTCTTAAATAACCCATCAATTTGGTTATTTATTAGCTTATATTTCAACTTAACTTTTTTAAGGAACTTTGGAATAGTTTTTACCGAGGAGCAACCACATAAGTCTACTACGATATGCTTACCTCTTACATCTTCCTCCTCTATATATTGCATTAATTGATCAACATAGTTGTCATTTATTTTTTCGCCTAAATACTCTAACTTCCCTATATAACCTATTTCAACTTCCTTAAAACCTTCTCTCTCCATTACCTTTTCTATTTCAACCTCCACATCTCTATAGGCTTCTAACCCATCTCCCGTATATAGTTTAAACCCATTATATTCCGGCGGATTATGGCTTGCTGTTACCATAGTACCAAATTTATACCTATCTTTATTAGTAGCTATATAACATTGAAATGCCGGAGTCGAAGTTAAATTTGAGAGTTCCACGTTAAATCCTCCATCTAGAATACCGGAAACTAGTGAGAGTGCTAATGGTTGTGAAGACCTTCTACAATCATATCCTATTACCGCACATCCACTCTTAAAATATGTTGCGAATGAAAGTCCTAACTTATATGCAAAATTATGGTTAATATCATGAGGGTATACCCCTCGTATACCAGAAGTACCAAATAATCTCATTATAACCCCCAGTTTAACTTTAATCTCAATAATAATTATGTCTTTTTATTCTTAATTGCCTCTGCAATAAAAATATCTCTCTCTTAGATAGAATATTTAGTTATTGCTTACCCTCTTTAGCCTTAAAAGTCGATGAATACTGAGTAAACTTTGTTTAGTGGGCCCGCCGGGATTTGAACCCGGGTTCTCCGGCTCTCCACTAAAGTTTTAATATCCGCAGGCCGGCGCCTTATCCGGGCTAGGCCACGGGCCCTTACTTCCATTATAACCTATAGTATAAAAACCATAATTATATTATCTTTTCATCTGTTATTCATATTTACAGTAGATTACTCCCTTTATTCTTCTTGAGAAATATTCACATAAAAAGCAATATATTGGTGACTGAATCTTTCCTGTTTTTGGACACTTGATAATTTCCTTACGCATAAATTGTATTTTGCCATATATTCCTAGACTCTTTAACTTCTCTC
>Ga0180302_10000256_pt1 | contig 22246 bp, 23 predicted proteins | sample GuaBasSediGuay17_FD_121794 | JGI IMG/M metagenome (GOLD analysis project Ga0180302, IMG submission 121794) | Subseafloor sediment microbial communities from Guaymas Basin, Gulf of California, Mexico - Guay17, Core 4571-4, 12-15 cm | ecosystem: Environmental > Aquatic > Marine > Hydrothermal... | reverse complement strand
GATGCGAACTCTAATCCATAAATGCGTAAAATGTGGAAGATATACCTTGAGATCCGATAAATGTCCAAGTTGCGGCGGAGAAGTTAGATCTGCTCATCCCCCAAATATATCCCTCGAACATAGGTATTTGGAAAGGATCTTAGAGCTTAGGAGAGCTCGTGGAAAATAGCTTTAATACGAGCGGCTTTACGAGATAATTGGTGCTGAGAGCTCTTGGGAAAGATCGTGGATCGAGATGACGTCAAGATAATCTTAACTGAGGCTGGCGAAAACGCCGACCTAAGGGGAGCGCATGTGATCGAGGCATCCCCGAGCTTGGGAGCGGCCGGCCTGATAGCCATAAATTATATAGTTGAGACCCTTAAACCGGTCAAGATAGCTGAGATTAAATCTCTCCACTTTCCCCATGTCAGCATAGTTGAAGAAGGATTGGCTACTCATCCAAGCATAAGCCTATATCTACATAGGGATGGTAACTTAAAGCTTGTATTCATCTCCAGAAACTTTCCGATAGAGAATGAGGAAAGTGGATATCTGATTGCCAGCAAACTTCACAAGTTCTTAGTTGAGCGCGGAGCGGTGAACTACTATCTTCTATCAAGCTCTAGGATAACTGGTGAGAGAGCGGTCTTTGTTGCCTCATCTAATCCAGATGATATGAGGGGATTCCTAAACTCCGGAGCCAGGATACTCTCAAACCTAGATAACATTCCAGCCGATAAGCTCTCTTCCTATCTACTCATGCTCTATATGAGGGACACAGGCCACGCATGCATCCTAGTCTCAGAAGTTGTAACTTATTTCCCGGATCCTATCTCCGCGAAGATGCTGATAACGGTCTTAGCGAAGGGCTTGGGATTCAAGGTAGATCTTGAACAATTAGACGAAGAGATAGAGAAGCATAGGAAGATCCTAGAAGAAGTCCAGAAAGGATATGAGCAAATGCTTCAGAAACAGAGGGGGAGACCCGCTAGAGAACCGTTCTACATAGGCTAATCAACTATCTCATAGATATAGACGTATGCATAGCTGCTGTATGGCGGACTCGATTGATAAACTAGTCTAAAGTGTTCTAGGTTTGGAGGTTGATAGACATCAGATCTGACGCCGCCCGCCGTCGTCGTGGGCTTATACGGTATTAGTTGTCCTATGGTCGTTCCATACCAGAATTTCTCGGTCGGTACTCCACGTTCGGTTATGTATTCACTCTCATTAAAGTGATGTCCCTCTTGATCCGCTATTCTAAGCATCCAGATCCACTTGGCTTCATCGCCATAAGTCCAGAGCCTCATTATCGTTGCGCCGCCAACTTGAGATCGTACGATATGGGTGACGAAGACCAATACATGGGTTGCGCCGAGCTTCTTGAAGACCTTATAGGCCACGGTTTCATTGGACATGAAGGCATATGCTATCTCGCCTATTTGAGTTGAGTTTAGAGTCGCGTTATCAATTATGCTTGTCTTATTGCCTAGGACTGTGACCCAGTATCCATAGTCCCACCAACACGCCACAACCGCATCCTCTGGGAGATTGTTCCTCATCCATTCAAGAGCCTTAAGCCATGCATCGAGCTTCATTCTCAGCGGGGTGCTTGCAGAGACTATCGTTTGAGGAGTATATGCAGAGTCTATCGCCGATATCGAATATCTGAATCCATAAGCGCTTGGAATGAAGTTCACGGTGAGTAGACCGACGATCACGAGAGGTGTTAAGATGTAGTATTCAAGGCTTATGGGCTTGACTCTAGCCTTCATCCGCGTTAAGAGCTTAAGATTTCTCGAAAAACCGCCTATGATCTCCGCCACGCCGAAGCCAGCCATTATAGCGACCATCGGAGCCATTATGGTAGATAGCCTAACCATCGTCGAGGAGAAATATATCGTCAGTATAGCATATCCGCTTAAGATCAAATCCTCATCCATCCTCCGTCTTAGGGCATAGTAGAATCCAAGCAATGCTAGGAGTAGCTGGAATCCCGCATCCGAGAACATTATGGCCCAAGTCGAGATCTGATTCTCCGCCACCGAGATCACTATCGGAAGCTTTGATCTAAGAGTTGGGATGACCACGCTGAAGAACTTCAATCCAGGGAGATTTGCAAGGCCAAGAACTATTAGGGCGATTAAGCCAACGACTCCGGCGCCGACGATGTAGTATGGAAGCCTCTTCACATGCCTTCCTCCCGGAAGTATTTGCGAGAGCTCGAAAGAGATTAGGATTATGAGCGCGGCAAATCCTGAAAGGAGTGTCGTCTCGAACAAGTATCTTATTCCGAGCTTTGGAACCATGATGGATATCGTGGCATAGATGATAAATGTTATTGCAAATGATGTTAATAGTCTTCTCCTATATCTGCCTAGTAGAGCCAGGATCACGGTTATCAGGGGAAGATATGTTAATGGGAATTTCGCCGCTCCCCAGCTCGCCGAGAGATAGCCCAAGGCGAAACCTGAGATAACCGAGTACGCTATAGACTCCTTCCAAGATCTCTCATCCTTTATCGCCTGAATATATGCCCAGATTCCAATTAGCATCAAGGGGATTCCGATGCACTCATCGTCAAACCATCCGAGCAGGCTTCTCTCGACATGCGCTCTGCTTAAGGCCAACAGAAATGCGGAAAACAGTCCTGCTGGTTTTCCACCAAGCTCCTTCCCTAGGAGATACGCGAAGATTATAGCGATTATTGATAGCATCGGTGGAATGAATGCGGCCAACTCAAGTGGATTCAATTCTATACCAAGACCATGTAGGGAGTGATAGATGAAGGCGGCGAAGAATGGCAGACCTGGAAACGCTGTTTTACCTACATTTCTCCCAAATGGATACCATGAAGTTGTATCGTGCCACGAGAAGAACTTTATGAAGCCCGCCCAACCGTTCTTAACGATATATGTAAATTCCTTGTATTGCATCCATGGGTCGAACTCCGTTAAATATAGTCCCCATCTCAATGGAAAGATTCTGATGAGAAATCCTATAGCGAGAATCATGAACATTATTGATGCCTCTAGGAGAACCATCTTTCCAGAGAATAACTTATTCACGGCCTTCATCAGCTTACTATCTCTAAGCATCGGAGCATCAACTTTAATAATCCTATTTAACTATGACCTTTGATCAGCGCTTATGTCCGAAGCCCTCACCAGAGCAGTGGACAACCCCCTTTATCCTTCTAATGAAGGAGATGCATGTAAAGCATTCTAGGAATGAGACCTTCCTATTCGCTAATGGACATTCAACGTATTCTCTCTTCATCTTTCTAATCATCTTCCTCCCAAGAGCTCCCTTAACAGACTCTTCAATCTCTTTATCGACTCTTAAGGCCCTTTCAGCTTCATGAACCTTGACCAGATATTTTGCTTCCCTCAAACCCCTCTCCGAACCTTTCGATAATATCTTCTAAGTATTATGGTTATCGCAGACAATCCCGCCGCTATAGCGAGCCAAGAGAAAATCATTATGCCATAATCAGGAGCATAGATCGCTGTCACTATGTGAGGCTTATCCATCAAGATCTTAGGATGATAAAGTCTTCTCCCGTCTTCAGCAATCCAATAGCTCAATCTCAAAACAGGTTTGAAGAGGAGATCATATATCGGTGGGGTTATAGATCTTGGAGCGAAGAACCATGCTTCTTGACCCTCCCTATACCATCCACTTCCCTCAGCTCTTCCAAATGGCGACTTAACTTCAAGGTAATGCCAAGCATCATATTTTAAGACTATATTCATGGACTTGATTATGGTGAACTCGTTATCACCCTCTAACCGATATATGCTTAAGTTGCTTATTGGAATCTCTTTCTGAGCTATGAGTCTATGCTCTGAATTGTTGAGAAACGGTATCGTCAGAGGATTCTTTGAAGACACCTTGAATCGTAGACCATCTATTAAGATCCCTGCAAACAGGTTTTCAGGTAGCCCTGAAACCTCGACCCTGAGCTTATAGATTGTTCTCGCATCGAGTTTTCCCCAACCCCAATCATTTGACGGCCTCTCACCCATATAATCCTCCCATCGAGCTGAGTAAGTTAAGGCATCGTAAATTTGATCGAATGAAGCGTTTGGGAAGAGTTGGAGCATCAAGGCTATCACTCCAGCGACATGCGGAGCCGCCATACTAGTTCCATGTCTAGCGGTATAATAGTCGCTGAAATTCATGTTCGGCGAGAGATTCTCGATCGGCTTGGCCGCGACTATCACGGAACCAGGTGCAGTCAGATCAGGCTTTATCCTCCCATCTCTACTAGGTCCTCTCCCGCTAAAGCGTAGGAGCCTTCCCAGCTCAAGGCCGGTTGAGACCAACTTCCCATCCACATACCATGAATTCTTCGAGACATATCCTCCGACCGCTATCGCCTTCTTCGCAGTTGCTGGAACCGTAACCGTATAGCTCTTAGTTATGTTGTATCCTTCTCCAGCTATGAATCTCTCCCTTGAGAGGGAACATGTATCACTGCTTATCCAGCTATGCCAGATCGCAGTTCCATTTAGCTTGATAGGTTCGATGATCATCGCCCATCCATGGGTCGAAAGATCTCCTTCAACACTTCTCACGGTTATCTCCCAATCTCTTCCAGAATCATAGGAATTTAGAGTGATGTTAATGACCAAGTTTCCAATTCTATAGTTCTCAACCTCTCTTCCCTCAATAATTCCATAAGGCGTTTTAAGCCTAAATCTAATCTCGTCATCGGGCTCGACGACATAGGAGAGGTCGAACTCCTTCGTAGTTGGCTGAAGAACCCACTTAACCTCAACCTCACCGCTGGCCGCTAGATTTCCCATCGAGTGTATTTGGTCGGAAGCCGAGTTACCGGCGGCCGCGACGAAGATCACACCCTGATCTGTGAGTTCGTCTATGGCCTCTTCAAGAGGGCTATGCCCATCATGGCCTCCATTATCCGATCCAAGGCTTAGATTTATTATAGGTCTCAACCCCAGTTCCTTCGCCTTCTCAACGATATAGGAGATCCCGTCGAGTATCTTATCCTCATCCATAAACCATTTAAGCCCTCCGCATACAGGATAACCTGTCTTAACAACTATCAGATAGGCTCCAGGCGCAACTCCTTTATATGATGCAAGACCTGCTCCAGCGGCTATCGAGGCTACGTGAGTCCCATGACCTACCTCATCCCTCTCCGGACACTTTCCAGCCTCTATCTCCCATCTCAAGCACTCATACCCATACCTGAATCCTCTCGGAGGCTTTCCATCTATTGTTTGATCCCAGATACTTAGAATCTTCGTTGATCCATTAGGAAACCAGAAATCAGGATGCCTATAATCTATTCCCGTATCTATGATCCCTATTACGACTCCTGATCCGTTGACCTGCTCCCTTATCACATCTCTAAAACCATCCCAAATCTCCGGTGCGTGAACTTCGGGGACGCTGACATCAAGCATTAGACGATATTTTCTAGGCTTCCAAACGGATTTTATCGTTCCATCTTTAATCAGCTTCTCTAATAGGTCTTCAGGGATTTTCACGGATGCTAGATGGCCGGCGACTCCGCTTATCTCAAGGTCTCCGAGAAATGGTGTTAGGTCGACTCCTCTGCCAAACTTCACCAAAAGCCTCTTAAATCTTATTGGTTCATCTAATACTGGAATCTCTCTAATCGTTAATGTAGCTAAGCATAGAAGCGATATCATCGCCACCGCAAGAGGCGTCTTCCGCATTGCCAGCGATATTATTTATGGGATTATGAAAAATGTTTTCAATGAATATTCATAAATTGAGCTATACCGTCTAAATGTTATGATGGATGAGTCTGAGAAAAAGTGCTTACCGATCGAGGAAGATAAGAAGACGGGGAAGCCGATCTGGATCGATGTCAGGGAGCTGAAGTTAAAGTACAGGATACCGGTCTCAGGGATTAAACGTTTCTTTGAGGCCTTAGATGAGGGAAAGCTCCTAGCGACTAAGTGCAAGAGATGTGGGGAGAAATATTTCCCTCCTCAAGCGAATTGTCCGAATTGTGGATCGAGTGATATGGAATGGATTGAAGTGAACGGTTATGGGAGACTATTAACGTACACGGTTGTTAAAGTTAAACCTGAAAGCTATCAAAAGTATCCGGATTACATCCTCGGCATAGCGAGACTGGATGACGGATTCAACATCTTAGCTTGGATCCTCTGCGACGACTTTAAGAGATTAAGGAGGGGGATGCGGGTTAAGATAGATTTCAAGAGGAGAGATGAAGAAAACTATGTATCATATTTCATGGTTCCGGTTGAGGATTAGCCTCTCTTTGTCGTGGAAACCACCGATAAGACGTCACGATCCTTTAGCTTATAATTCGCGGGAAGCCTGAGACCTGTTCTCGCATCGATTGCGTAGAGAAGACCTTTAGCAAGCTCGCTGTGAATCACTTGGGCAAGTTCCCTGACATCCGCCCCATCGGGCATCAGATAAACATCTGGAAGAACATTTCCATGTCTATCGGATAACTTCTGGATATCATAGACGGGGTAGACGGCATTCATCTTAAGTAGCTTGAAGACGGCGACGTTTAATGCGAATTGGACCCCGGTTCTCATATACTCGTCTAAAATTCTTCTCCTAATGAAATCCAGCGCCCATCTCTGTCTCTCCGTCAATCTAGATTCATCTATTATCTCAAACTCTTCTTCTCCTGGAATATATCTTATCAACTTCTTCTGCTCAGCCCTTCTCAGGATTAACTCGGCTTCGGCGCTACATGGAACCACTATCTTGTCTGTGAGCTGATCTCTAAGCCTCTTAAAGTTCTCGGGGGCTGTATCTAGATCCATCTTATTCGCCACGATTAAGGTGGGTTTGGAGACCTCCCTTAAAGCCGCTGCAAACCTCTTATCATCCATGGGAGTCCAATTTTCGAAATCCTTCTTCTCAAGATTGCTCTGGATCAAGGCCTGCCTTATATGCTCTCTATTCACCTTAACTCCCATCAAGACCTCTTCCATGGCCTCCGGGAGCTCCTTTCCCTTCCTCAAAGACCTAATTATCCTATCGGTCGATCGATCTATGAGCTTCATGAACCACATTATGAGCTCCTCTTCGATGTCATAGTAGTCTGCAAGAGGATCTCCAGTTCCAGGCTCGGTCAATCTACCCTCTTCATCGACACTTCCACTCGCATCAACGACGTGTAGGAGTGCGTCTGATTGTGAGGCAACTGAGAGAAATTGGTTTCCAAGACCTTTTCCGGCCCAGGCACCCTTGATAAGACCAGGTAAGTCTATCAGCTCTATTGGGATATGTCTCCAGCCATTGATACACTTAGAGTTTCTAGGATTATCTTTAACGCCAAACTCTTTACAGACGCATGGTGTTAGGACGTATCCGACTCCGTAGTTTGGCTGCTTGGTTGTGAATGGATAGGTTGAGATTTCAGCCGTTCCAAGGGTTGCTGCGTTGAAGAAGGTGGTCTTTCCCGTATTCGTTTTCCCTATTAGTCCAATCCTTACCATCGTCAACCCCTCACATAATAATAGAAGGAGCTTGGCATTAAGCCCTTCTCCACAAACATCCTAGCAAGGACCCTTCCTCTAAAATCTTCCCATCACCTTATCAATATATGCTCATATGCCTCGGTCGCCGAGGTGAAGGCGTATTTTACGTGCTGGAAGTCCTTGCGAAGCTCTATAACTTCTTTCGCGACCTCCTCCGGAGATCTTCTATCTATTAAGACCTTCTTTATCAGTTCGGCTATCTCGATCATCTCGCTCTTATCCATTCCAAGCCTCGTAACCTCTTGAACACCAATCCTTATACCACTTGGAGCTCGATAGTCAGTTTTAAGCTTATAATCCTTAGGTATCAGGTTGCGGTTTAGAATTATATTAGCTCTCTCAAGGAGCTTCTCAGCCTCCAACCCATTCATATATTCGCTCACATCAGCTATGATCGTGTGAGATTCCGTAAACCCTCTATGCTCGTAGAGAACCTTTATCCCACGCTCATATAGAGCTTGAGCGAGAGCCTTAGCATTATCAACGATCTTACGGGCATACTCCCGATAGAACGCGAGAGCCTCTGCTAAGGCTATGGCGACTCCTGCGACTGCATGAAGATGGTGATTTGAATGAAGACCTGGGAAGACCACCTTCTTTATATCTTCAGCGTACTTATTCCATGAGAGAACCATTCCATGCTGTGGACCTGCTAACGTTTTATGGGTGCTGAGGGTTACCATATCAGCTGCCTCCCTTAATGGATCTTGGAAGGTCTTTCCAGCGATTAAACCGGCGACATGAGCAGCATCGTAGACAACCTTCGCATCAAATTCCGCTGCAAGTTCCGCGATTTCTTTAACAGGATGTGGAAATAGGAAGACGCTGGCGCCGAGCATGAATAATCTTGGCTTCAACCCCTTCTTCTCAATCCTCCTCCTGGTAGCATCGATATCTATCTCATAATTTTCTTCATCAAACTCGTATCGATCTACTTTAAGACCTCTAACGACCCCCGCTGTTCCACCCCATTTCTGCTTACCGTGACTTATGTGTCCACCATATGGAATTGGGAGGGCGATCATGAGATCTCCGGGCTCCGTGAAGACAGTATACGCTACTAGGTTCGCCATGACTCCAGAGATCGGTCTTACATCTGCAAACTCCGCTTCATAGACTTTTTTCGCGAGCTCTAGAGCTATGGTCTCAACCTCATCAACATATTCACATCCAGCGTAAAGCCTCTCTCCAGGCCATCCTTCAGCATATCTGTTTCCAAAGTCGCATGCGAGAGCTTCTCGGACAGCTGGACTTGGAACATTCTCACTCGCTATTAAGGGGATTACGTGTTTGAACAGCTTATGATGCTTATCTATCAATTCAAGGATTCTCCGAAAGTATCGCTCTCCCTCAGCCCGCTCCGAATCCATAAGGAGATTAAGACTTAAGTTGCTAAAAGAAATTACTCTTAAGATCATCCGTATACTGACGGCGCCCTCAAATTGGAGAAGCTTGAAGCCGGGAAAACAGGAAAAATAAGTGTATAAGTGGGAAAGCGGTATCTGCTTTTTAGATCATGAATCCAGCTATTATTAGGATTGCGATCAAGGTTATGTTTACGGTTAGTAGGAGAATGACCTTAAGACCACATTTAACACTAATCATGTCCAGCCACCGACAATTAAGGTGGATAAGGATTTTTAGCTCTTCCTATTCTAGAAAAATCTGAAAATACTTGGAGAATATGTTAGAGTGATTAGAATATCAGGGAATCCGATCGGAGAATCTCGGAATATGATCTTCGGGATTCTCGAAAAGATCTATCAACCGATTCTAGAGGTTTAGAACGGGTCAGAGATCGAGAGTTTCATCAACCTCAGCCAGCAGGGGTGAGACATCATCCCCGCCTAGCTGTGGGCCGCACGCCGCATCTATAAGATTCTAATCCGATCTTATTTCTTTTTCTTCACGTGCTTCTAGGACCGCTTTCAGTAGAGCCTTTTGCTCGATTTCTACTTTTGTTCTCCATCCTATGGTTAATACATCGTCTTCAAGTCTCTCGATATATCCTCTTCTAATCGCTCTTTCTAGATAAGTTTCAGCCTTCCATTTCGGGAACTTCGTCTCCAAGACCTCTAAGACGTCCCTTAACGGGGCTTTACCGCCTCTACTCGATAGAATTGAGAGAGTTATGGAGAGAGCCGCAACTTCATCTATTCTCCATCCGGCCGCGACTAGGTCGGACATAGTTAGCGGATGAGATAAGACTACATAGAATCTCGCTCTATCAAGGTTATTTTCTTCACCTTCCTCGAAAACCGTCTTTATCTCTAAACCGAGTTGCTTAAGCCTAGAGTTTAGAGCGTCTATGACTCTCATGTAATTCTTTCCAAGCCTATGCTTCAGCTCCCAGCCCCTGACTCCAGGTCTTCTATGACTCTTGAATAAGAGCATGGTCGCCGCGATCATTAATCTCCTCGAAAAGCTCTCTTCTCCGCTCATCAAATCTCACCTCTTAAACTTATGACAAGGGAAGTTGGAGACTTTCGCTCAACTTGCTCTTTATGAGGTATGAGTTTTACTTCATTCTTTAATGGATTCCTCTTAACGTCAACATATCCTTCAGTTATCAAGAAGCTTAGGAGATATGCGCGCTCAAATGTTTCATCGAAATCCTTCCCCTTAATGAACTCCCAATAGTCTAATGCCTCTCCTTTCTCCTCGAACTTCTCAAGCAATTCTCGGTGAAGAGCCTTGATCTTCTCCATCATAGCCTTCTCTTCGAGCTTAAGCCTCGCCTTGACAAACTCCATCTCCCTATCGGCTATCTTCCAGCCAAACTCTCTGCTCCCACTCCTAGGTGGAAGTGAGAGGAAGTGCTCCAATCCTTGTCTAAGTCTTTGAGGGGTCATTTGCTCAAGCGAGATTATTGGATGCCAAGCCTTCAAGAAAGCCTTGACAAGAGTCTTCTTATCCATGGCCGTGAGCCTGGTAGAGATCATCTGGGCGTCGATGAATAATGCCCTCGCCTTCTCTCTAAGCCATTTATGTTGGAGGGCGATTAAGGTCGAGATCCTGTAAAGGGTTTCGGCATCGACCACATAATGATCTAAATTCGGATTCTCCTCAATGATTCTCCTAAGCCTCTCCAATAATTCTCGAATATTTACCGTGAATGGGTCTAATCCTCTCTTCTCGATGTTCTCGCATAACTTAATTATTCGCTCGAGCTCCTCTCTGGTCACTTCGATCTTCCTCATTCACCATACCTCCCTATCACAGATCTTCCACCGACATTTTGAACCAGCAGCACGTTAACGTCTCCCTCAACTGGAAATCTTCCCGGAGTTATTATGATGTATTGTGTGCTTGCTTCGCTCTCAGCCGTTGAGATTAGGAGCTTCATCATTCTCTCCCTGTTAAGCGGGTCGAGGTGAACATCGAATTCATCGACAGCTCTAAATGGAGACTTAACATGTCTCTGGAGGGCTAGGAGAAATGCGAGAGTTCCGACGATCCTCTCACCACCGCTATGAGTGTGAGCGTTTAGGAGCATCGGCTCCGTCCCCCTAAATCCAACATAGAGTTCTATGCTCGCCTTCTCCGGATCTTCCAGATTCCTCAACACGATTTTGCCAGCTCCCTCAACTATCGAGAGGATCGAGTTGAATTGTGGTTCAACCTCTCTCATCAGCTCTCGCAGGAACTTTCTCCAGAGCTCCTTCCTATACTCAACCTCTTCAAGGGCTTTACGCAGATTTTCCTCAACTTCTTTAGACTTTATCTCCGTCTCACGATATCTTGAGTCGGCGACTAGATACATATCCTCGGCTTCTTCCAAGACCTCTCCAAGCGAGGCTATCTTAAGATTTATCACCTTGATCTCCTCAAGTATATCTTGAGGCTTCTCCTTCGTCTCAACTCTCTCTCCAAGCGCGACCGCATTCCTCTTCCTCTCGGCTAAATCTGATTCAAGTCTCTTGAGCTCGGATTGAAGCCTCCTGAGTTCGGATTCATTTAATCTTAACTTAAACTTTGAGATCTCAGCTTCAACTCTTTCATCAAGTAATAAGTCGAGACTCTTCTCAAACTCTTGAATACTTACATGCTCCCCACGACTCAGTCTTGAAAACATGTTTAAGAGATCCGAGCGAAGTCTAAGCGCTTCGGCCTCATGATAATCTGCTTCGGCTGAAAGCTTATTCGCCTTAATCTTTAATCCCTCAATCCTCTCTTGAATTCTCTTGATCGAGGATTCCACTTCAGAGACCAACGCCCAAGCATATTCAAGCTCAAGTCTCTTCCTCTCATCCTCAAGCTTCCTCTTTGCCAATAATTTCTCATACTCCTCTCTCCAATACTCGACGGCTGCCCTTGCTTCTTGGAGCGATCTCTTGAGGCTCTTCTCCTGAGCTTGAATATCTTTAAGCTTGGCTTCCGCCTCGATGATCCTCCTCCTGAAGTGCGATGCTCCAACAGCATCCTCGACCATCTTAAGCTTCTCAACGTCACTCTTCGCCGCAAATTGCTCGATCATGTTTTGATGCATTATTATCAGCATGTTGTTTGGGTTTATTCCAAGCCTCTGTAATAGATGCTCGACCTCCGCCTTCGTCTTAAGCCTATTATTCACGTAATGCCAATAGTCTCCACTTCTCTTCAGATACCTGGTTATGACCAATTGATCCGAGTTCAGCCACGGTATCGGCCTCTTTCCATCGACCTCCATATTATCAAAGACTACCGTGACTCTAGCGGCTTTCTCACCTCTTCTGATCAGATCGCTGAGCCTTTCACTCCGATCCGTGTAGGTTTGGCCTAAGGCCACGGCTATTCCGAGGAGAATCGAGGATTTTCCAGCTCCATTAGGCCCTGTTATCAGGTTCATCCCAGGCTTCAGGGGAATCCTCGAATATTCATGGCTCATGAAGTTCTCTAAGATCACCTCTCGAATATAGGTGCGTCTAACCCCGCGTCTGCCTAGGAGCTCAGCGGCGGTCTTACCCTCTATACCCATTCCTCAACCACTCAAATCTAAGCTGATTATTAACGTTATGGCGTAGATCTTCACGTCACCAGAATTTCAGATATTAGAAAGTAATACCCGGATGACCATCAATCACTTTACAATGCTTCTCGAATATATCCTCCATCGATGGAGTTTGAAACTTTACGGCTTTTCATGGATTCCCGCCCATTATAATGAAGAATTATTATTAGGTGCTTTGCCCATTTTAAGATTAGAGTCTTGTTCGGGGAAGGACGGTGTTGGGCTGGTGGTGAGGATAGAGGTTAGGACGACCCTTGAGCGATTCCGCCGCTTCTTGATCCTCAATACGTGCTTCTCCTTCATTCCCAAAGGCTATCTAAACGACCCAACCATATTCCCGGAGAGAGATGCTTCCGAGGGAAGGATCTATGTCGAGGCCGTCTCCAAGCTCGATCTAGGAACCATAAGGAATATCAGATTCATTAAGGCCTTAGAGATCTTGGGGATCATTTATAGATCTAAGAGCGGGAACACGCATTTAATCTGGAGGCAGGTTAAGGGGAATATTGGAAAAGTTTCGGGGGAAGCTTCGCCCAACTCAATAGTGAATTTGATTGAAGCTGGAGTTCTCTCAAAATCGGTAGTAAAGAAGGTTTTAAGTCAACTCGCTCAAAAGGCTGAAGGAAAGCATGGTTCAAGTGAATTTGTCATTAAGTCCTAAATCATCTCGCCTATGGACTGGTGGATTTTAAGAGCTTAAGCTTCTTCCTACATCTATGGCAGAGTCTATATGATTTATAGTCTGTATCTCCTATCCATTTGCTGAAGGCCATGACGCACCTCCTATCCGAGCAATGGGATAATCCATGTAAGTGTCCGAGTTCATGAACCGCCTCCTTGATAAGTCTCTCGACGAATAGCTCTTGATCAGGTTTCAATCCATAGAATTCTTGGGTAAGTCTATGGGTCGATATTATTGCAACTCCACGCCAAGCCAATCCAAAGATGTAGTTTAGGCTGGCGGCGTATAGATCTTTGAGGGTGATTAAGAGAAGATATTCGTCATCCGCTCTGACATTTCTGTAGCTCTGAACTATTGGCCATGCATCGTATTGCTCTCTAGAGGGATTTAGAAATGTGTCATCGAATAGTTGATCCACGAACTCTATCTTTACATCCTCTCCATAAACTTCCTTCAATGCTTCAGCAACCCTCTCAAGAACTCTTTGATCATGTAGCTCGGATAGAATCCTTATCTTCAACTCTCCCTCGACACCCCTTCACTCGGTCTCCTCTTAAGCCTCGCACCGCATCTTGGGCAAGGTGTTCCAGGCTCCGCTTCGCCCCTCCATCCACATATCTCGCAATAGGTTATCCATTTTATCACTTTCTTGATGCCCCTATGTAGGATGGGCTCAACTCTTAGTCCTAGGATCTTGGCCAGGTTTTGAATCGAATAATCGGATGTGACTATGGAGGCCTCGACTCCCTCATTCGATAACTGTAGGGCTAAGGCGAGTAACTTGATATCGGTTTCGGAGAGATCGTGTTCCCCAACCTTTGACGCCTCTTCTCTAACCTTCTCAACATAGTCTTTATTTGGCTCGAGTATCTTTACGAGACCACCTCCTCTAATTGCCGCAGCCCTAAGCTCGCCTCCACCATACTTCACTTCTTCTAAGACCTCTTTACAGGTTACTAGCTTGGCTCCACTTCTTTCGGTGAATCCTAGGAATAGCGCTGTTGAGTCTAAGACCTTAATCCTCATATCCGAATCTCTTCCTTATCCTCTTCTCAAATCCTCCCTTATCGCTCAACCTAATGAACTTAACAGTCTTCTTAGATCTCTCGATCTCCAAAACAGTCTTCTTCGACTTAACTGACCGTCTAATCCACCCGTCAATCATTACCTGCACCTCTCCTCCGCCTAAGACCTCAACCATAATTGGCTTAGAGATCGAGAGAACGATCGCCCTAACGTTGGTTAAAGGACATACTGGCACCAAGACCACGGCGTTTAACCTATCATCGAGTATTGGGCCTCCGGCTGAATATGCGTACGCCGTTGAGCCTATTGGAGTCGATATTATTAATGCGTCTCCGGGGAATTCGAAGAGATCGACCTCATCTTGAATTATCTTGAAGTTGAGGATAGTTCCAGATTGGGTTGACGAGATGTATGCTTCGTTTAAAGCTTCTCCAACAAATCTATTATTCAGCTTGATGTAGAGCTTCATCACCTCCTCGACATGGTATTCGCCTCTAATGACCCGCTTAAGCGATTCCTCAAGCATACCTGATTCAATTTCCATCAGATATCCTCCATGACCGAAGTTTACTCCAAGTATTGCGGCGTCGTCTGAGATCGCGTCGACCACCTTTAGAATAGTTCCATCACCTCCTAACGCTATCACTATATCTGTATCTGATGGAATCTTCTTCTCTACAGCTTCTCTAGCATTCATCGCTATCCCCTTCAACCCATTCTTCTCAAGAAGCTCCAGAGTCCTCTTAGCTGCCTCAACTGCCTTGGGCTTTCTCTCTGAATAGATGATCGCGAAAACCTCACTCATGATCCCGCTGCTCCTTCTGCATCAGGAACCCACGAAGGTGGTGGTTCTTCTATTTTAAGAGGCTTTCATACTACTTATTTGGATTGAGGCTCGCCGCCCTCTTCAGCGGTGGAAAGGACTCGACTTATGCCATCTACTTGATGGAAAGGCGTGGACATCACGTTGAACATCTCCTGACGATCCTTCCCGAGAGCGATGAATCCCTTTACTTCCATTATCCGAATATCGAGCTCACGAAACTTCAAGCCAAAGCCATGATGAAGCATCAGCTCGTGGAGCGATGTGGGATCGGGAAGGATGAGGAACTCTCGGCTCTCGCAAGGTTGATCGAAAGAGTCTTGGGGATGGTCGATGGAGTGGTATCTGGAGCGATTGCGAGTAGATTCCAGCTAAAGGCTTTTAAGGAGATCTGCGAGAAGTATAACCTCAGCTTATTCGCGCCGCTTTGGGGTATGAATCCATTAACTATTCTTTGGAAGATGATTAACGAAGGATTTGAGATTATTATAACTGGTGTTGCTGCCGCAGGTCTGGGAAAAGAGCTTCTAGGGGCACGTCTAACCCCATCTCTAGTTAAAGAAATTCAAAAGGTCTCAGATAAATTTGGGATTCATCCCGCTGGAGAGGGAGGAGAGTTCGAGACCTTCGTCCTCGACGCCCCGATCTTCAAGCAACGGATCGAGATCACTGAGGCAGAAGCCGATTGGAGAGGTGATAGAGGATTTCTCAAGATTAAAGGGGCTAAACTCGTTAGAAAGAAAAATTATTAATGGAATTTACGTGAATTATGGTCGAGGTGATGAAATACGAACCCAAACATCGATGATCTAATTCCAGAATGGGCTCGGAGATTCTACTCGAAACGTTTGAAGAGCTTGTCAGAGCTATTCGGAGTCGATAAACCGATCATAGGAATGGTTCATCTAATACCCCTTCCAGGAGCACCAGCCTACGAGGGATGGAGTATGGACGACGTCATCGAATACGCTTTGAGAGATGCTAGAATCCTCGTCGAGAATGGGGTTGATGGATTAATAGTTGAGAATATGTGGGATCTACCCTATTATGCAAGTAAGAGAATTCCACCCGAAGAAATTGCAGCACATGCTGTCGCAGCGCGAGAGATAGCCAAATCATTTAACATACCGGTTGGGATAACCTCGATCCATAATGGTGGGAGAATTGCTCTAGGAATAGCTAAGGCCGCTGGAGCAAAGTTCATTCGGGTATGCCTCTATACCGGGGCGATAATCTGGGATACGGGAGAGATCGATAACGGGAATGCCGCGGACCTAATGAGGTTGAGAAAAGCTCTATACGCGGAGGACATAAGGTTCTTCGCAGACATCTATAAGAAGCATGCCGTTATGTTCTCCGGAATAGATCCGGAGACTCATGCGATTTGGACGGACTTCTATCTCGCCGACGCGTTGATTGTGACTGGTAGGATGACTGGGTCTGAGCCTGATATAGATTTGGTTAAGAGAGTTAAGAGGGTAGTTGGTGAAACGCCGGTCATTATTGGAAGCGGATTAACCGCCGAGAACGTCGAAAAGTTATTGAGATATGCCGATGGAGCAATCGTCGGAACATATTTCAAGGTTAAGGGCATAACTCAAAACCCAGTCGATCCTGAGAGAGTTAGGAAACTCATGGAAGTGGTGCGGAAGATTAGGATGGGAGGCGTGTGATAGAAAGCATCCAAGCCCTCATCTTGGGAGACATAAACATAGATCTGGTCTTCAGGATAGATAGAGATCTGAAGACGGGGGACTCAATAGCCCTTAGAAGGATGATGATCTCATATGGCGGTGTTGGAGGAAACCTCTCATCAGCCCTCGCAAGACTTGGAGTTCCGGCCGCTTTACTAGGAGCAGTTGGAGAAGATGTCTTCGGAGACTTAGCTCTGAGAGAGCTTAAGAGAAGCGGGGTTAATGCGAGGTATGTTAGGAGAATTGAAGGAGAATCCACGGGAATAAGCATAGTCTTGATAGACCCTCATGGGGAGAGAACCTTAATATGCGCTAGGGGGGCTAATGCGGCTTATAGGCTTAGTGGAGACGAACTTGAAATCTTGAGAGATGTAAGGCATCTCCACCTATCGGGCTATATGATGCTAAATGATGATGGTGGAGCATCATGCATTAAATTGCTGAGATTTGCGAAGAAGTGGAATGTCTCGACGAGCATGGATCTCGAAGGAGTGGCTCTGGAAAATCCGAGAAAAGCGTTTGGAATTAGAGGGCTTGTTGACTATATACTGATGAACAGTTTTGAAGCCCGTTCCCTCATTAAGTCTGAAAAGCTGGGCGTAAATGAGGTCAAGTCTCTGAAGGATCTCCTCGACGCGAAGGCGCTCTTGATCAAGCTTGGCGGAAAGGGATGTATGGTGGTGGAGGATGAGGTCCAAGTCATACCAGCATATAGGGTTAAAATCTTGGATTCGACCGGAGCTGGAGACGCCTTCAACGCGGGATTCATCTATGGATTACTTAGAGGGCTTAGAATAGGTGACGCCGCGCGGATAGGGAATGCTGTAGGAGCGTATAAGTGTATGGGGTTTGGAGCAAGACATCATCCAAGCATTAGACAGCTTCTAGAGCTTTTCCCAGAACTCGCCGAACTCCTCCTAGAGATGTAGCTACTCTCCCTTCACGTGGACTATCATGCTCCTTCCCATTATCTTCCAATACTCAACTGCAACTCCAGGTTCAAGTCTCTCGATCAGCTTCTCATCCTTCGGCATGGGAACTTCGAGTATCTCATAGGTTTCGTTGTCCATTATGCTGACCGTATCTCCTATTGAGACCACTTGACCACTTCTCTTCTCGATTATTGGAACCTCAACCCTTGAGTCAGCTGGTCCAACCATAGTCCGCTTGACTCCATCAAAGATCCCTATGGCCACGAGTCTGACTTTTGCCGCTCCGTGTTTTCCGGGCTTACTCTTCTCAAGCTCAACTATCCTACAAGGCTCTCCATCTATCACGATATTGTGGCCGACCTTTAATGAACCCAATTCAGCAGGCTTGCTCATAACGTAGGCTATTAGAGATGCGGGGATATAAGGATAGCTCTCAGTTAGACTTCTATCTCCTCAACATTTATGTATGCTATATTCATGTTCTTCTTCCTTCCAGGGATCACGTAGATCTTATCTGGAAACTTCAAGGCCAAGCTATTGAAGGAGCCGTGAATCATTTTTAGATCTGCGAACTTGCCCCTCTCCATCAAGACCAAGATCGTCAAATACTCCAAAGTCGATAAATTCACCTCGTCTCCGAACAATGTCCTAAGCCTCTCATAGACCTCGATCATAGTCTTCAAGATCTCATATCTATTCGCAGTGGAGAAGCTCTTCGAAAACAACTTCACAAATTCATTGAAGAAATGATTGTCGAGCTTCGCAGGTTTAAGAGATATTAGTTTTAGTATCTCGGTTCTGGACTTCAAGTAATTCTCCCTAATCTCATATTTTCCTCTTCCAATCCTTTTCAAGATCCCGCAGTCAACGAGCCATTCAAGCCTTGGAGGAGCTATATGGCGGTATTTTGCATATTGGCTGCTCTTAATCCAGCTTATTTTATCACCCATCTGAAGCCTCCTCTTCCTAAATCCTTCAGCCTCCTCAATCTCCCTCATTATCTGCTCCCTTCTCCTGCCATTCAAGGTTGATAGAACTTTTCTCAGAGAAATTGGGTAGAATTCCTCCATTATCTGGTTCATGGCCTCCTGTCTCGTGAAGCTCCTCTTCTCTATAATCCATCTCAGAACATGTTGTATCATTGGATAATCTCTATTCAATAGAACCCATAGGAAGAAGAATTTCTCAGCATCGTTTAAAGTGATGATATCGTTGAGGCTCGGTATACTTCTACCTTCGACGAAACCCCTAAACTTATCCGCCGAGTCGAGGCAGAGATAAATCTTACCAAATTCTCCTATGGTCTGTGAAGCTCTATCGATGAAGCCCATCTCGGCGGCTAAGGTGACATAATTTCTAGCGTTTACATACCTCGTTATCAGCCCTGTAGGTTTCTGTGTAAGAGGCTCATAGAATTCAAGGTTTCTCAGCATGTCGTAAAGAACACTTGCGAGGAAGTCAAAGCTCCTCTGAGATCCATCTTCTAAGAGACATGCGATCAACCTCAAATAGCCAAGCCTGCAGGCGTCTCCGTGACTCTCTAGGATCACGCCTTGATCACCTCCTCATAATCTCTGATTATAGTCAGGGGCTCCGCTGAACTCCAATTAACTTGAATCTCATTGGGCTGAAATTCTCCCTTCGCCAATTCTAAGATCACCTCTCTACTGACTCCATCTCCTTCCTTAAGATACCAGAGATACTTGTTCGCCTTTGGAATGGAGTCTGAGATTATCGACTTAACTTGAAATCCGATCTCTTCAGCTATCGGAGCGACTAGTTCCGCCATGTCGACGACGTTTCCCTTCAACCTCACTCTCCCTAAGACTATTATCGCCGCCCTATCCCACTTCAAAACCCTGAAGATCTCCTTCAAAGCATCTCTCATGAATTCCTTAAACTTCCTGATCGATTCAGTTTGGAAAAGCATTTTTCTAACCTCCTCATAAGTATATCTTAGAAACCATAGTCTAAGCCAATTGTCCCAAGCATATGTCTGCATGTTGAAGTATGGCGGCGAGGTTATCACGAGGTCTACGCTCTCATCCTCTATTGGCAGAGCCCTCGCATCGTTCATATATGCGAATCCCTTAGTTGATGGGATCCCATCTCTAAACACTCTCTCAGCTTTTATCCTCAAACACTTCAAGACATCTCTCTTCGGCTTCCTAATGCCATTCTCCTTAACATATCTCCTGATGTATCCGGGAGCCATCGAGAACGAGTGAGAACATCTAACGCTTAGGTGGATCTTAGTCGGGCCATGGAGTATTCCGAGCATCATCGCCTTGATGAAATTCGCTAAATCCTCGTCGTCGATCTCATCTATTAAGTCTCTAACGGCCAGAATCTGCCTTAGAGTGTGATTGCTATAAAATGCCTTGACATCATCATCGACTTCCGATAAATCGTAGCTCGATGGATCAAGTCTTCTCTCAGCATAATCTAACCATTCTAAAACTCTCCTCTTCGGGACAGGTCTAACCTTAGCCCTCGTGAGGACGTATGCCTCTGGAGACAAGTCGTTTCCAACGCCGATCCTGCCATTAAGACATGCTTCAAGAGGTGCTGTTCCCTTGCCGCTGAATGGATCTAAGACCACGTCTCCGACTCTGGAATATTTCACGACGAAATAATGGGCGAGGGAAGGAGGGAAACTCCCAGTCCTAGAACAAATTCTATGTAGCGCTATTCCCCAGCCATCTCTAGCATACTTCCATGAATCTCTTATCCCATAGCTTAGGATGTACCTGTATCTCCCCAATGCGGGTTAAGGTCGCCGAACAAATGGTTTTAATGGTTAGCTTTAATCGAATGCGAAATAATGCTCTAAGAATATAGGATGATAAACTGAGAGATTATTTGTTGAGACTCATGTCACTCATTTCGATTTGTGATGCGGCGGAAGATCTATCTTGAATAGTTCTAGAGAATTACCAGAAGAATTCCAGATACCGTTCAAGAAAAATCATAGGGTATCAGCTCGAGATCATCCTCAAGAGATCAAGTGAATCGATTTAAGGATCATTGTTATCGAGAAGAATGCTAAGACAATAGAGAATAACCTTCTAATTTGATGGATCTTCAGTCTCAGACCTGTTCTACTCCCAAGCTGGGCTCCGCTTATTGATCCCATTATCGCCGCGAGACCTGTATCCAGTTTCACCATCCTATTCAAAATATAGATTGATGCTGATGTCACCGACGTTAAGGAGATCATGAATTGACTCGTTGCCACCGCGATCCTCATTGGAATGCCTAACATCAAATACATTATTGGAACTTTCAACGTGCCTCCACCGATTCCGATCATGCCCGCTATCAATCCCGCTGAGAATGCTCCTAAAAGTGATGCAACCCACCTTAGATAACCCATTCTCTTAACTCTTCCATTATTATCGTGTCCAGCATCCTCTCGTTTAATCCACATTCTATAAGTTACGTAGAGGAGGACTGAGCCGAAGATGAACTCCAGAATCTCTGCCTCAAGCCTCAAGGCGATGTTCGGACCTATAATCGCTCCCAATAAGGTGACCGATTCAAGGATTACACCAAGCTTAAAGTCCACAAGCTTCCTAGAAATATAGATGGTCGACGAGGAGATCGCCGTTCCAGAGATCGCCACCAAGCTTAAAGCAACGGCCTGATGCATGGGGATCTTTAGGAGGAGGACGAAGATCGGGATTATCAAAAATCCCCCACCAACCCCTAGCATCGAGCCTAGGAAGCCCGCCATGAGAGTCGTGAGAAAAATTGAGAGATGCTTAAGCACGAATATCCGAGTCTTTACTCCCACTAAAATGGATTGCGAAAAGGATAAAGCTACCTTAAGTTAACTCATGATTGAAGCCCGGTAGTCTAGCGGCCAAACCTGGTCAGAAAAAGGGCTAAGGATCCCGGGCTCTGGATCAGGTGAGTTGAGGAGAACCCCGGGGACCCCGGTTCGAATCCGGGCCGGGCTATCAAACTATATTTTATTCTCCTAAATTATCTGCGGCGAGTAATATTTTCCATCTTCTGCTTTAGCATAAAGGACTCTCCCAAGTATGTTGCACAGACAAGAGCGATGGTTGAGAAGGTTGGAGGAAAATGGCATGGATTCTATTATACGATGGGACAATACGATTTCGTGGCCGTGGTTGAGAGCCCGAGCGACGAGACCGCCTTATCCCTCCTATTCGCTCTAAGTAGTGTGGGAAGGATTCGCACGATGACGCTTAAGGCATTCCCAACGGAGGAAGTAGAAAAAGTTCGCCCCCAAGATGCTTAGAATTATGTCGAACTATTGTCTCAGCTCTCTAATTATCTCAAGGTCGCGGCGTAAGTAGTTAACGCTGCGGCTTCTAGTATTATCGTTAGAATGATAATGGCGTTTATGAGGCCGGTTTGATACATGTATGCCATTATTAGTGATCCTGTGAACCATGCGAACCCTATTGATGATGAATAGATTCCATATGCGAGGGATCTGACCTCGATTGGAGCTATATCCGCGACGCTCGCCCTCATGATAGTCTCGATGATTCCCATGGTTAATCCCCATGGAATAGACGCTAGATATAATCCAATTCTGCCCTTAATCATGAAT
>Ga0180302_10000255_pt1 | contig 22345 bp, 18 predicted proteins | sample GuaBasSediGuay17_FD_121794 | JGI IMG/M metagenome (GOLD analysis project Ga0180302, IMG submission 121794) | Subseafloor sediment microbial communities from Guaymas Basin, Gulf of California, Mexico - Guay17, Core 4571-4, 12-15 cm | ecosystem: Environmental > Aquatic > Marine > Hydrothermal... | reverse complement strand
GAATAAGAGGTTTGAGGATCTCAGAGCCTTCACAGAGAAGAGGTTTGAAGATATTAATAGGAGGTTTGAGGATGTGAATAAGAGGTTTGAGGATCTAAGATACTACGTTGATAAACGCGTGGGCTTCCTAGAAAAACTAATCATAGGCCTAAACATACCAATACTAGCAACAGTCATAACAACACTAATAAAACTACTATTATAAAAACCAGAACAACGTGGAGCCTAGCCCAGCAGTCAAAGCACCCTCACCTCCCTCAAAGCCTCCTAGTAGTTAAAGAACACTAAGCCCTAAGGCCTAAGCCTCAAAGCCAACTCAACCAACCCTCAACCTCCTTGGACTTCAAGTCCACCATGCTCAACAAGAAGCTTAACAGCCCTAACCTCACCCTCAACCATAGCCTCAGGAAGCCTCCACTTCACCAGCTCTACCACGCTGCAAGGCTCTTCAAAGTCCATTAACCTATAAAGCCCCTCTAACCATCCATCTCCTCTAAATTCCTCAAAACCTTGACGTCACTAAAACCCTAGCCACCGCTATCCCACACCAAATATTCCTCGAAGATAGAAACCCCCCACTCACCTCAATAACCAAAAACCGTTAACAAGAAACTCTCTTTCAATAAAGCGCAACCCTCAACATCAAACAAGAACTCAATTCTAAACCAAGCCTCGCGATACAACAAAGAAAAACATGTAAAGGCCTGTTTTAACACCTCAAACCAAAAGTACAACAGTTTTATCTACCCTTAAAAACCACTACGAACCAAGAGGAACCGATCTTGAAAGACACAGCGAAGAACACAAAGCCCACCATCTCCATTATAATGCCAGTCTACAAGCTCTCCAAACAAGTCATAAACTCCATAGAAGCCGTCAAAAGAACCCTGGAAGCATACAACCATGAATACGAGATAATAGTAGTCGACGACGGAAGCCCCGACGACACATACACCCACGCCCAATCCACCGCCAGCAACCCCTCCATCAAAGCCTACAGGCTGCCAAGAAACATGGGGAAAGGCTTCGCCCTACTCCACGGCTACAGGCGCAGCCAAGGAGACATCGTGGTGTTCTTCGACGGCGACCTAGACATACACCCCAAACAAATACCGTTACTAGTCAACCTCCTCAGAAACAGCCAAGCAGACATAGCGATAACCTCTAAATGGCACCCACAGTCCAAGACCACTGCAACCCCCCTAAGAAAATTCCTAAGCAAATCCTTCCACGCCCTAGCAAGGCTACTCCTAGGGGTCAAGGTAACCGACACGCAGACAGGGGCCAAAGCCTTTAAGAGGAGAGTCCTAGAAGACGTAGCCAGGCACCTAATCGTTAAAAGGTATGCCTTCGACGCCGAGCTCCTAGCCGCCGCGACCACCAAAGGCTACAGGGTAATAGAGGCCCCAGCCCTATGGAGGATAAAGCTAACGTCAACCTTCAAAGTTAAGGAACTCCTGAAAATGATGCTCGACCTCGCAGCAGCAGCCTACAGGCTCAGGGTAAACAAGCCTACCCAGCAAAGCCCTAACCCCAGGGCCCAACAAGGACACCATTAAGGTAGCCAGGAAGCCTAAAACAAGGAGGCCACGTCTAAGGCACGCCAACGCTAAAACCGCGCCCACAGCCTCAAAAACCAAGGGAGCCACCCCAAACCTATCATAGATAAACCCGCCTAGAGGAGAAGCCAAGCTAGGCAAAGCCCACGAAAAAAGCCTAAACATAGCCAGCTCACCCCCAACAAGCGCCGGCACCAACATAATAACCCCAGACAGGTAGCTCGACGAGGCGAACGTCAACAACGAAAACGCCAACACATACCTATCCCTCAACCTCCAAGCCAACGCCCTAACAGCTGAAACCCCCTCCTAACAACCTTCACCTCAGGCATAAAAACCAAGACCACCGGCCCACGTAGTCATCGACGAAGTAAACACAATACCCTTCCTAACGCCAAGATACGTAGAGGAGCCCATAGCCATGCTCATACACCAACTATGCAGAGAATGCTAGAGCTACGCCATCCACCCACTAATATAGCTCCTCAGATGGTAGCCAGAGAGGAAACTTCACAGCATCTATGTAGAGAGCGCTAAAAGAGGGAAGCTAAGAGCCTTGATCACAGTCTCTCCAAGCACGAAACAAGACCTCATAGAATTAAAATACTCCGCGCGAATAATAAAATAGCATCGAACCCTTTAAGCTGGAGTGATGCGTCATGCTAATTGCTGATTTACATGTGCATACATGGTATTCAAGAGATTCCATATTAAAGCCGTCAACATTGCTTAAGATTGCTAAAAAGCGTGGACTAAATGTTATTGCGATAACAGATCATAATACGATTAAGGGTGCCTCAGCAGTTTTAGAGGAAATTTCGAAAAACTATTTAAATAATTTATCTGTAATTCCCGGAGTTGAAATGAGTATTTCAGGCTACGATATTTTATGTCTCTTTATAACGACGCAGCCCAAGCGGATAGAAGACTACATTGAGTTTCTTGAGTATGTGAAATGTCTGGGTGCTGTCACAATACTTGCACATCCCTACAGAAAAAGGAAATCTATACCTAAAAAACTCGCAGAAAAAGTAGACCTTATTGAAGCGTTAAATGCACGCACATCATCAAAAGCCAATACGAAGGCAAGGCAATTAGCAACGATATTGAACAAGAATGTTACTGCAGGGAGCGATGCACATGTAGGCTTTGAAATAGGTAGAGCAAGAACTATCTTTTTAGACCAAGCTAGTGATCTTGAAGAACTAAGGAAAGTGATTGTTCAGAGTAAGAGGATACTTGTTGGCAAGGAAATTGCAAAAGCAATTCATCTCATAAGTACGATCATAGAAATGTCAAAGAAACTACGTTTAGTGGACTGTTTTCTCTCTAAATGTTAAATACATGCTATCAAAGGTTACTCAATATGGCTGATTTACCAAACGCCCTTACCATAGATTTAGAACCATGGATGTGCCTTTATGAAGATCTTCCTCTTAGTCTCGAACTTGATAGAGGTCATTTAATTGAAAGTACAAAACTCTTATTAGACTTATTGGATAAACACCATGTGAAAGCTACTTTCTTTGCGTTAGGAGTAGTGTACCAGTGGTACCCTAATCTCATAGATCATATAGCTTCTAGAGGTCATGAGATAGCGTTTCACGGTTATACTCATCTTAAGCTCAGCAAGACAATACTAGGAAGAGAAATATTAAAATCAAAGAACTTCCTTAACAGATACTCAGTCAACGGTTTCCGAGCTCCACAGATGTATATTACAAGCCATGATTTAAAGACACTAAGATCCCTTGGCTTTACATATGATTCATCAATGTATGGTCTCTCAAAACATTTTAACACAGAACTCGGAATAAAAGAAGTGCCTGTCTCCACATATCCACCCAAACCGCGAAAGAAACTAATTCCTCCTCGAACTTTCATGCATGCTCTGTTAAACCTAGAGCTACCAGTTGGATCAGGGTTATGTCTAGCCATTCTTAGTGTTAGGTTTTTAAACGTGGCTATCAGGCAGATAAACCGAGAAGGATACCCTACTATATTATTCATACACCCATGGCAGTTGCTTAATCCGCCAGCTTCAGTGGTGAGAACAATGTCATTACCCAAAATGTTATATTCTCTTAAAATTTCTTTAGAAAAGTTAGAGCACTTACTAAAAACTCATAATTTCACAACGATTCAAACACTACTTAAGGACTTCTCTTAAGATGTGAAGCGAGATGAATATACAGGTGTGCATTTCCTTGCCAATTAAAGTTTTAGTACTAGATGCCTCGGAAAGGGCCTCGCTAGCCTTTATCAGATCATTGGGTAGAAGAGGCTTCCACATAACTGCCGCTGATCATGTAACATTCTCGCTAGGACACTTATCAAGATATTGCAAAAAACGTATAATATATCCCTCTCCTGAGAAATCGTGTCCCCTCTTTGTAAAAGCGATCAAACTGCTATTAAAAAAGGAAAACTTTGATGTGGTAATTCCAGTAAGCGAGTTTACGGTAACGATACTTTCATACTATAAGGATGAACTAAATGACTATGCGTTAATAGCAGTGCCTGATTATGATCAATATGTTAAGACATATGATAAAGCAAACACAGTACAGCACCTGCACATATGCCGTTTACCTCATCCATCAACATATATGATTAATGATATAGGGGAAATTAAGGAAGTAGCTCATGTAATAAAATACCCAGCAGTCATAAAACCTCGAAGAAAAGTTTACTGGCTCGATGGCAAGGCCTATGTGCTGAAAGTGACGAGTGAACATTATGTGGGAAATCCTAAGGAACTAATCACTAAATATCAGCAGATAGTCCAAAAAGGGAAGCTACTTAAATTAGGCCTCCTACCAATTATTCAAGAATATATCCCCGGAGAAACTTATGGTGTTGAAATATTATCGTGTAGAGGAGAAGTCAAAGCGATCTTTATGCATAAACGGCTAGCAGAATACCCTATCACAGGAGGTGCAAGTACTTTCAGAGAAAGCGTTTATCTAAAAGAACTGGTTGACATTGGACAAGCAGTATCATATACCTTTAAGTGGCATGGGCTTGCAATGATAGAAGTAAAAATCGATAAAAGAGATGGTACACCCAAAATCATCGAAATCAATGGAAGACCATGGGGATCCTTACCACTAGCAGTAAACGCGGGGGTGGACTTTCCCTACCTTTACCTCGAAATGTTGCTCGGCAACAACCTTAGGGAGCACAGAAGCTATTATGTAGGATTGAAACAAGCATGGCTTCTTCCAGGACACTTACTTTGGCTCTATGCATCGCTAACTCAAGCTAAAGATCTAAAAGCTATAATTAAATTTATAAAGAGCTTAGCGTATCAAGACGATGTATTAAATCTAAGAGATTCAGGCCCCACTATAGGTTCATTGAAGGTAACCTTCCACTACCTTATTGAAGTCCTAAAAAAGCAACGTAAAATCACGGGAGAAATTCTATGAGAATACTCTGGCTCAACTGGAAGGACATCACACATCCACAAGCTGGAGGTGCTGAAGTCTATACGCATGAGATAGCAAAGAGATTAGTTCAAAGAGGGCACAAAGTCACTTTAATAACTTCAAGGTATCCTAATGCAGAGTCGAGAGAGAAGATAGATAGTGTAGAGATCATACGTCTGGGTAACCTTAAAACGGTGTACCTTCACGCATATTACTATTATCAAAAACATCTCAAAGGACAATATGATATAGTTGTAGAGGAAATAAACGGTAACATCGCATGGCTAACTCCCCTTTATGCAAAAGAGACAGTAATCGCGCTGAGACACCAAGTAGAATACTCAGGGCTTATTAACATCTATAGATCTGTATTGCCGTATAAGCTACCACTACCAGTAGCTGTAGCGCTTTACTTCAATGAAGCATTTTATCTTAAAATATATGCAAAGTTAAGAATACCCTTCATAACAGTATCAAATTCAACAAAGCAAGATCTCGTTAAAGCAGGGATACCTCCATATCTAATACACATTGTGCCAAATGGCTTAAGCTACCCTCCTCTCGAAAAAATACCAGAAAAAGACAGCACTTTCACAGCAATGTTCTTGGGAAGAATAACAAAAACAAAAAACCCTGACCATGCAATACAAGCTTTTTTAAAATTTAGAAGGATCTTCAATCATGGAAAACTTATTGTAGCAGGATGCGGTGAGCAACTGCAAAGCTTAAAAAGAAAATACAGGTACCCCTACATTCAATTCATTGGGTACGTCTCAGAGAATGAGAAGCGAAAGCTGCTCATGAAATCGCATGCTCTCCTAGTCCCAAGCATAAGGGAAGGATGGGGGCAAATAGTAATAGAGGCAAATGCGCATGCAACACCAGCAGTAGGCTACAATGTCCCTGGGTTAAGAGATTCAATAATACATATGAAAACAGGGTTACTTGTACCATTCAAAGACATACAAGCAATGGCAAAAGCTATTGCGATCCTAGCGAATAATAGAGATTTATGGAGAAAATTAGCTGAAAATTCACTTCAATGGGCAAAACGATTCAACTGGGATGTCAGTGCTGAATTCTTTGAAAAAACACTTTTACTGACCTTATCGTAAAGCGGCGTTAAGTTAATGTTAAAGTTAGAGAAGATAAACCAAAATACTTCATAAAAGAAAGCTCAACTTAATAAGAGCGAAGTTCAGGTAAGGTAAATGCATGCACTAGCCGTAAGTACTCGTCCAAAGAGAGATCATCAAGAGTTATGAAAACTATGAGAGTTGGAGTAGTGTATCGTTTACTTATGTATAGGGGGTCGTCGCGAGCCTAGGAAGGTCGGTCGGTTGGAGATTTAATATAGTTGATCGATGAAGTTAGCACAAATCTCTTTTTTATACCTAGATCCATACGGATCTGTAGTCGTGTTAATTATTTACCAATTATGCTAAGAATCCCGAGTTACGCAATATCTTTTCTTGTATAGTTCTTCAGATGGAAGAAAAAAAGAAAAACTTCGTAGCATTTATATGAAAACAGCAAAATAAGGCTTTATAGAATTAAGATATTCCGGTGAGCTGATACACGTTGTCCACAACAGCTTAGGCTGGGAACTCTACAAGGATCACATAGAGCTATGCAAAGAGAAGGAAGACCTCGTTATCTACATAGGCAGAATAACACCCTACAAGAAGCTCAAAGACCCCTTAAAGGCATGGAGAATAATAGAGCGAGAACACAGCGACGTAAAGCTAACAATAGCTGGAAGAGCCGAACCAAAATATCTAAGAAGACTTATGGAGTTAAAGGAGAAGCTAAACCTAAAAAGAGTGGAGCTCACAACAAACATCTCAAGAGAAGAAAAGAAACATCTACTAGCAAAGGTGAAGATTTTCGTATACACATCAATAAGAGAAGGCTGGGGACAAACAGTAATAGAAGCAGCATCATACATGACCCCGACAGTAGCATACAGCGTACCTGGTCTAAAAGATTCAGTCAAACACCTGAAAACAGGAGTACTAATAGCGCCAGGAGACATAAAACAGCTAGCAAAGACAATAACACACCTACTAACAAACCATGCATTAAGAAACAGGCTCGCAGAAAACGCCTACAGGCATGCACAACAATACAGCTGGGACAAAACAGCAAAAACATTCCTGAAAGCAATCGAGGGCGTTACCTGTGGATGAACCATTAGTATCGATAGTGATACCAACATACAACTCAGAGAAAACATTACCCCTATGTCTAGAATCAATAAAGAAACAAACATACAAAAATATAGAAGTAATTATAGTAGATAACTTTAGCAAGGATAAAACCATAGAGATTGCGAGAAGATATGGAGCAAAGGTTTACATTAAAGGTCCAGAGAGGTCTACTCAAAAGAATTATGAAGCACTTAAAGCGAAAGGGGAATTCGTGTATTTCATCGATTCAGATTTCATTCTTTACCCAAAAGTAATAGAAGAATGTGTTCAGCTCGGGAAACAAGTCTATGACGCAGTAATCGTTCTAAATATTAGTTATCCTAAACCTAGCTTTATCGCAAAGGTGAGATTCTACGAAAGGCTGTCATACTATGGTAGCGGCGTGTATGAGGCTGCTAGGTTTCTGAGGAAAGAACTCTTCTTCAAAGTAGGGGCTTCGACACAAGGCTCTACACCAATGAAGACTACGACCTACATCAAAGACTAGTTAAAGCAAAAGCTAGGATCTTCAGAACAAGACATAGCTTTGAATTACATATGGGCGAGCCAAAAAGCATGGGAGAATTCGTAGTGAAAAGCATATACTATGGCTCAAACATAAAGTGTTACGTAAAGAAGAATCCAAACATAGCACACATTATACCGGTGAGACCATCCTTCTTCAAAAGAGAATACATAGCATATCTCGGACGTAAATGGTTACCTGGGGTATTTCTCATACCAATGTTCAAGACGCTACAAGCCATGGCAGTCTCCATAGGAATACTCCTAACGTTGAAAACAAATCCTTATACAGAAGAAGATCAAAGAGCTCAACGAGGACATGGTGTTCCACGAGGAGGCAACGACAAGCACTTACATGTTACACCATGAGTAGACCCTCACGTTGAGAGTTGCTGTAGAAGGAGCGCTGCCACACTAAATTGACACGTAGCTACTTGAGGAGAAATAGGGGGGTCATAAATATATTCAGAAACAGATAGATCCCTTCCATAGACTAAAACTATTGTAATAAAATTGGAATTTCAGGGTAAACTTACATAGCCCTTGAGTCTTAACGATAAAACCCCTCGAGTACACGGCATCAGCAATAAGCTGCTAGGGCCAAGAGCATGATCGATGTTTTTTGCAGTGCTCATTAAGCATGAGGAAGCTTGGCTCATACATGAAACCCTCTTACCCACTAGGGAAAAAGTAAGACTATAGGATCGGATCCAAATACTCACTTATACGGGATTATGTACATGAAATATTCGTCAGTTTAGCGAATCCTAAAAGAACGTTAAAACGCAGCCTGGAAGAATTCAGCAAAGGAAACCGAGAAGTAATGGACAGATTAGAGGGAATTAGGATATAAATGGAAAACGCGAGTAGCATCATCAAGCAATATGTTAAAACCCGATATGGCATATTATGCCTCAAAACTACACTAGTACCTTCAAATGAAGAGCTCCAACACGCTTCAACTTCGAGTAGTTTCCAGAGCTACTCACAGCACCATAAACACGCTCTAAAAACACATGACCCCGTCAAGCAGGCTAAGCTTGTAGCAAGGGATTGCTGAAGGTGTGTAGCACGGTGAAGGAGGAAAGATTTTATGGAGGTTGTCCAGAGATACGTGGAGGATTGGTGAGCAGAGGGTCAGCTAAAGGTGAGCAAACAAGGCTTCGAATCGCGATCGCATCGAGAAAACCCCGAACTCCAAAGGCTTAGGGATCTAACCGAGCCTCTAGGCTTTGGCCTTGAGGAATTCACGTTATACAAGATCATTAGGTTTAGGGAGCTGCCGAGCCAAGGGCTAACACTCAGAGAAGCCCAAGAAATCTTGAAGGAGAATTTCGGCGAGGAGCTCGGCTGGGAAGAACATTGAGGAGTACAAGCTCCTAATATACATATATTTACGAATGTCAATAACCCCATCAAGAAAGCTCCTAAGAAAATGCTCAATATTTTTCGGGAGTATTAAGGAAGTTGAACGACTAGCATTGATATTAAATGAGGTAGCCAAGCGAATAGTATTCGAGATAACTCTGAGAAAGTTAGCTAGGAGAAAGGTTAAGAGGTCTGATATTGGCGGGGAGTGGTACTCGTTATGCCAAGACCTGCTCAAGGTGTGGATTCACGAAGCCTCAATGAGCATGCTTGAGCAAGTAGATTTAGGCTTACGCTGAAGAGGGTGTCGCATGAGATTAACCTTCATAATAGCTTATGAGAACTCCCCATATGCTGGGGTAGTGAGGTCCTTCATCAACTGGGCTAAGGAGTTAAAGGGGCATAGCGTTGAGAGCACGGTAATATTATTTAGAAGTAAGAGCTTTGACCATTACTTCGAAGCTAAGAGCGTAGATTATCAAGCCATAAACAATAAGAGGGACCTCAAGACCACGTCAAGAGGGGATTCCAACTACATCTTTTTTATGACTACATCAAGAGGTTAAAGATGCTAAATACGATTGAAAAACTGCCTTCAACGAACCCTGGAGGGACGAGGCCGATGCGTCCCAAAGCGGACCATGTTTGCTCACGACTATGTCTACTGAACCTCACACCTTTAGGAAGGGTCCACCATAATGGCAGGGTGGATGAAAGCGTAGATACTAAGGAAGCTTTTTCAAATGATTTGCCTCCTCTCCCCAGTAGCGATCCCTACATATGATAGGGAGGAGATGTTTGTTCGTCTCTTGAACTCAATAATAGGGTTCAATTATCCTAAGGATAGGCTTGAAATCGTGATAGTTGATGATGCTTCAGGCGATGGCATCAATGAGTTTGTCAAGAATTTTATGAGGGAGTTACATACTGCCTTTGAAAGCCCGATACTATACAGCACGCAGGAGCAGTATATAGTAGGTTTACACGCAGGATAACATTTTTTCTACCATAACGTCAAGATAATGGTAGTCTGTTAAAGAACAAAATTATGGATGTTGATGGAATACCGAATTCATACACAGTAAAAAAAGTTGGTATTAAAAGTCGGACTTATACCATGGCGGAGAACGTCTTGGAATGGTGAAGATGGATATCTTTAAATATAAAATAGAAAACTAAAACTAAGATATGAAATCGTAGTTGTAGGTGATGTTAAAGTGCTCACGATTCGGGTAGTTTTGAGGAAAAAAAATCAATCCTATGAGAGCTTACTATGCCTTAAGATCGAAAATAATTTTTTATAAAGACCTCGATATCAAGATACGATTTCTTACATTCTTGCTCTCAATACCAATTTACGTTATGTGGCACTTATATAAGGCCTTAATATCGAAAAATAATTTTGCTAATGCCAAAGCAGTGCTCTAGCGAGTGAGGTGAGAAAATGATCACAGCATTTATAGACAACGATGAAAACGAGAAAACTATTAAAGAGCAAGCACCCCCCAAGTTATGCTATGGTTGTGGAACTTGTTCTGGAATTTGTCCGAACGATGCAGTGATCATGCACTTGGACGTAGAAAAAGGTGTTTATCTGCCAAAGGTGGACAGAAGGAAATGCAAAAATTGTGGCATATGTATCCGAGTTTGTCCATGGCGATCCTTTGATAAACGAGAAATGGATGCTTTTGTTTACAATAGATTATCTAACAATATCTTAGGAAACTACATAAGATGCTATTTAGGGCGTTCTTCGAGTAAGAGATTAAGGAGTGTAGGGACATCTGGCGGAATTGTGTCTGCATTGCTAATCTTTGCTTTGAAAGAAGGAATCATAGATGGAGCTTTAGTGACAAGAATGAGTGAGGAAAGACCTTTAGTCCCTGAACCGTTCATAGCTAAAACTGAAAGCGATATAATTTCCGCTGCAGGCTCTAAATACATCCATGTCCCAGCGAATGTTGCATTAAAAGAAATTTTAAGGAGAAAGGGAAGATATGCTGTAGTAGGTCTTCCTTGTCACATTCAGGGAATAAGAAAAGCGGAAAAAATCAATGCAGAGCTAAATGAAAAAATAGTTCTTCATTTAGGGCTCTTCTGTTCTGGAACCATGTCCTATTACGGGATCGACCTCCTCTTAAGATTGATGAACATAAATTATAGAGACGTTTCTCAGATACATTTTAGAAGTGGTAATTGGCCTGGTGGATTCATAGCATTTTTAAAAAATGGTTCCCAGACTCCAGTAATACCCTTCCATGCATATTTCCCAGCTATTAGGTTTTATCTCCCTCTTTCATGCTTAGTATGTTGGGATCCCACGAATGAACTTTCAGACATCTCATTCGGTGATGCTTGGTTAGATCCTATAAGAAATCCAGATGATAGAGGAACTTCTTTAATAGTTTCCAGAACAGAAAAGGGCGAGGAATTATTAAAGGCTGCTGAAAGTAAGGGAGTAATAAAAATAGACGAGATCCCTTGTCAAGAAGTGATCAAAGCTCAAAAGAGGTCTATAAATTTTAAAAAGAGGAATTTAGCATTGAGATTGTCTTTAGTAAGGATTATGACTAATGAAGTCCCGATTTATAGAAATGTTCATCAACTCAATACATTTGATTATATATCAAAAATTAGAACATTATTACTTTTCATTAGATGTTTATTAATGTCAAATAAAGTGACTCGCATTTTCATAACTCCAATTCTTATGCACCTTTTAGTCTCAAGGGTGAAGAAGCATGAACATTTTGCTAACAGGGGCGATTAGCTTATCGAATAAAGGCACTGCTGCCATAGTCGTTTCCGTCATAACTCAGCTAAGAGAAACTTTCCCTAATTCAGAAATATATGTTGAGTTATTTTACCCTGAAAAACAGAGGGAAATTATAGATCTAGAAAAAGAATATAGTGTTTCCGTTGTTGCCCCCCCACTTCAGTCGCCGATTAAAGCGCTCACCTCGTTTTCTGCATCCCTTTTAATAATGTTCTTTAGGAAGTTGGGTCTGCCGCTTAGTCTTAAAGTATTGAGAAACCATTACGTAAATGCTGATGTCATAGTAGAGATAGGTGCTGAGGGTTTTGTTAAATTCTATGAAGAAAGTTTTATTCAAGCAAGCCTTCGGTTTTTGCTTCATTTATATCCGATATTTATGGGCTTGCTCTTAGGGAAACCTATCGTGCTTTTAGCACAATCCCTAGGTCCCTTTGGAGCATTTAAGCCGATAATGAAATTTGTGATTAATAAGTCACTTCTAACAACGGTCAGGGATCCTACTAGCATAGAAATTTTGAAGAAAGAAGGACTAGACGTTTCAAAGATATACTTGACCGCTGATCCTGCTTTCCTACTAAATGCTGCTTCTGATAGCAGGGTTTCCGCAATATTAAGATCTGAAGGTATCGACCCTACTGTCTTCAAAAGGAGGAGTGTAGTAGGTATGTGTATGGGCAAAATCTTGCCCGAACAGCAACACAAGCGACTCATAAAAGTATTTGCTGAAGTTGCTGATTACTTAATCGAGAAATATAATGCTGTTGTGATATTCATACCGCATAGTTCTGGGAAAATTCAGAGAGCCAGCAATGATGTTCTTGTTGGGATAGAAATAATGAGAAGTGTCAGGAATAAGAAAAACTTTTACCTAATTAAAGGAGATTATACTCCTCAGGAGATTAAAGGAATCATCGGAAAACTTGACTGCCTTATAACTCTTAGAATGCATCCGGCAATTTTCGCTTCCTCCATGAAAGTACCTTGTGTGATTATCGCGTTTAACCCGAAAGCATACGGCCTTATGAGAATGCTGAAATTGAATGACAACGTCGTCCATATTAATGATGTTCAAATAGAGTTATTAATCAATCGTGTAATAAATTGTTTACGCAATAGCCAACAAATAAAATGCAGTCTTGACAAAGTTATTCCTTTAATTAGTAAGAAAGTTTCGCTAAATATGCAATTACTGAGAAGGCGGATACTTAATGAAAAATAATAACAATCTATTATTATTCATAGAAATCTGCTACAAGTCACTACGTAAAAATTTACATCTAATATCATTTTTACTTTCCTTAGTTACACTGATTCTTCTTTTCAAACCTCTTCTATCCCCTCTTCTAGATAGCGGCCTGAACTTCTGTTATGGAGATTTCTCGCTAATAATAGGCACTAATTCTGGTTTTGAAAAATATCAAATGATCTTTTATGTATTTAGCCAACGATATGGGGCTACGGAGCTACATATTATACGGAGGTTCTTGCTAGAAGGAAGCATAAGTGCATTAGCAAACTTAATGCCCATTACCGATAGCCAAATTGCAAGCACTATAATATTAATTTCAATAGTCCTAGGATGCTATGGCATGTTTAAGCTTATCTCTCTGTTTGAGAGAGATGCAGGTCACCGAGCCCTATTAATTCCGGCTCTAACTTTATTTTATTTTCTCAACTTATGGTCAGTCGAAAGAATAGTGCATAGATGGATATGGATTGCATATGCGATATTCCCATTATATTTGTATTTTGGAATAAGGTATGTATTAAATAAAAATTTGAGATATTTTGTAGTCTATTCGCTGCTATTAGCAATTTACGGTATAATTCCTCATAACCTCATCTATATGCTCATCATTCATCTCTTCTTAGTAATATCTTCCACCTTTTTAACCGATGGAAGTATGAAGAAGGCGAGGAGTATTCTCCTGTTTATGGTCGGGCCGATCGCCATCTATTCATTCGTAAACATACCTCTTCTATCATTATTGCTTATGACTGAGGGCCTGAAGTACCCTATTCCCATGAGCATAGACCAATTGAAAATGTTATCGAGGAACGGAAATCTGCTCAACATCTTCACGTTCTCTAATAAGTGGTGGCATCATGTCCCGGAGTCTCTCCTCGAGAACCCTCTGTTCCGCTCGTCCTCTCTACTTCTATTTGCGTTTACGTTCTCAGTAGCACTTCTCACTAGGGGGGTGGAGAGGAAACGTAAGGCTCTTGTCATCCTCTCGATGGTGCTTGTTGTAGGCTTAGTCTTCTTTATTCAAGGGGCTAATAACCCCATTCTCCTTAACATCATCCACTTTTTCGGTCAATTAGGGTATATCGACATCTTTGCTCCCTTCAGGGAGTGGGGGAGGCTCAGCATTCTAATCCCAATATTCCTCGTCGTAATGCTGACCATATGTCTAGCCTCTTTAAGAGGCAGGAAAGGCTCCATCTTGGCGCTCTTCTTCTTAGCTTTGGTTTCTTCTAACGTGGTGTCATCCCCATCGCTAGTCTACATAAACGAGGTGTATTCACCAACTTATGTGCCGTTAGAGTACTATAACTTAAGCGAGAAAATCTCCCTAGATCACAAGGTTTTATGGGTATACCCGAGCTCAGCCAAAAAAGTTCTCGGCACGCGTAGGTATACCTGGAATGAACAAAAGGCGATATCTCAAAACTTAGAGCAATCTATAGGCTCCACGCACAACCCGAATCTCGAATACGTAAAGATGTTGTCTCGAAAAGAGGCCCCTCAACAACTTCTCAACGCCCTTAACATTAAGTACGTAATTAAGAGGACCGATATCTTAGGCGCATCTCATTTCAGAGTGAATTACTCGTATTTAAATTGCAAAAAGCTGGATTATTTAACAGTATGCGAAAATCCATGCAACCTCACGCCTCTCTACGTACCAGCAATTTTGATTCTATCCGACATGGATGGGGAAGACTTCTACGCAATAACATTTCTACCGATCCCTCATTATGTTGCAGTGACAACGGAGCCTAGGAGCGATGTGATAAAGGTAGCCCAAGCAGTTTTGTCTGATTTTAATTCAATATGGCTTCACAAAGTAGCGAAGAAGGAAGGAATCATTTTAAGACCCTACAAATTTACATACTTCCATAACCCAAGGAGATTTTGGTCTAGGACCTCCACCGCCGAGTGGCACTCTTACCTTGAAAGGTTTGAAGTGGAAAACTGGCAATCAGATTACAGAGAAGGCTTAATCTTTACGTGGATGAGAAAGGAAAATCTGAAAGATATGGCTCCAAGGGCATCGGATTTAATTGTCCATTGGGACTTCAGTAGTGAGGAAGATTTTAAGGAATGGAAAAGTGTAACGCCTGAAAAACAGTTTAACATTATTCAGGAATTGAGGCTAGATAATGATGTCCTTCAAGCCGTCCTACGAAACTCAACTTGGGGCTGGAAAAGCGTTAACTCTCCATTAATACCCATAGATCCTAATGGTGCTTATCGATTCGTTATCAAAATTAGTGGCATTAATGCGCATAAGGTTCATATTAAGATTGCTGAATTTAGCTCTAATAAAAAGCTTATTAATAGTGAGCATGTTAAGAATGTTGGTGATGGTACTTTCTACTGGAAAGACGTCATATTCGACTATGTTCCTAGCAGTGGTAAGGTTTGTTATGTTCAACTTCAGATTTGGCATGGCCATTTAACGAATAAGCCTCTGCCCAATATCATTATGATTGACTATGTTAAAGTTTATGACATTGCTAGGTTTGCTAGGTCTGTTACTCTCGACATGTCTTTCAATGTGCCTCAATCAGGCGAATACAGGCTGTTTGTGCGCTACTTTGAGAATCAGAGGGGTGGTGCTATAAGGACTTATCTTGATGGCAAGCTTATTGCCGAAGTGAGTACTGTCAGTCAGTTGAATAGGTTTGTATGGAAGGATCTAGGTACGTTTAGGCTTAGAGCTGGTAGGCATGTACTTAGGCTGGAGAACATTGAGGGGTTTAATGCTGTCAACGTCTTCGCCCTGATCCCTGTTGAGGAGTATAATAAGCTTATTGAGGAGCTTGGGAGAATTCTAGAGAATAAGACCGTTATTTACCTGTTTGAGGCTGAGTCGGATATGTTTAGGGAGAGGGCTGGGATTGTTAGAGATGTTAATGCTAGCAATGGTGAGATGCTTTGTCTGAAGTCTGAGGGCTATGCGTGGCAGAGGTTTGAGGTTGTTAAAGACGGCTACTACATGATAGCTCTTAGACTTAATGGCAGTGCTAAGGTTAAGTTGGATGATAGAACCTTCACCATCTCTTCAGATGGGCTGAGCTTTCAGTATATAGGGCCTATATACCTCAGTAAAGGTTTGCATGTAATCCGCGTTGAGCCCATCGTTAGAACTGTTGCTTCGTGGAGTTTCACTAATGAGAGTTTTGTTGCTGCATGGAGGAGGTTTACCCCTGAGAAGCAGTTTAATGCCTTGCATAGTGTTTTATGGGACTCAAAGGAGGAGGCGTTGAAGGTTGAGCTCTGCAACTCCACTTGGGGCTGGAAGGTCATTAAGTCTCCACTGATACCCGCTAGGTGTTGCTATAACTATGTGTTTATGTTTAAGGTGAAGGCTGTTAATGGACATGCTGTGCACTTTAAAATAATTGAATACGATGAGGATGGCAAGCTCCTCAATGCTACGTATGCTGGTGGGATTGGTGATGGTACTTTCGGCTGGAAGAACATTACGTACACCTACACACCTAAGAGCCCCGATGTTGCTTATCTACAGCTTCAGATTTGGCATGGCCATTTAACGAATAAGCCTCTGCCCAATACCATCTGGGTGAAGGACGTTAAGGTATGTGAGTACAAGTCGGTATACCTAGATGTTGTGTGGATTTACAGTGTTAAATCGCCCAGCTTTAGGACGACGATAAGGGATCTCTTCAAGGTGAAGGAGGAGCCCGCTGAAGTTGTTCATTACGAGCGTGTCGATCCAACATTGTGGAAGGCGGAGGTGGTGGCGAGGAAGCCGTTTATGCTTGTTTTTGCTGAGGCTTATGATCCTCTTTGGGAGGCTAGGGTTTATAAAGATGGCAAGCCTGTTGAGAAGGTCAGATCTGTTCCTGTCTATGGTGTTATCAACGGCTTCTGGATTAATGAGACCGGCGACCTCACCATCGTTATTCGCTATGTTCCTCAGGACTGGTTTGAGCTTGGGTTAAAGATCTCTGCAACAACGTTTGCTCTATGTGTCTTTTACTTGGTGTGGGATTGGAGGAGGGATAAGGGTGATAGATGGGCTTTATGGATCGAGAGGCATGTTAAGTCCATGCTTAGATGCTTAAGGTTTCTTGGTGCAAAGGTTTTTTGCAAAGCCGCTTAGAGCTTGCCTTCCAACGACATGCGTCATAAACCTACGTTCATCTCTTAGCGACCTCGCTTAAATGCTCTTACTCTATCATGGCTTGCTCTTCTCAGGAGGAAGGAGAGATATTTGCTGTGTAATTTCGGGTTTTGTGATGGGTGTTTATTAAGGCATGTATTGCCTCACAGGGATTTCCTCATTAGTTAAGTTAATTTAATTGATAAATGGAAATTTAGGCTGGATTGGCAGGCCTATGACCTATGGGATAGAAGTGAATATGAGATAGAAGTGTTTTCGTAAAGGGATCGGAGGTGTCATGTATGACTGAGATAAACGAAGCTATCGCGAAGATTAGAGAGATAATTCATCTTCTACTGGAATCATCAGAATTACCGAATTAGGTATCCCATATTCAAGGGTCAAAGGATATCATAGTGGAAAATAATGTCCTAACTAACTATGGCATGAGGTTTGAAGACTCAGAGAAAATAATGGTCTATGCCAATATGTAAAAAACTTCGCATGAAGAGAAGTTGTTGCATAAGCGATGAGGTGTACAGCAGTTGGAATGGGCTGATAAGAATTAGGAATCTTGTTGTACATAACAATGCTATTGCTGATCAGAACGAGCTGCTCCGTATAGGTGATATGGAAATATGCCTTAGAGAGAGGCAAATGCTTAGAGAAAAGCTGAATTTCTTCGTTAAACTGATCGATTATGCTGTAGATAGCTATAGGTATACATTGGAGGCTCTCCCAACCTGTAAATTTGGTACTAAACGTAGTGGTATAGGCACCCCACTCTGAAGGTAGAGTTTAAGACAGGCGGGCTCCGTGTCTAGCAGGTGGTATGGGCCTTGAGTCTACGTTGCCACCTTAAACAGTACTGCGCCCCCTTGTTTTATCAAGCCTCCATAGGGGGCTTCCGTCGTCTAAGTCCTCTGAAGCCTCTAATTAGTAAGGCTTAGGTGTCAGAGTTTTCGATCGGATGCTTGGGTAATGCGAGGTTTGCGATGACTGCGTTGACAAGGGATTTGACTTTCATCCTCTTAACATCAGCCTCGGTGAGCTCGTCTATCATCTGTTTAACGTAGTCAACAGCGTTGTAAAGCACCGCTACTGCTTTGATGCGATCCGTCCTACCATAATCGCGGTCTTTATGGGTGATGTTGTGGTGCTTGCTTGCTGTTTGTTTTAAGAGGCCTCGATGATTTTATCTACGAACCTCTTATACCATGTTTCTAGCTGCCTCTGTGTTGTTATGTGGAGCTGTATCGGTGCATCTATCTCCATGTATACTTCAGCTTTTGCCTCTGCCTCTTCCTGTGGGTTTGGTTTTTCGTTGAGTAGTATGAGTAGGTCTATGTCGCTTGTAGCTGTATATCCTCGTTTTATCGTTGAGCCGAATAGGTATACTTTGGCTTGGGGCCACCGTCTCTGTATTATCTCCTTGACTTTCTTGGCTACCTCGATGGGGTTTCCTAGCTGTTTCAGTGTTTTTCTACTTGACTCGATGTATATGTCAAATCTTGTCGATTGCAGGTTTAAACACCTCCCTTGTGAACCTCAGCATTTCTTCGACCTCTACTTCCTCATATCTTCTCGGTAGGTATCTTGCCCCTATGTATGTGTCCTCTATCTTAGTTAAGTATATCATCGCCTCCCTGCTACTTAACAGCTCCTTTAACTCTTCAGCTATTTTGGATAGCTCTCTTAGAAGCCTGATGACTGAGTGTGTTCTAGGGTACGTCCCCGTCTTTATCAGTAGCTTATATTTTAACATTAGCTGGCAGTACTGTTCTATATTGAAGGCTGCCAGGTCGTAGACGCCCTCCATTAAAAGTCTTTCAGCGTTCTTTAGGAAGGCTTCAGCTCTCTCCCTCAGGATTTCCGCTTCTTCAAGCGACAATACCGCTCCCATACAGTGTATGCTTCTTAGGGATTTAAGCTATCAGAGTACTTGGTTCCCTGCTCTTAACGCCAATGATGGCCTATCCCAGTCTTTGACCGCCGCGGCCTATTCACGCTACGTATTTCACTACGTGGGTGGCGGTTACAGGTTTAAGACAGATCCTTACGCTGTTATCCTTGCTTTAAGGCCGTGTTTCGCGCATTAATTATTGTATGGTTCACGTAGCACCCTCCATCATTCATTGTTGTCAGGCCTCCTCGGTGAAACCCAGTATAGTAGGGTTCTCTTTAGTAATGGGGAGTTTTCAGCGAGTTTTTCTAGGTGCTTGAAGATTTGTTGTCCTTTTGGGAGAGTTTTCTTGAGGAGCTCGGCGTCGATGGGTGTTAAGGCTCTAGATAGGGTTAGGAGTAACAGGTAGGTTAGGGCTCCAAGGGCTAGGTATAGTGGTAGTAGGGTTAACTTGTAGCTCGTTGTCCATGCTGCGCTGGAGACTATCAGCGCCATGGTTATGGAGGCTGCTCCGCTTTTTAGTAGGGCTTCGCGGTCCAACGATAGGTCTATTAGCTTGTGGCTTAGGGCTGTGAGCAGGCCTAGCATGGCGGTGTAGGTTAGTGCTCTGCTTAGAGCTGCTCCTATGACGCTTAGGGCTGGGACTAGGAATAGGCATAGCGTGAACTCGACCAGCGATGCTAATAGTATGGCGGTGGCTACCCTCGAGGTTTTGCCTAGGGCTGTTAGGGCTGATAGTAGGGCGGCTGAGTAGCCGTAGATGGCTATTCCAAGCGAGATTATGGCTAGGGGTAGGATGGCCTCGGCGTAGGTTGGGCCTGCAAGTATCTCTATGATTAGGGGTGTGAGGGCTGTGAAGCCTAGGCATGCTGGGATGAAGATTAAGGATACGTAGCGCGTCGTAAGTTTAAAGGCCTCTGCGAGCTTTTCACCTCCGGCTTTGCCGTAGGTTTCGCTCATGCTTGGGATTAAGGTGGAGGTTAACGGTGCGATTAAGATTAGGATTATGGAGGAGGAGGCTGTTATGACCACGGTGTATACGCCTAGGGGCTTGGTCCCTAGGTAGCCTAGGACTATATACTGGTCTACGGTGTTGGAGAGGTAGGTTACGAGCCGGTAGGCCATCATGGGTAAGGAGAAGGTTAGTAGGGCTTTGAAGGGTATTGTGGGCTCGTCTACGGGGTTTGAGGAGCTATGCTTCTTTAGCTCTCTAAGCGTTTTAACGGCTAGGAGGGCGGCTAAGGCTGCGAGGGCGGCGTAGAAGGAGATCCAGCCTATGAAGACGGCGGCTACGCTGAAGCCTAGTAGAAGGAGGCCTATGGAGACTGCGACCCTTAGTACTTGGGAGGCTACGCGGAGGATTGCTAGGCTAGCATATTTTTGTAGTCCTCTTAGTAGCCCGTCGAGGGTTAAGCCGACCACGCTGATGGCTGAGGCGGCTACGACTAACTTGAGGAGGGGGCTGTTGCTAGGAGTGTTGAATAGTAGCGTTGAGAGAAAGTCGGTGAAGGGGTATGAGGCTGCGAGTAGGGCTGTGCTTAGCGCTAGCGTTAAAACGAGAATGCGCTTGGAGGAGGCTAAGACGTTTTCAGCGTCGTGTCTACCGTGGTAGTATGGTGGGAAGCGTGTGGCTGCGAAGCTTAGCCCTAGGTTGCCTATGATGGCTAGTAGGCTGAAGACTAGGAAGGCTGCTCCATAGACTCCCATCTCGGCCTTGCTTACCATCCTGGCGAAGACCATGAAGAAGGCGAGGCCTAAAAGCGAGTTAACAATGCTCTGTAGGCTTAAGGCGCCTGTTCCCCTTGCCGCCCTGATGAAGACTTCTTCCTCAGCCAACTCTACGCCGCTCCTAGCGTGATGGACGTTAAAGCTTTACGAATACTTAATTTATCTACCTAATTTATACCACTCGGCAGCTGGCTCGTTAAACCGTAAAAGCCGATGTATTTAGCGCGTTAGTTGGACTAAAAATAGGGAAGAGGGGGTTCGTGTTCTACTCCTTTGTATGGTGGCAGCGGTTTTCTTACTTTCTTTAACTGTCTCATTAAGTCCCGCAGCTGGAGGGGTTAATAACGAGAGGAAGGTTAGCGGTGATGTATTTATTACGCTAATTTGATAGATTATGAAACCTTTCTCGTGTCAAGTAAGGGTGGTTACTCGATAAGGCTTTCATCTACATTGGTTAATGATCTGTTGTCTTTTTGCGATCTTTGACTTAGCTACCCTAAAACCATCTACTTCAATTTTCGCTTTTCCCGTTGTTGGTGATGTGAGGTCTCTAATACGCTCAGGCTTTAAGGATGGCTTTACGTGAGTTTTACGCTCGGTTTGGAGGTATTCTAAAGAGAGGTTTTATTGTGGCTACTGAGAGAGTGCTACCTTAGTGCCGCGACGGCCTGATATGCTACTTGGGGGTCGATAGTGTCTTCGCCGACGATGAAGAGGTCGGTGGGGAGTGGCCCTAATGGCCGTTCCGTCCTCCAACATATACTCGCCAAACTCCTCGTTAACTGCCTTGAAATCTGGCTGTTTAGGGAGTTCCTCGGCCATGGCTCTTCACCTAGATATTTAGGCGGTATACGGTGTGGATGGCTGAGCTTCTTGGACTTGGCTCGACGTGGAGCTTGGAGCCGTGGCGGCGTATGTTGATGGGGTCGCCCTTGAGGCCTGTGGAGGGCTTGGCATGGAGGTTTTATGTTTGATTATGCTCTTAGCTTCATGTAGGCGTTCTTCATGAGTTTATCTGGGACTTCGTACCTGTCATCCCTCTTCTCTATGAGCCCTGCCGCGGTTAGGTTGTTGAGCATTTCTGTGTAGTTTTTTGGTGGTATTGGTTCCCCTAAGGCTGATTCCGCCGCCCTCTTTATTGTCGACCATTTATCGCATCCTGAGGCTATCGCTTTAAGCATCTCTACGTATCTTGCCCTCGCTTGCGGCCTTGTCTTTAGGAAGTTTTCAGCCTCGCTTATTATCATCGCCTCCGCTGTTTGCTTCACTTCGTTTAGAGCTTCTCTGTGTTGTTTTTTGATTCTATAGTAGCCGTATAGGCTAAGCCAGCCTGGTATGCCGTCTAGCTCTTCTACGGCCTCCTCTACTTCATTTATGTCTGCTTTAATGTTTAGCTCCTCGAAGCCCTTCACTAGGAAGTCTATTGACTGGTCTCTGTTGAAGTATGATAGCTTCACCTCCCACATAGCCCTCCCGAAGAGCGGTGCTTTAGGGTTGTCTATGCCTATG
>Ga0180302_10000254_pt1 | contig 22362 bp, 26 predicted proteins | sample GuaBasSediGuay17_FD_121794 | JGI IMG/M metagenome (GOLD analysis project Ga0180302, IMG submission 121794) | Subseafloor sediment microbial communities from Guaymas Basin, Gulf of California, Mexico - Guay17, Core 4571-4, 12-15 cm | ecosystem: Environmental > Aquatic > Marine > Hydrothermal... | reverse complement strand
TCGTGAGACAGGTCGGTCTCTACCTGCCGGGGGTGCTGGCCGCCTGAGGGGAAGGTCCGCCTAGTACGAGAGGAACGGCGGGCCGTGGCCTCTAGTGTACCGGTTGTCCGACAGGGCAAAGCCGGGCAGCCACGCCGCAAGGGATAAGGGCTGAAGGCATCTAAGCCCGAAGCCCTCCCCGAAAAGAGGCGGCCGCTCTCCCCTCACCCGGGGGCTGGCAACAGCCCTCTAGAGGGGGGACGAGGGCTCCCGTAGAAGACGGGGTTGATGGGGGGGCGGTGTAAGCGTCGAGGGCCGTTTGGCCCGAGGCGTTCAGCCGGCCCCTCCCAATCGCCCGAGGCGTTTAGTTCGACGGTTGAGCTAGGTGTAGTTTTGTGGCCTGTGCACGGCACTTTTGTTTCTTACTTCTAATTACTTGAGAGATGCGAGAGTCGCTAAGAAGTTCGGGTTTAGTTATCTTATTAAACGAGTTTCGGTACCAGCGTGCCCGTTAGCCCGTAGTGAACTCTTTGGGCGAATTCAGCTTTCTTCCCTACGTTCCAGTTGTTCACGGGTCTGTAGTACCCGACTATTCTACTCCACGTCTCAATTTTCGTGGAGTTGCACTTAGGACATTTAGAGTGTATTCCCACTGTAGTGTAGTGGCATTCTAGACAGACTGTTATAGCTGGGGTTAAGCTGAAGTATATTACTTTAGTTTGAGTGGCTATCCTGTAGACTAGTTTCTTGAGGGACTCTGGGTCTATCGATTGGTATAAGAACACGTGCATCATCACTCCTCCCGTGAACTCTTGTTGTACTTCTCCTTCCCACTTCGCTCTCATGGGGAGTGGCACGTCTGCGTAATAAGGTATTATGCTGTTTGAGTAATACGGGACTCCCCCTTCCATCGGTATGAACGCGTCTCCTCTCTCTACCCTCTCCTTGAACATTTGGTAGTCTAGGGTGGCTAGTCTGTAAGCCGCTGACTCTGCTGGGACTTCTTCTACGTTGTATAAGCAGTTGTCCTCGTACTCGTACTCTTCGCTTACTTTCCTCACTGTGTTCACTATTCTCTTCATTATTGAGACTGCTTCGTTTATTCTCTTTGTAGGTAGTTCTGTCCACAGGTCTGGGCAGTTCATTAAGTTTGCGGCTGCCTCTGGTAGTCCTACTAGTCCTATGGTGTTGAAGTGACTGTTTAAGTGTCCTAGGTAGACTTTTGTTATCGGCATCAGCCCAGCTTTTAGGTTTTGTTCGTATCTTTTTCTGAGAGTCTTTAGGACTTTCCTAGCTACTTTCAGCCTTCTGTATAGCAGTTCTTCGAACTTGTCCCACTCTCCTTTGCTTAGCATTGCTAGCCTTGGTAAGTTTATTGTTACTACTCCTATGCTCCCCGTAGCGTCTGGTAAAGCCCAGATCCCGAAGGCGCTTCTGTTCTTCCTCAGGAACTCCTCGAAGTCTTCTCGGTAGTCTAGCGTTAAGGGTGAGTTGACTAGGAGTTTCATGTTGTTGTTTATGACCTTAGAGACATCTATTGTTAGTCTGCAACACATGCTGTATAGGGACTCGACGTTAGTCGCGTAACCATTCAATAAATAAGCTGTCCCTTTTGTTGCTAGCGTTTCGAAGAGCTTGTCTACTAAATTGTCCCATTTCCTGTTGTTCCAGTCGAAGTCCTTAGTTAGCATTATCGTTGGTATGGGAAACGTGAACGGTCTCCCTTGAGCGTCACCTTCTAAGTACAGGTCTAGGAGTGCCTTCGTCACTGTTATGGCTTGATCTACGTAGTCCTCTAGCGTCCCTACTGTTTTTCCGTCGACTGTGGCTTCTCTCTCCAGGAACTCTTTGCTAGTGTCTAGCACTAAAGTTATGTTCGTGAACGGGATTTGGTACCCCATTCTGCTGGGGTAGTTTAGTTCGAAGAGCATTCTCTGTAGAGCTTGTTTTACTGATCTGTAGTCTAGGTTGTCGTGTCTTGCGAAGGGGGCGACGTATAAGTCGAAGGCTGAGACTGCTTGGGCTCCTGTCCACTCTTGGGCTGCTAGGAAGAAGTAGTTTATTAGGTGGCTGACTGCTGTGTCTAGGTGTTTCGCTGGCTTTGAGATTATCGTTGGCGTCTTTAGTCCTATCTTTAGTATCTTTCCATAACTCCATCCGGCGCAGTAGGCTATCCAGAGCGAGTGGGGTAGTTTGTGAATGTGAATTGCCCCGTCGAAGTGTAGGGACACCGCGCCGTGCGGCAAGTACTCCGACAACACTGAGGAGCGCTTTAACAGTTTGTCTATTAGGAATCCTAAGAAGTTGCTGTAAGACGTGTTAGTGTTAGCGTTTTCGTGAACTTCCCAGTCAGTGTCCTTTATGTAGGCTTTCTCTAACTCGAGGATCCTAGTACCGACGCGAGAGTGTGGGCTCTGGACTCTTAGCGTTTTCAACAGTAACACCTAACCTTTTATAATGTCAGAGTAGATAATGTCTCTTGGGCGAAGAGTAGTGAAACTATTGTCTTTGACGTTGTTTCTGCTTTGTCCAATTAAGAGGTTATACTTTCACTTTGCTATCTCCTAAACACAGAATATTTATAGGTCGAGAGCCCAAAACAACACAAGGCATGGTAGTTAGTAGAAGTCGACATAAGTCTGATAGGGTAGTGGTAATCGACTTTGGAGGTCAATACGCTCATTTGATAGCTAGGAGAGTGCGAGAGCTTCACGTGTACTCGGAGATACTACCTTACACTGTTAGCGCTGACGAAGTCCTTAACGAAGGAGTTAAGGGGATAATACTGTCAGGAGGACCTCGCAGCGTTTACGAGGAAGAAGCTCCTTCGATAGACGTGGAGGTGTTGACCTCCGGTTTACCAGTTCTAGGCATATGTTACGGTCATCAACTCATAGCTCACCTCATGGGCGGCGAAGTCGTTAGGGCTTCAAGGGGGGAGTACGGGAAGACTTTGATGAGAGTGTGCGTCGCTGATGACCTCTTTTACGGGTTGAGTGAAGTTCAAGTCGTTTGGATGAGTCACAGGGACGTCGTCTCAAGCCCTCCGAGAGACTTTGAAGCGTTAGCCTCTACTGAGCTCTCGCCAGTGGCTGCGATGAGGCACAGGAGCTTGCCTGTTTACGGAGTTCAATTTCACCCAGAGGTGTCGCACACTCCTCACGGGATGGCGATCTTGAGGAACTTCTTGTTTAGGATTTGCAAGTGTAGGGCGAGTTGGTATCCAGAGAAGTTGATCCCTGAGATAGTGGAGGACATAAGGAGGAGAGTTGGAGGTGGTAAAGTCATATGTGCTTTGAGTGGAGGCGTTGACTCGTTGACTACGGCTCTCTTAGTTAAGAAAGCCGTTGGAGACAGTTTAGTAGCTGTGTTCGTAGACCACGGACTTCTGAGGAAGGGGGAGAGAGAACGCGTCACTCACTTGCTCAGAGACCTCGGAATTAGACACGTCGTAGTCGACGCAAGGAGTGAGTTTCTCAGCGAGTTGAGGGGAGTAAAGGATCCTGAAGTTAAGAGGAGGATCATAGGGGCTAAGTTCATTGAGATCTTTGAGAGCATAGCTAGGAACTTCGGCGCTGAGTGGTTAGCTCAGGGCACTATATACCCTGATAGAGTCGAGAGCGGGAGAGTTGGAGTTGGGAAGAGTAGGATCAAGAGTCACCACAATGTCGGAGGGCTTCCAGAGAGAGTCGGACTTAGGTTGCTCGAACCCTTAGGCGACTTTTACAAGGACGAAGTTCGTAAAATAGCGAGAGAGTTAGGAGTTCCGAGCGAGGTTGTCGAGCGCCATCCGTTTCCAGGACCTGGGCTCGCTATTAGAATCATAGGGGAGGTCACTGAGGAGAAGCTCAGAGTAGTTAGGGAGGCGAGTCACATAGTTGAGGAAGAGTTGAGAGTTGCTGGGTTGTACGATAAGGTCTGGCAAGCTTTTGCAGTTGTCGGGGACGATAAGTGGGTGGGAGTGATGGGAGACGAGAGGAGGGAAGGGTACATAGTCATAGTGCGCATAGTTGAGAGCACTGACGGGATGACTGCTGATTGGGTTCGTGTCCCTCACGAAGTTCTGGAAAGGATCAGTAACAGGATAACCAGTGAGGTTGAGGGAGTTACTATGGTAGCCTACGCAATTACGTCGAAACCTCCTAGCACAATTGAACCGTGCTAAGGCTCTACAATTCTCTTCGTTCAACGTTTTTCAATTTCTCCTGTAACTTTTTTATCTTACTTAAGTAACGAGCTATTTTGACGCAGTGAGGTGGTATCTCTATGACTTCTCCGTTCTCTATGACTAAGTGTTTGACAGGAATATTGCTTTTTGTGACCTTCAACGCCTCTTCAATGGCCATGTGTAATTGTACGCAGTGAGGGGAGCCGTCTACTGTTAAGACTACCAACTCTTCTAATTTTACTCTAGCTAACATTGAGGCTACTTTGAGCGCTACTATGTTGAAGTGTTCCCTCTCTAGACAAACTGCTAAGGGCACTCTGTTTTGGGAGATGGACTCGTAGATTTTCGGGTGTTCATGCCTAACACAAGTTCCGTAAATGAGCACTCGCCTTAGTTTTCTAATAGCCTTGCCAGCCACGTTGTGGTCCATTAGGTCTTTGTAGGAGTTGTCGATTGCGCCTCTCAAGTCCAATCCCTCAAAAGTTTATGCTGACTGAAAGCGTTAAGCTTGGGCTACGCCTAGCATTTCTAAGTATAACTCTGTCGCTCTTTTCAAGAACTCCTCGCTTAGCGTTCCGTGTGGCGTTGGAGTTTCAAGAACTCTTCGTGGGAACTTGATGTCTTTGACGTTGACGCCTTCCCTGATCTTGAACTCGTACTTCGTGACCAGTATTTCTCTGCCCACTTTGTAGAGGTCCTCTTCTGTGAAGTCGTACCCCATGACTTTAAGGGCTTTGACCACTATCGGCGGAGTGTAAATCCCTCTAGCGAATAAGCATATGACTAAACTCGTCAACACTTGTCTCCACTGTTCCTCTTTAATCAGTTGCTTAGCGACTCCTTCGGGAGTCAGCTTAACGCCCTCTTTCAAGGCTTTCTGGTCATAGCTGTAGCCAGCGCTGTCTAAATGACTGTGTCTTGAGCCCACTAGCAAGCCGACGTGAAACGCAGGTCCTGTGTGATAGCCGGCCATCTCGTTACCTCTGTATTCTAAGGCGAACTCCTTGCCTCCATACTTCTCAGAGGCGTATCTTACACCCCTAGCGACACACTTGAAGAACTCGTTCGGTTGTCCGATTATCATGTCTATGAGTTCTATGTAAGTTCTGTAATCTCCCCACTTGGGAGTCTTGTCCATAACTTCTCTGTTAGTTATCAAGCCCCTTTCATAAGCCTCAGTGACCCAGGCTAGCACTACTCCTGTACTTATGGCGTCTATTCCATAACGTTCAACTCTTTCTAGTAATCTCAACAGACCCTCAGGATCTGATATTCCTAACATAGTGCCTAAGGCGTAGATTAGCTCGTAGTCGTATGAGACCATTTCAGTCTTGTAGAAGTAGGGTTCATCTTCGTACGGTATCCTCAGCGCTGCTAAGTGTATACATCCTACTGGACAGTGAGCACATGCTATTCTCCTCCCTAAGAAGTGTTCAGCTAAGGCTTCTCCTGATATAAGTTCGGCTTGTTCAAAGCGAGCACTCTTTAAGTTTCTCGTAGGTAGCGCTCCTATTTTGTTTAAGGGGATCACGTTTACTGACGTGCCTATGTCGTGATATTTCTTCATTAGTGGCGTCTTCACACACTTCTCGAATATCTCGTTATAGAGTTCCTTATAGAGATGCGAGTCCTTGACTTTGACGGACCTCTTCCCCGAAACGACTATTGCTTTGAGTTTCTTGCTTCCAAAGACTGCTCCTAAGCCTAGTCTACCGAAGTGACGGTACGTCTCAGTGGTCACACAGGCGTATCTGACTAGCTTTTCTCCAGCTCCTCCGATTCTCATTATGGTTCTGTAGCCAGCGTTCGGTTCTACTTCCCTTATTATCCTCCCTACAGTAACCGTGTCGTCTATTCCCCAGAGAGCTCTAGCGTCTTTGAAGTACACTTTGTCTCCGTGTATCGCTAAGTATACGGGAATGTCGCTAGCCCCTCTTATGACTATGGCGCCGTAACCTGCCATCCTTATAGCAATTGCGCTTCTGCCACCCGCATGGCTTTCTCCAAACTCGTTAGTTAGTGGTGACTTGAAAGTAGCGACAGTTTTCGACGCTGTGGGGAAGACTGCCGTTAGGGGACCGACTGCGAAGATTATTGGGTTCTCAGGCCCTAATGGATCGGTTTTCCTGGGACACTCCTCGAGTAGGAGTTTAGTAGCAACTCCTGTCCCTCCGATGTAGCTTTCAAAGAGGTCGCTTCTCTCTTCAACCCAGTATTTCCTTCTGCTGAGGTCTATGTGGAGGACTCTAGCTAAGGGGTCTTCTTTCAACATTAGGCTATCACCTCTCTAATTTCGAGGACTCCATGTGGGCAGTAATTGACGCAATAACCACAGTGGTTACAAATTACGGGCTTATTTCTTTCTTCGTCCCAGAATATAGCTCCTATTGGGCATGCACTAACACAGTGTCCACAGCCTATACATTTGCTGACGTTTAGAATTACGCCTCCTCCTCTCCTAGGTATTAAGGCGTTAACTGGACAGACTTCAGCGCATGGAGGTGTTGGACACGCACGACAAACTATCACGACAAATCCCCTTTCAAATCCTCCAGCTGACCTAACGTGTATTGCCGTCTTGGAGAGCCCTGCGTCTCCAGACCTACGAGCACAAGCGAACATACAACACTGACAGCCTACACATCTGTTCACATCTAATACTTCAAGTTTTTTCATTATTAACGCCCTCACTTATGTTAGAGATTTGAACTTTAAATACTGTGTCCTATTTCTTTTTGACTGAGTTCAAGAGCGATAAAAGAGTTTATTCTTTTTGTTTAATTCACTTGCTTATGTAAGGTCTAAAGTCCCTGAGAGAACTTTCTCAGTCTCTTCAGGAGTTAAGGTGGTTCGCACATTTGTTTTATAGTGCCAGTCGAAACAACACCAACGGACTACCTTGACTTTAGCTCCTTTTAAGTCTTCGGGTAGAACTTCTTTAGGCGTTCTCTTGCTGAAGCCTGTTAACTCTACTACGAATATGCACTTTTCCCATTTGTTCCCTTCTTCGTCTGTTTTCTTCTCGCCAGTTTTAATTATCTCTTTGACAATTCCTTGTAGTCTTCTTCTCCTATCCTTTAACTTCAAGTTCTCATTATCCGATTTCTTAGCGTTGAGTATTTAAGCCTTAAGAAGGATGTTTACGTAGTTCGTGATTGAGTTCCCAGAGCCTAGTACATAACCTCCTCCAGGACAACACTTGCGTAATACTCTCTTCACATAGCACGTGAACTCCTCTATAGGATATCTAGATAGTTTGTCCACGTCGACTCCACCTAATATAGCTATTTCGTCTCTATAAAGTCTCTTAGCCTTTGTCACTAGCATTATAGCGTCCTCGTACGAGTGTTTCCCGTCTATTCTTACCCAATTTATCAGTAATAACGAGAACTTTTCAACCTTGTTCTCCTCCTTGTTTAAGTCCATGTCTCTGAGCTTAACTCCTAACAAGTGCTCGATGACTTCTAGGTCGACGAAATAATCGTAGAACGGAACTCTGTCAACGTCATCCTCCCGCCATAAAGTCGAGATTAGCTTTTCGTAATTCGGCTTCTCCACTAACAGCTCAGTGGGTAACTTGTTTCTCCACACAGTTTGAATTAATAGCGAGAGGTTAATAAGTCAGTTGAAAAAATTCTCGTTATTACTCCGTCATCACTTGTTAAGAACTCCTTAGTGAGTAGTCAGTTCTGATAGTTTAATTAAAGTCCCCGTAAATACGGGGCTTATGCGTTGACTACTTTACAAGAAGCAGAGTCGTCAAGTGTCACTTGGTTATAGAGTTCACTAAGAAACTCACACCATAATACACTAAAATCACTATGAGGGTTATCATTATGATGACTTGCCCCCTTTGCCCGAGACTCTTGCCTTTGCTGGATAAAAACGCGACTAACGATAGCCAAGCGTAATCCATCCACACGTGAAACGGGTATAAAAGCGCAACTAAGAGTGTGCCTCCGACCACTACTATGTCGGTTATCAATTTTAACCCAACAGTTGCCCACCATATTATGAAGTACGGATTCAATGCTGTGAAAGCGAGACCAGTTACTAATGGATTAGGGAAAACCTTTAGCGTTTTCGTCTCTTTCCCCTTGATAGTGTTGAATAGGTCGACTAGAGTCAGAACGGAGAACGCGAGTAGTGCGACTCCACCAATTACTCCTATAACGTCTAATGCCCACACACTTTTAGTGATCTCTACTACCCCTACAGTCATCACTAAGACTAGTGGGAATTCAAAAATCGTGTGACCTAATGCTGTGAAGAGGCCTGCTTTCCACCCTTTCCTAACGCCTAGCATAGCAGTTGAGAAAGTTAAAGGGCCTGGTGAGAGTGCGCCAGATGCAGTCACGAGGACTACTTCGATTAGTAGGTTTATCATGAGTTAGAGAACGCTACGGAAAATTTAACTGTTTTGATTGGCTTAGAGAAGAGGCACAACGTTATAACACCTCGTTATGTCTAGAAGAAAGCCTCCGAAAAGATTTTTAATTCCCTGAGGAATAGAATAAAATGTAGGGCCCCGGTAGCTCAGCGGGAGAGCGTCCGGCTGAAGACGGGCGCTCGTCGACGGGTAACCGGATGAGAGGTCAGATACCGGAAGGTCGAGGGTTCAAATCCCTCCCGGGGCACTATTTTTTAAAAAGAGAAAGTATGAGAAAGCTTAAAATGAAGTAAGTTATAAATGTCGTAGTTCTTGTCTTGAAATAAGAGTTTAGAGAGGTAATTTACGTGAATATCACGAAGAGGGAGTTTGAATACCTCAAGGTAATTGGTGAGATAACTAGAGATAGAAGTTATGCCAGTACTAATGAAATAGCCAAGTGCCTTAACGTGAAGGAACCGACAGTAGTAGAGGCTGTGAGGAGGTTACGCTCTAAGGGATACGTTATATACGTCCCTAGGAAAGGGAGTACATTAACAGGGAAAGGTAAGGCTCTCTTAGCCAACATAGAGAGGAGACACAGGATCTTAGAGACGATTTTAGTGAAAGTCTTTAACTTAGACGTGAAAAGGGCATGTCTCGAGGCGTCGAGACTTGAACTACACGTGTCCGACGAACTCATAGACTTCATGTGTCGATATTTAGGACATCCGCGAAGGTGTCCTCATGGCTACTTAATACCGCTAAAGCTCTCCTGTTGTGGCGAACGTGTAAACAACTCTTCAAGCTTTGAGAGATGAATTCCCCTTTATGTAGTAAGGCTTATAAGTAAGTTAGGTCGTACCTAACTAGGACACTATGAGGTCTCTCTCTTCTCTAGCTAGTGTAATAGTCATGCTTAGTCTAGCAATGCTATCTCTGTATTCAGATGATGCTGTGTTGAGCGCGACCGAGAATAACAAAATCCTTGTAGTAGCTACGATAGCTCCGTTAGGAGCTATCGCGAGGGAAGTCGGTGGAGACCGGGTTACAGTAAAAGTAATAGTCCCAGCTGGTGGTGACCCCCACAAGTTCGTCCCGGGAGTTCAGCACAGAGAGTTGACGTCTAAGTGCGACCTGTTCATATCCGTTGGAAAGGAGCCGTTCTTAAGGATGCTGGGAGAAGGAGGCATTCTAAGGATCTCTTGGGAAGAGTGGATTAAAGGTGGTGTCTACCTAGATGAATCTAAGAACCCACACTACATTTGGTTATACCCTCCTAACGCGAAGGTAGTCGCTAAAGTGATATGCGAGGCGCTTTCGAAAATCGATCCAACTAATAGTCGTTACTATTACAAAAGGCTAAGACAGTTTAACGATACCATAGACGACTTAATTATTTGGAGAGACGACATGCTCGAAGCCTTTAACGTGAAGAGCGCGAAGGTAGTTTTGGCAGCCCCTCATTTCAAGCCGTTGATCGAGTTCTTAGGGTTCGAGATAGTCAGTGTAATTATAGGAGGGGCAGAGAAGAAGGCTGGACCGGGCGACGTTGAGAGAGCTATAAGGTTCATTACTAGTCGAGGAGCTGATGTAATCGTTGTGTTAATAACGGCGAGTGAGAGCGATGAAGGGCGAATTGCTAAAGTGGTCTCCGAAGTTACAAAAGTCCCGATAGTCTACTTAGCCGGAGTGCCGTTACACCCTAACGAGGACTATGTTACGTTCATTAAAAATGACATAATTGCACTCCTCACAGCGGTGAAGCTAAGTCGTGAACACCTACATTCCTATTCTCAAACGGGCATAAGAGGAAATAGTCCGCGCTTCGAGTTGCAAGTTTACTTGTTACTGCTAGTTCTGTTCTTGGTTAGCCTAGTTAACCTTTACTTAACGAGTAGGGAGAGGGAGTGAGCTTGAAAGTACTAGAGGTGAGCTCTCTAACCGTCAGGTTTGACGGGAGAGTGGCGTTAGACAGGGTTTCGTTGGAAATAACTACACCGGAGGTCTTCTGCATAGTAGGCCCTAATGGAGCTGGCAAGACTACTCTCCTTAGGACTATATTGGGATTAGTTAAGCCTACGCGCGGTCACGTTAGAGTGCTAGGGCACGACCCCTTTAAAGAGCCAGAGAAAGTTAGGAGGATGATAGGTTATGTCCCTCAAAGAGCTTCATTGAACTTAGAGATACCTATATTGGTAAAAGACGTAGTCTTGATGGGAAGGGTTCCTAAAAGGGGCATAGGCGTCTTTTCTAGAAAAGACTATGAAGTCGCTAAGGAGGCGTTAGAACTCGTGGGTCTTATCGACTTTTGGAACGAGCCTTTCAAACACTTGTCCGGAGGTCAACAGCAAAGAGTGTTACTAGCAAGGGCTTTGAGTACAGAGCCTGAGATCCTTATGTTAGATGAGCCCTTTGCTGGCGTTGATTCTCTATCCAAGGCGTTAATAATGAATACCTTAAGGGACATGGTAAAACAAGGGGTTACTGTGATGTTGGTGTCACATGAAATAAACGATGTACTTGAAATAGCTGACGAAGTAATGTTGTTAAACAGGAGAGTGTTAGCAATGGGGAGACCGAAGGAAGTCTTAAAGTTTTATTTGTCAATAGCTAAAGTTACCTTTAAGGGTGACTAAGCGTGATACCACCCTTCTTGATCAGGGCTATGATAGCGTCCGTAATAACGTCTATAACTACAGCTATATTAGGAGTGTATGTAGTTTCAAGAAATTTATCATCGGCTGGAGCTGCTCTAGCTCATACGGCGCTAGCTGGAGCAATATTAGGGCATTTAATAGGCATGGACCCGTATTTGGGAGCTCTACTAATGAACTTAGCTTTATCAATCATGATAGCTAATTTAAGTCTCAGCAACGCAAGAGAAAGCGAAGCAGTTATAGGTCTTTTATTTGGTTTCTCCACGGCTCTAGCTGTTACGCTCGTGTCTTTAGTTAAGGAGTACACTGTTGTTGCATGGACTTACTTAATTGGAGACGTGTTAGGAGTTACTTTGTCAGACATACTCTTTCTAGGGTCAGTTTCTATAATCACAATTAACGTGATTATACTATGCTACAAAGAGTTCAAATTCATAACCTTCGACACCGATGGAGCTAGGGCTATGGGATTGAATGTAAGTCTCTATCACATCTTAATGATAACCCTAGTCGCGCTCGTCACCACGATATGCATGAGAACAGTTGGCTCTATACTGACAACTGTTCTCCTAGTAGCTCCTGCAGCAACAGCTAGGAAGATAACTCACAGCTTTGAAAGGACCATAGGGTTGTCGATAATTGTGTCATTGTTGTCTTCACTCCTAGGAATATACACCTCTATCCAACTCAACCTAACTACCAGTGGAGTCATCGGTCTAATGGCCTCCTTGTCCTACTTCATAACGAGTTACTTCGTCGCTAAGCTCAAATACTGTAAGAAGTGTAGACTATTAGTCCCTGGGAAATCTTCTCAAGATTTACCCCTAAAAGTAAAAGATACAGATTAATCTCAAGGAGTCCACTACTACGCGATAGAATGCCAAGAAAGAGTATAGCTGAGGTAGTACTTTCGGAGTTAGAGGGAATTGAGGGGGATGAGAAGTCAGACAGTACGTATTTAGTAGTTTACGATTTTAACCTCGCCTTTAGAAGGAGTATCCCTGAGAAGTTCTATAAGAACCTCTCAAGAATTATGAGCCGTAGGAAGTGTGAGTTTGTTCAGAAAAGTGTATTACTGTGTGAGGGAATTTCTACGGCGCTCGCCGTAGCCAGATTAGCTCGCTACTATGGCGCTGAAGTTAAAGTTTACAAGGTACTCCCCGCCAACTTATAGATTCGAGTTCGTTGAGCTTGTGCTAGCACTGGTTTTTTAGTAAACTTTTTATTTCTGTATTGCATGTAATACATGTGATACTATGAGAGAGAAGAGCAAGGTCACGAGTATCAGGGGAATAGACCAGACGTTGTACTCTAGAATTACAGCAATAGCAAAAGAGATGGGAAAGACCGTAGGAGAGATTATGAACGAGGCAATGAGGTTTTACCTGGTCATGTGTGAGATGTCCTCTGAAGTCGGCAAGTCGTTAGACCGAACTGCAAGGGCTTTCATGGAGGGATTTAGAGAGGGAGTTACCGTAGCAATAGCAGACCTAGAGGAGGTTCATATATCAAAGGCCGACTTAGAGAAGTTGAAGAGGAAAGTTCGCATACACTTCGTCAAGAGAGTCGTATTTGATAGCGACGTTGATGAAGAGACATTCGATAAATATGTGAGTTACATAAGCGATTGTGGTGAAGTAATCGTGCCAGCGTCCATACCTAAACTCTTAGTCTACTCTAAATGCAGACGAGTCACGAAAGTAGTTTTCAGGTAACAAAGAGAAATACTAATTTAAACGTTATTTAAAAAACTAGTAATTTATCTTCTTTCAATTAAGAGATGAAGATTCCTCTATATGAAGACTGTCTGATCAACTGTTACTTGCCTTTCTAAACGGAGAGAATAAAATGAGAAAGAGACTGGGAGAAGTGAGATGTAAGGTTAGAGAAAATAAAGCTTCTAGACGATTTCAGATTAAAGAGTTAAGGGTAAGATTGTACTCATAGCTTGAAAAGTTTATCCCTTCAGGAAAAAGAGGCCCGGGCCGAGATTTGAACTCGGGAACTTCGGCTCCACAGGCCGACATGTTTCCAGACTACACCACCCGGGCCTCAGGGTTGAATTGCGATCATAACTAAAATGAGCTAACAATATAAACCTACCGTTTCCAGAATTTCTCAAAATTAAAGTTGAGCCTTAGTTGAATAACCCCATTTATAGCAACTTTTTTATCAGACTTTCCTTAATCGTTAAGTGAGCCCGGACGAGGCAGGCACCCCGGGCTTACTCAATGATGCTTAGCCTAATGCGCTCTCTTCAAAGGTGACTATGAAGAGGGACAAGGGCTAAGCGGAGAGAAATTCTCCCTCCCCTACGAGGGGGTTATATGATGAAGAATAAGGAAATAGCAATAGCGTCTGTCATAGCTTCCTTGTACGCCGTTACTGTAATAGCGCTACCGTCTATAAGTTTCCTCATGTTTCAAGTGAGAGTGGCCGATTCACTAATACCGTTGTCTATGATCCTCGGATGGCCAGCTATACTTGGAGTCACTACAGGGTGTCTAGTAGCTAACTTCTTCGCTCCTTGGGGACAACTCTTTTTAATAGTCGTAGACTCATTGTTCGGTTCGCTCGCGAACCTAATAGCGGGCTACGTTTCATGGAAGATATTCAAGAGAGCCCGAAGTAGGGTCAACGATAACATAGCTCTTCAATTAGGTTGTTTCGTTGAAACGCTCTCAATAACATTCATAGTTGGCACTTACTTGAAATACTCATTAGAGCTTGCTTTTAACGTGGAGATTCCAATGTTAGTTAGTTGGTCTGGCGTTCTAGTTGGTTCGCTCATATCGATAAATGTACTAGGTTATTCCCTTGCTTTAGCCGTCAACAGAGTCCTCTCCGCTAGACGTTAGACATCTTGCTTTCTTTACTCTTGAAGTTAGCGCACAACTCGCGGTATTCACAAAAGGCACAGAGCGAGCTCTCCTCTGCCTTTGGGACTTTACCGTTCTTAAGGAGTTTGGAGAACATCTTAGCTCTGTCTACTAACCCGTTTATAATTCCGTCGTCCCTTTGTACCTCGAACGTCTTTATGTCTCCATTAGCTCTACTAACGTATACCAGCAACGCTTTAGTCTTATCGAATAGCCACATGTACAGTTGTACTTGATTAATATGTATCTCATAAGGGGACTCAGGGAGTCTAGACACTGTCTTAAACTCTATCACTACGTCTTCTAAGACTCTGTCAGCTCTCCCTACTATCTTAACAGTCCCGTCTACTACTTTCTCTGACGTGTGCTCCCCTTCGCCTAAAGGGAAGTAGTCCTTCATGATGTAGTGTGTGCTATCGCCCAACACCATCAACACTACCTTATTGTCTGACGGTGGCGCTTTTAGAGTTCTGTTAAGCCAACTTCTCAACAAACATTGACAAACCTCTGTAACGTAAACAGTGTTAGGTGAGATAACGCTCGCTTGGTGATCATCCTCCCATGCTTTTCTGAAGGAGGAGTAAACTATCTTCCTCAGTAGCTCAGTGGTTAAGTGACTCATTCCATTAGCCACCATTATTTAAGGCACTTACCTGTTATAAGAAGGTCTTTTGGAGTATGAGTTGAAAGTAATAACTAGATAACTTCAAGAGACGGAATGTTGAACTAAGCTCTCCTTCATTTAGCTTAAATACTCACAGGCGGATAGTCAAGTGGGGGAGAGGAATATGATTATTAAGGAAGTCGAAGTCATACCGCTGGAGATCCCCTTTACTCGAAGTTTTAAGATATCCAAGGGCTATGTTGGCAAACCTGGTTTACCTGGACAACACGTCTACGTAAAGTTGGTCACAAGCGATGGACAAATCGGTTGGGGAGAAGCTAGGCCAATGCCCTCTTGGATGTACGAGACCATGGAGTCCATATACGTAGCAATAAAGAAGTACTTAGGCCCCGTTTTAATAAATAAAGATCCTTTTCAACTCAATGAAATTCACAGAGACCTTGAGAGGGCGATGGCCCCTGTAGTTAGCTCTGGTTGTCCCTTTGCGAAGTCTGCGATCGACATAGCTCTACACGACTTGATAGGTAAGTATACCGGTACTCCACTACATAAGCTCATAGGCGGCAAACTCACTGATCACGTTGAGATGTCAGCGCTAATCTCGGGCGATCCTAACGAAGTAGTCGACGTGAGTAGGGGGATGAGGAAAAAGGGGTATAGGTGTTTTAAGTTAAAGATAATGGGCGATGTTGAGAAAGACCTTGAACTTATAAATGCCTTAATGGAGGGAGCGGGCGATGATTGTGAAATTTGGTTGGACGCTAATCAGGCTTATAGTAGTTGGAGTGTTCTTAGACTACTGAGAAAGATAGAGGGTTTAGAGAACGTAATTTGCTTAGAACAACCAGTTCCTACTTATGACTTTCACGGATTAAAGAGAATAGTTGCTAAGACCAAGATTCCAGTCGCAGTTGATGAATCTTTGTTTTCACACTATGACCTATTAAAGCTCTTAAACTTAGAAGCGCTAGACATGTTAGTGTTAAAGGTAGCTAAGTCTGGAATTAGGAATTCTCTCAAAGTGTATCACTTGGCTGAGGCTGCTGGCATAAGTTGTTTAGGGAGTGGCATGACTGAAAGTGGCGTTGGATTTGCTGCCTCTACCCATTTATACTCGACGTTGAACATAGTTGCCCCAGTTGACACAAACGGTCCTCAGTTTCTAAGCGACATGCTAGTTAGAGGCCTAGAAATAGAAGGACCTTTAGTTAAAGTCCCTGATAAACCTGGACTTGGAGTAGAGGTGAGTGAAGAGAGGCTAGAAAGATACAGAGTTAAGGAATTTCAGTTGTAGAAGAGTTAAATATTCAAAGTAAATAATACTGAGTGAACATGTGCGCCTATGAAGTCATTCTAAAAAGGAGGAGTATTAGGAAATACGTTCCAGAGCCCATAGAAAGAGAGGCTTTAATTAAGATACTTGAGGCTGCACGTCGAGCTCCCTCAGCAGGGAATAGACAACCGTGGTACTTCATTGTAGTGAAAGACCCTGAGTTGAAGAAGGAAGTCGCTAAGGCATCAGCTAATCAAATGTTCATGGCTAATGCTGATGTCATAATAGTTGGAGTGGCTGACCCCGGAATATCTCCTAGGTGGTATGAGAAAGATATCATGATAGCTCTAGAACACATAGCACTTGTAGCTACTGAGCTTGGATTGGGAACTTGTTGGATAGGCGCATTTAATGAGAGGAAAATTAAGGAGTTATTGGAAATACCTGAGAACTTGAAGGTAGTTGCGCTAATGCCAGTTGGAGTCCCAGCTGAAAGTCCAGGTCCTAGGCCTAGGAAGCCTTTAGAGGAAATAGTATTTCTAAATAAGTTTAGGAGGAAGTTTGAAGTCTAAATGTCAAAGACTACCTTAACCTCATATTCTTTATTTTTCTTTGATATCTCCATGAGAGAATAGGTCACGGCTTTTACCTCTGTTCTCTGTTCATGTTTTGTAGGGTCAAAGAGCTCGCCGTATGCCTCTCCTCTCGCTACGTACTCTTCATTAACTTTCTTTATTTCACATAGCTTAAACTTCGATAGCAAGACGTTATGAACGCTGTAAATTATGAGGAGATTCTCAAGCCAGTCGTATAACAAGGAGTATAAATCAAAACCCCTCGCCTCTACTTCAAACTTACGCTCAGGCTTCACCTTACTCGTGTCAGTCATGACTTCAAACATGGCTAGCGCAGCGTTTTCAAAGGCCTCTTCGAGACTACTCCCGTAAGCTGCGACGTAAGCGTCTGAGATGTGTTCGAGGAAGACGAACTTCTTCATAGGCACTCCCAGATCACTTATTGAGAGGAGATAGATAAAGAGTGTGAGGCGCCGGGGGAGGGATTCGAACCCTCGCGTCCCTTACGGGACACCGGCTATCTAGGTTTTAACACTCAAGGCCGGCGCCTTAGTCCACTCGGCCACCCCGGCGGACTATGGTAGTACGGGCTCGTTTGCTAGGAAATAGTGGAATAACACTCATTAAAAGTTTTTGATAGAAGTGCCCTTAGCTTATCACAATACAATAAGAGATAAAATTGAGAGTTTAATTTATCACTTAAGTTCTATTTCCACTTTAACGTTGGGAGGGACTCTAACTCTCATTAGCTGTCTCATAGCTCTTTCGTCGGCGTCCATGTCGATTATCCTTTTATGAATTCTCATTTCCCAGCGGTCAAAAGTGTGTGTTCCTTCGCCCGATGGCGCCTTTCTAACGGTCACAACGAGTCTCTTCGTAGGTAGAGGTATCGGGCCTCTTATCTTAACCCCTGTCTTCTTCGCTATGTTTTTTATTTCGTTGCACACTTCGTTGAGTGATTCCACTGAAGTACTCGCTAACTTAATTCTCACAAAGCGAGGCATTGTTAACACCAAAGTCTGTTAAAGTCTACTTGAGCTCGGCTTTCTTTATCTCGATGACGGTTCCCGCTGCGATAGTTCTACCAGAGTCTCTAATGGCGAACCTTCCTAGTTGTGGAATTTCAGAGTACTTTTCGATCACTACTGGTTTGAGTGGTTTGAACTTTATTATGGCAGCATCACCTTGTTTCACGAACGAAGGATGATCCTCTATCGTTGTACCAGTTCTTGGATCCAGCTTCTTTACGAGTTCAGCGAACCTAACAGGCACTGTTGCTGTGTGGACGTGTAAGACTGGGGTGTAGCCAGCGCCTATCGCCGTTGGGTGGTACAATATGTAGACTCTCCCGACGAACTCCTCAACGACCGTTGGTGGGCTGTCAGGGTGTCCTGCAACGTCCCCCCTTCTTAACTCGTCCCTAGATACTCCCTTAACGTTGAATCCTATGTTGTCTCCTGGAATCGCTTTCTCTATCCTGATGTGGTGAGTCTCGATGGACTTGACCTCGCCAACCTTGTTAGCTGGCATGAATATCACTCTATCACCTACCTTCAGCACTCCTGTCTCAACTCTTCCGACCGGCACTGTTCCAACTCCTCTAATCGTATAGACATCTTGAACAGGTATTCTTAACGGCTTATCGATAGGTCTCGGAGGTTCCTTTAACATGTCAAAGGCCTCATATAGGGTCGGACCTGTATACCAAGGCATGTTCTTGCTTCTCTCTACTAAGTTGTCTCCTAGTAGACCTGAAGTCGGTATGAAGCTGATCTCAGATACCCTATAGCCAGCGATCCTTAAGAGCTTTGATACTCCAGCTTTCACTTGTTCATATCTAGTTCTGTCCCAGTTTACTAAGTCCATTTTGTTTATAGCGACTATAACTTGGTCAATTCCCATCGTTCTAGCTAAGAATATGTGCTCTCTAGTTTGACCCTCTGGACTTATTCCAGCTTCGTATTCCCCAGTCTTAGCTGAGACAACTAGTAAGGCCGCGTCAGCTTGCGAAGCTCCAGTTACCATGTTCTTGACGAAGTCTCTGTGACCTGGAGCATCTATTAGTGTGAACTCGTATTTCTTAGTCTCGAACTTTAAGTAAGCGAGATCTATTGTAAGCCCTCTTTCTCTCTCCTCCTTATATTTGTCTAAGATCCAAGCGTATTTCCACGACTCTTTCCCCATTTTCGCTGCGACCTCCTCGATTTCTTTGAACTTTCGCTCGTCAACTGCCCCTAGTCTGCATAAAAAGTGTCCCATGAGAGTAGATTTTCCATGGTCGACGTGTCCTATTACTACTAGGTTTAGGTGAGGCTTTCTTCCAGACATATCTTACACCTACCTCCCGCGTTTCCAAAAGGTAAGAAGAGCACATATATTTAAACCTTTTTTGGCATCTAACTAATTGTCGTAGTTCAAATGGTGAAATGGCATGACCCAGGACATAATCAGTGCACTATTCACGTGGCCAATTAGTTCTCTAACGTCTATAGTCATAGCTTTTGGACTGTTACTAATAGTCACTTTTCCTAGTAACCTTGTGATTAATGAGGACAAAATGAGAGCGTATGAGAAGGAAATCAAAGCTTGGGAGGAAGCTAAACGTAGGGCTATAATGAAGAAGGACAGGAAGCTATATGCTAAAGTCCTCAGGAGAGAAACTAGAATTAGGCGCTTGAGAGAAGAGATAGACAAGATGAGGCTTAAAGCCTCTGGAGTTTCGTTAGTCGTTTGGCTACTGACTCTCAATCTCTTATTAAGAGAAGCTTGGAACGTAGAAGTGGTGTACTTCCCGTTAATGAATATTAAGCTAACTTTAGTGGGATGGTATTTCGTGCTAAGCTCTTGGCTCTATCCTTTAACTACTCGTATTACTAGAGCGTTGAGTAGAGGTTTAAGGGCGTTATTGCGGAGAGGGTTAAAGAAACGCTAATAAAACACTGACACTTTATCGTAACAAGCCATGAGGTGGTACTATGCCACGACCAGCTCACCGGTCAAGAACCGTTAAAAGGGTCTACGTTCGCACCCCAGGAGGACGTTTAGTCGTTCACTATAGGAGGAAGAAGGTGAATCAACCTAGATGCGCTGTGTGCGGCAGAGTACTGAACGGCTTTCCAAAGATGACCCTAAGAGAGGCTCGTAAAGGTCACAGACCTCCAGGGAGACCCTATGGTGGCTGTGTATGTCATGAGTGTTTGACTAAAGCGTTAAAGAGAGCAGTAAGAGAGGCTTACCTTGCATAACCCTAAGTCGTCGGTGATTACAGTGAAGTTAGTGATAGCTATCAGTGGACAAGTCGGCGCTGGGAAGACCACTCAAGCTAAGAAGCTCGCCGAGACTTTTAATCTCAAATACGTGTCGAATGGAATGCTCTTTAGAGAGCTAGCTAGGGAGAGAGGAGTTAGTCTTCAAGAGCTCCATAAAATAGCCGAGAGGGATCCCGAGATAGATAGAATAGTTGACTCACGTGCTAGGGAAGTAGCTATGAAAGGAAACGTGGTAGTGGAGGGACACTTGGCTTGCTGGCTTTTAAGGGACATAGCTGACATTTGCATATTCTTTAAAGCCCCACTAGAAGAAAGAGCTAGGAGAGTGATGATTAGGGACAACGTGAGTTATGATGAAGCTCTTCGAGATCTCCAGTTAAGAGAGCGCAGTAACTGGAGTAGGGCCATGAAGTATTACGGAGTAAATATTCACAACTGGACTGTTGCCGACTTAATCATAGACACTAGCAAGCTCTCCATTGAAGGCATAAACACTGTGCTTGTGACTTTTGTACAACTTTATATAAGGGAGAAGTTGAAGGAGATAAGGAAGTGTAGAAAGTGAAGGTGAGAAAATGCCAGTAGTCTTTGACGTGGGCAGGATATGTGTAAAGTTAGCGGGAAGGGAAGCTGGGAGAAAGTGTGTGATAGTTGACATAATAGATGAGAGGTACGTCTTAATAACAGGGCCTAAATCTTTAACGGGCGTTAAAAGGAGAAGAGTTAACGTTAAGCACATAGAACCCACTCCATTAAAGATCAATATACCTAAGGGAGCAAGCGATGAAGAGGTCTTAAAGGCTTTACAAGAGGCGAACTTAATAGAGGAAATGAGAGAAGCAGTAAAACCAAAGTTTTGATAAGTTTTATAAGGTGTGAAAAATGTCACTGCCCATAGATGTCACTAGAGAAGTGCTCATTAGAGAAGAGGGAGTTAGTGATGAAAGGTATGGAAAGCCACCTCCAAAGAGGAGTGTTGAAGAGTTGCTCGACGCAGGCATAATAAACTTGGATAAGCCGCCTGGCCCTACTAGTCACGAAGTGGTAGCTTGGGTTAAGAGGATACTTAACTTAGATAGAGCTGGTCATGCTGGAACCCTAGACTCCCCTAACTAGGGGAGGGGGATATCCGAAGGTCACTGGCGTATTGCCTATAGCTCTAGGTTCAGCTACTAAAATTATACCTGCGTTAATGAGTGCGGGGAAAGAGTACGTCTGTGTAATGCGAGTTCACGGCGACTTTGACTTAGACGAGTTAAGGAGAGTCGTAAGAGAGTTCACAGGACCGATATACCAAAGACCTCCTCTTCGCTCAGCAGTTAAGAGAGTCGTTAGAGTCAGGAGAGTGTACTACATAAAGATCCTTGAAGTCTCTGGGAGAGATGTTTTAATGAGAGTCGGCGTTGAGGCTGGTACGTACATAAGGAAATTATGTCACGATATTGGCGAGGTCTTAGGGTGTGGAGCCCACATGCAAGAACTCAGAAGAACTCGTGTAGGACCGTTTAGGGAGGATGAGACCCTAGTTACTCTTCAAGACGTCTTAGACGCTTACAAGATATGGACTGAGCTAGGAGATGACAAGTACATAAGAAAAGTGATATTGCCCGTTGAAGTGGGAGTCTCTCACTTACCTAAAGTGATAATTAAGGACTCTGCTGTTGACGCAATTTGTCATGGTGCCTCTTTAGCTGTCACTGGAATATTAAGAGTAGAGACAGGAATAAAGGTAACAGACCTTGTCGCCTTATTCACTCAGAAGGGTGAGTTGGTAGCCTTAGGAGAGGCTACAATGCGAAGTGAGGAGATGGTGAGCTCGCGTAGAGGCATAGCTGTGAAAGTCACACGGGTTATCATGAGGCCTGGTACCTATCCACCTGTTTGGAGAATTAGGAAGAGTCGTTAAAGCGTAATCAGCCTAAAGTCAGTGAACTTCATCTCGCCGGGAGTCTACCGTTGTTCTCTTCTTGAGCTGTCCCAAGATTGTTGATAGCCTAAATATAGAAAGCGCTTTTGAGGTAGAAGTATTGAGTAACACTTCATAAAGTTTATATCTCCTCGCATAGCTTAATAAGTTAAGCCGGGGTGGCCGAGTGGACTAAGGCGCCGGCCTGGAGCTTTGACTAGATAGCCGGTGTCCCGTAAGGGACGCGAGGGTTCGAATCCCTCCCCCGGCGCTTTTTTCTGAGTTGATGATGAATAACTTACTCTACGATGCTTACAAAAGGAGGCATTTCTCCTCAAGAGCGCTAGGACTTTCTCTTGGTGTTGACGTAGGCAAGCTTGTTCTCTGGAGTCTGTGTTCTCATCGTATTAATTTATATTAATGTGTCACCACAATAGTCACGAGAGTTCCTGAGCTAATCCATAGTCTTGGAGAGAGCGTTTCATAATTCTACATGCTCCACTCTAGAGTCAGCTTGGGGGCTGTACACTAAAGCTCTAGCACTGCAACTCTAGCCCCCAAGCCTCATCACATCCTCACAGCTCAACAGTCGCAATTACATCTTCAATTAGCCTTTAACCAAGAGCTGTACACTGCAGACCGCAACTAAGCCCAGCTCT
>Ga0180302_10000253_pt1 | contig 22409 bp, 11 predicted proteins | sample GuaBasSediGuay17_FD_121794 | JGI IMG/M metagenome (GOLD analysis project Ga0180302, IMG submission 121794) | Subseafloor sediment microbial communities from Guaymas Basin, Gulf of California, Mexico - Guay17, Core 4571-4, 12-15 cm | ecosystem: Environmental > Aquatic > Marine > Hydrothermal... | reverse complement strand
CACTGAGACGCCAGTTGTGGCGAGTAGGGTTGGGGGAATACCAGAGATAGTTAAGGATGGAGAGACAGGGATTCTTGTTGAGCCGAATAACCCGGAGCAGCTTGCCGATGCAATAACTTACCTGCTTGAAAATCCTGAGGAAGCCGTAGAGATGGGGAGAAGAGGTAGAAGGAGGGTTCTTAAGGAATTTACTTGGGAGAAGATAGCCGAGAAAACATTTAAACTATACTGCAGCCTGTTGGACTAGCGGAATTACTATACTATTACGGGGATGTTCGCATCCCTAAGTAGTTCTCTAAACTCCTCAATATTCATTTGATCAATCTTAGACGCTCGTCTAATATCGCCAAATTCAATATAATAGATTAAAGCCGCCCTTATTCTAGGCCTCTGTTTCCTAATAAACTCCCAATTAGCCTCTCTTCTCCTAATTCTCTTAGCTTCTTCCTCAAGTCTATGCCACTCCTCAAGTTGCTTTAAGTTCATCACTATAATATGTAACGAGGTAGCTTATAGATATTATCTTACAAGCCCCCAGTTTTTCAGTATTACTGCTATTAGTTTAGCCATAGATATAGAGAGCATTAATATACTCTAGTTGCTTAATTAAACAGTGTCCTGTAGTAAGTATCTTTTAAGGATGTTTAGGATAGCTAGGTGGAGCAGTTTTCATGATGTAGCTAAGCTAGAGGTTTACATCGAGTGGATGAGAAGGCTTAAAGGAATGGATTTTACGGTATTTAGGGTAGAGGGCGACGGCAAGGTTGAGAGATACTATGTTCCATTAATATCCTCTAACGGTATTCCTGAAGGATATCCTAGGGATAGAGCATATAAACTAAATTCCCGCTACTTTCTAGAGGCTGAGTACTTTAAGGAGTATACATGGATTATATTTCAGTGCGAACTAGATTGCGACGAGCTGATCGTCAAAGGGAAGCTAGACCTCAACGACGAGTTTAAGGTAAAACCATTGAATGTAAGCACGACTAACTGTCTCAGTTACATTGGATCGGATACTGTTTCGTATGTTTTAAAGTCTTATAGAAAGATACCTAGGGTTAATATTGAGGCTAAGATGCTCTGGAAGCTTACGAGAAGAGGCTTCAGAAATATCCCTAGGCTCTACCTTCAGCTTATACATAGAAAGTATGGACCATTATCCATCTATCTCGAGTATGTAGATAGTCTAGGAGATGGCGGTTATCCGTTTGCAGGAAACTTTATTAACTACCTTGAGGGCAGAGAGCCCGTAGATGTTAAGCTGGCCCGAGAGCTCGGTAAAACCACCGCATATCTACATCTAAATCTTGTGGATCATTATGATGACTTCTTCAAGCCTGAAAGTATTTCAAGTCTTGACGTAGGGCTGTGGATTAAAAGGATCAAAGGCATCTACCTTAAATTCCGAGAAACTATCCCATGTAGTGGCGATAGGCTACATTCAATCCTGGATCTATTTGAATTATACCTAGATAGGATTAAGGCTAGGACTCATCAGGATTATCACTTAGCACAAATGCTGTATGCTAGGGATGGCAGATTTGTAATACTGGATTTTGAGGGCGAGCCTAATAGAAGCGACGAGGAGAGGCTCTTAAAGGAGCCATTCTTGAGGGATATAGCGTGTCTGCTAAGGAGCTTCGACTATCTAATAGCATTTACCCTAGCATTTAAGAACGGAATTAGCCTTAGGGATGCATGTAATATCCTACTTAACAAGGAGAAGAGAATATTTAACTGGTATAGAGAGGTATCCCTAAATCTCCTCGAAAGCTACATTAAAACACTCGGTCCAAAGACCGAGGAGGCTACTGGATTCGACCGAGGTACCTTAGAGGATGAAATAGTGCAGCTTTTAGCTCCGTGGATGCTTGAGAAGGCGATATACGAGCTGAAGTATGAACACGACTATAGACCTGAGAATATTATTGTCCCTCTCACGGGAATAAAGATGCTGCTTGAGGGAACTCATCCCATATATAGTTTATAAATTAACCTGATGTGAAATAGTTATAAGTTAGCTATGTATCTTGTTGATTTCCCATAGCCTATCCTTTTAACCAAGTCAAGTTGAATAAGCCTATTAATTCTCCGAAGCACGGTATCTTTGCTTACACCCAACCTTGAGGCTAGCTGACTGCTCGATAAGCTTTCCTCAGCTATTAAATCCATTATTTTCCTTTCAATATCATCTAAGGTAGCTACTATCCTGCTAAATGTTAACCTAGTTTCGAAGGAATCTAAACTATACGTAAGCTTTATCCTGCTTGCCGCACACAACTGTTTCATTCTAATAATTCCTACCCCGTACTTCTCCATAAAGCCCATATCATACATATACTGGGACAATATGGGATTCCTAGGCTTATGGGTCGGCTTATCCGGCGAAACTCCGGGAGGGAAGGAACCCGGATTTATAAATACTATCTTAAAAGGGCAAATGAACACCCTTACATCTCCTGGGTCAAAGTAGTTCCTGTGAGTTAGCGCGTTAACTAACGCCTCCCTCAGAGCCTCCAGCGGATACTCGTATTTCTCAATTCTCCTAAAGCTTACTATTGCACCCATCCTAGCCATATATTGCATCATATAGTTTTCGAAATCCTCAACAATCTTCCATAGCGGGCCGGAGAAATCCCTCCTGTCCATATATTCAAGCATATCCTCACCACGAAATACTACTAGCCTAACGTAGGCGTTTGGAATGAAGTCTTGAGGTCTATCGGAGAAGAATAGTATGCCAGCGTTAGTCGGTTTACCGTTAACGGTAGCGCCTATAACTTCAAGTATTCTCCTGTACGTTTTATCTAGACTCGCATAAGTAATATTTGCGACGCAAAAATATCTTTTGCGACGCAAATTAGGCGAAAATATTTTAGACTTACCTATATAAAACAGCTAAATTATCAATAAATATACTTATACTTTGCTCGTAGGCGAAAACCTACGTACTGTACTAATCCAAAGAACTAGAAGCGCCACTACAACTGTTGCAAAAACTATAACAACAATTACTATTGGCTCCAATGTAAACCCCACGGCATATGGCTGTAGCTCTCTTCCCGTACCCTCGAAAACTATCCTTATAGTTCCATCGCTATTCATAGAATACTTAAGCTTCACTAACCCCGTCTTATTATCGTATTCCAGGGATACCAGTTTTCCATTCAATATCGAAATATCGGCGGGCTTCCTACTAGTGTATATGATCAGGCTTTCAGACCCTTTCTTCACCTTAAGCCTGAGTACCTTACTCGATTTGTCGTACAGTAACTCCCTAAATACGACTTTCGAGAAAGGTATGAACTTCCCCTCGAGACCGAAGACGTAGAGACCATCATCTATCTTCGGACATATTATGAAATACTTTATCTCCATAGGGCCTATGTTTCCCTTAATGACGGTATTCGCATCTGCCAACATGATTTTCTTCTCAAAGAAGCTATACACTAGGGTCTTTCCCGTAACCCCTACCTCGGAAAGACTAAAGCTGAAGCTTCTACTATTGCTACGGTCAATGTTTATAACTGCAACATATATCCATGAATATCCGCTAACGTTGGAATACGTGTAGACGTAGAACACCTTCTCGATAAGCGGGTCATATGTGAAACATTTCTCTAACGGCAACGCTGGAACGTCGGGCTTTAAAACCTCCCAGTTACTATCAACAAGCATCAATAGAACATCCTTATCCACCACATCTGTTTTAACTAGGAACGCTACAGGACCGGCAGATAAAGACCTCAATAGGGCTTCCTGAATATAGTAAGGCTCCCTAAACCAACCAGCCTCAACGCTAGGCATCGGATGGAATTTATCCCAGAACGTATAAGCGCCCAACGACCAGGATAAAAGCTGAGTGAAGCTGTACTGATACCACTCCCAATCATTTCCCTTACCCATACCTAGGAACTCATAGTCGTTACCACCACGAATAAATATAGTATTAACGCTCTCGGGAAGCATCATATACCCCTTAATTCCAGGCATACAGCTCATAATCGAAATATTATACTCCGCAAACGCCTCACTCATGTTAATATACCAGGAATCGAAGTAGCCGTATCTGCCCTGAAGCCATATGTGTCCAGCATCCTTCCTATACTCCTCGATAAAATAGTCCTGCCAAGCCACGCAAATGCCCCAGCTGGAAAAGTTCCTCGCAATATCATAGTAAATCTTAGCAGACCTCGGCCAGGCAGCCAGAACCCTGCCACCCTCGACATACTTGACCCAATCATACCTCCAGTAGTAGGAGGCGGCAGCTGGACACCAATGGGACATCCAGCATACCATAGGCAGATCGGTAGCCTCAACTATAACTTTAAGTCCATCCCAGCCATCATTAGTAGCTACACGGTCAAACCCGAATGAGCTACAGCTCGGCTTCAAAGCCACCTGAGCTACACCCCATTTTAAAACAGGATCACTACCCAGTACCTGCCAAACATAGTTAGCAGTTGTCCCTGGCCTAATACCCTTTGACCTAAGATAGTTAACCATATCAATGTATTGTTCTGTGGCATTACCGGCATGGAGGATAGGCCATGCACACAAATACTTTAGGAAAATATTGTTCCACGGCTTAGGTGGATTGGGCTTACTGTAATAAAGCCTCATCAGGGAGCCCCATTTAAGCATCGTATCTACTACGCCCTTATCTCCGAATACGATTATAGACGTCATCCTAGAGCTGAAGGGCACCTCCCTTATAGTGGAGTCGAGACATACTGCTATAGCCTGAACTCCGTATTCAGTAACTTTTCTAACTAGCAGGTTTCCGAGAGGATAGAGGGGCGAGAGAATGGAATATCTATCCTTAGAGTTATGTAGAATTAAGGGAGTTAATATCGTATACTCATTAATGCCTCTAAGCCATTCCCTGAAGCCTTTATCAGCCCTAGCTACGACCGTTCTAAGCCAATATTCATTATTCGGAGTATATGCAAAGACGTATAGGTTTGAAACATTACACTTATGAGAGTAAAATATAGGAAACCTTATGGCAGCAATTTCTTCGGGGCCATAACATTTAAATGTATTAGCGAACAGCAATTCGAAAACTAATGCCGGCTCATCCTGATATACCTTAAATATCGTATAAAATGATAGAGTTAATCTCCTAACGGTTTTAAGATGCCAAAAAACTCTCAGACACTTGTATCTGCCTAGAGCATCACTTCCCTCTTTCTCTGTAATATCTACAATCCTAAACCTTTCCGACAGCTTTTTCTCTATAGGATTATAGGATACATACCTAACTCTCTCCTCAAAGATGCTTAAGTATCCTAGTCCATAGAATGTATAGCCCCTATAGCTAACCTCATATGTTCCAGTTTTAGAGTTAAATAGGAAAGCAATATTGTGTTTAGTACTATTAATGATATATGTGCTGACATCTAATGCGAAAATACGTATAAGGCTAAGTAGCAACAATAAAGAGAGTATTGTTGAAAAGGCTTTACCCATAACTATGTGTTAATATAATAGCAAAATAAGCTTAACGAAGTTTCTTGCTTAAGGCGGTTGAAATCACAGAATCTATATGTAGTGTAATTCCTTTAAATACGTAAAGATAAAACTAAATGCATTAGCTAAAGTCGATAAATGGCGGAAAATCTTAGCAGCATTATGTTAAAACTTATATACTCTAAAGAATAGAATAATTTTGCATATTAGAGTTTTCGGGTGAAGATTTTATGAGGAAGAGTATTTGGATTCTAGCATTACTGCTTTTATCGATATCTCTGTCTGCTCTAGTCCGTTCGCAACCTCAATGGGTAACTATTACAGACAACACGATTGTAGCTGAGAACGACTATTACAAGATAACGTTCAACCTAGAAGTCGGTGGCAGGCTTTCAAGCTGGATAGTAAAGGCTATAGATAAGGATGTAGTTTCTCCCTATCTTCCATTCAACTTAGAGATAGCATTATACTCGGATCCAAACGAAATGTATCCATATGCGCAGCAGTTTAAGCCTTGGACCGGAAAGATAACTACAGTTTCTGACGATGTGGTAGTGGTGGAGCTCTGGCCAATATACGACGAAAACGTAACGACACATCTAGAAGGTCTTCTCATAAACGAGACGGTAATATTCTATAAGAACAAGCCATACATAGACGTAATATTCAAGCTGACAAACCCAACAAACGATACAGTATACTTAGCTGGCAAGGCTTGGAACTGGCTGGACTTCGGCTTCGGAATAAACATAAACTCCTATGTTGAGGGAGAATCCACTGATGATTTCGTACAGATATTCTGTGTCGTAAACGCCACAGGAACATATATTGAAACTGGAAAATGGCATTGGGTAGGAATGGGTCCATGGAGCCATGGTGAGGGAGCATTCTTCCCATGGGCTGGAATAATAAACGAGAAGCTTAACATAATAGTAGCTGCAAGAGCCTTAGAGCCAAACGGAGTATGGCATATAAACTTTGAGAGAGATTACTACGGCTCGCCTGCAATAAGAGCTATGCTAAGATTCAAATCCACATACATAGCTCCAGGAGGTTCAGTGACCTTCGCCTTCAGACTAATAGCGACAACGATAGATGATGTACTAGGCACAGAGGAAGCTGGATTAATAGGCTTCGCCAACAAATATAACCCAGGAGCATATGAAGGATTAAAGCAAGCATCGGAGACAATAACACAGTTACAGTCCCAGATATCAAACCTACAGACACAGATTACACAACTTGAGGAGCAGGTAACAAGCCTACAGGATCAGGTAAACACTCTACAGAGTGAGCTTTCAGCTAAAACTAGCGAGCTTGAAACAACAAAGTCCGAGTTAGATAAGACAAAGAGTGAGTTAGCTCAGGCACGGTCGATGCAGCCAGCGTACCTCGTAGGAGGCTTAATAGTAGGTATCATTATTGGAGTTATTGTAGCAAAATTCCTATTTAAGCCCAAAAAATAAATTTCTTTTTTATTACTAACTCATACGTATCCTGCGTGGATTTTAAGGTGAGTAAAGTTTAAATTAATATAAAACTCTATATTTCTCAAGGTGATTTTTATGAATAAATCTATTACCGTGACTATACTTTTGCTAGTATTCACATTGTCCATGTTAAAACCTACATTAGTATATCCGCAACCTCAGGCTCTAGCGTATGTCGATAAGGGTAAGGTTGTACTTGAAAATGATGTTATTAAAGTATACTTTAAGCCTGATGAAGGAGCTAAAATAGTTAGGTGGATTGTAAAAACATTAGCTAATGTAACACCCATAACTGAGTCTAGGTATCCATATGAATGGATACCTACCGGAACATGGCCAGGAGAAATATTTAGCGCAAACTTTACCTATCAAATAGTAAAGGAGTCCGGAGACGAGGCAGTAGTAGAGTTTAAGGTGAACCTAGCCACTGATGCCCCAGGATTGGAGTTCACGAAAATTGTTACCATAAAGGCAGGCGAACACTACTGGATAAACATAACATACATCCTCGATAATAAGGGCACAGCGGCGCTCAAAATACAGAACCCACCCGCATGGGGAAGGAAGGCTGGCTTCATGATTGAAATAGGCGCTAAAATAGGCCGCAACGATACTAATGATATTCAGATATGGAAGTTCGTCGGTCAGGATCCAATAATAACTAAAGAATCTTGGGTAGTATACCCATTAGATAAAACTCCCACCGACACCGAGTGGATAGGATTATTTGATAATTCGACCGATGCCAATATGGTAGATAATGCAACCTATGGATTGTTCATAGGGTTAAAATTGCTGGATCCGTCGGAGGGATGTTTTATATGGCTTGAGGCAGCGGCTGGGTGGACGTCCATTAGAACTGAGCTGAAGCCGCTCACCCTAGAGCCAGGCCAAGCTAAGATCTACAAGACTATATGGTACTGTGGTCCGATATGGAAGGAATACCTAGAGGAAGCAGGATTCAATGGAGTATTTGAAGCTATAAAGCCCTCAAACCTACCTGAGGAGCCTCCAGGGGAGAAGAAGGTTGAGGAGAAGCCTAAGGAAATTATACCACCAACAGCCTTACCGTTACAGCTTACATGGAGCAATATTGTATGGATAGTGGTTGGAATACTAGCTGCTGTAGGTTTCATATTCCTAAAGATTAAGGCCAGAAAGGCTAGGAGTACATCCTAATAGGGTGAAGCATTGAAAAAGTCTATTTTTATAATAGCCTTACTTATACTTACAATTGCCTTGAGGTTCGGTTTAGCCGATCCATCAGCTTCAGTCAGCATAGATGACATCGTCGATTATGTTGAGAAGATAAATGGCTTTAAGCCTAGATTCACGGGATACGAGGGCTGTAGGGAAGCGGCTAGATATATCTTTAATGAGTTTTCAAAATACCTAGACAACGTTACCTGGGAGACCTACCCTATATTAATACCGTACGATGCTGGTTCCACATTGATTGTTAAAGTCGGCGGTGAGGAGTATTCCTTTAAGGTATATCCATTTCTACCCAATGATGTACAGACATGCTACGGAGAATATGAGGGAAAATTAGTCTACGTAGGGGATGCAAGCTATACTAGCCTGAACGGTAAGGAACTTAATGGAAGCATAGCTGTAGTTGAATTAGACTGCTATATTAGCTGGGTTAGGCTGATAGACTTCGGAGTAAAGGCTGTAGTATTCATACCTAAATATGATGTGAATAGGCTTCAAATGGAGGGTAAATACCTAGATATACCCGTAAAGTTTCCAAGAGCGTTATTATCGCTTAATGATAGAGAAAGGATAATACGCTTACTTAGGGAGAATATGGAACTGGAAGCCAAGCTTAAAATAGGTATGAAGTGGGAGGTTAAGAGTTGTGACGTAATATACGGCTACATAAATGGAGCAAGTAAACCCGATGAAGTGGTGGTGCTACTTTCCCATTTCGATTCCTACTCGTGGGCTCCATCTCTTCCCACGGGAGCTTCTGATGCAATAGGTATATCGATACTAATGGAGCTTGCAAGAGTATTCTCTGTAAATAGGCCTGAAAGAAGCATACTATTCGTAGCTGTATCGGGACATTACCAGGGACTTTATGGCACGAGGATGTTTATTGAGAGACATATTTTAAATGAAAGCGATAGGCTCAATCTTCTAGCTTCAAATAAGAAGATCTTCGTAATCGATCTAAAAGTATTTGACGATGATTCCAGGGTATCCTTCCTATATGTCTCGTACTTCTATGATGCATCAACAGGAGGAATATCTGTTAGTGCTAGACAGAGGTACGTTGAAGTAGCTAAAGGTATAGACAAAGTACTAGACTATCTGAGCTCAAACATGCCTGAAGGCTTAGATGAGGAGTACATAAGTCACGAATATGAAATGCTGAGTATAAGTCAGGGAACAAACGATTGGCAGAGGTTATTTCCACGCCCAATACACATCGATGCTGAAGCATTCTTCAGGGTGGGATTAGCTAGCGTATGCTTTCATACCGCATACAGCTTCAGAAAATATCTTGGAACGGAGCTTGATACACCGGAGAGGATAAACTGGGAAAACGTCCTGAAACAAGCGGTATTTATTGAAAGCGTGGTAAATACTATAGTAAACGATGTTAAATATGGTTTTTTTGAAAATTTAGTTTCAGGATTAGCTACAACTGGACCTAAGAGATCGGGCAGCTATGGTGAGTCATTTGGGGATTTTGTAGGCAAAATTGTCACATGGGATCCGGATAAGGCAAACTGGGTTCCATTGTCGGAAGCTGGGCTAAAACCAGCTATTGTCTCAATTAGATTAGGCGGAGCTACCTTCTCCGGATCCCAGTGGAACGTAAGATTCTACCTATTAACTGATAAAGACGGAGTCTTCACGTTAAATGGGTCGCTCATAGGCTGGGGAGCCAGCTATGAGGTTAGAGCATACATAATGGATGAAAACTATAACATTATCTATGTTTCAGACTTCGGTAGGCATGGAGGTGAAGTCTGGTCCAACACTTTTCTCCTAAACGCTCCAATAGTGGGAAGCAAGGATAATCCAAGACTTTTTGTAGTATTCAAGGCATCCGGCATAGTACTGCCTAAAATACTGGATCCTCTAGTGGTATCTGAACCTCTCTCACAGTCAAACAACCTGTATCCGGATGGAGCATACGAGAACAGCTTTAGTATTGAAGTTCTAGAAGAGGATACGGGCGTACCCCCGGACGCTTACTCCTGGTATATGGATCCGAAGGGTATTGGAGTAGTATTTCTTCAACCCAACTCAAAGGCTCTCGTGGTAATGAGAACTAAGGGAAGAGAATACCCGATAGGTTTCATAATAGTTAACTCAGGAGATGCTGGAACAGAAGCTATCTATACGAGATTTCTTGAGAGGATATCCTTAAGCGTTATGAAGCTAGCCTTAGAGAGGAGAAATAGGCTGAAGAGCTTTGGTGTAACAAACTATATGCTTGAAAAATTCATATCCATGGCTAGTGAAAAGGAGGCTAAACTTCAAGCCTTAATTGAAGATAAACGCTATGATGAATACTTTGTTGAGTCGGTCGATTTACTGGGGTTAGCATACAATTCATATGCCTTCTCCAGAGGCCTTTACATGGACGTGATACTCTCAACAGTATTGCTCTTCATACTAATACTTGTCTTCTCAATACTGCTCGAAAAGACTTTAACTGGAGATAAGAGTGCTAAAATAAGAGCGTTTTCGCTCATATCGATATTTACCGTAACTCTAGTAACCTTATCAATACTTCATCCGGGCTTCACTTTAGCAGCAAATATTATAATGGTTGAAATAGGCTTCGTAATGCTACTATTCATAGGCCTAATACTATTCATACTATTCCTGGAGTTCACAGTCTTTCTCCAAACATATAGGAGGGAGAGGCTCGGCGTCCACTTCATGGAATCCAGAGGAATAGAGGTCGGAGTTCTAGCGATGTCCACGGGAACGGAGTACATGAAGAGGAGGAAAATTAGAACCCTATTAACGCTAATATCGATAACAGTAATAGCGTTCGCTCTAGTCACCTTCACATCTGGACAGACGATGATCGTAATCACGCCTAAAGTTTTCGAGCCTGAACTTAAGAAGACGCTATACAACGGCATACTCTTGGAGAGAATAGCTACCGTTAACAATCCTCTATCGATAGAGCTATACGAATACCTAAAAATCAAGCTTAAGAACATAGGATTAGCCACAATAAAAATATGGTCACTTCAGCCTAGGGGGGCGGCAGGCCAGCAGTTCATAATTCATGCAGTGGATCCGGCTACACTCAGGAAGATGGACATAAGGGGAATATATGGGCTTATGCCTGAAGAATACGAGTTAGTAGCTAAAAACATAACTCTCATAGAAGGCAAATGGTTTGACGAAACAGATGTATTTGTCTGTATTATACCCGAAAGCCTACACGAGCTGTTTGAACTGAACGTCGGAGACGAAATACTGATACAGGGGCTTAAGCTTAGGATTATAGGAATATTTAGCGATACATTGCTGGCGAACTTAAGGGAGATAGATAACCGCGAATTAACGCCAATAATAGGTAGCCAGGGAGGCCTTCCGATACATTCGCGTCCATCATACACGATTATAGTCCCGGTTAAGCTTGTGATCTATCAGCCATGGCTCACGCAGGGAGTAGGCGTAGACTTCCAGGTAGCGCAGATAACTGCTAGAGTTGAGGCAGATAAGGAGAGGCTAATGGATATAGCCGAGGAGATAGCGTTAACTCATCCAGGCTTCGATATATTCATAGGCTACGGCGACAAGATATACCACTTGAGTAAAAGAGCGGCGCTCCAGGTGGCTGGACTAGAGTATATGATCATACCCATCATAATTTCGGTATTAAATATTGTAACAATGGTTCTGGCAGCTGTCTACGAGAGAATGCGTGAAATATTTGTCTACTCTGCCTTAGGCCTAGCCCCAGTACATGTCGGACTAATGTTTCTAGCAGAGTTTTCAGTATATGCCATATTTGGATCATTAGTCGGATACACTATAGCGGTAGCTTTCCTCAGAGCGTTTTCCGGCATGGTTGGAATATATCCGAACTATATATCAGCCTACGTAATGATGACGATAGGAATATCGGTACTGTCGGTACTCGTTGCAACGCTGTATCCAATGTTTAAGATAACTAGGATAGCATTACCTTCGTTAAAGAGGAGGTGGGAACTGCCCACAAAGCCCGCGGGTGATATCTGGAATATACCATTGCCATTTTTCGCATCCTCAAGAGAGGAGGCTATAGGGGTTCTATGGTATTTAGCTGAATTTGCTGCAATGCATAGAAGTGAGGAGTTCGGAAAATTTGTAGCAACAAATATCTCCGGAGCAATATCTGAAGATGAGATGGAGCTCAAATTTAGGGCAAGAATAGCTCCGTGGAGAGCAGGCATAGAGCAGGATGTAGCAATTAAGGCAATGTATTTCAAGGAGAGGAATAACTGGACGTTTAATCTCGTACTAAAGAGGATAAGTGGAGACTATAGGACATGGAGATCGGCCAACTACGTATTCGTGGATACTGTTAGGAAGCAGTTCCTGCTCTGGAGAAGCCAACCGCCTGAGAAAAAGAAGGAGTACTTCGAGAAGGGGCTTAAACGTTTTAGTGGAGGATGAATATTATAGGTTTTAAATATATTTATAAATTCAATGGGATATTAAAGAAGTTTTCACAAAAACTTATATACTCTTAGAGGATATTATTATCTATCCATAACTAATATTAAGGAGGTTCTTTACGTATGTCAGACTCCTCTGAATTCTTGGGTATTTCTAGAAAAGCATTCCTAACGGCTATATTAATCTCAATAATTCTACCGATAGTCCTGCAGCTTAACTACGCTCTCCTATTCCCGTACACGTACGCTGAATGGGGATGGATGAAAGGGCCCTGGATAGTTACGCTAATATTGGGTCTATTCATAGGACTCTTATCGCGAGTATCGAATAAGTTCAGGATAAGCAAGACGGACTTCACCGTAATATATGCAGCTATCCTCATATCCTCAGTATTCTACCTAGTACCATCATATACGTTAGGCTGGTTCACGTACATGGTTTACGATGAAGGAAGGAGACTTAAGATACTTGGAGGAGAGGATGCACCTTTCATGCCGGATCTATGGGTTCCAAAGAGCATAGATGTACTCGTGGGAATGTTTAAGCCCGGTAGACCCTACGTACCATGGGGCGCCTGGGCTGGGCCACTAGGATACTGGATAGTATTCTTCATAGCGCTAGGGCTAGTTCAAATAGGTATAGCAACAATACTGAGGAAACAGTTTATAGAGATTGAACGGCTACCCTTCCCTTACGCTATGGCGGGCATCGATATATGGCGGGCATCAAACATAGCTGGCTTTGAGGAGAGGCCCGGAAAGATATTCGGGATAAACTCCCTATGGCTCGGCGCGCTTCTAGCGTTCATACTGTATCTGCCGGGAGCCCTCGCATCCCTATCGGCTGGAGCTATAAGTCCACCACAGGCATACTGGGACAATATATGGCCTGGATGGGGGATCGATTTATCTCCAGTTATAACCTATAACGTTGCACTAAGAGTTTCACTATCTCCAGCATACATATCCCTCGCACTTCTATGGCCGATGGAGATATTGATTACTGCGGTTGTATGGTATGCGTTAATGTATATAGTTTTACCTCCGATACAGGTATTTGCAGGCGTAACAACGATATTCGAGACTCAGTATGCGCATGAAAACTATTATAGAACTGGACACTGGTATGGAGCACTTATGGTGCATTTTGTAACCAGAGGCATGATAGTGGGATTAGCCATAGTTACGATAGCTTTCTCATGGAGATTATTTAAAGATGCATTTAAAGGAGGAAAAATCGAGAGAACATCTTCTATTCTAATAATTGTTGGACTAGTCCTCGACATATTATTGTTGTTAGCCGCAGGCGTCGATGCATGGGCAGCGGTATTCCTTCCAGTATTCGCAATTCTCCTATATATAACATTCGCTAGAGTTAGAGCTGAGGCTGGATGGGATACGTGCTACGGCACATATGGGCCATGGTATCACGAGATGGTTCAGCTACCCTATATACCCTATCAGGCATCCTTAACGTACAATACACCGCAGGCCTGCAGGTCGGTTCTGCCCTTCATTCCACTAGTAACAGATAGGGCTCTAGTGGCTATGCAACTTCCACCGGTTATGGAAGCGTATAAGATAGCCAGCGAAACTAAGGTCTCTCCGAAGGTTATATTCAAGATATCAATTATATCAATGGTTATATCGGTAGTTATTGGCTTCATCCTGACGGTATGGGGAGCATACACCTATGTGTGGGATATAGGATGGGTTGGCGCAGCGGATAAGGTAATGTGGAGCGACTGGGTGTCTGCAATGATCTATGAGGGACAAGTTATACATCAAGCCAACGACTGGAGGCTCTGGATGCCTCAGTTTATAAGCGGAATAGTTCTAGCGGGATTCATAGAGTATGCGAGAAGAATATTCATATGGTTCCCATTCAGCGTAGCCGGAATAATACTTGGAGACGCAGCATTAACTGGAAGCTTCATGTTCATACCAAACCTACTAGCGTTTGTAATCAAGTTCGTAGCAATAAGGTTCGGCGGAGTCAAGGTCTATGAAAACTACATAAGGCCGTTCTGTACGGGCTTCTTCACAGTATCCTGGATCATGGTATGGCTAAACGTAATAGGGGTAAGGCATCCAATACTAGCTCCAACAGCATAACCTTTTCTTTTTGGTGAATCTAATGGAGGTTTTAAAGCCTAAAGTATCTTGGCGTGTATACGTTGGATTAATAATAACTGGATTCGTCTTCCTGCCCGTATCCATATGGCTCCAGTGGACGATAGGTCTAGATACATTCTCTATATTAACATCAATAGAATTCACCGTACTATTGCTTGTTGTGTTTTTCGCATCGCTTTCAGGACAATCTGTAAGTAAACAGGAGGCATTCATATTATACGGTAACGCTGGAGCAGTGCTTACACAGACCGTAGCTACTGGGCTCATATTAAGGTGGTACATAAGGTCATCGGAGTGGGCGTATAGGTTTAAGCTGGCAGACTTGATTCCAAGCTGGTATGCACCGCCTCCAAGCATACCTCATACACTATTTGATGCCTCCTGGATTCCCGTGCTTATAGTCCTAATATTATCGCTCGGAATCGTAGTTAACGCGCTGGATTTGTCGGTAGGGTACATATGCTATTACCTCTGGGGTAGGTTGGAGAAACTACCATTCCCGACGGCCAGAGCATGGGCTGAAGCAAGCATAGTAATACCCGAGAGACGGAGATACAAGGAGCGATTCATTAGCTCAATAATGGCCGCGCTATTAAGCATGAGTATAAGCGGAGTAATATTCTTCATATATAGGGAGATATGGGTAGACATGACCTATTTAATGGAGCCGTTCATGCCCGGCTCAACCCTAGCCTTCGTACTAGATGTCATATCATTTTCTATGGGCTTTATAATACCGTTCAATGTAACTGTTTCAATGTTTATAGGTGCTTTAATATCAAATCTCATAGGACCTCACTTAGCCTATAAAGCTGGCCTATTTACTACCTGGCAGCCTGGAATGAGCTTCGACCTAGTATACCAGTATTCACAAGTTGAGCTATGGATGTCGACGACGATCGGCTTTTCCCTCGCTCTAGCGGCTTATTCACTAGCTAAATACAGGAGGTATTTCATAACAGCCTTCTCCACACTAACAAGAAGAGGAATGATAGGAGAAGAGAAGACACTGAAGTTTGCAGTAACTATATTTATTACCGCTGGCTCTCTTATCGCGTTAATATCATATATACTAGTGGCGAGCGACGTTCCGCTCTGGATGCTCCTACTATTCCTTATACTGGCTATCCCATGGGTACTCGTATACAACCTAGTAGCATCGAGAATAACGGCTGAGACAGGAATGGGTATAGGAATACCATTCCTGAGAGAAGCTATACTCTTCGGCTCTGGATATAAAGGCGTAGCTGCATGGTTCATACCCCTTTTCGATCCATCAGCAGCAACAGGAGCAGCGGCTGCCGGATGGGCTTCGGTATATATGGCTTGTGACTGGACGGAGACATCGAAGTCGGAGTACCTTAAAGCTTTCGTATTTGCAATGATTCTCGGCTACATCCTATCGTTCGTTTTCGTAGAGGCTTTCTGGAAGATAGCTCCAATACCCTCCAGAGCATATCCAGCAACGGCTGCAAGATGGCCGCTGATAGCCTACTGGTCCCTGATATGGCCAGCCATAGGTAGCGGAAGGCTAGCGGGAACTACATTACCTCCACTAGTGAAGGCACTATTCAGGAACCTTACAATCCAAAATATTAGTGCGGCTTTTATAGTAGGTCTAGTGCTCCAGGTAGTAACTGTAAGATTTAACCTACCCTTCTCCGTAGCCGCATTTATAGGAGGATTTAGTGGAATGATACCGTATATAATAACGATATTTGCAGGCGGTATAGTAAATAAGCTCATAGAGAGGTCTCTTGGAAAGGAGAAATGGGAGAAATATAGAGTAAGCGTAGCCATAGGGCTACAGCTGGGAGAGGGTATAATAATTGCAATCTACGCCATGTACCTGATAATACAGAAATCCATGTGGATATGGCCAGTATAGAGCTGTTTGCTTCAATACTTATATATATCGTATCGGGTCGTATAAACCTAAAACCTACATCGTAGAGGTGATATGTATGAAAATATCATTATTATTAATAATAGGTCTTCTCATCACAGTCCTATCCCCGGTTGCATTGTATGTGGTCGCTCAAGATCGGATAGTAGTTAGTGATAAAGGAAGTTTTGTTGTTGTTGACAACGGTGTTCTTAGAATAGAGTTTCTCAAACAGGGCGTTAGAGCTAGGTCATGGTTAATTAAATCCTCCGGCCTAGATCTTGCTGAGAATTCGGGAAGTAGGGGGGATATGGGTAGGAGCTACCCGCTCTGGGATTGGCTTACAAATCAGCCTTGGCCCGGGGAACTGTGCTTAAACACGTACACTTTTAAACTTGTTGAGAAGAGCTCAAGTAAGGCTGTGCTTGAATTTTCAACAAATATTACTCAAGGCGATGTAGCTGGCCTTACTGTGAAGAAGACTATAGTGGTCTACTACGGTAAATATTACCTCGATATAGTGGTTACAATAGAGAATCCTACTTCTAAAAGTATAACTATTAGGGACACGTTCTACGATGGCAAGCTGGGCTATACGTTCGCCTGGGCTGGTGTTCTCGGAAACTCCGGCCTAAACGATTTACAGGCATGGAAGTACAATGATATAACGATTACAGATAAGAAGGAGCACTTCGTAAGGGATGACGTAACGAACCTAAAGTGGATAGCCGTATACGATGCTGAGGAGGGATGTATAGCTGCAATAATCATACATAACAAGACTGCGGCTGTATGGAGGGAGGCTGATCCGAACTGGGGCACCGAGGTTAGGGTTGAGTTCCCCAGCACTACTGTGGGAGCTGGAAAGAAGATAAGCTACGTCTTTAACGTATACGGTGGACCAATAGATGCCAGGTATCTTTCGGAAATAGGGCTACAGGAAATGGCTAGAAGGTTTTCAATAATAGTTAGAGCTACAACTGATAAAGTGGTATATACGCTGGGAGAGAAGGCTGAGCTTACCGTGAACGTAACTAATAATGGAGCTGAAGACCTGAGAGCGGATGTAAAGGTTGATGTATACCTCAAGGGAGTCCTTAAATACAGCACGTATATTGCTGAAGATGTTACGGTAGCTTCGGGACAAACATATCGAATATCGAAGTACGTTGATTTACCCGCAGGCGAGGGCATAGTTACGTTTATTGTAAAGGTTCTCGAGGACGATACTGAGCTGTCGTCCATATTCATAAGAGCTGGAGTAGCTGATCCATCTAAGAGGAAGCCGCTTTACATAGCGTTTGTATGGCATCACCATCAGGCGCCTAACTTTTATCCAAACGGCGTGTACCACGGTTTATGGGCTTTTGTACATACATATGAAAACGAGTTTTCACCATACTATGAGGGTGGAGCGTACTTAGTGCATACTTATATACACGAGCAGGTTCCCGAGATAAAGGATAACGACCACCTATCCCCGTCGCTGTTATATCAGTGGCACCAGGCGATAACTGAGGGATATAAGACATCTCCCTATTCCAAGGTTAAGCCTGATGATCCACGTGTCCAGAGAGTTAAGGAGGCTCTCAACAACTATAAGCAACTCTATATGGAGGGTAGGATAGAGATTTTAACCAGCTTCTTCGCTCACCCCATAGCTGGGTATGAAATTAACTATTTCTCAAGCAAAGGATTCGGCGATACAATATACAGGATACTTAAGTGGGAGCTTTTATATGGGAAGAAAATTACTGAGGAGGTCACTGGAGCGAAGCCTGAGGGAGCATGGACTCCCGAGATGTTCTGGGATATGAAGCTCGTGAAGCTATACAATGAGTCTGGCGTAAGATATACGGTTCTATGTAGCCAACATTTCTATCAGTCGAGGGGTGATAAGGGCACTATATACGAACCCTACGTTGTGGAGGATAAGGATTCGGGAAGAACAATTATAGTATTCTTCCGGGATCAGGGATTAAGCGACTGGATAGGCTTCAACAATAATATGCCCGATGTTTCATCGGCTGAGGAAAACGCTAGAAACTACGTGCTGGCTCTCTTTGAACTATACATGGATAACCCCGGAAAACTAGTAGTAATAGCTCTAGATGGAGAAAACTGGATGCTCATGGCTAGATTCCCATCGACGACGCCAGTATTCCTAAGGAAGATGTGGGAGTATATAGCATCAGCTGAGGTATTTAGAACCGTGACGTTAAACGAGGCATTGAAGATAGTTCCGCCGAGAAGAGTATTAACTTACATTCCAACAGGATCCTGGATAGGTCTTACGGCGTCACAGTGGACTGGAGGGGTAAAAGATCAGCTGTGGAGTTACGTAGCCGATAAAATGAGCACCGTAGATGCATATCTAAGCTTGATGCCGAATGAGTACTTTAACCAGCAGGCATTTAATACTTCCTCTAGGCTGTACGAGGTGTTGAGGGCTATATCGATAGCTTTAGACAGCGACTATTACTGGTACGGAGAATACGAGGGCAATCAGAAGGTAATTAAGATGTGGGCCGATAAAGCTGAGGAACTGGCTCTAAGCGAGCTTGGTAAGGTGAAAATTATATCGGTGAATGTGGAGGGAGGTATAAGGGAAGGCGAGGAGGCGCTGTTTAAAGTAGCTGTCAAGAACGAGTTTCAGTATAACGTGGTAATTAGCCTTAAATTCTCCTCAGATGACGGCATAATTGAGGCGAAAACGTTCAGCGATATTAACGTACCTCCAGGGGAGAGTCAGTACGAGTATAAAGTAAAGTGCGTTAAGGGCGGGTCCGGGAGGGTTAGGGTGGATCTAGTGCTTGGAACAATTAGTGTATCAAGTATTGAAGTTGAAGTAAGCGCTGAGTCTGTGTTTACTATTCCATCCTACGTAATCGCTATTATAGGCATTATTGTATTCACAGCAATAATAGTGGTAATTATAATAAAAGCGAGGAGCATAGCCGAGAAGGAGGGAGCAGGCATACTTAAGTACTAGGGTGCACGGTTTTGATTGAAAAGATACTGTGGGAACATAGGCACGGCTATCAGCCAAGGAGAATAATAGATGGATTTAAACTTAAGGAAAGAGAGAGACATGCTGTTAGAAAGGTTAGGGACAGAATTATACATGGATTAAACGAATGCCATGTAGTCTTAGCTCCCGGCTCAGTATATGACGAGATCATAAATACGGTCGATAATAGATCGATAAATATCGAGCCAATAACTCTAAAAATGCTTAAAGAATACAATGAGGAGGCATACAATGAGCTACTGGATAAGGTGTTCTCCGGTAGAACGTGGATTGTAGCTACGGCTTACTCACATCCAATACAGCCGTTGATGCGCAGCGATAATAGAGACAACTTTCTGATAAACCTTTACTGGAGCTGGAGCTTTTTCTTCGAACTATTCTATAAATATATACTTGATAAAACGAGTCCTCCAATAGTAGGATGGTGGATGCCTGAATGCGCCTACACTAAGGAGGCTATGGAGGACACGTATAAGGTAGCTAATGAAGTGGCTAAGGAATATGGATTCAATGATATAAACTTGATCTTGTTCCTTGATGATAGGCAGGTTAAACGGAAGGGAGTCTCGATAGGATTCATTAAGGATAGAGTGATTGTAGCCATAAGGGATTCAGCATTAAGTAATGCCATAGCATTTAACAGCATCTTGGCGGATATCCTATGTATATTTAAGGATAAGCTATGCAATGTAGATTCTCCAATAGGCGAGATGAATGACGCGGAATGCTATGGAGGCAACTATGACCCCAATAAGCCTATAATCCTCGAATACCTTTATCGGATCTTAGAGGATGGAGTTAGATGTAGTGACGGCAAGATTGTTAGAATTAAGATGAAGAAGATAATCGGTATAGTTCTTGAAAAACTAGATAGGCTCAACGTAGTCGATGTATATGATAATACATCGTGGTCAGATTATGTTCCAACTTTAGATCCTAATCTTAAGGGATCTTGGGATACGGCTCTAATAAGCAAGGGCATATTCTTTCCTCGGTGGACCGGAATAGATTACATTGAGGATGGTGTTGTAAAGACATATTATTTAATATATAGGCAGAAGATAGGAGATAGGATACAATTAAGAATAGTAAATAGCGCCTGGAAGGTCGCATTTAACGTAATTAGGAAGGAGCTCTCCAATAAAGTCTACGAGATAGTAGTGGATTACCTAGATAGGGTGAGGGGAGGCAGTAAACTGCTTAGGGAGTATTGGCGGGTTTTACTGATAGGTGAAGATGAGGAAAAGCTAATTAGAATTCATCTAGGTGATGTTGACTTAGACGTATATTCAGGACTTTTAAAGGCTTATTCAAGGGTATGTCAGGATTCGTACATAAGCTGTCCAACCTTCTGGTGGAGCATTGAGAACGAACTGGTTGAAACGTCACTATCCCTGATAGCTGGGGGAACGGTACTCTTAATAAACACGCTATTTAAAGCTGGAGACAATAGGTGGAAGAACATCCTTAAAGCATATCGTGAAATACTCCTTAATTTCGATAAATCAAGCTTCTGGGCTAAGTTCAAGAAGTGCATAGATCTTCAGCTTAATTTACTCTGGGACTACATAGAGAGAAAGAGCAGGGTCAACACGAATTTTCTATCCCGCATAGATCCAACTGACGATTACGAGGTTAATTTAGTGGCGAGAATGCTGTATAATATGGCATTTAGGGACGCAGGTCATCCTGTATACGAGGGAGATATAAACGTTCATCTAGTCAAGCTTAAGATATTGGAGGCTAGGGGAGAAGGATACAGCCACTTGGCTAAAAGGGCTATAGCCTTTGAATGGAATAAATCAATAAATCCTATGTTCGGGGAGAAAAATATAGTAGTAAGAATAGCTGAAAAACACTATAGATATTTAGAGGTATCTTAACCCCATCCTCCCTGGAATGTTGATAGCGGCTTAGCGTTTTTAGCCTCAGGAGGCAGTACTATCGATACTGGCTTGTTTATATCCTTAATCTTCCACTCGCTGTGTATTTCGCTTGTAACCGAGCCTACGTTGCTCTTTATCTCCATCTCCATGTCGGATACCGTCTTAAGTACAACATAAGTTTCCTTATCGATCCATACTGTAGATGAAAACGATTTAATGGTGATATTACCTTGAAGTCCTGTTGGTATGTTCGAGTATCCTGTCGAAATAGTCTCCATTATAATATCTGTAAGCTCCTTTTCACTTAAGCCGCCGGGAGTTATCTCCACCTTATAGGCATCTCTCCCATCGACTTTCTCTACTCCCTTAACCTCAGCCTTAAGCTTCTCCATTAGCGAGATTGATGCATTAATCATTTCCTGTCTTTCCCACAATCCCTTCTGGGTAGTCTTATACCACCGGCCGAGTATTTTTATATACATAGTGTCGCCGATTATGTATATCTCGTAATTCATACCCTGGAACGTATATGCCATCTTCATCTTTTTACTCTTATAGTCAACAGCACCGTGCCCATCCATGTTTATGGTAACAGTGGTACCCATAACCTTTGTTTTTATAGACATCGAGAGATCAAACTTATAGGTATTAACGTTCCTCAATGCATCGTACGACTTGGATATAATTTCATCAGCTGAAGGCAAGCCGCCACCAAACAACCCTGGAAGCAGGAAATATGCAGCAACAGCGGCAACACCTAGGACGGCAATTACAATAATTATTAAAATTATAGTTTTACCTATACCCTCCTTTTTGGTAGGAGGCGGTGGAGGGGGCGGCGGAGGTAGTTCCCCGCTTGAAAAT
>Ga0180302_10000249_pt1 | contig 22558 bp, 26 predicted proteins | sample GuaBasSediGuay17_FD_121794 | JGI IMG/M metagenome (GOLD analysis project Ga0180302, IMG submission 121794) | Subseafloor sediment microbial communities from Guaymas Basin, Gulf of California, Mexico - Guay17, Core 4571-4, 12-15 cm | ecosystem: Environmental > Aquatic > Marine > Hydrothermal... | reverse complement strand
AGTACTCTGCTATTGTTATCCCTGAGTAGACGCTGGATTCTCTTGCTGCTACGGGCATGTTTGAGGTGTTGGCTATGACTATGGTCCTCTCGAGGAGGGGTCTGCCGCTTCTTGGGTCCTTTAGCTCCATGAAGCCGGTTAGGACGTCTGCCATCTCGTTGCCTCGCTCTCCGCAGCCTACTAGAATGCACACGTCGGCTTGAGACCACTTTGCGAACTGCTGTAGGAGGACGGTTTTGCCTGTCCCGAAGTCTCCTGGGACTGCAGCTGTGCCTCCCTTTGCTATGGGGAAGAAGAGGTCGACTATTCTCTGGCCTGTGGCCATGAGGCCGCTTGCTGGGAGCTTCACCTTGTATGGGCGTGGTACTCTCACGGGCTGGATTTGGACCATGTTGAGCTCCTTTTTGCCGTCTGGGGTCTCTAGGACTGCTATGGTGTCCATTATTGTGTACTCTCCTTCTGGGGCTACTTCAACTACTTTGCCATGGGTTCCTGGGGGGACCATGATGTAGTGGTCTATTAGGGGGGTTTCCTTGACGACACCTATGAAGTCTCCTGCCTCGACTTTCTCTCCCTTCTCTGCTTTGGGTATGAAGTGCCACTTCTTGTCTCTTGATAGGGGTGGGACTTTTACTCCTCTTCTTATGAAGGGGCCTACTAGGTCCCATATTGAGGGTAGTGGCCTCTGAACTCCGTCGTAGATGCTTCCTATTAGGCCTGGGCCAAGCTCAACTGACAGGGGTCTGCCGGTCCCCTCTACAGGCTCACCTGGAGTTAAGCCTACAGTCTCCTCATAAACCTGTATAGTGGCCTTATCCTCTTCGAGGCCTATTATCTCGCCTATAAGCTTCTCCTCACCGACGTATACAACCTCATACATCTGGCTGCCCTTCATACCCTCGGCAATGACCACTGGCCCCACTATCCTCACTATTCTACCTTTGGCAGGCATGCTAGCACCTTTTCAGGAGAGCCTTGTTTGAGAGATTTAAAAGCGTTGCCTGCTGAGCATAATAGGCCTCGTGGGCCAGCATAATGTTTAGGGAAGCGGCTAAAGCGTGGGAACCTTCATCAGGATCATCAGCGCTACCACTAGACCATAGATGGCTATAGCCTCTATGAACACTATGTATATTAGCGACCTGCCGAAGACCTCTGGCTTCTCTGCTACAGCACCGACTGCAGCAGCTCCAGCAGTGCCCATTCCTATGCCAGCTCCGTAGCCAGCTAGCCCTATGGCTACTCCAGCGCCTAAGAGGGCTAGGCCGCGTGCTGACCCCCCAGCTTCACCCTGAGGGCCCCCCTCCTGTCTGGCAAGCAGCAGAGTTGTGCCGAAGGCTGAGAGGGCGGCAGCTATGGCTGCTAGCAGGAATAGGAGCAGCATGCTTCTCTTCATGAGCTATCACCCGACAGCAGCCCTTTAAGCTGAGTTTTTAAAAGTGTTTAGGTGATAGAGTGGTAGATGACACCTCTAATCACATTAGGTGGAAGCTCGTAGAACTTCCCAATTGCTATGCTCCTCACGTTGCGTACTTCATAGTACTTTAGGTTTAGGAATGCTATGACGACAGTAAGCTGGAATGGATACTGGATGAATACCTGCTTGTTGACTTCTATCATGTAGAGGGTCAGCCTTCTCTCTACGTCGCTGAGAGACTGAGACCCCCTTAGCACGCTGGAGTACGAGCCTTCAGCAAGAGTTCTCATGGCCTCATTCAGCGTAGCTGCCCTCATAGCCTTCTCTAGGTCCTCTCCAAGCCTGTACCTCACCTTGGGAACTATGAGCTCCATGTCCTCTGCTTTCGCCCTGAGGGCCTTAGCTCTCAAGCACGCTAGGATGGCCTTAGAGTCCAGCTCAACTCCAAGAAGGTGCCTTACAGCCTGCTTGGATACCTCAGGTAGCTGCTGAGACTGCCTCCAGAGGAGCTCAGCCATGTACCTGTCGACTGTCAGCTCGAGCGGGAGAGGGCTCTTAAGCTCTTCAGCAGCTCTCTTCGCCTCCATTAGGAGAGAGCGGAGGGAGGAATCCCATACTGACGCTATCACGTCGTCCACGCTTGCCCGCTCAGCGAGCTTAGCAGCCACATCTGGAGGGTAGCGTAGTGAAGGGACTAGAAGCCGGGTGACCTCGCTGGCTTCAGCTTTGGTGACCGCAGCCCTAAGCAGCAGCTTGAGGTTGTCGAAGTCAAACCTCATTGAGAGGGTTCTAAGCAGCTGCCTGGCGTTTCTCTCGGGTACCCAGCTTGAAACCCTGCTCACCTTGTCGTAGTAGTCCTTTATGAGGACTGCCTCAAGGTCAGCTGGCGTCTTAGCCTGCATGAGCTCCCTAGCGTACTGGGAGTAAGCTGGCATCGAGAGAAGGGTCTGGATCATCATAGGCAGGCTCCTGGCTCTTAGGAGCGTGTCGTAGTTTGCTGGAGTCAGCATGAAGGAGCGTAAAGCTCTCGAGCGGGCGTTCGCATACGCGTACACGGAAGCTCCAGCTAGCATCCAGTCACCTCACTATGTAGCGTACCAGCTTGAGGAACAGCAGGGTGCCTGCTGCGAGGCCAAGTAGCCCCCCAGCGAGAGATAGTATAAACGCTACTATAGGCGACAACCTCCTCCCAATGAGGAGGCCGGCCAGCACCCCAGCTAGCACTAGAGCTGGGAGCTCAAGTCCGATGGCCAGCGTCTTGAGTAGAATGACGATGTCTTTACGCATAGGAGACTAGCCTCAGAGTTCAAGATTTAAAACTTAGGTGCAGGCGTATCTGGGGGGAGCTTGAGCAGCGAGATGGCTAAGGCAATGTGGTACTTCTCACTTCCATTCGATATTCTAGCTTTAGCTATGGTCGGGTACTATCTGGCTAAGAGGATGGGCTATCAGCCTGAGCTTGGAGCGCTGCTGGGTGTGATAGTTGGCACACTCCTGGTGTGGCTGATGATCTTGAGGAAGGAGCTAGGTCAGAAGGGGAGAGCTTGGAGAGTAGGAGGTATAGCTATCTTACGTCGAGGCTGAGGGCCCAGATTGGGAAGCTCCTGAATAGGGAGGACTATGAGGCTATAATGGGCTGCAGGAGCACATCTGAGCTCCAAGCAGTCTTGGCTAAGACGAGATATGCTAAGCTGGCTGCTAGAGCACATGGGCTAAGAGACCTCAATGATAAGCTGATGCTCCAGCTCTCAGAGACCTTTGACTTCATTGCTGAGAACATCCCGATGGGAGCTGAGCTCGTAGGCGAGCTTAGAAGAGCTCTCGGGGTCTGGTGTGTGTCGGCAGCAGCTAAAGCTAGAGGTGAAGGAACAGTCACGTCTAAGGCCATGGTGGTACCTCCCTATGGGGTTGAGAGAAGCAGAGTGCTCCAAGCTAGAGCCTTGACAGCGGCAGCAATCCTTGGATTGCCCCTCAGTGAGTGTGAGAAAAGCGTTCTTCCCCTAGTTGAGGAGACGGCTGGGCTACACTACTACGTCATCCTGGAGACCTTGAGTAGGCTTGAGGAGAGCTTCAGTAAGACCAGGCTATGGGAGATAAGGCTAGCTAGGATGGTGTCCAGCTTAAGGGAGGCGGCTGAGGAGGGGTTGGCCTACTATGTCAGCAAAGCCGGCAGCAAGCTCAGAGACTACATGAAAGCTGTTCCAACAGAGCTGCTAGGGAGAGCTGCCGCCAGAGCACCAGGCACTGGGGACTTAGGGTTCCTGAAGAAGGTGAGAGATGTGGCTAGAGGGGCTCTGCTAGACTACCCCTTCCAGCTTCCAGTAGCTATTGGAGCAATATTTCTGGTGTGGCTTGAGTGCTATAACTTGAATGTAGCGCTCAGTAAGGTTGCTGGAGAAGTGGAGGGAGGGGAGGCTCTGGAGCTCATAGTGCTTTAAGGGAATGACACTGGTACAGGCAGCATCAAGGGCTTGAACTGCACTCCATCCCCCATGTAGAACTTCAAGCCGTGCTCCACCCAGTGAAGCCTTAGATCCTGGAAGAACACGAAGATCACCTCGAAGAACACGAAGAACAGCGTCCCTACTATAGCTCCTATTGTGAAGGGGCCTACCATCGGAAGCCCTCTGGTGAACTCTACAAACAGCTTGCTCAGCACTACGTGTATCATCTCGAACGCGAAGATCCTTGAGTATGATATCGTGTTGGATAGTGAGGCTAGCAGGGAGTCTAGTGCCTCGCCAAAGCCCTCTGTAGCACCCAGAACCTTCATTCTGAGCACTAGCATAACTAGGAATGGGAGCCAGAGGAATGGGAAGCTCTGCTTGAAGTTGAATGCGATCATGAACGCCCCTACTCCATGCTTAAAGAAGAGGTAGACGCCGCCTAGGTAGAGCCAGATCCACACGAGGGGGCCTGCTACAGCCTCCTCGTACTCCTTCATCCTCAGCTTGTTGATTAGCCCTAGTATGAGCCCTGCTAGGATGTGTAGTATGGCAACGTACACTGAGAACTTAAGGAGCGGCATGGGCTCCTCAGCTGGAGACCAGTGTGATGGGAACCCTAAGGCGTGGAGGAGCTTCTCCCTCACGTGCTCTATGGCTTCGCTGTGGAACACCTCGTGGAGGTGGTGGCCTAGCACCTCACCGTAAACGAGGCCAAAGAACGTGGCTGCCAGCCCACCTAATATGAAGAAAGTAGACCCCTCTAGCACGTACCTTATTATCTCTCCTCCACCCTCAAATCCTCTTCTCTTTAGCAGGTAGGCTATCGATGCGAGGACAGTGAGAACGAGGCCGTGACCGAGGTCACCGAACATCATACCGAATATCACTGGGAACGTAAAGAACCAGAGTATAGACGGGTCTATCTCGAAGTAGTTTGGTATGCCATAGCTTCTCACAAGAGCCTCGGTCACGTGGACTATGCTGGGGTTCTTCAGAAGCGTCGGAGGCTTCTCAGCGTGATGCCCATGCTCAAGCTGAGGCCTAGCGAACTCTAGCACATACTTCCCTCCAGTGCACTCCTCAGCGATCTTCTCTAGCTTCCGTCTGCTCTCCTCTGGAACCCACCCCTCGAATACAGCTACGGTCTCTGACCTAGCCATCTTCGTTTTAGCCTCCTCTATCACCCTGAAGCTCTCCACAACCCTCTTGTACTCTATTAGCTTAGCCTTGCTTTCCTCAGCTATTGACTTGAGCTCCTCTTCTAACCCTTTCTTCTCCTCCAGCGCCTTCTCTTCCTCCTCAGCTTCCCTCTCCAAGTCCGCTATTCTGCTCTGTATGCTAGAGACTTTCGCCTCTAGCTCTGATACGTACTTTTCAGCTTCATCTACTGCCTCAGGCGAAGTCTTCCCCTCGATCTCCTCAGCAGCAGCCTCTAGGCTAATGCCTAGAGAGGTAGCTAAGCTGTCTATCCTGGATGAGAGGGCAGATAGCCTGAACAGCTTCTCAGTGGGCTCTATCGGCTTAACCTTGCCCTCAAGCTTCCTTCCTATTCTGCCTCTCATGTCCTTGAGTTCGATGAGCTTCTGCTCCCCTACAGCAGCTAAAAACCTGTCAACACACTCAACAGGGATATAGCCTCTGACTCTAAGCATGGAGACTGGCTTCAGCATTGTAATCTCCTTTAAGCTTCTTTTTTCAGGTTGGGGCTCCAAAGCTTAGCTTATAACTCTTTCGCCTACAGCTACCATGTTAGACTAGAGCTAAGGCCTCCTCTTGGACAGCACAAGCCTCTTAATCAACTTAAGTCTGAAGTAGTCTTCTCTAGCCAGCTCCTCAAGCTTCATCTCGATCTCCTTGGCAGAGGCCTCGAGCCTAGGCAATATTATATACTCTAGGATGTTCACCTTTCTTCGAGTTCTCCTGATCTCCCTGCCTAGGAGCTCGAGAGCTCTCTCTGTCTCAGCCAGAGAGACGATGTAGCTCAAGACCTCCTCGAAGGCGACCTTAGATTCGTCGAGGTGCGTTGACGTCTCTGCAATCGAGTAGCCACTTTCCAAGACACCTATCTCAGCTTTCCTTACCTTTAGAACCGGTACTATAACGCCCATTATGTTCCTGGAGCCCACTTCAATCTCCATTGCCTCCCTAAGCCCCAGGCTAGCTCTCCTGACCCCAAGGCTGCCCATGACCATGTTGGCTACAAGCAGCTTCTCAAAAGCTCCCTTAATGACTTCCTCAAGCTTCTCCCTCTTCTCCCTGGCTTCACTCAGCAGGTTCATGAAGTCTATTATCAGGGCCTCCTCCTTCTCCTTGAGCAGCCTGTAAGCCCTGTTAGCGAGAGCTATCCTCTTCCTGAGCTTCAGGAGCTCCATTCTAGTCGGGCTGACTCTGGCTGCAGCCACTTAGCTTCACCTCAGCCTACCTCTATTCCGACAGCCCTCTTTATCATCTCCTTGTACTTTCTCTCAGCTGGAAGCCTAGGGCCGCTCCTGTCTGGGATCTCTATGAAAATCGGGTACATCCTCTCCTTGAACGCCTCTATTTCCTCTCTAGCTAGCTCAGCAGCCTTCTCTGTTATGATCACCAGAGCTATGTCTCTCCTGTTGAGCAGCATTCTGACAGCTCTCTTAGCTGACTCCCTAGGGCTCTCCTCACTCACCTCGTATGCCTCAGTCACACCAGCTAGCTTGAAGCCAGCTACAGTATCTGCGTCCCCTATCACAACGATCTTCATCAGGACACCTTAGCCTTCTCAAGTATGATCTTAGCGATAAGAGGCCTAAGCCTCTTCTTAGCCTGCTCGATTCTGGTCTTAAGGGTGTTATCTACTACAATCCTGCCGTCAGCAGACTTGACCACGACACCATCCCTCACTATAGGAGAGGCCTCAAGCTTCAGCTTAACACCATGCTCCCTCTCCACCTTCTCAGCGATCTTAGCTGCAGCATCGAGATCCGGCTCGCTAACGTACACTGTGAGCTCACTTACACCAGCCAGCTCAACTGAGCGCCTCATCAGGTTCTCTAGGACCTCAGCTCCGTACTCCCTCCGGATCCGCTCCTCAGCTTCCTTAAACACCTTCTCCACGAGCTCCTCTCTAGCCTGAGCTATCCTCTGCCTGCTCTTGAACCTAGCGTCCATCAGAAGCCTCTCAGCCTCCTTCTCAGCATCCCTGACCTTAGACTCAAGCAGGCTCTCAGCTTCAGCTTTAGCCCTTGTCTCAGCCTCCTTAACCCTAGCTTCGGCCTCGCTCCTAGCTCTATTGAGGATGTCATCGGCCTCACTCCTAGCCTTCTCGAGAAGAGCCTCTGTAATCTTACGGTAGTCTCCAGTAACCTCCACCGACATTAAATACCACCAGACGCCGCTCAGCATCCAGCTTATAAAAGTTAAACCACGATACCACAACATGCAGGCTGGCATAGGGAGGCTGTGCTAGCTGCCACATGCCTTAGCAGAGGACAGATCAGCTGAGCTGCGATAACGCTGCTGTAAACAGCAAGCTTAAATTCCCATAGATCGCAGCCAGCAGGGATACTTTGGAGAGCATAAGAGAGGTAGCTGAGCTCTTGAGCTTAGACCCATCAGGTAGACTCCTTTTCAAGGGCAAAGTCCCGATGATACTTACTACAAGAGAGTTCATAGCACTAATCCAGAAGACAATAGAGGAGGTAGTAGGGGAGAATGCTGCTGCAGTCATAATGTACAGAGCAGGCTTCAAGGCAGGATATAGTTTTGCAAGAACACAGAGCATCGAATTCGGCGTGAGAGGAGTAGACATCCTCAGGAAGTACCTTGAGACAGCAAGCAAGAGAGGATGGGGGGAGTTCACATTACAAAGCTACGACATAAGTGAGAGGATAGTAGTAGAAGTGAGAGGGAGCTACGGCGAGGAGTGGGGCAATGTAGGCAGGAGAGTGTGCCACATTTGGCGAGGAGCACTAGCTGGAATAGCACAGTATATAGCAGACGACATGAACCTGAAAATCAAGATGAAGGGAACAGAGGAGAAGTGCGTGGCAGAGGGATCTGAATGCTGCATAATAACAGCTGAACCAGTATAGGCTGCGATAACACCAGCAGAACCTCACCTAGGCAACAGTCCACTGAAGATAATGTCATCAGCTCAACTGCTCTCCTAGCTGAGCCCACAGCTCTGCTAGCATCCTCCTGAGTATATAAGTTCCAGGAGAACAGAAACCTATCAGGTATACCATGCGTTGACCTGCTATGCTCAGGAGCTAGCTCAGAAGCTACGTCAGCTAGCTCACTAGCATACTCCCTTAGATTGAAGGGAAGGCTACCAAGATGCCTCTCAGCTCCTCAGAGAAATCGTGAAGCCAGGATGGTATTCTAAGCACGGAGACCACAGCCTTAACTACATCCTCTACTGCAAGCTGACAGCAACAATCTTAGAGCCAAACTTAGACAGAAGCCCAGAATAAGCCCTATCAAGCAATGATACAGCAGCATCCCTGCTGAGAACCCTAAGGCCAGCACCAACAATAGCAGTACACGAAGAAGCTAAAAACATTAACCTAAGGGCTAAGGTGTTGAAGGGCTGCCCTTAGGGTTCTCAAGTGCAAGAGAAAACTCCTTCTGCTGCATCCAAGTGAGCAAAGCGAGCACTAGAGAGATGCCAGAGAGGAGCTTTTAGCTTCACTAGGTAAGCAGCTGCTACTCGACAGTAAGGCTTCTCAGTGTCTAAGGAGAAATAGATGCCATTTCTAACGGCAGATGTCTTGCTCACAGCTTTACATTACTTTAGCCTGCGTGTTTTGAAGCATGGCAACAGGATGTATAAAGATGCCATTCTGAGGTAAGCGAAGGCAAGAGCGGCTCTAGATTAGAATATGAGCTGAGGTGAGGTGGAGCGCTTGTTATAAAGCTAAGGGAGGAGCAGAGGCGGTGGTGTGCTTTGGTGTTTGGACAGTAACCTTTTAAGGGGGAAGCCCTCCGTCATGGGGTCTACATTGTTCAGGTTGGGTGAGGAGGAGGCCATAAGGAGGCTAGTGTCTATTGCTAATGCTCATCTCCCAGCAGAGTTCAAGACCTTAAGGCAGCTTTTAGATGAAAGGGATCCGAAGGTGCTTTGTAGAGATGGGTCAGTCCACATGTTTGATAGGAAGGAGCTGGAGAAGCTGGCTGAGATGGTTCCAAGGGAGATGCATGACAGACTAAAGCTCCCGATAGTTCTCACGATAAACCCCAAGTATGGTAGGGGGGCTTATGAAGTTGAGGGAGATGCTGCAAAGCAGGTTGTAGCCATGGTACTTGACCTACCACAGCCAGTACAGGATGAAAAGCTCATTTTATACAGGCCACAGGTCATGAGGCTCAGGAGAGTACTTCCGACGACAACACAATATGCCTTCGCCAGAGAAGCCATGTGGTAGCTGAAGCTACTAGATTGCTGGGTTGAGATAGTATTCTACAAGCCTGCCTCTCCTCCTCTCACTTACTATCCTGCATCTAGCAAGCATGAGGGGCCATCGAGCGATGCTTAAGCTCATCTTAGGTCTCGGCTTATCTTCCTCAGGTGTGCTCCGCGCGCAAGCAAGGTGATGATAGTAGCGTCTAAAGGGGCCCTTGACATGGCTTACCCCCCTCTGATACTGGCTCAGACAGCAGCGTCGCTTGGCATGGACAGCATATTCTTCACATTCTGGGGGCTAGACATAGTTAGGAAGGATAGAGTCGACAAGCTGAAGGGGGCTGCTGTAGGGAGCCGTCGCTGGGTATGCCTAGCATCCTCAGGGTACTGCCAGGGATGACTGAAGTAGCCACCTCTATGATGAAGAGGAGGATCAGGGAGGTCAAGATGCCGGGGATAGAGGCCGCAGAGTTCTTCAACCTGGACTACGTGGACCCCAAGGGAAGGCAGCTGTCCTCCATGGAAGGCGAGAAGGTAGGGTATGACATGCTAATACTGGCCTCTACACAGGCGAGCATAGCAGTGAACCCTGATGTCAGAAGCCATGATAGCTGGATCCCAGTAGACAAGTACAGGCTTAACATCGCTGGCTATGATGACGCATATGCCATCGGGGACGTAGCTGCGCTCCCCACTGCAAAGACCGGCGTGACAGCTCATCTTGAAGCTTAGTGATGGCAGAGAACATAGCTGCAGACATCAAGGGACTGGAGCCGGGTACAGTTCACAGGGAGGGCGAACTGCCCGTTTGAAGTTGGGTTTGGGAGAGCTACTTTCGTCTAGACAATTATATGAGAAGGCAGCCAAGCCATCAAAGCCCACTAGGCTCAGGTACCTTATGAAGAAGCTGTTTAAGAGCATGTACTGGCTGACGCTTACAAGGAAGCTCGACTGGGTGTTTAAGCTGTACTTTGGCAACAACCTCATGCAAGTAGATAGAAAATAAGTGGGGGCTAGGCTGGCAAGATGCCTGTAGCTACCCAGCTGCAAGCATGGTGTACCTCAGGATCAGGCCCCCTATTATGATGAGAGCCGCTGCTGTCAGTAGAAGCACATATGGAAGTATGAGGCCTCCTGCTTCTACTCCAGCTCCCTTGCCACGTGTTATATGCAGGTATTCTAGGAGGAAGGATATTGCTAGGCCTACTCGCATCACGCCGCCTACGAATAGCAGCTTCAAGTGCGCGCGGAGACCCTGAAGAGGTTATGGGCCTAGGCAGCCAGCAGAGCCCATGCAGCACTTAGATCCTACATTAAAGGAGTTCTAGCACTAGCTGGCTATTCACTTATTTGAATGCCTTGCTTCATGCAGGATAACTTTTTTAGCAGGCAGCTACTGGTATGCCGGCTTCTCTGGGCATGCTGCTAGGGGTGTAGGCTTTGGAATATGATGTCGAGAAGCCCATCTGGGAGCATATAACTGAGCTGTCTGAGAGGCTTAAGGTCATTGTGCTTGTGGTTGGTGCTGCAGCTTTCATTATTGGAGTCATCCCAGCTAGGCCCTTTGACCCATCTAGCTATAGGGGAAACTACACCACCTTAGTTTCATACATAATCAGTAGCCTTGAGGAGAAGATGCTCCCTGAGGGAGCTGAGATCATAGCAGGTGGCTGGATGGACGTGTTAACCGTGTACTTGACTGCCTCTCTAGTCTTAGGCTTCCTGGCTGCATCCCCTGTCGTCGCGTACGAGATCTGGAAGTACATTGGCCCTGCTCTCTACAAGCATGAGAAGAAGCTGATAGCCTACTTTATGCTTGGCTTCGTGTCGCTGTTCGCCCTAGGAGCCGTCTACGCCTTCTACATAATTGTCCCGATTACAGCTAAGGTCATAATGTGGCTTGCCATCAAGGGAGGAGCCACACCCGTATTCACTCTCAAGGAGTTCATGAACTTCATATTCCTAGCTGTAGTAGCTACAGGACTCTTCTTTAACTTCCCACTGATACTGCTTGTGCTCGTTAAAGCTGGAGTAATAGACACCAAGACCCTCTCAAGTAACGTTAGGAAGGTGTTTCTGGGGGTTCTGATACTGACAGCTGTACTTACACCTGACCCGTCTCCCATCAGCATGCTTCTGCTTAGCATACCGTTTATGGGCTTATACCTGATTGTGATATTCGTAGGGAGGAGGCTTGAGAGAGAAGCTACTTGATCAGGAGCTTAGCAAGCAGCTTTAGATGAAGAGGCAGCCTTAAGCTCTTAGCTAGGCTCCTGGATGGGTAGAGGTCTTCTGTAGCCCTGTACTCTGTTTCAACAAGCTCTCTTACTGCAGCAGCTAGATCCTCCCTGCGTGCCTGCGAGCTGGCAAGCTCGGAGATCTTTCTGTCAAGTTCTATCCTCCTGAGCGTGAGCTCGTATTGCTCTCGGCTTATGAGGCCTAGGCTGAGCTTTGCTTTGGCCATCTCCTCTATGGCTCTCGCTGAGGACTCAGCTATCTCTTCTCTGCTCATCCAGCTTGTCCTGTAGTTTAGGATCTGTTTCCAGTGGAGTTCTGTTAGGGCCCTCCTATGGCAGGCTAGTGACCTCCATAGGATGGCATAGCCATAGCTGTCTGGGTCTTCGAAGGCTAAGCTACCAGGATCAACGAAGGGGGCTAGGGGGGCTACGAAGGAATCTATCCTGCCTCTGGCGGTGGCTTCCTTTGTGATGTATAGCAGGTACTTTGCAGGCTTGTCAGCGTGGCTTGGCTTCTGTAGGGGGAGCCCCACCATGAAGTATAGGTCTATCCTCTTGAATCCGAGGCTTACCGCGTTTTTCACGGTCTTCTCCAGCTCGCTGTTCCCATATGGCCTTCCGAAGGCTCTTCGAACCTCCTCTATGGGGGATTCAGGTGAGATGTGGAGGTATATGCTGTCTCCTATTCGCCTTATTTCCTGAAGGATCTTCCTTGAGGCTGGGTAGAAGAGCTCGAAAAACAGCTCATTGCCCAGGTCTGCTTCCCTTAGCGCCTTGGCTACAGCTAGCGCTCTCTCCTCGCCGCCTATTCTCAGGTCTCCGACGAAGAATATTGGGGCAGATATCATGCTTGCTATGGACTCAGCTTCCTCTGCTATCTTGTCTGGAGACTTCAGCGCCACCCTACTCCTGTTTAGGTAGCACTTGAAGGCTGAGGCTGACCCTCCACACGTTATGCAGTTGAATATGCAGCCCTTTACTGTGATGACTGCTGTCACAGGCTTCTCCTTGAAGCCGTAGAATGGTGATGTTAGATCCATGTCTCTCGTCCTAAGGAGGTTCTTGGCTACAATCCAGTGGTCTACTCTGTTATTGAAGTCGCTGGGGACGTGTGATATGGGCTCAGCTCTCACCTTATTGCCGTCTCTCCATGCTACGTTGGGGACCCCCTCTAGGCTCCTGTGCTGGCTTATCCTCTCTGCTAGCTGCCTCATGACCTCCTCTGTGGAGTCTCCTCTGACCACAATGTCCACATAGGGGTGCTGAGACATTATCTCCTGCCAGTAGTATGTTGCTGAGAAGCCTCCGAGTACTACTGTGGACTCTGGGTGAAGTTTCCTGATGATCTTAGCTAGCTCTAGTGCTCCATGAGCGTGGACAAGCCAGTGGAGGCTTATCGCATAGACCTCAGCGTTCAGCTTCTTAAGGAACTTGGGTGGGCTGAACTTCCTGTCGGCTAGCATCTTAGCAGCTATGTTGAATATCCCAACTTTGAAGCCAGCTTCCTCCAGGTATGTTGAGATGGTGAGAAAGCCGTAGGGGTACATGTCGAACACATAGAGCGAGGGGACTACCTCGCTTATCGGGCCAGCGTAAGATGGAAGCTCCCTGAAGTCGTATACGCTTGGAGGGTGTATGAGAGCCACATCAACCCTCATTAGACCACCTTCCTAGCTACTACACCAGCTAAAGCTAGTAGCTGCGTGACCTGCAGGACAGCAAAACCCACCTTAGCCAGAGCTGTCTTCAGGCAGCTTAAAGTCCACATGAGCTGGTATGTTGGGTGAAGCATCCTCCAAGCTCTCCCTCTCAGGCCGCATATGGCAGACGCAACCAGAGGAACAAGCTTCCTAATGTACATGGAGAGAAGCTCCTGGCCCGCTCTGCTTCCAGGCTTAAACAGGTCTACTATAGCCAGTAGCCCCCCAGGCTTAAGCACTCTATGCGCCTCAGCTAAAGCCCTCACACGGTTCAGCGAGTCCCTGAGGGCATATGAAAAGACAACACAGTCGAAGTACCCGCTTGGGAACGGCATTTCCTCCATTCTGGCAAGCACAGGCCTTAGAGGAAGCCTTGAAGACCTTTCTCTCACAGCTACAGCCATCTCAGGTAGCACATCTAGGCAGTACACCTCTCCACCTGGATGCACCTTAGATACTAGAATAACAGAAGACAGCCCTGGGCCACACCCCACATCTAGAACCCTAGAGCCAGGCTCAAGAGGAAGAGACCCCAGCACCTTAGATCTCAGAATCCCTGAGAGGCCTAGGGTTACTGCACTATTTACCTGCTCATAGCATGGTATAGTGTCTCTTAAGGCAAGCTCGACAGAGAGCCAGAGCTGCTGTGGGATCCCTAGCTGCATCAGGATACCCCCTTGAGGTACTCTGAGAACTCTAGGAGCTTCTTCTCGCCCTGGATGTCCTCTGGGAGCATTGGTATGACTATTATCCCAGGGCTCTTCCCAAACTCCCTCTCGAGAAGCTCAAGGTACCTGGCATGCACCTCTGACTTCCTGACCCAGGGCTTGCAGCTACAGGCTTCTCTCTGGAAAACCTGGTTGACTATGACCTTGCGTACTCTTATGCTGAAAGCAGCTAGCTCCTGCATTATGCGCTTAGCTTGAGTGTACCCTAGCCACTCTGGTATGGTCACTATGTACGCCTCGAACTCTGGGGAGGCGAGCATGCCCAGCACATCCTCAGCTAGCTTCCTCCAGCTGCTTATCAGCTTCAGGGGGTCAGCTCTCTCCTTACGCCTTATCTTATCCAACGTGGACTTTACTCTCAGGTACATCGCTGCTGCATCACCGAGGTGGCTGTATAGCTGCTCCTCTAGCTTCACCAGGGACAGAGCTCCGCCAGCAGGGGCAGTATCCCAGACTATGAAGTCATACTCCCCAGTGCTCTTCTTGTCTAGGATATACCAGAGCATGAACTCGAATCCTATGCCAGGTGCTCCAGCAATGTAGTCTATAACCTCCTCTCCGACAGGCAGGAACGAGGACACTACATCATAGACCTCCTTCCCAAACCTCCTCTTCCACCTCTCAACCACAGCATCCTCATCAAGCTCAGCAGCATACAGGGATCCACTCACTACTCTCGGGTCAGGACCAAGCTCTACACCAAGTATATCTGACAGAGAGGGAGTGGGGTCGCTGGTAACCAGCAGAACCTTGTGCCCACCTTTAGCCAGCCTGACTGCGAGAGAAGCTGAGCACGTGGTCTTACCTACACCACCCTTGCCCCAGAAGGATATAATCCTCAAGGAGCCCCCCGCATGGCATGGCTGTTAAGAAATTTTACCATGAAGCTCAGCGGTAAGCAGCATGAAGCAGAGGAGTTTACATTAAGGCCAGCTCATACCTCCTAAACCTCTGCGCGCCCAGCGAGAGCAGAGCCCTCAGCCTGCTCCCCCTATAGCTGAAGTGAAGCCTATGGTGTGCGAGCTTTAGCGAGAGCCTTAGCCTCTGGGCTATAGCCTTGACTCTTCTAATACATCTATTCCTTTAGTCGAGAGGCATAAGCTTAAAACAGGTAAGCTGCTGTACCCTCGGGGGATAAGTGTGCTGGGTACATGGGAGGTAGTAGCCATCCTCGCAATAGCGCTGCTGCTGTTTGGGCCGAAGAAGCTTCCTGAGCTTGCTAGGGGGATAGGAAAGGCGATATACGAGTATAGGAAGGCCAGCTCAGGGCTCTTTGAAGAGGAGGATGTAGAGAAGAAGAGGAAGAAGGCTGCTGAGGAGGAGAGAGAGGCCTTGGTAAAGGCTGCTAAGAAGCTCGGGATAGAAACTGAGGGGAAAAGCACAGAGGAGATAGCTAAGGAGATAGCTCAGAAGCTTGAGGAGAAGGGGAAGGTGGCTGAGACTAGTGGAGATTAGGTTACAGGAAGACGCCTGCTAGTAGGCGGTCTGCTAGCATTGCCACGAATACTAGGCCCTCTACTGGTGAAGCTAGCTTGTACATTCTTCTAGCACCTTTTACGCTTGGATTTCTAGCGTAGATAGCTGCCTTGTAGAGGAGTAGTAGGGTTGGTGTTAGAGCTATAGTCAGGTAGATGGGGGTAAAACCACCTACCACGTACAAGAGCACCTCTGCTATAGACATCACAGCTATGGATGCTGTTATTATTCTAGCAGTCTTCTTTATGCCAGCTACTACAGGGAGCATGGGTATCTTAGCCTTCCTGTAGTCTTCCATGTAGTATATTGAGATGTACCAGATGTGAGCAGGAATCCATGCTGCTGTTATTACTACTACGAGCAGGGAAGCTAGATCCAGGAGGCCTCTTGCAGCAGCATAGCCAGCTAGAGAAGGGGCTCCGCCAGCAATACTACCATAGACTATTGATAGAGAAGTCCTTTTCTTGGCCCAAAGCGTATAAACCAGCAGATCAAAGACCACACCAAGCATGGTAGAAGAAGCAACCCATAAGTTAATGGAAGCAGAGAACATCAGCCCAAGTAGTATGAGCAGAATGCCGAACACAGTGGCCTCAAATTCAGACACTGCACCTCGTGGTATAGGCCTCATCCTTGTCCTGTCCATGATTGAGTCTATTTCAGAGTCTAGTGCCATGTTGACAGCTGTAGCCCCTGAGACTGCTGAGATCATCGCAGCAAGAAGCTTCACTAGGTCTATAAGTGAGCTACCACCAAATCCTATGTATGTGAACACTGATGTCAAAACCAGAAGGAACGTCTGCTTCGGCTTAGTAAGCTCTATATAAGCCCCTATCATGCTGGTCTTAGGTGTGAGAATCCTGCTCTTAAGCAGCTGGCCAGCTGACGACATGCTATAAAGCCTCTGAAGGCACCCTTTAAAATTGCTGCCAGATGTCCAGTTCAATGGAGGAAGAACTGGCAGCAAGCTATAAGCCATGTACACCTTGATAGTTGTCAGCGTTTGATACAATCGAAGTTCTCAGCGAATAGCACCATTTCCTTCAGACGTTATCGAAGCCTCCTGCCACCAGGTGTTTCAGCGTAACCTTTTCCGAAGGGGAAGCCGCTGATTACAGTCTTGTGCTCAGCCTGGTAGTGTGTGAGCTAGTACGCATGCTTCAGAACTCTTCGGCTTACCTTAAATATTACTATTCAGGTGCATCGCCTGTGTTTAGGTTTAAACCCTTTACCTAGTTCTGTTGAACTGAATGGTGAGAGGGATATGAGTCTCAAGCGTGTTCTCGGAAAATCACTTTATCATATTCGGAATTAGACGATCATTTAGATTAAAACCTAAAATTACTAAAAATTGTTGCAGCAATGCATTTTGGTTCTGTTTTCAACAGCACTTGCAGAGACGCTGCGATAAGAAGCCTGCTCAGCAACCCTCTAGCAGTGGGGCAAGTCTACTCACTTAGCAGGCGGTAAACCTCCTTCAGCACAGCATCTACCAGCTCAGGCATCCTCCTCTTTAAGATAGGGGAGAGCTTCATACTGTACTCAAGTGACTGAGGTTCTATAGCTAATATGACTATGTCCTTAGGCAGCTTATATGCTTCTGTTAGCTTAGCTAGCTGGAGTGTAGTTATCAGGTCTAGGTTGTGTAGTGATGCCATAGTGAAGATTGAAGACTCCATTTTCTCAGCGTCATGTAGGGTGAGCTTGACAACTGTTCCTGGCTTGCTGCCAGTGAGGGCTGCATCTATTATGACTGCCTTGTCTGCTCCATCTAAGGCTTCTAGGACAGCTATACCGCTTGTTCCACAGTCGTAGACCTCTACTTCCGGTGGGAGCTTGTATGACTTCAGCTTTCTAGCGATATGTACTCCTATTCCCTCATCTCCGCTCAATATGTTACCTACTCCTACTACAGCTATCCTCAAGGTGCAACAATGGGAGGGGTTACTCGGCTACTGGCTCGTCTCTGTACCCTAGGGTTATTGCCCTGAGCATCTTGAAGACCACTGCAGCATAGGCGTGTAGTATCACTACTCCTAGGATGGCTGCTGCAGCTACTCTGTGTATTGCCCTGACCATCGAGTATGGGCCTCCACCTAGTACTGCAGCTAGGCCTCCAGCTATCTCATAGACCAGGGTGAAGCTCTTTGGGAAAGCCAGCGCTAACCCTGTGAACGCTATTATCAGCCCCAGTATCAGAAATATCCACCATACCATGGCTTCTGTTGGCACTATCTTCTCTATGTACTTCCTCTTCTTAGGGTCGTATCTTATCGGCTCCTCTAGGTGAGGGCCTATTCCAAACCATGCTTTGGCTTCTGCTATCATGTAGGTGATGGAGTAGGGGATCCTGCTGATGCTATACCACTTGTAGTCTTCAGCTAAGAAGTACTGGGTGAAGAGGAGTGCTGTGAAGAACCAGGCTAGCCCGACTATGACGTGTACTGCCCTCGCTGTTCCACCAGGGAGCACTCTGACGCCCCATATGCCGCCTAGCTGGAGTCCTGTTAGGCCTAGTGTCACGCCTTCTGCTACTATGAGCCAGTGTAAGGCTCTGAACACCAGTGTGTGCCGCTTGACCCTTACTCTCTTCAGCTTCATGTGATGCACCCCTAGCATAGGCTGCATAAGCCGTGCTTGAGCTCGAACACGTAGGTTCTCTTGCTTGGTGTTATTATGTGTACTCCGCAGGCTAGGCAGGGGTCGAATGACCTCACTATTATCAGTGGTAGGGTTGCATTGACCTTCTCACCTGTGTCAGTTGGCTCCATGTTGAGGTCAGCTAGCTTGGGGTTGAGCCTCGTTAGCGCAGTGGCTATGGTGTCTCCCCAGCCTGGGTATAGTGCGTTAGCTAGCTCAGGCACTGTCAGTGTGGGTATCCATGTTGTCCCGCATTGGATTGCGTGTTCTCCTGCCCCAGGCCTGTCTTTGCTGTCGCGTGGGCTCCAGTTCCATGTTCCTGGGACTACTGCCTGCCAGTTGTCTATCTTGTAGTCCTTTATCTTGACCCAGTGGCCTAGTGCTCCTCTCGGGGCCTCCCATAGCCCTCTTCCCTTAGCCTCCTTTGGCACAGGCTTGTAGTTCAGGTTCTTTGTCATCCCTGCCTTGACTAGGGTAGCTAGGCCCTTCAGGAAGTCGAACACCACGTTGGCGCATATTAGGGCGCAAGCTGCTCTGGCAACTACCCTGTCGAGGACTGAGCCCTTGGGGTTTCTGACCTTATAGACGAAGTCACCGTAGTTTTCTCCTGTTATTGGGTGTATCCTGGGGATCCTCCACTCTGTGCCCATTGTGTTCAGCATCCTGGCTAGTGGACCGACCTCGCATACCCTGTCATCGTAGCGTGGTGCTTTAGTCCAGGTGTATGCTCCTGGCTTGTTGCGGTTTGGCACGGTCTGGCCTTCCCAGGGGTGTAAGCCGTCGGGGACATCATACCAGGAGTACTTGGCGTCCTCTGTTATCTTGTTCTCGTCTAGTGGGTGCCTTGAGCCGTCGTACCAGCAGCCTGCCTTTATCACAGACTTCTCACGCTTTGAGGTATTTAGCCAGTCTGACTCGTAGTCCTCTGGCCAGGGGAGCATCCCATATGACAGGAAGTTTCCTGTTGTCACTCCTATGTCCTCTAGCCCGACGTTGGCTCCCAGGACCTCTCCTGTCACCTCCTTTAGCCTCTCGTTGGCTTCTATCAGGTTCATTATGTCCTGTATGTGGGTTAAGGCTACGAACTCCCAGACATCTACCATGGCTGCAACAGACTTTGCTATCCTGTCTAGGGTGGGCTCGACTAAGACTCCACCAGGGTAGTAGTTTGCTGCATGAGGGAACTTTCCTGTCCACAGGGCGACAACCTGGTTTGCTCTCCTCTGTATCTCGACACACTTCGCGTAGTGTGTCCCTATCCCCTTTGCTAGGCCTTCTTTGCCAAGGACTGGTGGGAGTATTGGAGCACCGTATTCTGGGCCCATTAGCACTGCTAGCTCAGGGCCTATCAGAAGGTAGAAGTGTATTAGGTGGTCGTATATGTAGTAGGCACATGAAGCTATGTTTCTGATAAGAACTGCAGCTGGGGGTGGTACAGCATCAAAGGCGTCATCTAAGGCCTGTACCGTGGCTAAGGCATGTGGATGCGGGCATACACCACATATACGCTGGTTTATCAGCACTGCATCACGGGGGTCTCTCCCCCTGAGGAATATCTCGAAGCCTCTGAACATTGTGACTGGAGCCTTGCACTCTGCCACAAAGTACTCGTTGTTCAGCTCAGGCTTCCTCTCAATCCTGCACTCTATCTTGAGGTGGCCTTCAATCCTGCTAATGGGATCTACCCTAAACTTAGGCATATCTACTCACCTCCCTCCTCTTCCTCCTTCCCTCTGGTAGCAATCTTCTTGGCTAAGTGGATCCCTGCTCCTATTGCTGCTGCCCCAGCGAATGCCTTGCCCCATGTCTCAACGGGTATGCCTAGTATTGTTGGCAGCGTTGGGAGCTCCTTGAAGAATGGTGCTGTATCGCCATCTGGGAAGTCTGGCTCAGAGCAGCCTATGCATGGTGCACCTACCTCAACACAGTACGTCACCCCGTTATTCCATTTTCTCAAGGCACAGTCTGTCCAGGCTATTGGGCCCTTGCATCCTATCTTGAACCTGCACCCCTGCTCGCTCTGCCCGAACTCAGCGAATATCCCCCTGTCATAGAATGGGCGGTATGGGCAAAGCTCCTCATGCATGTTCCTACCATAGAACATGAGAGGGCGGTTATACTTGTCTAGCTTAGGGACTACACCTACTATCAGGCTTGCTAGCGTTAGGATTAAGCTGTCCGGGTGCCCAGGGCACCTTGGTAGGTTTATTACAGTCTTAGCCTTCTCTCCCATTCCAACCTGCCTCAGGAAGTCTTGTACACCCATTGCGCCAGTGGCATTGCCCTTAGCATGGGGTATGCCACCGTAGGCTGCACATGAGCCGAATGCGACTATGTAGTCTGCTGCAGCAGCACAGTCCTTTACCCAGTCTCTGAAATCCCTTTCACCTGTTTCACAGAATCCTGGGTTCTGTACTGCTCCCTCCACCACCATGATCTTAGGGCCTGGGCCTCTGTGGGCTATCCACTCCTCTATGAGCTCTACTCCTAGAGTGCCGGCTGCAGGGTGTATCACATACATCCAGTCAGGTAAGGCTATTGGGAGCCCTGAGTTCCCTACGGTTATGCTGCAGAGCAGCTCTACGATGTCTGGGTCAGCTGCCTGAGCGAATGATATGCTGCAGCCTGTGCAGCCTGCTCCATTCAGCCAGCAGATGTGCACATAGTCCTTTGCTTGAGCTAGAACCTCTAAAACTGTTGGCTTGAGCTGTGAGAGGGCTATTGAAATGCCTGTTGTGGCAGCAAGCTTTAGGAAGTCACGCCTCTTCATCTTCAGATAGCTGTGATGAGAGAGTTGTTCAGCCGGCTTAGCCAAGCTTGTTCACCGAGCAAAACCCTCCCATTAGCCAACTTATATAGCTATTCACAGATCTATGTGCATGTATACATGTACAAATGTACGGATCTGAGGTGCAGGCGTAAACCTCACAGCCTCAGTCTATATTAAGGTTCAGATCCGCGCCATGCGTTCAAAAAATTTAACCAGAAAGACGTCAGTAGAAGTGAGAGGATGCATGAGCTCGTGATCGTAAGTGGGATCATAGAGGCAGTATCAAACTACGCTAAGCAAGAGGGAGGGAGGGTTGTGAGGTTTAAGGTCGCAGTGGGTGAGCTAGCAAGCTTTAGCATAGAGCTCATTAGAGAGCTTCTGCGAAACCTGGTCAAGGGAACAGAGCTGGAGGAAGCAGAGTTCTCTGTTGAAGCAGAGAAGGCTGAGGTAAGGTGCTTGAGCTGTGGAGCGACACTAGGCTTCAGCGAGCTTATAGAGCCTCTACCAGAGGATGAGAGGGAGATGATACACTTCCTACCAGAGTTGGTTTCATCTTTCTCGAAGTGCCCAAGGTGTGGTGGGAGAGATTTTGTGATAGAGTCTGGTAGGAGTGTGAGGGTTGTTGAAGTTGAGCTGGAGTAGGCTAGACTACAGGAGCATGCTGATACCTAAGAGGTTCGCTGAAATAGGGTACACGCTTATGGTCGCAAGCGGGAAAGGGGGGGTGGGTAAGAGCCTGATTTCGGCTTCAACAGCCTTGATTGAGGCATCTAGAGGTGTGAGAGCTGGGCTGCTTGACTTAGACCTACATGGCCCCTCATCTGCAGCTATATTAGGTGTCACAGGAGTTCCAGCTGAAGGGGAGGATGGGCTTATACCACTTGAGAAGATGGGGGTTAAAGTAATGTCTGTAGAGTTCTTCGCTGAGGAGAAGCCTGTTCCAGTCGGTGGAGCTGGGAAGCGTGAGCTCATCAGAGAGCTGCTGGCCTTAACAGACTGGGGGAAGCTAGACTTGCTTGTTGTAGATTTGCCACCAGGGACAGGAGATGAGATGTTAGCTGCTATAGAGCTTATACCAGAGAGAAGGGGGTGTATTCTGGTGACAACCCCGTCTGCTCTCTCAGCTAGAGTCGCATTCAGGGCGGGGAGGCTTCTAAAGGACATGAAAGTGGATGTGCTTGGAGTCTTGGAGAACATGTCAGCATTCTCCATGAGAGGAGAGGAAGTAAAGCCGTTCGGAGAGGGAGCTGCAGAAGAGTTGTCTAGAAGGCTTCAGGTACAGCTTCTTGGTAGACTTCCACTCGACCCAGAAGCTTCATTAGCAGCTGACCTTGGAAAGCCAGAGAAGCTGCTGCAAACCAGATTCGCAGAGGCTTTATCAGAGATACTGGATAGGACCCTGAGCCTAGCATTAGGGTAGCAGAGGCTTGTAGGCAGGTAATGTACCATACACAGCTGAGACAGCTTATAGCTTAATGTGGAGGTATCGTCTAAGTGGCGATGGTTACCTTGGCTATTAAGTATGGATTTGGCTTCAGAAGCTGGCTGCTGGATGTTTGACTTGTATCCCTTCTGGTAGGCTTTCTGCAGCTGTGGGTGCCGCCTCTCATAGCAGTGAGCGAGGGTCTATCCTGTGGACCTCAGATACTTTATCGTATGCCTCGTCTACTGACAGTATTACTCCATCATACAGAATTGCTGATGCACAGTGAAGAGAGTCGAAGTATGTGAGCTTAAACTTTTCTCTGAGCTCGGAGGCCATTGAAATT
>Ga0180302_10000248_pt1 | contig 22571 bp, 18 predicted proteins | sample GuaBasSediGuay17_FD_121794 | JGI IMG/M metagenome (GOLD analysis project Ga0180302, IMG submission 121794) | Subseafloor sediment microbial communities from Guaymas Basin, Gulf of California, Mexico - Guay17, Core 4571-4, 12-15 cm | ecosystem: Environmental > Aquatic > Marine > Hydrothermal... | reverse complement strand
GTAATTAAATGATGTGATTGTATCTCATATAATGTGCTACTGGAATATACCGCCGATTTTATTTATGTAAAGATTTTTAGTTTTTCTCATGCATATTTTTTTCTATTTTTGTATATGAATGTTAATGAAGAGTTCGATTAAAATCGAAATTTTTAATATATTTTTCATGCAGTGAAACACTAACAATAGGTCTCGAATTGTATAGGTAATAACGCATGCGTGTAATCGTTGTATCTTTCATCGCTTTCTTCTTAATAATTGTTAGTGTTGCCTCTGTGTATCACGCGCAAAATAGTATTTATCTTACGGATAATTCAGAAAAAACAGTACCAGAAGTAACTGGTGTTGGTTTGAGGGAGGGAAATAAGAATTCATATTCTAGTTTTCGCGTGTACAGTGGCGATGTAATTAATATTGTGAATCTTACTTCCGATGGCTGGACTTGGCGGTATACGGACAGTTTCGATGTTTTAACATCGTTAAATATTGGTGAACCTAGAGTCACGGCTGTGACTAGGAGACCTGGTGCGGATTTTATAATTGATGTGGTAGTGGTTACGTATTCCACTTATCAAGTCGAGTTAACTAAGTATGTCAATTATACATTCCTATATTTCATGATGGATTACTCTAATTCAACTGTCGATAAGGATAAGGTGACGCCTAGTATTCAACTCGTAGACTGGTTTTCTGTAGTAGAAGACGCAAGCGAGGCTCCTCGGATAACTAGAGTGGCCATCTCATGGATTGATTCTGATAATTTGACACTAGTGTATGCTCTTGAGGAGAGAACATATAATGCAACATACAATTTCTACAGAAATAATTACACGATTTACATGAAATTCTGGTCTTCATTAGGCTGGACATCCGAGAGAGTTATTCTTGGTCCCACTGATGGGTCTGTTAGTTTTATATTACCACACTGTAATGCAACGAACTACTTGAAATATGTGAGCATAGGAACTCTGGACATTACAGTGACGGTAAAGGGGAGCTTAATAGTCTTCGAGAAGTACGCAATTGTAAGAATCTGTAATCCGTTCACTGGTTCTGTTCTAGATACATACCAAGAAATCACGCGATCAGTTGAAGATTTCTCATGTGTTACACCTCTGTATTATAGTGACGAAGTATACTTTGTAGCGGCTGTGGTATACGGACCTGGGGATAGCGAGTTATTACTGTTTCATTTTAATGGTGCGACAACGACATCCTCTTTAATTATTGATTCAAGAGAGTTCGCCGCGGAGTATGGTGTTTATCCAAGTTATGTGGATCCATCATCAGTAATCTTTTACGATGAGTCTTCCTTATCGCACCTAATCTTAGTAGTATTACTTGCTCATACCGATATTGAGGATTACTTAACTTATCTCATATGCGATTTTAGTGGTACCCTCATATCCGACATTTTAATCCTGAGAAATATTATAATGCCAAGTAATATGCGGGTTCTGAATACAAATATTGACGATGAGAACGCTTCTCTTTTGCTGATAGATAGTAGTGCGGGAGTACCCGAAGTAATAGAAATTTATGGATATTGGAATTCTACTGTGCAAGAATGGATTTGGGTCAGTAAAACATTCGCAACAGAGACGCATACTCAGACTATTCGTTTCGATGCCGCTATAAATGATTTAAGAGACATTTTCATTGTACACATTTCTTACACTGCAGAGGGCAATAAGACCGTATATCCCGTAATAGGTTATTTTGATGTGGATAGGGATTATCTTGGGAACTGGGAGGAGGTAAATGTTTATGCCACTTTTGTAGACGACCCAGACTCGGATGCTGATGGGATTTGTGACGGTTCAGAGATATTTCTTTATGCTACTGACCCCTTAGATAATGATACTGACGACGATCATTTATCAGATAAATTTGAAATCGAGGTGAATCCCGCTAAGAATAACGTTTATCAAACAGACCCGTTATCTCCTGATACCGATGCTGATGGCTTGAGTGATTATGAGGAGGTCTACGGAGAGTTTTATAACAAGACAAGGATTTGGGGCTATTCTACCGATCCCTTGAATAACGATACTGATGGTGATGGTCTTAGCGACTATGAAGAGATAATCATAGGAGTTACGTACTGGATAAATGATACTGCACTAACGTATGTAGCGTATCCTTCAGCTCTCTCTAGCGATACTGATAATGATTTACTATCTGACTACGAGGAGAAATCCTATGGGACAAACCCGAACTCAAATGATACTGATAATGATCAGCTAAGTGAATATGATGAGATAGTATTCTACGGTACATATCCTCAAATTACTGATAGCGACTATGACGGCTTAAGTGACTATGAGGAGATAATGATCTATTATACGGACCCTCTAGATTGGGATTCTGATGGTGACGCAATCAATGATTCCGCTGAGATTAAGATCTATGGTACTGATCCCACTAACTATGATTCCGATGGTGATGGTCTTGGAGACTATGATGAAATAATTGTGTTTGGAACAAATCCTCTCTCCGAAGACTCGGATAATGATAGAATTGATGATTTCACGGAAATATATGAAGGTTTTAACGCAACTAATAGTGATACTGACAATGATGGGCTAACAGACGGTCAGGAGTACTTTGGAGTAAATATTACTGGAATAGGTATTCGTTTCCTAGATCCTACGAGTAATGATACCGATGGAGACTCTCTAACGGATTATGAGGAAGCAATGGAGTTATTCACGGATCCAACTGAGTCAGACACCGATGGTGATGGTTTAAGCGATTATGAGGAGCTAAGAGTATATTCAACAAGTCCACTAAACGAGGATTCAGATGAAGATGCATTATCTGATTATGAAGAAGTTAGAGTTTATGGGACAAATCCTCTCTCCAACGATACTGACGCTGATAGTCTTAGTGATTGGGATGAGGTTAAAAGATACATTACAAATCCATTGAGTAACGATACAGATAGCGATAATCTAACCGATTTCGTTGAAGTACGCATATACGATACGAATCCCATAACCAATGATACCGATGGTGATGGTCTTAGTGATTATGAGGAGTTAAAAGTATACTCAACAGATCCAAGAAAGCGAGATACCGATGGTGATGGTGTGGATGATTATTTGGAAGTTATAAGGTATAGAAGTGACCCTAACAATAAGGATACGGATGATGATGGATTAGAGGATGACTTTGAGGTATTTAAAATAGGCACTTTACCAACAAATAACGATACTGATGGAGATGGATTATTGGATGGCGAAGAAGTTTTCGGATTCAGGGTGGCGGGATACGGATTTAGAACAACAAACCCGCTAGATAACGATACTGATGGTGATGGTCTGACAGATTACGAAGAAGTCAGGATTCATGGAACTGACCCTACATTATTTGATACAGATAATGATGGTTTAAATGACTACGAAGAGCGAATCCTGTATCAGACGAATGCGACAAGCGCGGATTCGGATAATGATGGCTTAAGCGATTACGAGGAAGTCAAGGTTTTCGGAACGGATGCTTGGTCTGTTGATTCCGATGGTGATGGGTTAACAGATTATGTTGAGGTTAAAGTGCTTAAGATTGATCCCTTATCCACCGATAGTGATAAGGATTTGATTCCCGATAATCTTGATATAATTTTCCCTCACTTTAAGGATGAAATAATCTATTTGCTGGTAGGCGTAGTAAGCTTATTTGCATATGCATTCCACTATGGAGCGTTTAGAAACCCCTTCAAGGATATTATAACTGTTGGCCTGAGCGATGAAGGCGGGACACTCATGCTTCTTATCCCAGAGGAAATCAAGGAGAAACAAGATCCCAACCTGATCTCACCAGCACTTATTGGAATTCATCAACTAACAAGCGAGATTACTGGTGAACAGCGAACGATTGTGTTGAGTGGAAGAATAGCCACAATAATTCGTCACGGAGAAGCCTCTTATATGTGGGTATTTGCTAAGAAGTCGTACCCGAAGATCGTAAAAACGATAAATAAACTACACTCAGAGATAGAGAAGAGATTTAAAGACGTTTTAACCGCTTGGAGTGGAGATGTAGATGAACTAGCTGATGTCAGACAATGGCTTATAAGGGTACTGGGTGCCGAGGAAATCAAGGAGGTCGCAATTAAAACGATTGAGGAATTAAAAGAGGTAGAACCCGAGGGAGCTAAAGGGGAAATCGAAATAGAAGAGGAGAAGGAACTTAGTGATGAGTATTCGTGAAATTGACGTAATAAGGTGATTATCTTTCCCTTAATAATCTACTTAATTCGAGTATGACGTCCGATGAAATCTTATCTAATTCATCTCTTCTTATTCTATATTTTATCTCTCCAGTAAAAGTATCTTCAATTTCCTCAAGTATCCCCATACTCATGCATTCTCTAACCCAGACGTTAACAATGCTTTCTTGTGTTCCCGTACTTTGAGCAAGTTCTCTGACTGAGAATTCGCCGAGTTCTAGTGCATGGCGCAATAAGCCGCCGTATCCAAATAAAATTCTTATGATTCTCTCTAAGCGTGGTATTTCAATTTCTTCCTCAACGATTTCAGGAGCTTCTATTTTAATTTCTTCTCTTGGGATATTCTCCGGCGATATCTCTAGTAAACTTCGTATCCCTGTAGCAGCAACATATATTCTCATTGCATTGTCAAATAATTTGGATTTCCGCTTGAGCCATGTCAATAATAATAGGCCTAATATCGCGATGGTAACTGCTAGCAGAATGATTGATGCTTCAAGAGATAGGATTTGCATGCGTAGCACCGCATTCTATAAGATTAGCCTCTGAGATTATCTAATATTAGCTGCTCTACGTCTTCTTTCCTTATTGCTTCACGGTTATTAAGTTCGTTAGCTATGCCGTTTATAATATCGCGAATAGAATCAATTTGAGAGTATAATGTGATTTCTGCGAATACCACAGCGGGACTCACTCTCTCTTCCTCACGTAAGAAGAATCTTGCTAGAATGAGTTTTTCTCCTTTCTCAGTCTCTATCATGTTAGCTTCTTGTGCAGCCATATGAATTCTAACAGTCTCATTTGGATCCATGAGCATTCTCTTTACGAGATTTGTTACTCCAGCTACATACTTTAGCATAGGTCCTTCAATGGGATCGAATTCTATCACGCCAATTGATTTAACTCCGAGATCAGCTAGTCTTGTGCAATGTTCGTCTTCCAATATAATTATTTTATCTCTATAATCAGTAACTATTGCGGTGAATGCATTTACATTAGAAAACATATCGTGCAATGTTCTCCATACATTCCCATAGTTCGTTATATAGAGCTTACTGGTTGTTCCATACTCCTTAATCAAATCCTTCTCTTTGCAATCCTCTAAAAATGCTCTTACGACCTCTGGAGGGAATTCTCTAAAGTCCTCCTGGCTTGTAACTCCCCTCTCTATGACCCGTGCTAAAAGATTTACATAATGAGTTGGTTTCTCCCCGACCTCTCCTCTCCTTCTTAGCAATACTTTAAGCAAAGCATACGTGATAATTAAACCCAAAATAAACGAGGTGCCGATAATCATAAGATAAAGGACTAGTAAATCAGCCACTCTTATGCACCAATGATTGGCAATAATTAATCACGTAAATTTTAATCCATATTACGCATATTAATATTGATTATTGCGTATTCCATTTAGCGAATATTGGTGCTCTATTTGGAGCGAAAAACAAAAATCTTAATGGCTCTTTATGCAACGTGGATAACTCCAGTGATTCTATTCCTAATAGCACTTCTCCTTAAACTTATCATACTAGACTTCCCCATAAGCTTATTGCTCGTAATAATTTATTCTGCAATCTGGATGAGAGCTGCGAATCGCATAATAATTCGATACGCGTTACCAAGAGCATCACCTAAGAAGGTGGAAAAAATCTCTAGAATGTATAGACTTCGTCATCTCGATTCACGATTAGCATATTTCTTGGATAAATGGCTTTCTTCACTTTTCTCAAGGGTGAGAAGCAGAGGAAGAATGCGCACATTACCAGAATTTAGAAGGATCATTCTACCATCAGGTGAGAGTTATACACGTACAACGAGACGAACTAGTAGTATTGCAGAAATGTACGAGGATATGGCGAGAGTAAGAGAGGAAATTCGAGAAGAACTAGAAAGAATAGAAAGGCTGATCAGAAGAACAATTAGAGGAGAGCCGTCTGACGAAGCTTCAAATAACGAAACAAGGCAAGAAAGAGGATCTACTCAATCAAATTAAATTTTTCAATTGTCCTAGGTGAAGATAAGTGAAGTGTATCATCGTAATCCTGTTGCTAATTAGTGTTCTTCAAGTTTCTGGGCAATTCACTTACACATTTGAGGACCTCGGTATTGGTACGATTCACATTGGTTCTTTAGATGTTCAAAGTTCTCAAGCGAATTTTTCCTTGCCAAGAGAAGGTCTCGCTAATATAACCATAGTGATATACTCAAGCGTTAATACTTCGACAGCAATGATGCGTTTTAAGATCAATGATAAGGGAGGAAAAATCGACTTGCAAAATGGCATGGTTACCAAAAGTATTCTAGTGAATGTTTACGAGAATGAAAATACCCTGTGGCTTCAATTAATTAATCTGGGTATTGGAGATATTATTGTGTTTTCTAACTCATGCATCATAATAGAATATGCTGAAACAGAATCCCAGAGTAGTCAAAGCATTACTCCATACGAAAGAACATATTGGCTTGCAGCACTAATTATAGCCTACACTGTTCCCCTTATAATTGCATACAAGCTTAGAGGGAAAGAGCAAGAGCAACTAGTAAGTCAAGAAGAGGTTTATTATGGGTGATTCCTAATGAATATTTTCGCAATAATGGCGATTTTTATTCTTGATATCTCAGCGCAACCACATCTACTAATCCTACTATGGCTTATGTATTCAGTGCTAACCTACGTGTGGGGTGGTGCGGCAAATTTAATTAGAGCAATATTTTTCCCAGGTTATCTACTGCGGAGATTAATGCAAAGCTTAATATTGAGGAAATTTGGAGAATCGGCGAGATTATATGCTATTAAGGAACACGGAGAGGAATGGGCTAGAGTGTACATAAGACTTAGTGGACCATTTGTGGCTACTTGTTTTATAATAGGGCCAGTTTTAGTTGCTCTGCCGTTATACTATTTAACAATTGTACTATCTACGCTGTCTCCTAATTTTATTGCGAAGATAGTTGCAGCGTGGTTTGCAATATCACTATTTGTGACGGGTCTTCCAGGTTTAAAGGCTATGGAACCCATTGTAGAATCGTTAATAATCTACACGCCACTAATGCAAGTTCTACTGTTGTGGTCTGTGGTTATTTTTATTCTTAGTTTGAACGCATTCGACATCAGTTTAGCGGTGATAATAACGCTCTCTTATATCTTTCTGGTCATTCTAATTAATTCCATGGGCGTAAAAAGAGAGCAACAAACACCAATCATATTAAATGAAGATTAAACAACCAATCCTATGAATGCGTGGAGTTCGTAGTTACGTATTTCATGTACATTTCTTTACCAAAAGTTTTTAATCCTTAAAATACAGAATCATAATCACTGATTGCGAATTCATATGGGTTAAAAAAATCGTAAGATAAACTTTTTATAGTTCATGTTTTCAAAAAATGTGATAATATCCGCATTAATGAATGCATCATAAAAATAGCTACCTGTCGATAGCTTTCTGGTGTTTAGATTGATTACAATACTCTTTGATGGCGTGAATTCTGATTTCCCATTCTTAAAAGTTCTAAAGAAATTGCCAAGGGATTCTCTGGCTATTGTTAATATCCCATCATATGACTATAGCACAGATTGGGGAATACATGTATCACCGAGCCTTAACTGTTTACTAAACTACTTAATACCCAGCAGAAAACGTATTGGAAAGGGGTTTAACATAGCGAGGATATTCAAAAAACTAAACTTCATGGAACTCAAGCTAACAGATTTCGAACTAGCAATTTCCTTATTGATGACAATATGGCTACGAAGCGAACTACCATTAGTGACATTCTTCCAAAAACTCGCAAGTTCACTGAATATTCGATACAAAATTCTACCACTCTTAGATCCTCCACCATTACTAGTGATGAAAGGAGTTAATGGAACTAGATTGGATATTTATCAAGTGATTAAGGGGTCTCTCATAGACGAAATAAAGGAGATTTACTACCACAATTTAGATAAATCGAAGATTGTCGAGGAGACAAAGAATATATTGGAGGAGAGTGAAAAGATACTACTATTCTCAGTATCCCCGCTTTCAATATTCTTCCTTAGATCGATAGGTTCGCTTAAGAAAATGCTCGAGAAGCATAAAGGGACTATCATATATTTATTGCCACGCGCGTTAAAAGACCTTGATAAAAAGATTTTGTCTATTCTGGATTATAGCAATGATCTCTACGGATTGGTAAGAATGTCATATGAGCAGGTAGATGCAGTAATCTTTGATGAGAAACAACAGGATTTGATAAGCGAACTATCCGACTTAAAAATAACATTCTACCCAGCCTCATATGAATTCGAAAGCGCAAATGGAGTAAACGTGTTTGTGGAAAATGTACTGAAAATATTGCTAGATTAATTGAGGAAAGAAGTATGAGGGGAATCCACGTTATAGTTCCAGTCGATAAGGAGAACATGATTACCACAATTTTAGAGAATCTAAAGGTTTTTTATGAGAAAATTGTGGGAAAGGATAAAGTATTAATCATAATCTCGGTTGAAGACGAATACGTCGAGACCGTGATTGACGCAATAAAAAAGGTTGGTGTCGGTACACTTTACGGAACGTATCAGGTATATAATCTAGAATTTGCAGCTAGAACAACGGAACCATTCATAAAAAGAGGTGCCAAGAGAGTTTCAAGGGAAGAGATTCTTAGTGACATCCGAGACCAAGCGGAATTCAATAGAACATACGCATTATCCTGTATATTAGCTGCCGTACTAGCCACATTAGGTTTATTAACTGATAACGTAATAATTACGATAGCATCCATGATCATTGCTCCGCTAATTGGTCCTATCCTCGGAACGTCGCTTGGCATCGTACTAAATATAGATGACCTTCGAAGAGAAAGCATAAGATCAGAAATAGCGGGACTTCTATTAGCAATACTAACTGGTTTTGTCTTTACAATGATGTTACCATATACTAATCCTACGAGTGAAGTCTTAGCGAGAGCGCATCCAACATATGTGGATATAATCTTCGCTGTTGTGGCGGGAGTTGCAGCGGCGATAAGCATCGTTAGTATAGCTCCAGTTGCTCTAGTTGGAGTTGCAATTGCAGCTTCCATAATTCCTCCAGCGGTCAACATAGGAATAGGATTTGCTTTTTATCTTAAAGGAGTAGAAGGCGCGTGCGCAATTATCTATGGTTCCACGATTCTACTAGTAATAAATGTATTAGCGATTAACTCAATGAGCATTTTGTTTTTCTGGTTAGTGGGCATTAAGCCAGGGGAGTCCATACGGAAAGAACTGATTGCCAAGAGAATCGCTAGGGAGCGGCTAGTAGGCCTTATATTCGCCTTCCTCGTTGTCTCGGCTCCCATTATCTATGCTACAATAAGCCATTATGAAGAGAAAAGGATTGAGAATGAGATTAGAATGAGTATAATCGCCTATATGTCGAAGTACCATCCGGACATAGAGATAGTAAATCTAGACATCGTTTACTCAAAGCAGGCGAATACGGCTTATATTTACCTAACAATAGGAGTTTCGAGCTTTAATGACTCAATAATAAGTTTGGCATCAGAAATAAAACAGTATGTAGCGGAGAAGTTTCACATAAAGGCGAAAGTTTACCTATCAATAAACATTATATCTTCATATGTACATATACAGTAAATCATGAATCCTCTGCTCTTAGTTTAAATAATCAAGGGTTTTCTGCATTGCAAGAGATTTACGTTTCACCAAACAGTCTAAAGACGAGCTATTACAGGCGAGTTCTAAAAATAATTGCAAAGATGTTCGAGGGAGGAATAATAATCGATTATACTCCTAGGATGAGACTTAGAGATAAGGATGTAGTCAGATATGTTAGGCAAGCAAAAGTTGGAATTTACGTTCCAAGAGATAAAAGAAAAGATGCTGAAGAGACCTTAAAAGCTCTAGGATTCGAAGTAGTAAATAAAGATCTTGCTACGGGTTATTTTGACGAGTCCATTATAGCATCCTTACTTATACCAATAGAAGATGAAATTGGTATTCCTCTTGGAATAGATCTTAGTGGAGATCATCTTGTTATGCTTCCATTAAAAAGAATTCTCGTTTACGGAATAAACGATTATAGACTGCTGATGTATCTGGCCAATAATATCGAAGAAGTATGTTGGATGGATTCGCGTGGATTTAGAAAACCTCTGGAAATGAATTTTAATTACATCGATAAAATCCCCTTAGGCTCAGCAACGAGGCGAATATTATCAGAACTAAGTAGAGTAATAGCCTCATTAACCATAGGAGAAAGATTCTCAACGGAGATTCTCTCGATGTTAACTGGTGGTGGCGAAGAATTATTAAGTGATGAGGAGATTGCTGTTGGTGGAAGAGAAGCTGAAGCGTTGCGGGAAGTATTGGCGAGAGGTGTTCTATCGCGGGAAAGGGGGAAATTACGAGGTAGGGTATACATTGATATCCAGCAGTTGAGTCCTCCTGCAATGCTTTCCGCTATTGCAGCTGCACTATTAACGTTTTCTGGATTAGTCATAATAAATTCTGATGCATGGAATCGAGCTCTTATTCAGATAATAAATCATCGTGAGGGCATTATATGGGTATCAAGAAACCCAGCTATGCAGTTGTTAAGAGATTTTGAGTTACGTGTGTATAAGGAAGGAGATTACTGGGTATTATCAAGACTCGTAAAATTTGAGAATTATTATAGAGAAATAAGAGAAAGGTTTATCCCCTTGTGGGAATCGAAATAGAAGAATTTTCCATAGATATTTTAAGAGAGATCCAAATTTGTTCGTAATTCTCTAAGCGTTATTTGTACAACGGTATCGACTGGTAATATTCCTATATTATCTAATTTGACTGTTATTCTCCTTAACAATCCAAGTAAAAATGGTGCGAATGATTTGTTCTTAATAGATGCCACCAGTATGTATTCTCGTCCCATATAACCTACGAATTTATCCGCAATGAATAATTTCCTGCTATGGAATTTTCTTATTAATCCAGCTATTATTGCCATTCCTTCAATCATCTCGTCCTCGTTGAAGATCATCCTGATTTTAACACCATGTTCCCTAAAATGCAAAATTGCTAGCAGGCTACCATAATCAAATATGTATAATTGATGTATGAGGTCATATGCTTTCACGTTAATCCCATTGCCGTAAATAATAATTCTACAAATGCATTTTAGACTGAAGAATTTCGTTTTACCAATATTTTAATTCAGAAATCAATCTATTTTATAAAGGATCAATAAATGATTATTCCTCATTATTGACTACATAATGGTGAAAGAGGTTTGAGAAAATGCCTCATTACTCTAGTTCTGGTCGTGATTATACTACTTAATTACCCAATGATATCTGAAGTTACTTGTGTGAAAACTAATAATACTACGCATAATATCAACCCTGAATCTCCATTCCTAGAATTCCAGCATCTCTTGCCTATCAATACAAAAGAGACTTTTAATAATAAATGGTCTCAAACAAGTTCTGTCTTAAGTCTCAAGGGTAATCTTCAAGAGTTGCCCCCCATCACAACGTCTATCATAGAACCTTTAAGAGGGCTTCATATTAATACAAGAAACATTACAATTATGCACGCTAATGAGCTAGTTTTTTTCACGAATTCATCTATTTATTTTCATAATCACACAATGAGTCATTTTTTCACTAAGATAATAGATTTCCAATCATATGATAGCTATCTCGGGGTGTTGACAGAAGAAAATGCGTATTTGTTTCAATATAATGGATTATTTCGGTGGATCATTTCGAAGAATTCTACATACGATAGACTTTCGATCGGAGATTTCAACAATGACAATCTCATTGAAATGATAATCTACGCGTACAATTCTAACAAGTTAATTATATTTTCCAATTATGGGGGGATGTTAAGTTCTGGAGAGATAGGAATAGTAATCGATCAACGGAATAATGTTATAAGCTCCCAGCCGAGGAATATTTTCGTTAGAAAAATTATCTGTTTTAATGATAAGCCTTTTCTTTTATTCAGAATTAAGAGAAATTCAGAGTATTATGATTGGATAGGCTATATTAATGACATAGAAGAGAACGACGGGAACTACACACTCGTTGGTCTTCGATATTTTGATGAAGCTTATAATCTCTTAGTGGGAAGCTATAAGGGACAAAATGCGCTCTTAGTCTTTTTCTTAAACACTACGTACTGGAATATAAGAGCGGGTTATTATAATGAAACTGGCAGGACCTATATGGAACGAGATTATGGAACGCGTCTCTATTATATTGAAGGAATAATGAAAAATGGAAATTACTGGTCTATTCTCGAAGATATAACAGGAGACGGGGTTTCAGAGACCGTTATATCCAATGGGACACACATCGGTGTTCTTTATTCTGGATATTGGAAAGGAAAAAACGAGACGATAGAAGCAATACAGAATACAAAAGCATTCGCCGTAACCGACAAAATTGTATACATAAATAGTACGCATCTAATTATACTCAACGCTACCCTTCATCTCTTATCCGCATTCAGGTTCCCCGCGGTCGATTTCTCTGCGTCTAGTTCTAAGGTTTATGCTGTCTCGCTTAATGGAACGCTGATGCGTATAGATGTATCTTCAAGTGAATACATAACGGATAAAATACCTTATATTAGTGATAAATTTGGTTATGACAGTTCGCTTAATGGACTTGTGGTGTATAATGATAGGATTCTATATGCGTATTGGTATTCATATGGACCCTTAGAGATCCGATATAAAGAGAGCATCATAGATCATGTAATCATCTCTGAACACTCTCTGGCTGTCTTTTTAACAAATGGTACGCTGATTATATATGATGCTAAGGGGAATATTATATCAAAAATTAGTTCTAATGACATAGAATTAGTAGCATACTATCCCCAACTAAATAAATATTACTTAGCATTCTCAAATGGCACGATAAAAGACTCCGCGAGAAATAGTGTTCTAATAATAGGAGAAACGCCGGTCTTCTTAGATATTGTTAATGATTCATTAGTTTATCTGTCTCAGCACTACTCATCGCCTACTCTTTTAGCGAAGGTGAGAAAGATTGATCCGGAGACATTAGGCATTATTGGCGAGAGAGAGGTAACATTATCACATGATAGCCAGGAAACGGCGGTGCACTACAAGGCGCAAATTGCTTTTAATGACATCGATGGCGATGGATATATTGATGCTGGAGTTTTCTGTTACATCATCGCTAACTTCACATTGCCTCCGAATTACATTTTCCTTAATGTGCGTAGTAATATAACGATTCTAAGTAATATTACGGGAAACGTGATTAAGAAATATAGTTCTGTTAGAGGGCTTGATGAAGTAATCCATTATTATATTGACTCCTTAGGTAACGGATTCTTCGTGTTCGAGGATTATGGACTGTCAAATAACACGTACATTTATAGAGACAGGGATGGGAGTATCACAAAAACCTCATGGGTATTTGAAAACGAGGCTTTCAAAACAGCTACATGCTTTGGTTTATTATCTAATACTACAATCCGATTCTATTATAATTATTCATTTACTCACAATAGAACAATTCACTTGCCATCTCCAAAAGCATCCATATCTCGCAAATATCCAGATAAGGTAATAATAGACTTCATTTCTGGAGCAGCTATTTTTACGATGAGCATCGTTAATGACACGGAAGCACCATATGCTGAGATACTAGAACCGGAATTTAACACTCAGATAAATGCATATGTTCCAGCGCGAAACCCATTCCAACTGGTCATTAACATGTCAGATGACCTAATGCTAAAGAATTTCTCATTAGAAATTGATTCATCGATTCTTTCTACTGGTAATCTGGTCACAGATAACATGCTTTTAAACGTTTCTTTAACGCTTACTGGTGGTTATCATGATGGACTACTGGTGGTATATGATGTAGTGAATCGCAGTTATAATCTTGCATTTGACATTTATATCGACACAGAGCCGCCTCAGATAACGATATCTGTGCCTCAAGTAACTAATAGTACAAATGTATCCGTGGGAGCTTCAGCTAATGATACGTTAGATATTGCTTGGATAGCTGTAATCATTGATGGGGAATTAAAGGAGAATAGGTCGGATACGTCTAATGTGCAATTAAATGTAATCTTGGATGAAGGGTCGCATGAGGTTAGAGTTAAAGCTGCTGATACAATGGGGAACTTAGGGGAGAAAACAACATCGGTTAGGGTGGATTTAACTCCAGCTAATATAATCGTGGTTTCTCCGAAGAATAACACATACGTGAATACTGGGAGCATCTTTTTCAACATAACGTTTTCTGATGACGTTGACATAGATATTGTTGAAGTCTGGAAGAACGATACTAAAATACTCTCAGAGAAGCTAAGTAGACTCGAAACTCAAATTGAATTAGAAACAGATGGTGTATACATATTTACAATTGCCGTAAAAGATGTCGCGGGGAACATGAATAGAACCGTTATCTATGTTTATAGGGATACACGAGCCCCAGATATTTTTATAGTAGCGCCTCAAAATAACACTTATACAAACCAGGATAAGGTCAGAATAAATGCAACTTTCTCTGATGAATTCGCGTTGGAAAACATAACTATCTATTTAAATAATAGTAAGGTGATTTCAGGAGTTTTTCTGAGTATTGAGAGTGATATAATTCTCGCTGAAGATGGTAAATATAACATTACGATAATTGCGATAGATAAGGCGGGAAATCTGAATAAGAGTTTGATTCTTATTACGCGAGATACTGTTCCCCCAGATATCACAATAATTCTACCAGAGAATAATACAATCATCAATGAAAGCGAAATAGAACTCCATGCATTGGTAAGCGATGATAATAGTCTTAAAAACGTTAGTATCTGGCTTAATGATACCTTAGTATACCAAGGAGAAAACGGGGATATCATTATATCCATAAATCCTGGTCGCGACGGTTTCTTTGCAATTACCATCATAAGTTTCGACGTTGCGGGCAATGAAAAATCAGTGGTTCTTTATGTTATTAGGGATACTACTCCACCATCATTCGAGGTCACAAGTCCAGAATACGGGGAATTCATAAATGATCGTTCAGTTAACGTCACGCTGATATTACATGACATGGACGGCTCTAGAATTGACATCTACATTAACGGAAGTCTATACACTGAAATTAGGCCGAATAATAGTAAAATTAGCTTTTACATTAATCTCACAGAAGATGGATTATATGCTCTAAAAGTAGTAGTAATGGATTATGCAGGCAATGAGGCTGAGAGCACCGTAGTTTTCACCATAGATACTCTTTCACCAAGGATTTCAATCATAACGCCCAGCAATAATAGTAAGGTCGAGAAAGATGAAGTTAACATCGCATGGGATGTCTTTGATGAGAATGATATTGTTTCCATTGAACTATATGTGAATGGTACGCTGGAATATCAAACTACGGAAGTATCTGGAAATTATACAGTGACATTTAAAGAAAGTGGGGTTTATATAATTACCATAAAGGCATGTGATGTCGCGGGAAATTATGGTGAGGTTAAAGTTATAATAGAAGTATCATTGGAAGAAGAGAGCTCTTCACCAACTGAGTTTGATGTAGTAACGTTACTTACTGGTGTAGCTCTAGGAACTCTTGGATGGCTTTCTGGAGGACTAGTAGCGGTAATAATAACAAGAAGGAGAAGAATGAGATTTCTATATCACCAACCATGAACTTTAACTCTGCAGGAATTTTAAAGTATCACGAATCAATGATGCAAGATCACGATATATCGGGATACGGAGATTTAAATTCATTAAGCGGTCATCAATGATTATAATAACTCCCTTCTTTTTTCTCCCAACACGTCCAGATGCTTGAATTAATGCTGAGACCATGCTTCCAATTTCCATGCTCCTTAGTAGTCCGGATGTGCTCAGCTTATAGTACTTAGCATAAAACTCTATAATTTTGAGATATCTTATATCCCTCTCTGGATAAGGCAATCCCGCAATTATCAAGAGTTCTGGTTCTTCGCCACGAAGCTGAATATCAACCCCTTCAGCTAAGCGTCCTCGAGCAACTGACACGATAGCATGGTGCTCAAGGCCATCCTGCATTTCAGTAATTAAAGGTAAGCTGGTTTTAGATGAAATTTTCTCGGCAAATTCATGACTCGGCGTGAATATAATAGCTGGACGCCTAGTATACTTTAGAATAGTTTTTATGACTTCCGCGTATTTCTTGTAGACAAATGACTGGCGTTCAGAATATCGTGAGGATAGACCGATAACTAAACCTGCATAGAATCTTTTCTTGGATTTCTTAAAGAGCCCCGGATGAATTATCATTTCAGAGTCGATATCTTGTGAGAATAGGGTTTTATAGAGATTGCTAGGAAATAAAGATGATGATAAAAGAATTATTTGGCGAACAGAGATAAGGCGTTGTTTCATTAAGCGTAATGGAGGAAGAATTTTTATTATTTCATCATTGATTCTTATGCTGTATCCAGGAGCACTTAGAAATGATTCATAAGTGGATAAAAGCGCGGCGGTGTCCTTCTTTCCCTCCCGCCAAAACCTAATAATATATCTTGCGATTTCTGATGGTTCATCGCTCCTGACCATCTGTTTTGCGTCTTTGTATTCTTCAAGTCTTATACATGCCGTTTCATTGATGACTAGATTGTGGGCTTCATCTACTATTAATATATCTCTATTACCAAGCCTTTCAAAGAACTCATCATTAACCAAATATGGATGTGTAGCAAGCACAATAGGAGCATCTTTGCATATTGCCTGATATGCAAAATATGGGCATGTTTTCGCTTCCCGCGCAAGTATGAAGAATTCTCTTACGCTCTCTGGGCGAGATTCTCTTATCATTCTTACTAGATCCTCAGTTCTTCTTCGTCTTAAATACTCGCATTTTAGTATTTTACACCACCACTTTATGATTCTGGGATTGTTAGGGGGAAATCTACATAATCCCTCTTTACCCCCAACTGGAATCACTAAGGGCGGATTGATATCGTCTCTGATTAATTTTTCCGCTATTCTAAACGAAATTCCAAGGGCATGGTCAATTTCTGCTCTTGTTCTAAAGAAGATCGCGATTCTATCTCCATGTAATGCGCGCCAAAATGCAAAAGCTACTGCTAATGTCGTTTTACCAGATCCAGGAATTGCTCTAATGAGAATTACTCTAGATGACTTAAGAAATCCTTCCGCTATCCTTTCATGTACTCTCATATCCCGAGGAATAAAATTTAAAAATGGTAAGTTTTCTCGCTTTATTCGCATTCTTCTTGCACTTCCAGCTTCTCGCTAAGGAGCCATTCATAAATTGGCAAATTAAAAATATCTACTGATCTAATCCATAAAGAGTGGTATATTACTATGATACTAATCACAAAGACCATAACAATTTGAATATGTTGCGAGTTTTACTTAAAGCACTATAATACTCGGGGCATGAATCACAATTACACCTACTAAATAAGCAAAATAGCTTTTAAATCGCATACATCTTATACGATGTATTTGACAGGTAACGTACAAACTATTAAGAGCTGTAAGCAACGGGTACTTACGTAACGATGATTCCCAGGAAATTTATCCTTGAATCTGGAAACGTTGTTGTTCTCGCAGCTATCGATGTTGAAGAGAAGCTTGTAAGAGACACGATGTTTAAGCTTTGGGTTTCAGATATTGGGAGTGTGTATAAGCATCTTATTAAGAAGTAAGGTTTTTAAATAGCTACTCCTTCAATTCCTAAGAGTGAAAAGTATAGTATAAGGAGAGTTTTGAGTGATGTATAGGAACTTCACGTGAGACTTTATGATGATGGATTTATTGATGCTGAAATTGAAGTTAGAAGAGAGTATATGGAGTGTCTCGCCCCTAGAAGGCTTAACGTTGTTTATGAAGCTTTTGAATTCTATAGAGAAGTATATAACAGACTTCACATATGGTACGCTCCAAAACGGGAATGGATTACTAGCATTATCGATCACTTCCATGTTAAACTACGTGAACTAAATACATTAACTCCTTGGAAACCTATAGTTCTCGGAATGGCTGTAGCTGGGTTATCTGCATATGCGTTATCAAGTCTCGTGAAAGGTGATGAGCAACGAGTTTAGATGCTAAGGTAGAGGAATTAAAGAAAAGGTTCAAGGAAGCATTAGAATTCATTAAGAAAGGGGATGTCGTACAAGTTGCTGAGAATGCTATAAAAATTCTATCTGAAGTCAATAACTTAAATTGTATTTCAACTGTACATTTTTTTATATTAAGGAAATTATTTTAATGTAAATACAATCATTTAGGGAGGCATATGAATTTAGAGTTCAGGTTTTTAAGGCTCATGAATCTCCTCCGCTATGGAAGTGAGGAGGAAATAACAAATGAGCTATCAGCGTTTATTAAGGATTTCTGGCAGAATGAGAGAGGTAAAAGAATCATTAGACGTCTGTGCATATCAGCGAAAGTCGAACCAAGGAGCAAAATAAAGCGTGGTGTTCTCAAGGCATTCTTAAGCGCTCCAGTATGGGATGATGAGATTATTGACATGATTTTCTTCCTATCTCGTAATGATCCAGATGTAAGTGTTCGAGAACTCGCAAGAAAGGTGATATTAGGAATAGTGAATAATTTAGATGAGGAAACTAGAAAAAAGGCGGTAATTCGTATTCTCAGAGCGATAAACATGGGTGATATTCATATTAATCCTATGGAGATTGTAAGAGCCATGGGAGTTGATAACGCGGTAGCACTCATAAGAAATAATGAAGTTCCAGCTTCGATCAAAGAGTTATTAGAATATGCTCTGGAGAAGATGAGAGCTGAAAAATCATAATAGTACAGGAAATCCTTAAAAAAGCTTAAGTGGACTATGGTAATCCTTAATTTACTAGAAAGGCGATGAAGAGGAGGAGGTGAGCAGACCTAAGGGATGACGAAGGTTGTAAGCACGGAGCCGTCCCGAGGAGAATTATTATGACGATTTCTCTTAAAATGGTACTGAGGAATTTAGAGTTTCTAGTAAGTTCAAAAGAAGGAATTCTTCCCCAGGAGTTAATCAAACTTGGTAAATTTGATAAAGAGAGAAACGTTCTTGCTATTCTTCCTTATAAGTTCTGGGAATTTTTAGAACTCGTAAATAAGCTAAAAATACCCATTAAGAATCCACTCGAATTTCTCGACCTGAGACTGCCCGAGGAATCATTGCATTTTGATTACGAGTTAAGAGATTATCAGCGAGATATTTGTGAAGAAATCGCTAAAAACGGATTTAAAGCTGTTATTCAATTACCGACGGGAGCTGGTAAAACAATTATCGCACTAAAAATAATTCATGATTTAAAATTGAGAACCCTTATTGTAGTTCCCACAATTGAACTTTTGAGTCAATGGGAAAAGAAAGTTCTCAAAGGATTAAATATTAGCAGTTCTCTAGTAGGGATCTATGGAGGCGGAAGAAAAGATGTAAAGGACATAACAATTGCGACTTACCAAGGAGCATCTAAGGAGGTCTTTTTAAAGAAAGCTGTACTCTACTTTGGATTAATCATATTTGATGAAGTCCATCATCTTCCCAGCCCCGTTTTCTCAGAGATTGCTAGAAGATTAATAGCTCCGTATCGTATAGGCTTGACAGCTTTTTTAGATTTAGATGAAAACAAAATGAGATCGCTACAAGATCTCGTTGGACCTATAATTAAATTTGAGGAAATAGATCATCTCATTCAACGTGGATACTTAGCGGACTATGAGTATAAACTGATCAAAGTAAAAATGAATGATGCAGAGAGGCAGAAATATAGAAAGCTAATGCGTGTGTATGTCGACTATATAAGGTACGATATCCTCCCAGAGTATCCATGGGTGCGAAAAAAAGAGGATATTTTCAAGATAATTTCCAAAGAAGCTGTTTCTGATCCATTCGCTAAGAAAGCCATAAAAGCACTCAAAATGGCTAAAGAAATAGCGTTATTCCCAAAAGAGAAGCTTTCACGTTTAGAGGAGCTTCTTGAGAAGCATAGAAATGACAAGGTCATAATATTCACGAGGCATATAAGGGTAGCCAGCATAATTAGTTACTTATTCGGAATTCCTCTAATAACAAGTTTGACGAAAAAAGAATTAAGGGCGAAAATTTTTGAGTTATTCGAAGAAGGCAAGATTTCGAAAATTGTGAGCGCAGAAGCATTAGATGAAGGCGTTGATATACCAGACGCGAATGTATGCATAATAATAAGTGGTCGAGGAAGCAAAAGGCAATTAATTCAGCGGATCGGTCGTGTTTTGCGACCTAAAGAAGGGAAAAAAGCGATAATCTATGAGCTAGTAACCGTTAGAACACTTGATGAGAAACTCTGGAGAAAGAGGAGAAGCCTGTATTATTGAGTAATTCTCTATGAAGTATCGGCTATACTGATGCCGTTAGGGTCAAAAATTTTTTCTACTATCATTTTCGGCCTAAGATTATGAATGAATAAAAAAGTCTAAATAAATGATCTCGTATCTCTTATTCTAAGAGAACTAATTTAGCATGCATCGAATTAAATTTATCCTTCGTTGCTAGCTAAATAATGCATTATAGAAAGGCGGATTTTCTATGAAAAGACCTATTATCTTGAAAGGGAAGAGAGTTGCTCTAGGCCCCTTAATGAAGGATGATCTTGATCGTTGTTGGCGTTGGATAAATGATAAGCAGGTTACTCAGTATCTCGTTGGTTTCTTTAGGGTTTATACTCGTGAAATGGAAGAAGACTGGATAGATAGAGCACTAAGAGCAAAGGAGGATCTATTATTTGCAATTCTGCTGCTTCCGGATTTACAGCATATCGGAAACGTGGGGTTACATAAAATTAATTGGGTAAATAGAAACGCAGAATTAGGAATTATTATTGGAGAAAAAGAGTATTGGAATCAAGGTCTTGGAACTGAAGCAACGATTCTCGCACTTGATTACGCCTTTAATATAATGGGCCTGAAGTCAGTTTATCTGCGGGTGATGGAGTACAATAAAAGAGCTATTAGATGCTATGAAAAAGTGGGATTCAAACACGTGGGGCGTCTTAGAAGTCATATTTTTAGAGGTGGTAGATGGTGGGATGTACTGATAATGGATATTCTTAACGAGGAATTTAATGAAAAACATCCTAGTGCCGTGAAGGCAATGAATCTAGACATTTTTGAAAGCGCCTAATAAATACATCTTCTCCTTCTACCCCTGCGCGCTCTTCTATGCCCTCTTCTAGCGAAACGTGCCCAAGATCTAAACATCCTTCGTAATGGGATGAACATTCTGGAGGGAAACAGCTGAGTAAATGGCGCATTTCCTCCTGCATATGCGGGTGGTGTCCTAAAACCTCGCAATGGTTGGCTTGCTGGAGATGCAATTGGTTTTCCTGGTGTAGTCCTCTGAGTACTGCTAAGCAATGTTTGCATTAGATGTCTCTGTTTAATTCTTTTTCTCATCAGCAGTACCAAGGCGATTAATGTGATAGCGATGGGAATCAAAATAATCATTAAATTGGATGATATAAGCCCTAATACTCTAGCTAATGCGTCAAAGATGATTTCCATTGCGATCACACTACCATCATATTTGTAACATTCTGAAAAAATTTGTAGTAATGCAAGGTATAAAAATTCAATCTCTCTTTAGTTCTTTACCGTATCAGCCTTAAGAGGATAAAGATTTTATAAGATAAGAATTACCATGCATCTCCTGAGATAGTATTTCCATATTTTATGCATTTTTGTCGAATTATGCATTTTTAAGCTTCTGTTATTTTCTTTAATTGCTGTAGGAATACATATTAGTTTTCTCGTCAAAATCACGATGTTCTGTTGTCTCTATAGTATGTCTACAACCTTAACGATAAATTTTAATCATTTAGATAGCCATGTTTAATGATTAGTGTGTTTAATTTCTATATGGGATGAAATTGGCAAGCGAGGATTTTAAGAGAATATCGAGTAGACTAATTTGTGGTTCCTTAAGCGCGGTTAAGAAGTTTTTTAATGTTAATCTTGGAAAAAGAGACGCTACTGAAACTTACGTCATTAGATACTTGCATCCAGACATTCGTTATAGGGAATTACTTAATGGAATTAACGTGAGGGTTTCTAGGACTATTCAAAGTCGCAAGAAACCGGATCAATGTAGTATAGGAGATTTAATAACCTTAGCCTTCATGGAGATCGACGAAAAGGGGTTCACGTTTAGGCTGTTAGGAAATGAGGAGAATGTTGGAATCTTTCTCCCTGAGATTCATAGAAACTTGTTTGGTAGCGAAATTGATTCGTCAGGAATAAAGCTCGAGGCGTTTATAGAAAAGATGTGTCAGAAAGGAGATGCGTATAAATTCTTCTTTCCT
>Ga0180302_10000247_pt1 | contig 22584 bp, 23 predicted proteins | sample GuaBasSediGuay17_FD_121794 | JGI IMG/M metagenome (GOLD analysis project Ga0180302, IMG submission 121794) | Subseafloor sediment microbial communities from Guaymas Basin, Gulf of California, Mexico - Guay17, Core 4571-4, 12-15 cm | ecosystem: Environmental > Aquatic > Marine > Hydrothermal... | reverse complement strand
ACACAAATATTTTACCATGTGAAGTGTCAATTTATACCAAAAATAGCTTAAAATAATACTAAACATTTATCTACCATATCTAACTTCTACAAAGGTAAAAGAATTTTTAGCATTAGCGATATTAAAGTTTGTTACATAGATATTTAATATATTAATAAAAATTATTCGAGTCTCTGTTCTATTATTAGTGGGAGGTTAGATTAAGAATGGTTAGAATTGTTTATTCATCTGATGTTCATGGAAATGAGCAGGTATGGCTTAAGTGGTTAAATGCTGCAAAGGAGTATAAAGCTGACTACCTTATTATGAACGGTGATTTAACTGGAAAAAAGATTGTTCCAATTGTTAAGTTATCTAATGGTACATGGAAATCTGCTAAATTTTTAGATCGAGAGTGGAATTTAAAAAGTGAGCGTGAAGTTGAAGAATTGTCACAGAGGATAAGGTATGCAGGAATGTACCCATTTGTAACAACTATGGAGGAGATAAATAAAATTAAAAATGATCCTAAGAAAGTTGAGAAGTTATTTGATGAGATTATGGTTAAAGAGTTTGAGCGATGGCTTGATCTTGTTAAAGAGAAAGTTCCGTCTAATGTACAAGTAATTATCTCACCTGGAAATGATGATATTTTTGAAATTGATGATGTAATTAAGAGTTGTGATAGAGTTATTTATCCAAATGATAAGGTAGTATACATTGGTGATAAATATCCACTAATTACATGCGAATATGTTAATCCATCACCATGGAATACTCCAAGAGAAGAGCCAGAAGATAAATTGAAAAAGAGACTTGAGTCTAAATTTAAAATGGTTCCAGAAGAAGAGCGTCTAAACACATTAGCCATGTTTCACGCACCACCATACGACTCTGGACTTGATATGGCACCAAAGCTAGATAAAAACTTAAAACCAATTTTGGTCGGTGGTCACCCAGTCATGGTCCCTGTCGGAAGCAAAGCAGTAAGAGAGGTAATTGAAAAGTATCAACCACTTATGGGACTACATTCCCATATCCATGAATCACCAGGAGAAGTTAAAATTGGTAGGACATTATGTATAAATCCAGGATCAGAATACGATAGAGGGATCTTCAGAGCATATATTATTGATTTATCTGAACAGGGAATAGAAAAGTATTGGAGAACATATGGTTAAGAGCGGTCAAATCCTAACAATTACCTTATATTTTTTACTAAGTAATCCAGGCTTCTTCATAATTTCAATTCCGCTGTAGAATGTATTATATAGTGCAAGACTATTCTTCTTAGGGTCTAAACCTCTCTTTGCTATATAAAACCTATATGAATTAATAAGTTTCTGATTAAAGTTTCTTAAATTCTCACGGATAAATCTATATTTCTCAGAATGCTGATTAAAATATCTCTCTATTTCCTCATTCATTTTTCTAATATAAACCTGTGTGTAAATTGTTGTTAAACTACTCAAGAATAGTGATAATGCTAAAAGATATATTGTATAATATGTATGGTGTCCAGTAAATATTACTGTAAAGGCCACTACAATAGCTACAATTAGAAATATTATACTTGTTATTCGTGTAAATAATGAAAGGTTTAAATAAAATTTTACTTTTGGTATTCTCCTAACAGTATACGCTATCTTCAATAATGATTTTTCAATAGATTTCCATTCTCTAGCTATCTCTTTACCTAAAGCTCCAGCTCTAATCTTAACCCTATATGGCTCTGGATCATCTAAATAGTTAGCTAGGTATCCATCGATAAAGGTAATTAAATTAGAGAGCAACTTTAGATTAACTTCTCCTTTGATGTAAAAATAGTCTCTTGATCTACTGGACATATTCCTCAAGAATTTGACGGTCCTACTCTACTTAAATATCTCTCATAATATTCTTTAACCTTATGCTTCCTCTCACTTCTCATAGATAGAATAAGTCGCCTAACATAAATCATCTTATGAAGATCACCGCGGAATTTCCTAACTCTCGATATATAGTTATTTATAGATACTAATAGATTTGCAGCATCTTTCTTCCTCATTCCAATTTCTCTAATAATATTTGTTAAGTCAAAAAGAATGTACCCTTGTTTACTAATTGTCCTATCTAATTTTTCAAGTAATTTTCTCTCACGTATAGTTATCTCCTTAATAAATTTGTCTAGAATCTCACAATTATTTGTAGAGATCACTTCATCTACTATACCTCCAACCCTACTTCTATGTCTAATAATTTTACTTAAAATCTCAATTACATCTTTAATATTTACCTTTAATGACGTTAGATATTCTACTAATTCTGATATCTCATATCTACTGGCCTTTTCAAGCATATCATTTATGCTGAATTCTGATTTATCTTGGTCAATCTCCGTAAAGTAACTAAGCATCTCTCTTAATGCATCTTCCTCACTACTAAATATTTCAAGAAACTTATCTCCAACTTTGGGCGTTAGATATGCTAAAGAAAGTTTTCTATATATTCTCCAGTTAGATACTAAATTACCTTTTTCATCTACAATTACGATAGTTACGCCTTTCATTTTACCAAAAAAACTTTTCTTTATGTAATGGATAATCCAATATCTATTACTAGATAAATGATACGGACCTTCAATATTGTATTCTTCATCATTACATTTATACTCCTCAGCTATACCATTTATTACCTGGTAAATATCCTTGTGACTCAGATTACTAGCACCCCAAAATTAATTGTCATAAAAGTAATTCATCTTATCGTAAATTAAATAATTTTAAATCGATAACTTAAATTCGATAACATCATAAAAACATGTAGCCAACTATTCTGAAGATCTAAAGAGTCTTCATCTCTTAACTAACAGTTCTTTAGCTAGCGATATTATAAATGTGAATCCTACTATGTAGAAACCTATGGTTGAACCTATTAAGAGAAGATAAGTATTGCTAATTTCAGCGAGATTAATTTGATTAATTTCAGCTACTGAAGGATTAGAGAGCAACAAATAACTCATAAGCATGACCACTAACAAAAACATAACTACAAAATCAATTGCATCCATTCTACATCACACAAACCAAAAATATAAAAAGAAAAATAGCAAAAATAAGTGAAATACAGCCTTTTCCTTTACACTAAAAATTTTTGTGTATTCTAACTATATGCATTAATAATTTTAGTTCCAAATTGAAATAAAAAATTAATTTTTGGTTTTTTAATGTTATACTATATAAGAGGTTTTATAATCTATGTACGTAAAGGACATTAGAATAGAGAGGATAATGGAATGTCTCGCTGACCCTATGAAGATTAGAGTTATTGCTAAAGCTGATCGAGAACTTAAGGATGTACTTCCGTATTTAGATAAAGTTATACCTGCAGCTTATTACTCTGAAGCTATGCATGTTTTAACTTTTAAGAGAGGTCCAAGCCTAATAACCATTCATGGTGATGGTAGGATTGCGATGACACAGATCAAGGATGAGAAAGAAGCACTAGCTATATTAAATATGTTAAAAGACCTTATTAATAAAACTTGGGATAAAAGAGATACCATCGACATTTCGAAACCTAAGGCTAAAGTTAAGCTTGGTCCTCTTGAAATATATACATATCTTCCTAAGACTAACTGTAAGAAATGTGGAGAGACTTCATGTATGGCTTTCGCCGTTAAACTCTTAAATTTAGAAAAATCATTAGATGACTGTCCTCTACTTAAAGAAGAAAAGTATAAAGGGTTAAAAGAAACCCTCAAATCACTACTTACAGCTGCAGGCTACATAATACCGAAAAATCCCTAGAGTCCTTATGATAACACTTGAATAATTTATGGAGAGAGAATTGAAAAAGATGTGAGGGATCAATAGTTTTCAAAAAGTCAGTTGTGATTCCCATTATTTACTGAGGAACTCTTTGTATACGCCTCTAGGATTTCGTTTTTCGTTGGCCCTACATAGAAGTAAGGTTGTTTGCATGTTGAACGTCTTAGGAGCACCTTTAGCTTCAATATATTCCTTAACTTTCTTTAAATTGTTGCTCAAAGAAATGCCTTAATTTATGTGACGTGAATGGATAATCTTTCTTTATTCCAGCCTTCTAACATTTCCATCGTTCCTAATAAAACTCTCACTATAAAGACCGCTAATAATATCAATATAATCTCTCATACTAAATAAAATCATTCTTACCATGCACATCTAAATTTAAATGACCCGATTTAATAACTTAATGTAAGTTTAAAATTTTGTTAATGCTAAAGGTAGAAATGAAATGTTGTATGATGTTATTATAGTTGGTGGTGGTATAATTGGATTAACAACTGCATACTACCTATATAAAAATGGATTTAAGGTCTCCATACTTGAGCGGGGAAGACTTGGTTGTGAAGCCTCAAGAAATAATGCTGGTTTTATTGTTCCTAGTATGTACTCCCCTTTACCTCTAGAAGCTAGTATAGCTAATCTTATTAAGTGGATACTTTCAAGAAAGAGTCCTGTATGGGTTTCAGCTAAAGAACTATTTAATAATTGGCGTTGGTTTATGCATTTTCTAACTGCTAAAAGCAATATCGATCCGGCAGCTTGCCGTACAATCAGAAAGCTATGTAGAGACTCCTTAAATGAATACACTAAACTTATCGACACATATGGTATAGATTGTGATTTACGAAAAGGTTGTATCCTAGAAGTGTACTCAGATAAGGGGGATTTCGAGGAAGCTAAGCTTTTTGTAGGTAGATTATGGAGTGAAGGTTTTAATGTTAAAGTATTAAGTAATGAGGAGATTTACGAGATTGAACCTGAACTTAATAGAATTTTAGTAGGTGGGTTACTATATGAAGAGGATCTCTTAGTTGATTCAGCCAAATTTATTAATGGTTTATCCAAAGTTATTAAAAGCTTAGGTATCGATATATGTGAACATACTGAAGTAACTAAAATTCTAGCTAGAAATGATATTGTCTCGGTGTACACTGGAATTGCAACTAGACTAGATGCAAGATATGTTGTTATATCGGCTGGACCCTGGTCAATACAGTTACTGAAGAATTTAGGCTTAAATTTACTGATGAGGCCTGCACGGGGATATACAATAACGCTTAGCAAGTCAAGTAAAAGACTTAACAACGCAATTTTTATTCATGATATACATGAAGTTGTATTGTCTAGGAGTGATGGAGCTGTAAAAGTTAGCAGTATTCTAGAGTTTATGGGCTTTAATAAGGATATATCAGTCTCTAAGGCTACGTGGATGGTAAACTCAGCTGCAAAATATATTCCATATATAAAGGAGTTAAGTATTGAGGACATATGGGTGGGATTGAGGCCATGTACCGCTGATGGTATCCCAGTAATTGGGAAAATACCAGGTTACGATAATATTATCCTAGCAACTGGACACTGTAGATTTGGATTAACATTCTCAATACTAACTGCAAAACTAATCACGGATATTCTCAAGGGTAAAGCTAAAAGTAATATTCTCAAAATTTTTAGCCCAATGAGAATGATTAGTTCATAAACTTCTAAAGACGAATCCCAAGTTTTACTAAATTATCATAATCAAAAATTTATATGCCAAATATTTTAATGATGATTTTTCTTAGAGTTTAATTATGAAGAAGATTACTACTTATAGAAATAACGATATTAAGAGGGTGATTGCATTTATTCCACCTGGACATAGGCATGTGAGACTATTAATCGAGACTGATGACTGCATTATGATTTTTCAGGAAGCTACTGTTAGTGCTATTATAAGAGCATACGTCAACGTAGCTCTACATCCCTTAAATAAAGCTGTAGAGCTTACGCTAAGAGAGTTAAAAGACAGAAAAGAAGGATTTGCAAAATATCAGCAAATTGAAAGTGAGAAATCTGAAGGAGAAGTGATCAATGAAGTAATGAATATTTTAGGTTAAGATGCATTTAAGTGATATTTTTCATTTCAAAAAATTTAAAATAATTAATGTTGACTCCAAATTATGAATTTGGAGTATATTATGAGGTGGTACTTTAGTGTGTATTAAGTATAAGCTTGAAGGAACAATAAATTATATTAGTAACCATAATTTTTACCTAAGCTCTCAAATGTTAGATTTTAAGATATGAATTTTCTTGAGGTGATTTCAAGTAATGGTAGAAAATCTTAGATTATTTATATTGTCTGATATTCATGGTAGTCGTAGATATCTCCTTAGATTTAGGGAAGTTATTGATAATACCGAGCCTAATGTGATAATTGTTGCTGGTGATATAACCGACTTTGGCTCTATAGATGATGCAGAAGAAATTTTGTCGAGGTTGTCAACTAGAAAGTCTCTTAATATCTTTGTCCCTGGAAACTGTGACCCATCCGAAATGCTGTATATCGATAAAGTAGATGGCTTCTTAAACATACATGATAATATTGTTAGCCATGGTAAGGTTAAGTTTATTGGTATTGGCGGTGGACTAATATCACCATATGATACGAATATCGAGTTTACAGACGAGGAGTTTGAGAAGCTTCTTGTTCCTGTTGAGAGACCATTTGTCTTAGTTACACATTCTCCACCATACAATACATCTTTAGATGTTATTTGGAATGGTAGTCATATAGGTAGCAAGGCTATTAGAAGTTACGTCGAGAAATATCAACCAAATCTCGTTATTTCTGGACATATACATGAAGCTAGGGGAATAGATAATATCGGGGTATCACTTCTGGTGAATCCAGGGCCTGCAAAAAATGGTTACTATGCTGAGGCAGAGTTTGTTGAGGGAGAATTTAATGTTCTATTGAGGCGTGTTTAAATGGTGGTTTGTAAGTCTGGAGAATATCGTGAGGTAAGGTATACTTGGAGGAGATGGAGAATCCTAAAGGAGCTTAGAACTAGAGCAATAAAAATAATGCATGTATTCGTAAAGTATGGTTTTAGACCATATGTTTATGGAAGCTTAGCCCGCGGAGACGTAGATAAAGATAGCGATATAGATATAACCTTCCTACATTCTGTTGATCCAAATATAATTGAGGTATTACTATCTGGCCATGGATTCCCAATTGAAGCTAAATATATAATTATGGCTACACCAACGTATACTCCAAAAGCATACATCTGGCTTGATATCGAAGGTAAAGAGCAAATCTCAACATTTTTACGTAAACCCCAAGCAAGATTTGTAGAGTTCTATAAATTTGGCGGTTTACTCGACTATATAGGATTAATTGATAATAAAAGAGTTATGGGTGTAGATAAAAGGCTAATGCTAATTCGACCAACAAGTAAAGGGCATGTAGAGTCATGTATAATTGGTAGAGAAGGTGAAGTCGCAAAACTATTAAATATTAGTCAAGATGTAGTTTTAGAAAGAGTTAGAAAATTAACTAAAAGAAGTGAAGTAGGTAGAACAGGCATATACCTAGAATATAAATTAAGAGATGACGAATCATTTGGAGAAGCAATAGCAGTATTAAGAAAAACCAATAAATATTTTAGAAAAATGATTGATTGAGCTTTCTTATACTTTAATCTCCATTCTTTCAATTCTTTCAAGTAACTTCTTATTTTCCTCCTTAACTTTCTCGATCTCCTCCCTTAATGCCTTATATTCAACACCTTTCTCCATATGCTCCTTGATTTTGCTTTGGACTATTCTGGCTACTTTATATGCCCATGGCATAGCTGGGTTATCAATAATATACTGTAATGTGTCTATTAATTTTGGATCCATTAATTCTCTAGCTGCATTAGCTACAGCAATCTGAATTCTATGATCATTCTCTTTTGCTAATTCACGTAGCTTTTCATAAACTTCTTTATCATTAGGGAATTTTCCTAGTAGCTGAGTGGCTGTCATCCTAACCCACCTATTCTTATCCTTCTCTGTATATTTTAGTATAATCTTTTTAGCTTGTTCTCCACCATACTCTGCTAATCCCATAAGTACACCGCGAGTTATGATTTCCATATGAGAAGGTGTATCTAGGAATTTCTCAATTTCTTCTAATGCCCACTTAACCTTAGTTTTTCCAAGGCTTGTTGCAGCTTCTCCTCTTACATAATAACTCTCCTTACTATTACTTAGAACCTCAAGTAGCTTCTTAGCAGCTTCTTCAGACTTAAATCCACCTAACGCCTTAACTATAGCTCTCTTAACCTTCGGATGTGTAACTTTATCAATACATTCAAGTAACACCTTTAATGCACGATCTGTTCCTATCTTACCAAGTGATGCTGCAGCTTCAGAAGATACTCCCCAGAAAGAATCCTTTAATACTGCTTCTTTTAATGCATCAACAGCCTTAGCAGACTTCTCCTTACCTAATGCCCTAGCCATAAGTAAGCGCCAATAAACATACTTACTCTCCTTAAGTATCCTGATCTTATCTTCTAAAGGATAATCAACCTCTAATACTTTGAAGACTTTAAATTTAGGATCCAATAGCACCATATCTGGCTTCTTATCTAGCGGGATATATATTGTCTGCTTTCTCTCCTCTAACACTATTTCCCTAATAATCTCCCTATTATCAACTATCAGTAGTAGCTCCATAGGTAAATAGTACTTCTCTGGAGCCTTATCATCCTGCTCCTGACTCAGCATAACCTTTAAAACCTTCTTCTCACTATCCCAGCTCTTAGAAATCTTAATTACAGGATGCCCAGCATTATATACAAATTGATTAAAGAACCACTCAAGATTTAATCCAGAAACCTCAGATAATACCTTCCTTAAATCCTCAGTATCAGCATTCTTATATGCAAATCTAGTTAGAAATTCTTTTAGTCCTTTTCTAAAGGTATCTTCACCTAAGATATTAGAGAGTGTATGTAATATTAATCCGCCCTTCGGATAGCTATGCTGATCAAATACTTCCTCAGAGTACTTATAGATGTTATATACTATTGGGCGGGAATAATTTCTCCTACACTCCATTAAGTAGTTATCTAAGTCCTGCATCATCTCATATATAAAATCATCCTCGCCTTTCCAATGCCTAACATACAAATTCTCCAAATATGTAGCAAATGATTCATTTAGCCATATGTGGCTCCAATCCTTACATGTAACTAGATCGCCAAACCATTGATGTGCTAACTCATGTGCTACAAGAGGTTCACTTTCGAAATCCATATGTGCATGTTCATCATGCAATGTCTCTTCTAGGAGAATTGTAATAGAAGTATTTTCCATTCCACCAACTACAAAGTTTTGAACACAAACCTGCTTATAATTACCATATGGATACTTAACGCCTAGATAGCTTTCATAAAACTTTATCATATCTTTAGTTCTTGAGAAGCTTCTATCTGCATCATTAACTTTATCAGGAGGAACATAGTAGTATAATGTTACGCCATCCATTTCTTCCTTTAGCTCAATATATCTACCTACAGCAAGCGCTATTAGGTATGTGCTATGTGGCTTATCAAATAACCAGTGATAAACCTCCCAATCACCGTCAATCTTCTTCTCAATTAAAGAACCATTTGAAACCGCGATATAACCCTTAGGAACCCAAACAATAATCTCTGATGTACACTTATTATTTGGATAGTCATATATTGGCATCCAATACCTATTCCACTCAGTCTCCCCTTGACTCCAAACCTCATATCTCCTATTTGGATAATGCTCATCCGGAGTAATGAAGTATAATCCGAATCTAGGCTCAACAACTTTATACTCAACTACTAATTCTATAGGTTTATCATCAAGAAGCTTTCCTAAATCAACATATAACTTCTCTCCATCATAGTCATACTTAACTTTTACACCATCAACAAATACAGATTTTATATCCATCTCTACAGCATCTAAAGTTATATATCTCTTTGGCTTTCTATATCTGGTCAATGTTAATGTTGCCTTACCCTCAAGTCTCTTTTCAGCAATATAAACCTTAATCTCTAATTTATAATGATTCAATTTATATTCTGGATCCCTTGGATACTGTGGACTATATTCTGGAAATGTAAAACCTGAACCAACCTTAGAATATGGCAATGGACTAGTAGGCATAATAAATACACCCTAATTATTTTAAAGGACTAGGATTAGTATATGAAATTTAGTTGCTAATATTAAAATAGTATTAATACTTTAGCTTTTCTCAAAGTTAAAAGTACTTTTTATCCTTGTGTAAAAAACTCCTTAACGTGTGATCTCGTTAAGTAGTATATAATTGCTAATCCAATAATTATACTTAACACATTTGGTGGTATTGTTGTTACCGCCTCAATAATTGATAGTATTACAAGTATAATTGTGACTATTCTTGCCCAATTTCTTCCTCTCCACAAAAAGTAACCAATAATTAGTACTATTATACCATAAACTATTGCTACTGGACCTAAAAATTTACCTAATGCAGATAGGTATAATAACTGTATCGATATTGCTTCTTTTTCTGCTTCATGCATATGTGGCATAATTATTGTGAGAAAGGCTCCACCGAGAAAAGTCATTACTCCAAATATCATCATTATTATGGATATTATAGTGACGCCTAATGGGCGAGAAATATCCATTTTTTCACCTTAAATATTTATAATCAATATTACCTTTATCCTACGAATCTTATAAATCTATGCAGTATAGAAAAATGTATGAAGACATATCTGTGGGATTTATACATTATAGAAATTTGACTTAGTATAAATACATCGTAATACTTAAATTAATTTAGGTATTACGTAGAATAAAAGTTTTTGATAATGTCAAATTTAAGTACTAAAAAGAATTTAGCATTAAAAATTTCTTATTCTGCAATATTCGGTGCTTTAGCTGCAGTAGTATCATTTCTAAAAATAAAGTTTCCAATGCCAATATTATTCTGGTTAAAATTTGATTTTGCAGAAATACCAGATTTTCTAGCATTTTATGTCGGTGGTTTAAGCGTTGGAATTACAACAACATTAATACATTACATTATTCTTAATCTAGGGGTTCCTGTACATCCAGTTATCGGTCCCTTGGCAAAGCTTACAGCAGTAATATCCATGATGATAGGAATCAATATTTTAAGAGTTATAAGAAAAAGTACTGGATTACTCTCAGAATTAGTTTCAGCAATTGTATTTCGTGTTATAATTATGACTTTTATGAACATAGCAATATATTATATATTTATTCCAAACGTATTAGAGAAGCTTCCTCAGATTTTAAAGCCGTTTTTTGGTGAAATTGGATCTATAGAAGCGGCTTTCCTTATAGTCTTAGGGCTAACTGGGATATATAATGCTTTACATGCTATACTAACAGTAGTTGTATCTAATCGAATATATATCGCTGCAAAAAGATATCTTGGGATTAAGTAATTTAGGGAATTGATGTTAGAGCATATGGCCAGGTGTTGCTGATGAGAGTATTTGTTTGTGGTAAGGGTGGGTCTGGAAAAACTGTAGTATCAATTCTTATATCTCGTATCCTATCAGAAAAGGGTAGGGTGTATATTGTAGATTCTGACGAGTCTAATGAGATGCTCCATAGATTACTTGGTGTACAATTACCAAGACCTCTGGCAGAGTACCTTGGAGGTAAGAAGAACATCTTCAAAATAGGGGAAATTAATATAGTTAATGCTTTAAAGGCTGGAAGTGAGGGAATAAGAATAAGTAAATTGCCGCAAGAATATGTTTCGTATTCGGAGGAGGGAATTGGGCTAGTAATTATTGGTAAGGTTAGGCGCTTAGGTGAGGGATGTGCATGTCCATTTAACTTTCTAACAAGAATTTTCCTTAAAAATCTCATGTTAGAGCCTAATGAATATGTAGTTGTTGATACTGATGCTGGTGTAGAGCATGTTGGTAGAGGTGTTGAGGAAGCTGCTGATATGATAATATTTGTTGCTGATCCAACGGCCGAATCTATTCAGCTAGCAAGGATTATGAAGAATATCGCAGATGAAAACAATATTCAATTTAAGTTGATCTTAAATAAGGTTATGAACAACATATATGAAGCATTTGAAAAATTAGCTTCAAAGCATGGACTACGTATGGATGGAGTAGTAAGTTTCGATAGTGAGGTATTTATGTCATGTTTAGAGGGTAATAAGCTTAGAGCTAAATCAGCATATAACGAGTTAAAAAAGTTAGTTAATAAGTGGTTTAGTTAACGTAGGATTCAATAATACTTTAATTTTGTTACTAACAGATATCTAGATATACCATACATTCTTCCGGCGATACCCTTTTAACCTTAAATCCTAGCTCCTTGGCTAAGTATAACATTCTTCTATTACTCGCTAATACATACCCATATATTCTCTTTAGTCCCTTATCTTTTGCTATGCCAATTATTACGTCTAAAAGCTTCTTTCCTAAACCCTTCCCTTGAAATTCATCAATAACTAATACAGCTGCTTCACCACTCTCCCAATCAGGGTTTACAGTTAACCTAGATACTCCAATTATCCTTCTTCTTCCATGTAGAGGTCTATACTCCGCTACAACTGCCATTTCTCTATCATAATCAATATTACATAATCTGACCAGCATATCGTGCGTTATATCCTTAATTGTTGTGAAAAACCTTGATATCATAGATTCCCTAGATAAGCTCTTAAGCATCTCCATCTGAAGAGGTTCATCTTCTGGTCTAATAGGACGTATTATAACAGGTGTTCCATCCTTAAGTCTCCAGTGCTGAACATAGCGAGTTGGATATGGAGTTATCAATAGGTGAGAATACTCCCTTACATTATCATTAGCTACATTCTCATTAATTACAATTCTAGCATCAACAGCTACAGCCTCATTTCTAGTTAACAGGAGAGGATTAATATCAATCTCATCAATCTCAGGGAAATCAACTATCAAATTTGAGAATTTGACTAAAACTTCTTCAAGAAGTCTTATATTTGCCGGGGGTTTATTTCTATATCCATCTTTAAGCATCTTAAATATCCTTGTTTTCTCCATTAGTCTTCTAGCTAATGTCTGGTTTAATGGTGGTAGCCCGATCGCTATATCCTTAAAGAATTCCGCTTCTACACCACCCATACCAAATATGATAACGGCACCAAATACTGGGTCAGTTTTACTACCAATAATCAACTCATAATCATGATCAGTTATCATTTTCTGTATCGATACTCCATTTATCTTAGCATTTGAAGCATTCTTCTTAACATTATCTATAATTTCATTAAATGCTTTCCTAACTTCATCTGCTGAAGTAATATTTAGCTTTACACCTCCAACATCAGATTTATGAACGATATCTTCAGATGCTATCTTCATAACCACCGGATATCCAATCTCAGATGCTATCATTACAGCTTCTTCAGGATTAGTTGCGATATACGGAGTTGTAACTTCAATACCATAAACCTTTAGAAATCTTTTAGCCTCCTCCTCAGTCAAGTATTTCCTCCCTGACTTAGCAATACGCTTAATTAACAGCTTAAGGTGATTTTTCGGTGGAGACTCAACAATCGGTATTTCATCAGGAGTTTCATATAATAACTCTAAATTTCTCGCATACTGATACATATACATGTATGTCTTAATCGCTTCTTCAGGAAAGCTATAGACTGGAACATCATTCCATAGTAACGTTTGACGTGCTCCTTCAACTTCTTCACCACCTAAGAAGACAGCTATAATTGGCTTAACTCTCCTTTCATTATGTTTAATTATTATTCCAGCAACTTCTGAAGGTGTTGCGGCACCTTGTGGTGTATAGATCACAATTATCCCATCAATATTTGGGTCGTTACTACATGCCTCTAAAGCTATATCATACCTATCTGCAGATGCATCCTCCATAATATCAACAGGATTTCCCCTACTCCATCTTCTCGAGAAAGCTTCATCAAGAAGTTTAATAGTATCATCGCTAAGCTTAGCTAAATTTATCCCCATACTAATTAGCGCATCAGTAGCTATAACTCCTGGACCACCAGCATTCGTAATTATCGCTAAATTTGGTCCTCTCGGTAAAACTGCGCAGTCGAGAATAGTTGCACAGTTAAAGAGGTCCTTGATCTCATCAACTCTCACGACACCTGCTCTAGTAAATACGGCATCATAAATCAAATCTTCACTAGCTAACGCACCTGAATGTGACATTGCAGCTTTAATACTTTCTGGATACTTTCCAGGCTTAATAACTATTATTGGTTTAGTCCTAACAAATCCTCTTGCTGCACTGATAAATCTCCTAGCATCACCTATAAATTCCATATCAATAATTATACTTCTTGTTTCAGGATCACGGCCTAAATAATCAATTAACTCTCCAAAATCTATATCACACATTGAACCTACAGAAACAAAAACGCTAAATCCAATATCAGCATTAATCGCCCAGTCCAGAATAGCCGAGCCTAATGCTCCACTTTGAGATAAAAAAGCAATTGAGCCGGCCTTAGGAATTTTCTTAAAGAATGTGCAGTTAAAGCTAGCTGACGGTCTAATTATACCCATACAATTTGGACCTAAAATCCTAATCCCATACTTCCGTGCAATCCTAATTACCTCCTCCTCCCTCTTTCTTCCCTCTTCACCAGACTCTCGAAATCCAGCTGAAATTATAATAACAGCTTTAACACCAGACTCACCACATTCTTCAATAATTTTAGGTACAGTAGGAGCTGGCGTTGCTATAATCGCTAGATCAACAGTTTCAGGTAAATCAATAATACTCTTATAACACTTAACTCCTAAAACAGATTCCCTATTTGGATTTACAGGATAGATCTTCCTTAACTCACGACCTTTCAATAAATTCTCAAAGATTACACGTCCTACAGCACCCTCTCTCTCAGTAGCACCTATTAAAGCTACACTTTTAGGATCAAAAAAATTCTTCAATATATTCATCCAAAAAATAATATAATTAATTCCGTATTTCAATATTCTAATTTAATAAAGAAATTTTAACTATAGAAAAGAGATATTATAAAAAGTTAATTTGAATATTTTTACTTCTTTCTATGTTTTTCAGCCTCTTCCTTCTTCATCTTAACAAATCTCTTAATAAGGTTAATACCTTTCTCTGTAACAGGTTTTGTCTCGATGTATCCTAACTCTTTAGCCTTTTCAACGAACTCCTTACCTCTCTCTGTTAATATAATTATTGTATTCCACTCTTTTGGCGATCCAATTGCTCCAATTGCTAGATCTGCTGTTGGATCATAGAAGTCTAGACATAATTTACAGCCTGGTCTTGAGCGCTCTTCAGCTTTATCAAGTGGATATTCATATACTTTTCCATCCTTTGTATGGAATAGAAACTTTCCCTTAATATCCATTTTTGTAACATCTTTGATGTCAACGCCTAACTCATCTAAAATAGCTTTCATTTCTTTCCAATCCCAGCTATGGGTACAGAATAAACAAATTTTTAACCTAATTTTTTCATGTGCTTCTTTAACTGCCCTCTCGATAGCTCCTGCAGCCTTAATCATACATGGAGTGCCAGTAAACCCTATACCCTTAACATTTTCATCTTTAACTGCTTCCCTTAATTTAGCTACTGGAGACATATAAATGTACTTTGAACCTGCAGCTTTAAGTAGCTCCTCTTTACTCTTAGCTATACCCGGGATGGAATGCCAGTCATCATCTCTAAACATAACGATAGCTGTATCAATTAATCCTGACTCGATACCAGCAAGTAAAATCGAAGTTGTTGCACCACCATCCTGAGCAGCTTCTAGAACATCTGGAAGCGTTGATCGAGCAGCTAAAATCTCTATATACTTTAACTCTTCACCCATACTTCCCACCATCTGCACTAGCTCTATTGAAAAATATTGCGGTTAACTATATACAATAAACTCTATATATTTGAAGTCAAAGTATAAACAATATTACAAAAAGAGTGTCGACATAAATCACATTCTTACTTGCGTATTAAATGATAATTTCAATAGAGATTTTGCCTGTAAATATCTTTATTTACTTAGTGCACTATAGTAGAAGTAGCGATGAATATATTTGAAGGATGCTTTATTCTGGATAATAACCGAGTTATTTATGATGTTAAGGGTTTTGAGCATCCACCAAATGGATATATTGTTTTCCCAAGATATGTTCCAGATGATTCTGGAGATAGAGTATTTAGGGGTATTAGGTATAGTAAGATCTATGCGTTAAAACTAAGGTTTGATTATATGAGAAAGCACTTTCCGAGACTGCTTGTTTATGATGACATATTTGGCAGGGAAATTCCGATACTTTATAAATCGATGATAAAAGAAGTTTTTGATCCAAAAACTTGGGTTGAAAAAGCAATTAAAAATAGATTTAATCTTGATTCTATTGAGAAAAAAGCTCTTGATTTTATTGAGCTTCTAACTGAACACACTGGCCTAGATACTACGAACTTTGGTGTTAGCGGGTCAATATGTATAGGTATTCATAAGTCTGATAGCGACCTAGACATAATAGTTTATGGAACAAGTGAAAGTCGAAAGGTTATGGCTACGCTAGCTAGATTATTTAGAGATGGAGTAATTAGTAGGTATAGTGAGAAGGAATATAGACAGTTATATTATGAGAGAGAAGTTGATGGCATCGTTAATTATGACTTGTTTTTAATGCATGAGAAACGAAAATACTTTCAGGGAATATATAATGGAAAGAGATTCTTCATAAGATTCCTAAGAGATATAAATGAAAACCCATGTTATGGTGAATACAGATATAGACAGCTAGGTAAAGTAAAGATAACCGCTAAAGTACTGGATGATTCAGAATCGATATATACACCATGCAAATATATTATAGAGCCAATAAGAATAGATTATGAAAAGAAGTTAGAACTAAGGAGAGATGCTATGTGGACTATAGAATCATTTAGAGGAAAATTCTGTCAACATGCCTTTAGAAACGAAACTGTAGAAGTTTATGGTAATCTCGAAATAGTGTATAAAAGCCAGAAGCTAGATAGATATAGAATATTACTTGGGGAATCTAAAGAAGACTACATGATCTCCATACTTGATAAATAGTTTTTCTTTGCCACCTTTCTCCGAAATATCTTTTGTTAAAAAGTATGATAGAATATAATTATGAATTATACTCAATAGCTTTCTTAATAGTTGATGGGTCAGGTACCATAATATTTGCGTTCTTAAGTGCATTATATATCAATTTTATATCGAGATATGGCCTAAATCCATAGTACTTCAATCCTCTTCTAATAATTCCAGAGGAAATACCAACTTTAGCTGCATACCAATCAATCCACTTTTCTGGAGATTTAATGAAGTATTCAATTGCTTCATGATATTGTATAGCTATTCTTCTCCTAAGTCTACTATGTATCCTGATTGACGCTGCTAGTGTACAGCAATAACCGAGATCGAAATCATCCCATCTAGCAATTATCTTAAATCCTCGTGAAACTAATTTCTCAAGAATTGGATGCCAAATAACGAAATACCTAACCCCTAACTTATTTATGAGTCTAAAAATATCCTCTGGCTTGCTCAAATATATTGTCTTAGAGGGATGAACTAACTTAGAGTTTATTGCTATAGCCCTAAAAAGATCCATAGTCGACAATTCGCTTGAAGTAATAATATCCGAATGTGCATTTTCGTTTTCGATAATTGCAGCTCCACCATATGCTCCACCACCAATAATCCTTAAGGCTTTTGTCAAGGAGTATGCATAGATCTGTGTAATAAGCGGGCTTAAAGCTAAATCTACTTCACCATTAACCAATGCCCATGTAGCCCTTAAAGCATTAGGATAAACAACAACATCCAAGTCAATATCTAGATCTCTCCTTAACTTTTTGGCAAATGGTGTCAAGAATGGATACTCACTAGACCAAACAATACCAATCTTTAAACTATTAATACTAGATTTAACTTCTTTAACAGGAGTTTTTCGAATCCTAACTATATATTGATGTCCAACAGAAATTCTTTCGATAACGCCAGATAGTTCTAAATCTCTTAAAATTTCACTGACCCAGCTCTTAGAAACATTTAATATCTTGTGGATTAAAGACTGGGGTATTCCCTCCTTATTCTCATTCAATAGCATAATTATCCTATCTTTTACACTACTTTTTGTCATAACTTAGTTCCTCTTTACTCTTCCCAATATACCTCATATAAATTTGGTATAATTAAGATTTTATATACCTGTTTTTCCGAACAATTGTTCGGAAAACTACTGCTTTTTTAGAAGGTGCTTTTATGACCACTGAATATATTCAGAAGTTGAAAACTGAAATTATCAAGTTAAAGAAGAGGAAAAATGCTATAATTTTAGCTCATAACTATCAGCTTCCAGAAGTTCAGGATGTAGCTGACTATATTGGTGATAGTTTAGAATTAACGTTAAAGGCCTTAGAAACAGATGTAGACATCATTGTTTTTGCTGGAGTATCATTTATGGCTGAAACAGCTGCAATTCTAAACCCAGATAAAATTGTTTTACACCCAGATCCACGATCTAAATGTGTTTTAGCTGAAATGCTAACTTATGATTATATCAGAAATATAAGGGAGAAGTATCTAGATGCGCCAATCGTACTCTACATAAATTCACCTACTCATTTAAAGGTATACTCAGACTATGTTGTTACTAGTTCATCAGCATCAAAGCTTATATCAAAATTAGGTGAGGATACCGTTATTTTTGGACCTGATAAAAATTTAGCTGAATATGCTGCTGAGTTAACAGGAAAATCTATAATACCTATTCCAGAGTATGGTCATTGCCCTATACACGAATGTCTCATAAGTAGGTATTATGTTGAGGAGGCCTTAACTAACTATCCAGATGGAAAGGTTATAGTACATCCTGAGGTTCCTAGGGATTCAAGGAAGTTAGCACATTATGTTGGTAGTACTAGCCAAATGATTAAGGCGATAGGAAATATTGACTGTAAAGTTTGTCTTATAGGTACTGAGGAGGGACTTGTCTACCGTGCAAGAAAGCTTTATCCAGATAAGGAGATTTACCCTATTAATCCGAGGGCTGTATGCATCGACATGAAGAAGATAAATCTGCTTAATATCAAGAGGAGCTTAGAACTTATTAAACCGAGAGTAAGCATAGATAGGGAGGTTGCTAAATCTGTTAGGGAGATTATTGAGAATTCCTTAGCCTTAGTAAGGTGAGTATGATGTTTGCAAATTTTCTCTATAATAAGTTTGTTGAGTGGTTAAGGGAAGATATACCATACTGGGATTTAACTACAGAAGCTATAGTGCCCAATACCAACGTTAGAGCAGTAATTAAAGCTAAGAGTAATGCTATAATAGCTTGTATTGAGGACCTAATAAAGGTCCTAGAAAAACTTAATATTAAAGCTGAAAAGTACTTATCAAGTGGCACATTTGTAAGAGCTGGAGATGAAGTCGCTACTCTAATGGGTAGTGCAAAATCTATACTTTCAGTTGAGAGAACACTACTAAACTTACTAATATACTTATCTGCAGTTGCTACAACAACAAGAATGTTTGTTAATACTGTAAAACGTGTAGATAATAGGGTTAAGATTGCGGCTACACGAAAAACTATCCCTGGATTACGAGATTTAACTAAGAAAGCTGTGAAAATTGGTGGTGGAGATACCCATAGATTATCCCTTAGTGATGCTATACTTATAAAGGATAATCATATTAGGCTAGTTGGTAGTGTATCTAAAGCAATTAAGTTAGCTAAAGAAAATATGAGTTTCATACATAAGATTGAGGTTGAAGTTTCTTCAGTTGATGAAGTTATCGAGGCTGCAGTAGCTGGAGCAGATATAGTTATGCTAGATAACTTTACGCCTAATGAGGTCAAAGACGCTGTTAGTGAGCTTTGTGCACATGGGCTTCGTGATAATGTGATTATTGAGGTAAGTGGTGGGATAACCTTCAATAACGTTATGGAGTATGCATCTACAGGAGTTGATATAATAAGCACGAGTATCATTACCATGAATCCCGTTAAGGTTGATATGAGTCTTGAAGTCTTAGGTGAGGTAAGTTGCTGAAGACGGTAGCTATTATTGGTTGTGGAGCAATAGGTAGTGTGCTAGCTAAAGCTATAGATAATGGTACTGTAAATGCAAAGCTTCTAGCAATATATGATATCATTAAGGACAAGAATTATAAGTTAGCCAGCGAATTGAAACATAAGCCAAAGATTGTTAAGAGTATTGATGAAATGATTAATTTAAAACCAGATATTATTGTGGAGGCTGCTAGTCAACAAGCTGTAAGAGACTATGCTATAAAGATCCTTAAAAATGGAATTAATCTTATGATAATGAGTGTTGGTGCACTACTAGATAAAGAGCTACTAAATAAAATCCTTGAGGTTACTAGGGAGAAAGGTGTATGTATCTATATACCAAGTGGTGCTATAGCAGGGTTAGATGCTATAGAAGCATTAAAGCTAGTAGGAATTAATAAGATTGTCTTGAGAACGAAAAAGTCACCTAAAGCACTAAAGGGAGCAGAATATTTAAGGAAAAAAGATATTGATTTAGAGAAGGTTGGTTGTGAAGTTTTGGTTTTTAAGGGTAAAGCTAGTGAAGCTGTTAAAGCCTTTCCTGCAAATATTAATGTTTCTGCTACACTTACATTGGCATCAAATATTGAGATCGATGTTGAAATTGTAGCTGATCCAAATATTAATAGGAATGTTCATGAGATTGAGGTTTACTCTGAAGCGAGTAATATTGTAATTAAAGTTGAGAATATACCTACACCAGGAATTCCAAGAACAAGCTATCTAGCAACACTATCAGCAATTTGTGCATTAAAGAAAATATGTGAATCAACAGGAATAAAGATCATATAAGCCAACTTCTATTTTTCAGCAAAGAAGCTAAATATAATGTGGGAAATATTTTTAGTTTTTAGTGGGATATTATTTGTGGGTGAATATTTGTGGAGGAAATAGTGTGTGTAGTTGATGATAAAGGTAGGATTTTAATTCCTTCTGAGATAAGGAAGATGTTAAATTTAAAGAGTGGGTCTAAGCTTAGAGTAAAGATTGTAAATGGAGATATTCTTTTAGAGAGGGTAATTCCTAAGGCTGAAAAAGTTAGAGCTAATAGAAAGTGGGGTGAGGAGGCATTTCTTGATGCTGGCGAGGCAACATTTGGAGAGTATTGAGAAAAAGGTTTGGGATGTAAATATACTAGCTATATATCTCGTTGAAGATCATCCTGGAAATAAATATGTTTCTCCAGTTGTTAAAGAGGGGTTAAAAGGTGCATATATTCCAGTACTGATTGATATTCTCCCAATTAGAGCCTATTGGATTCTTGAAAGAAAGTGGGGTATCGACCCTCTTAAAGCATCACATGTTATAAAGGATTTCCTTAAAAAATACGATACTCCACAGCTAATTCCTCTAAAGAAAGAAACAATTTTAAAAGCATTCGAACTAGCTAAAAAGTTAAATCATGACGTATATAACTGTTTATATCTTGCATTTGCAAGGCAAGTTAACGCTAAAACGATAATAACGACGGATACAGACTTTGAAAACTTATGTAAGGCTGTAGATTTAAAGTATGAAAATCCAGTACCACGTAATATCCTAAGGATGTTTAAAAGCTATAAGTAGAATATAGAGGTTGAATATCTTGATAAAAAAGTGCTATAAGAGGATTTATGTTGTTCGGAGGCCAATGTCTCTTTGGAAACCTGGAGCTGACGCACTTAAGTTAATTCTTAAAGTTTATGGTGATATTCTTAAGCCAAATGATTTTATAGTGATTTCTGATAAAGCTCTTGCAGTTGCCTATGGCTACTTATATGATGAATCAAAGCTAGAAGTTAATCTCTTAGATAAAATCCTCACGTATTTTGTTGCAAGATTCTTCTGGGGGAGAATTTTTAATAATCCATTTTCTCTAGCAATTATACATACACTAAGAGATACCCCATTAGAAGTACTAGCTTCGCATAAAAAACTAGCATTAAAAATTGGAGGATTAAAACATTTCTTTAAGCCAGTTTCTGAAGCTGGTATAGATACTTCAAATCTACCAGGATCGTATGTTTCGATACCAATTAAAAATATTAATGAAATAATTGATGATCTTAGAGAGGTATTAACTAAAAAGTTAGGTTTTAACGTTAATACCCTAGTTCTTGATACCGATAAAACATATCAATTAAAATTTGTAAGTAACGTGGCATTCTCAACAAGACCATCTAATGTACCTGGCATTATCGACTTAGGTGGATTAGCATATTTTCTTGGAAAATACTTTAGAAGCTATTTCTATGAATATCCAACTCCTGTAGCATACTCTGGTGAATGGCTTGGACTAAAAAGGATACTTCAATTATCAAGGATTGTAGAGAGGTATAGAGGTTTTGGAGCTGGTAGAGATTTAATAGAAATGATGTGGAGACTAAAAGTTAAGAGTTATGAGGAAATTACGTGGAAGAAATTATCTAAAGTTAAACATTATCCAGTACTAGTAGTAAGAATTCAGTAACTACTCATTACTAAAATTATTTTCCTATAAAATCATAAATATAGTAAAGTTGTCTCTCCTAGAGAACTTTTTAATGTCTTCTCTGCTAAGAGATATGTAAAAGGAAATTTCTCTATAAAGGTATTTAAGTAAAAATTTCTAGAAATTAATTCAGTAAATACGTTACATTCTAGAATACCTTAATTTAATTAAATATTATGTGGTT
>Ga0180302_10000245_pt1 | contig 22607 bp, 25 predicted proteins | sample GuaBasSediGuay17_FD_121794 | JGI IMG/M metagenome (GOLD analysis project Ga0180302, IMG submission 121794) | Subseafloor sediment microbial communities from Guaymas Basin, Gulf of California, Mexico - Guay17, Core 4571-4, 12-15 cm | ecosystem: Environmental > Aquatic > Marine > Hydrothermal... | reverse complement strand
AGTTTGATACTGGAATGTTAGATTTATCATTAATTCTACGAGCTCAGGTATTCGAAAGATAAAGGTAGGTAATCTTTTAAGTAGAAGAGTATCAAGCACTTAGAAAGTTAATCCTATCCATTCTATTACTCCATAGTTCATTAGCTAAGAGATCTCTGACAGCTACCCTTATAGCTTCACTCTTATTTGGATATCTACCCATTTCCACAAGTTGCTCAAGACCCTTTATATAAGGTTCAGGTAAGTGTACCGTTATAAGTCTCATCTTACTCTTTCTCTTCCTCTCCACTATACCTACTTCTCTACTCGTAACTCTCACCTCGGCTCCAGTATATAGAGCAAATCTCTCTTATTAGCTCTCCTATCCCCATACACTATTCACCTGTATGACTTGGTAATATTCTGAAGTGCCTCGAATATATTAAGGTGACTGTCTTATTACGTTTCACATATAAAGGGTATTCTTCAATTGTAGAACAGGTTAGCTACAATGAATTGTCGAAGTGATGTATTAGTACTACAATAATCAGCAAATGCTTTATGGAAGCCTGAAAACGTGCTCAATTAGGTATGTACGATGACTTATATACTATTTCAACATTTAGTGTTCGATGGCAGATATAAAGGACGAAAAGCAAAGACTAAGAATGCATATATGGTCCACTATGGAGAGAATGGGAATAACTATTTTTCCGAGACCATGTTTCGGAAGGATTCCAAATTTCATAGGTAGCATAGAAGCTGCTAAGTTACTATGTAAGTCCAAGGAGTTCGAAAAAGCCGAGGTTGTATTCGTAAATCCCGACTCTCCACAGAGGTTTATCAGAGAAATTGTACTCAGACAGGGCAAGATGCTGATAATGCCTACACCAAGGTTGAAGGAGGGATTTCTCATCCTTAATAGTGATAGAATGCCCAGATCTAAGATAAGGTACGCAGCCACCATAAGAGGTGCCTTCAAGTACGGCATCAAATCCATACTTCCTCCTTCTAAGCTGCATATAGATTTAAAAGTAGTGGGTAGTGTAGCAGTCTCGTTAGATGGAGCTAGACTAGGAAAGGGTGGAGGATATTCTGATCTAGAGTACGCTATATTGAGGGAGTTGGAACTAGTGGATGAAACTACGCCAATAATTACTACAGTACATCCAGTTCAGATAGTTAAACAGATACCTATGACAAAGCACGATGTACCCATAGATGCCATATATACTCCAAGGGATTATTACAGAATCGATAGAAAGTACAAAAGACCGAAGGGAATTTATTGGGATGAGGTCAGTAGAAATATGATAGAGAGTAATCCTATACTCAAGAAATTAAGGGGCATGAGATTATGAGAAAGCCTACAGTAACAATCCTAACAGTAAGTTTAGTATTCAATTTAGTACTATCAATTCTCCTATTAAATGCTCATCTAGAGTATAGTAGGACTATCGAATTGTTATCTCTTAAAATCCGTACGCTAAAAGAGGAGAATGAGAATTTACGGACTATAATATTCAATCTTTCTCAAAATTATCAGAGACTAGTAGAGGAGAATGCAAGACTAAAGGAAATGGTCAATACATTACTACGACAATTACCAGCATACTCAACACCAGAGCATGGAATTGAACTTCGAGATTACGATTGGATACCTATATTTGGGGTATATGCAGTTACCCGAGATATGTTCTCATACGAGTTGAAAGGCATAATGATGAAGGCGTATCTCAAGTTAAGTCTTGGTAGAAATAGGATATTTATAGCTACTACTCCTAAGATAGGAATAGAGCTTCAAGCCTCGGCTGAAAAAGCATTAAAAGCAGCACTTAAAGTATGTGGATCCAGAGAAATCTACGATGTTTACATAGTCATCAAAGCTGAGAGGGAGGTACAAGTCGTGGACGGCCCCTCAGCTGGTGCGGCTATAGCTGTAATGATAACAGCTCTCCTTAAAGGTGATAGTATAAGAAAGGATGTAGGTCTAACAGGAACAATAGATGAAAATGGCAATATAGGCCCTGTTGGAGGAATACTTGAGAAAGCAATAGTAGCAGCTGAGAATGGTATCAGGGTATTTCTAGTACCAAAAGGACAAAGTAAAATCATTAAATACGTGCCTGTGAAGAAGAAAGTTGGAATACTTGAATGGATATACTATAAGCCCATGTGGGTGGATCTAGAGGAAGAGCTTCGTAAGAGGGGCTTCTTCATGAAAGTAGTAGAGGTATCTACACTATCAGAGGCATATTTATACTTTATACAGGAATAACCCCTATTCATTAATATAAAGGAGCTTTACCACTTCTAAAGCGAGTAAAGTAAGTTAGTAATGTCCGAAGACATCTTGTACAGAATTTAGGTAGCTTTACATCAGTATCGAATATGGAATTGCTAAAGTGCATTACACAGTACTTATTGGTACAGTGAAGCAAACCGAAGGTATGCCCCAATTCGTGCATGCTCTCTTTTAAAGCTCTTTCCAAGAATAGATTCTCATTCGCTACCAATCCGTAGAACTCGGGTCTGAGTCTTTGAAGGTATATTACAGCATATCTACCGTAAATCTCAGCTTGTCCAAATACAAAGTTCAGTTGATCTGAGTATGCATCTACGTCCGCTACACCTAGTATTCTAAAGCCTCTACGAGATAGTTCAACTCCTTTGAGAAATTCTAGCACGGCATCGGAGTCATATTGAAGTCGATGGGGATTGTAGACGCTACTTGGTAGGTCTAATACTTTCTTTACAACTTCTACAGATGTACCAGGAAGTCTCCTAGGAAGCTCGTATTCTAAATATTTCAATACTTTAAGGGGAGGATTCTCTATGGGAACGACTAATATTAGCACATTATTCCCTATTATAGATTGACTACGATTTTTAAAGGATAGTGAAGGTATCCAAACAATAAAGTATATTTTTTACTTATCAATTATAGTAACGCTAGTAATTAACTCTCTCCAATGAGGTGGCGCAATGCCGAGGAAGATACTGAGTATAAGTGAAGCCCTCGCGAGTCCTATAAGACGCCAGATAGTTCTCTACCTCTTAGAGAATCCCGGTAGTAGCTTTAATAAACTGAGTAGAAGACTTAACATAGGACTAGGAAATTTATACAGTCACATACTCATACTCTCAAGGGTGGGATTAATTAGGTTCAAGAAGAGTGGCTGTAGAACATTCCTATACGTTAATACTAACCTCTTAATCAATAATAAAAACAGTAAAAAGCACTACTCCTAAGATAACCTACTACCACAGTTACTGCAAAAGCGTGATCCAGGCAGATTCAGATACCCACAGTCGATACATTTCACGGAAGTACCAGTTTCCTTGCTATTAGTACTAACTCCTACAACCTCTTCTAAATATTTATTCTCGAGATCCTCTTGAGATATTTTACTGTAAACATCTATCATACTTCTTGTTTTCCATCCAAACCATTTCATCATTTCAAGTTCCTTGAATACCTTATAGAGTTGAGTAGCTCTTGTATGACGTAATAGGTGGGGGTATACTCTCTTACTGATCTCTCCTCTTTTTGCAGCTCTCTTTAATATGTAGAATACTACACTTCTAGAGAGTCTATTATTGGGATCTCTACCGTAGAATAAGTAAGCCTGGAGATCATGCCTAGCTTTATGTACTTTAAGCCATGATAGTACTAGATCAGCATATAGAGAGAGTATAACCCTTCTAGGTTCACTCTTACTTTTTCTAAAGACTATTCTTAATCCATGTTCGTTTAACTCGATATCACCTATTCTTAAATTAAGAGCCTCACTCACTCTACAGCCAGTTTCATATATTAGTGCTATGAGGGCACGGTGTTTCTTATTATCTATCGCCCTCAATAGCGTATTCACTTCGTGTACGGTTAGTATCTCGGGAAGTGTAGTCTTCCTCGCAGGGACTCTGATTTTTTCATATAACCCACTAAACTTCTTATTATCAGTTATATAGTAGAGGTATTTTAGGAACTTCTTAATACCGATTACATACCAGGAGAGAGTGCTGGACTTCACTCCCCTCTTTCGAATTTCGCTTAGAAAGTCTTCAAGATGTACCATGGTAAGGTTGTTGTACTTCACTCCATGAGCATACATCCACTCGAGGAATTCGCCTACTATCTCCAAATACCTGTATCTAGTAGCAGGTCTAAGTCCTTGAACTGTTAACCAATTTTCGAATGCAACTAATGTACGGAATCCTTCCTCGGGAACTCTATGCTTCATGTTGAAGTTTAGTAAATGGCTTATAGTACTCTCACTTATGTCAGAGCTCAACCTATTACCCTAGAGAGTAGGTTCTAATATCTCATAAGTACTTAACCTAATGGATCCAAACCTATAGCCTCAAGTAGTATGGGATGATATATTTTACTGGGCTGTAGAAGTATTATATAGATGGACATAGTGGTAAGAGTACCTCGCTCAAAGATACCCATAGAGCTATATGTAGACAGAGAACTCTTATACAAAATATTCCCCCACTCCCTATCCAATGAGAGCTCAGTAGTCGAGTATAGAGCAAAGACATTTGATATGCAGAGAGAACATTACATAGTATTTAATGAGGATGATTTCTCAGGCTACTTTAGGCTGATAGAATCCAGATTCTCGGGAGTAAGTATTCAGACTACTACAGTTATATCTCCATTCCGTGAGATGATACTAACAAAGGATTTCTCCGCCCCTCTTGTGCTCCTAGGCAATATTCAGTTTAATTTAAGACATTTTAACCACAGTAGGGTAGTGCTTAAAGTAGAGCATGAAGGTATACCTATAGAGATAGTATTGGAGTCTGAGAAAGCAGTACTCGAAGGAGAGATATATTTCCCTAACTACTACTCTATGAGAATAGTATGCAGACGGGTTGATGGAATGACTGAAATAAGATGGAATCCAGTACAGGATATTCCATTAAAGAAGGGGTGTACTGTGCGCTTCGGGGGCACTTTCTCCGTAACACTGAACAGGGGTCATTGAACAGAGTTCAGATATGAGGCTACTATTTAAATGCTAGTACTCCTTCAGCTGGAGGGCATCTCTTAACTTTAAAACCAGCTCTTTGAAGTCTTCTCATAACTCCTCTGGCTATGTCAACACCCCTTCTTTTACCTGGACTACCAGTATAATGGAATAAAATACCTCTCGGCTTTAGCACTCTATATAATTCCGTATAGAAGTCATAGGAGTATAGCATGGGTGCGAAGGCTGGTCTAGGAGGATCGTGGATTATTTTATCAAATGACGAGGTCTCTAGTTTGGGTAAGATATCGTATGCATCTCCAAGTATGATCTTTATAGATTTATTCCTTAAACCTTTAGACCAAGGATTATACTCAGCGAGCAGAAGTACATTTCTATCTACTTCTATGGACAAAATATTACAAGCTCCACTTTTAAGAGCAGCTATTGCAGTATAGCCTAACCCTGTACACACATCTAGAACCCTATTACAATACCTCACTCTTGCTAGACTTGCCTTAAGTTTAGCATCCTCCCAAGGTGTAATTCCAGTTATTCTATGCATATGCATTCCATCTATCTCTATAGTAGGTGATATACCTTCACCGAGGTACTTGAGTTTATAGAAGTGGCCATTTCTAAAGAAAGCCAATCTTACCAGCTGTCCATCACTTAGTGCATATACTTCATCATCTTTACAGATACTACTTAGCTCATTAAGTTTGCTTATTTCTATAGGTATCTCTCTTATCACTACATAGTCTTTGTGTATCTTAATGTACTCCTCCGAAAGACCTAGATTCATACTTACCTTTATCTTTTTATGCTGTAGTCTAATGGAGTGTAGTATCTTAAATACCGTATCCCTCGTCAGCAGGGGGATATTTTTGGGTTTAAAGTTGTAGTATCCGTGTATCATGAACTTTATATTTATACCTATATCATAGCTAATATCTCTTCCAATCTTCGCTTAATGGCTAAGAGCTTCTCTTCATAAGATTTCAATTTAATCCTCAGTTCCTCTATCTCTTTATCCCTCCTCTCAACTTCAGTAGGGAGTTCTATTTTAATCCCTTCTCTAACAAATCTCTCGTATGTCTCTAAAACCAGTCTACCGGCCTCTGTCTTACCTCTTATATGATTTCTAATAGTGGCTTCGGATCTACCCAGCTCATCCGCTATTCTCATTACAGTATATCCAGCTCTGCTTCTGGCAAGTGCTCCTGCAGCTACGGCTAGTGAATCTAGCCATGTAAGTCTTTCACTAGGTTCTCTTATTTTCTCTAATACGTCAGGTCTGAGTAGTGTAGCCACCATCAGTGCTGTCTCTAGCCTATGAACATCCCTCTTCGATATAGGTTTCAATGTAATCTCTTCACTCATTCTCTTCACCACTCACGTTATATGTATGATATTATTATACCTAACCTATACTTCCTCTCTTACTGTTCTGTGTCCAAATACCAAAATTTTGCTGGAATATATCACTATGCCTCTATCAGTTATATCAAAGGGATGTCTTCTCATACTATGTTTAGTACCCCTCATCTTCCAAACTATTATGGATCTTTTAAGTTCTCCTCCTACTTCGTCCAAATCTAATCTTATTATTCCATCGGCAGCATGTTCTACTCCAGGACCTCCAAATCCTCTCTCTGTTACACTTACTTGTGAAACTAGCATAGACGTACATCCTAAGCCGGAAAGCACTCTCTTAAGCTGCATGACAACGTTCCTGGCTATAACAGGCTTGGTGATATAGAGTGTGGTTACAGAATCTATGACTACTCTTTTCGCCTTAATATCCCTGATAGCCTCTCTTATGACATCTATGAGCTCTCCTATATCATCTACACTCCTGACCACATAGCGCTCTCTCTTAGCAGCTTCACCTATTCCACCCGTAAAGGCATCTACTATAGCGAAGAGTCCCTTTTGCTCGAAGTCCTTTACATACCATCCAAACTGTGCCATATTCACTCTAATCTGAACAGGATGTTCCTCCAAAGCTACAAGTACACCTGGCTCCCCCTGTAGAAGACCGTTGTACAAAAATTGTTGACCCATTATACTCTTACCTGTACCAGGACCTCCTGAAAGAAGTACGATATTCCTTCTAGGTATTCCACCATTTAATATTTCATCTAGTCCTGGAATTCCCGATTTAACTCTTTCTATCATGGCCTTTCACCCCACATATATTTTGACAAATAACTCATATTGGTTATGCTTATTTTATCAATAGACACACACCTATCCCTCTTTTATAATTGTACACATGTAATTAAGAGATCATATGCCTTGACATACCTCAATAGTACTATACAAGGAGATCCAAGCTAGTAGTGTCCACCGTAGCTCATAGGTTTATACCACATGTAACACAGTATCTGAGTATTCTGCTGGAGATTATAATGATGAGACAGCGTAATCTCAAACTACTATAGTAGCACTAACTCTTGGGTGTAGTACTTGAGGATAAGCTTCAGAAGAGGACGTGAGACTTTAGAGAGGTTCAAAGAGAAGTATGGTTTACTGACATTAGACGAGATAAAGATAAACAGGCTGAGTACTTTCAAGAGAAGGATAGTTAGGGATGTCAATCAAAATGTAGTAGGATGGATTATGGAGATAAGAGCTAGTAGGAGGAGTGGTAGGGCTGAAACTGTGGTGATAGAGGGAATGGATGGAAGAGCACTAAAAGTACATCCTTCAAATATAATCGTGATCGGTAATAAGCTCTTCCTAGTTGAAAGCAGCTCAAGTACAGATACACTTGAGAGATTGGTTAAGTATTTAAACATAGATAGTCATACTACTCCCGATGAGATAAAAAGGAAAGTAAGTAAGATCAATCCACTATTGCTCAAAAGCTACGCACAGAGAATGGATGAAAATGTAAATATGGAATTAAAAATTAAGGAACCCAGACGAGTAGACACGCTTAAGCTTATTGAAATGGTCGAGGAGAGAACTAGAGAAGAATTAGATGACATTCTGATGAAATGGTTCTTAGGAGAAATACACTTAGATGACTTTCTAGATGCTATTGAAAGACTGAATACTATACTAGAGAGACTAAGCAGCATCAAGAGAGCTCTTGTGGGTGATACTATACCCTCGACAGAGGATCTAGCCTAGAGAGTCTATACTATAGCCTAAGATTGACCAGACATTATTTTATGAGATACTCTCCTACCCCTAAGAGAACTACGAATATCTCCCGAAACGATTGTAAGACTAGGATACTTAACGAAGACTACTACGGAATAGTAGGTAAGAGGCCTCTGAAAGATTAGTATGACGAGGATATCCTTGAGTGGTACTACTATCCAGACTGAGATAATTAGGGAGTACCTTTAGGATGTGTGCATATTCAGTGGTGAAGTAACCTAACTCTAAATGGAGGAGGAGGGGTCTATGCATATTCATCGAGCGAAATACGATAAAATTATAAGGATACAGTACAGAAATATAGGACGGTGAAAGTCACATTGTGTTGAAGATATCTGATACTCTAAGCGAGAAAAAGAGGGAGTTTAAACCTATAGAAGATGGCATTGTTAAGATCTATGTATGCGGACCCACAGTATATGATCTAACACACGTAGGACATGCTAGAACCTATATAGCATTTGATATAATTGTAAGATACCTGAAATATAAGGGCTATAGGGTAAAATATGTAGTCAATATAACGGATGTTGAGGATAAAATAATAAAAAAGGCTAGGGAACTTGGGATATCTCCCTTCGAAGTAGCTAGAATGTATGAGGAAGACTTCTTCAGAGTTGTAGAAGAGCTCAATTTACTAAGAGCCGATGTGTATCCCAGAGTAACTGAACACATTAAAGATATAATAAGTGTAGTAGGCAGATTAATCGACTTGGGGTATGCATACGTGATTGATGGTGATGTATATTTCAGAGTGAGAAAGTTCAAAGACTACGGTAAACTATCTAAGCAGAAGTTCGAGTATATGCTCGCTGGAGCACGTATAGAGGTAGATAAGAGAAAAGAAGATCCTAGAGATTTCGCACTCTGGAAAGCATCTAAGAAGGATGAACCCTCTTGGCCTAGCCCCTGGGGACCTGGTAGACCAGGATGGCATATAGAATGTACCGTAATGGCTCTTAAGCACTTAGGAGAACAGATAGATATCCATGGAGGTGGTGCGGATCTCATATTTCCCCACCATGAAAATGAAATAGCTCAATCCGAGGCCTACACTGGAAAGAGACCATTTAGCAGATTCTGGTTGCATACAGGTCTTCTTACAATAGGAAGGGAAAAAATGTCAAAATCTCTTTACAATATAGTACCAGTAGTAGAATTTCTCAAAAAACATAGCGCTGATGTACTCAGGTTTATGGTAGCTCAAGCACATTACAGAAGTCAAATAGATTTTTCGTATGAAAAAATCGAGGAGCTCGAAAGAGCACTATCCAGAATATATGGTACGCTAGAGAGATTGAGAGTGACCTCAATGCTTAGGAGAGTAGAAGAGTATAAAAAGGATCTAGAAGAAGAGTTTCTAAGTAAGTTAAAGACTATGAAGAAGGAGTTCATGGATGCTATGGATGACGACTTTAACACACCAGGAGCTTTATCAAAAATATTTGAATTCATAGATTATTATGAAAGAATTGTAGAGAAAAAGGAGGATAGCTACATAAGATCAGAGCACTTAAGACTGGCGTACTATACTATGGTAGAGCTTCTACGTGAAATACTTGGCTTTAAACTTGAATATGAAAAACTAAGTAGGACTACAGTACAACTTCTTGGAATATTACTCGAAGTAAGAGAAAAGTTGAGAGAAAAGAAAATGTGGAGCTTATCAGATGCTATAAGAGCTGAGCTAAGGAAAATAGGGATAGAGGTACGAGATACAGGCTATGGTCCAGTATGGTTCTATAGACCTAGGCTGAAAGCTCAGAGATAACATCGTTACTCAGATCTCTTAGTTTTCTAGCTATTCTATCCATTACATCGAATATGAGTAGCACATTACGTTTAAATCTAAAACCTCTAGGAAGTGTGTGCGTTAATGTCAGTGTCCATAAAATCTCTGAAGGTTTCTCAAAGAATGCTTTTTCAGCTAGTATTAGTTTATCTCTATCGGTTATAAATGGTAGATATGTCTCATCTATGGACTTCAGAAGAACGTACAGTTCTATAGTACCTAATTTTGATATGTCCTCCATAAGTTCTCTATCGCTATTGAGAAGATTAGTGAGTCTATTACTCACCTTAAGTCCTTCAATTAAAGTGGCTAATTTACTGAGTTCCTCGCGGGGTTCAAAGCTTATGGTCTTTCTGAATATACCCCTATGCTTCAGTATACACTCACATCCCTTTAAGTACCTATAGACATCAGCCATCAATGGCGTCATTCCGTCTGCTGGTACTATGAGGATATTAGCAGTAAACATGTACTTATACTCAAAGAGGCCAATCATTCTCTTGTAGATGAACATTTCGTCAAAGGCCGCATCTTTAGGTCTAATGTAGGTGACCCCTCTTTCGTGCTTTATAACCTCTATTTTATCCTTAAGGATCTTACCTATCAATCTTTCAGTAGTGCCAAACATACTAATATCTTCAACATCCCAGTTCTTTAAAAAGTTAACATGATTAGTACTCACTCTCACTCGAGAGGACTCAGCTCTCCATCCTTGTACCCTATTATTCTATGCATAGTATTCCGCCCACACTTACTGCAGAATATATAGATCTTCTCAAAATCGCTTATATCATATCCCACGTACAACATTCTTTCCGAACCACAGTTCTCACATTCTAAAACCCATCCTCTATCCTCTTCACTTTTCAGCGGCATCTCTAGACACCTAATTCTAATCTGAATAGGAGTATATAATACTCATGTAGGCGATATTTATCAGAATCTGCTCACTATATCATCACTCAACTCGTCTCTTCCTTCATCATCCGCTTAATTATTGATTACATCTATTTAAGTTCTCCACCTAGACTACGACTTCTAGAGCTTTCAAAACATTAACTAGGCTACTCTCTAGCTAGATTTAATATATAATCTACTATTAGTGATGGAATGTTGACTTTAGTAATCTGCATAAGTCTTTCAAAGTCGGGACTTCCATTTACTTCTAATATGAAGTAGTTCTCATTTTCTTCAGCTATATCGACCCCACCGTATTCTAAACCTACCGCTCTACAGGCTCTGATGGCGAGTTCACTTAACTCCTCACTTATCTTCAAAGGCCTAGCTCTAGCTCCCTGAGCTATATTTGTCTTCCAAGATTTCGTCGATATCCTGTACATAGCAGCTACTGCCTCATCTCCGATTATGAATACTCTTATATCCCTCTGTGGTTTATCGAGATATCTCTGAGTAAGAGGCACTATGCCCATGGATAGTAGGTGTCTGTATATTTGAAATAATATATCATGATCGTATGCCACGGTCGTTCCGTACCCTCTAGATCCCATACAGGGTTTAACTATGATTGGTTTTATAGCCTTACTATCTTCGTATAGTCGCCTTAGGTTCTCAGAGACTAAGGTTAAAGGAACGGGTAAACCTTTTTTGTACAGAGTGAGTAATGTAAGTAGTTTACTCCTACTGGTCAGGAAGGCATTTAGGTTATTAATTAACTTCACTCCAAGCTCTTCCATGGACTTTAGAATACCTACTCTCACTAGATATTGGTCTAAAGATATTATAGCACCCAGCCCTCTTAATAATGCTACATCTAGTTCTAGTTTTTCTGGACCTATACTCAGTTCGAATATTCCTTCTCCCAGCTTTAATTCAAGCACTTGGAGTGGTATAGGAATAGTCTCTATATTCCTTCTCTTCAATTCATCTATGATAAGTCTATTAGTAGTTGTCGGTATTGGTGTTGAGTATATTACTCCAACTCTCATTTATATTACACCATAATACTAAAGTTATAGCGTTTTAAGATACTTTCCTATGGCGATTTATGTCACTATAGTAGTATAATCAACTACCGAACAGACATGCATTTCAAAGCGAGAAGATAGAGATATTTAGGCTCATGCATATTATTCATGACATAAAGTCGAGACATATGAGAGACTACATTGAAAGTATTGCAGACTATATATCCTCTACAGAGCTATTCTACAAACTTCCCTTAATTGTAGATTTGAAGATCATAGATCTAGAGATAGTAAATCATTGGATAGAATGGCTCTACAAACTGACTAAAGAGCACGAGTTCACTCCACTTCTATGGGATAGAAATTATCCTCCCAGTATAATAGCTACGGCTAATGCCCTTCTAGTACTAACCAAGGGTAGGAAATGTGAACTGGACTATATAGTAAATGCACTTAATAATAGGAGATCGAAGATAGGATTTTGGAGTGAGATACACTCGACTATCCCAATCTTGAAGAAGATATTACCCTTTGAATGGAACTATACAAGGCTTTCAGTGTATACGAGTTTAAGAGTACTTAAAGCGATGAGTACCTATGGTTATGAAGACATAGTTCTAGACTTTATAAGAAGACTTGAAAATATACAGGGAAGAAGTGGATTATGGATCACCGATGGACGCGGAGATATAGAACTAACGGCATTTATACTATTATATTGCAACGAGTATCTAAGTGAAGTATCGAAAGAGAGAGCCATTAATGCATTACGTTCATGGCTTGAAGAACAGCTATACCTGGCTATAAATGTCAATATTCTTAAGAAGACACTTGTCTCACTCGCATTAATAGCCTCTGGCTATGTAGAGGTAGAGTTCCGCAATCTTCTAGAGTATGTAAAAACTCTTCTAAGCGTACAGACCCCAAGTGGAAGTCTAGACTATACCCCTAATCGCAGTAACAGAAAGTGGATAACTATAGAGATAATGGAACATGCCTCAAAACATATTCCCGAACTGAGACATAGGCTTAAAAGGTATATTCATAGAAATATAATAAAAATGGATAGTGTACATAAGGTTCTGGAGAATATTGAAAAATCAGCCACTGAATACTTTAGAGAATTACTCGAGGAAAACATTCTGAGAGGGATAAAAACAAACTCTATGAAAATTTACTTATTACTTCTAAGTTCAATATTCGAACAGTTCCACTGGGTAGAGAATAGAGATGCAATAGAGTACCTGAGTAAATTCAAAAGTATAATACATGAAGAGAAGCTTCAACGATTAGATAATGAGAAGAGAGTGTACAGGGCTCTCAGGAAATCCCTTCCCAACAGAATAGGTAATAATACTGTACATAAGCTTGCTACAACAGTATCTGCTCTCTATAGATTTTTCAGTAATTACTCTATGAACAATCTAAAGGAATTCTATGGAGATCTCTTCAAATACACTATTAAGACAGTCTCTACAGTACTAGATCCTGATACTGATCTAGACAAAGTCTCAAACCTGGCTAATGCCCTTCGTATAGGGGCTAGCGAAGGCCCTTCAATAAGATTACTATGTACAACACTACGATCCTATCCATGTATTGGAGTTAACACCATAGCATCATTCATCTACTACATAACTAAGGTATTTAATATAGTGGATATCGACGATGTGCTCAGCATAGAGATTCCACTAGACTATAGGTTGATAGATATACTATCGAGGACAGGAGTTATGAAAAGAGGTAGGAACATTAGTACTAGAGAGGATTTAAACAGAATAGCATTTGAACTATCTCCCGAGGATAAGCTCAAGATACTTGCACTTAGATACCTATGGATGAACTATTGTACTAAGGGAAGGTATCTTCACATCCCAGCAGCGAAGTGTCCTCTTAAAGGAATATGTAGCTGTAGGCTTTTACCACGGTTTTAAAGATGTATTTTTATGAATACAATTTCGTTAACTATTTAAACATCACTTTCCTGAACTCAAGATTGTGACTTTTCAGGAACAATCTTGCTGAGGCGGAACAATCTGGAGCTACAAGAATTCCTCTAACAGGAGAGTTAGTACTCTCTCTTACACTTTCTACATATCTTAATAGTTGAGATACTGAGGAGAGATCGGCTTTTCTCCTCTTTACTTCTATTACCACAGCTCTACCCTTTTCATCGACTCCAAAGATATCTATCTTGCCATACTTTGTGCTCATCTCTCTATAGAGGGGTTTAAATCCTTTCTCTATAACTTCGGGACTGCGAAAAATAATATCTACTACATCTTTCTCAGTACCAGTTATCATTATACACTCTTCATCTATTAGCTTAAAGGAACCTACGAAGTATACCTCACTAAGCTCTATGAATATTGTCTCTCGTGGTCTTCTCCTAATGCTCTCTACAATTACTTTCCCTTCCTTTAGATAGACTCTATGAATGGATCCAGGAGGATTCCAATTGACAGGTTCTCTTTTACTAGCTTTGTGCACGAGAAGGGATCCATCCGGCTTCAGAATTATTACACGATCTCCTTCTCCTAGAAAGCTCTCAGCTCTACCTCTATATTTCACTATACACCTTCCCACTATTATTGAGGTTCTACTTCCTAGTATCGATTTTCTCAAAATCTCCACTGCTCTTTCTGGAGTCGGGCTCTCTAAAGCTATAGTATGCCTACTCATACCTGAAAAATATATGTACGCAGTAACTTTTAAAGATGTAATGTTAATCGAGCTAGTAAGAACAATCTTAGTGAAGGAATTGATGAAGAGTCAAACTCTTGATGTTAATGAATTCTGTAGAAAGTATAGCGTAGGTAGATCCGTAATAAATAGTGCTATCGAGAGACTGAAGCAGTACCTTTCGTTTGAAGGAAATACCATAGTCCTTTTAGACAAAATAGGATTCGCCATGGAAAGTATCAACTCAGGAATTCCAGCATATGATATAGTAAAACTAATGGACTGGAAAGAATACGAAGAACTATGCTCAAGGATCTTGAGCACTCATGGCTTCAAAGTTCATAGGAATTTACACTTCACTTCTCATGGTAAGAGATTTGAGATAGATATAGTCGCCATCCAATATCCCTATGTGCTAGTAGTGGATTGTAAACATTGGCTCAGACTTAGAGGGAGGAGAAGTGCATTACTGGAGTCCACATTGAGGCATAAAGAGAGGTTCAAGGAGTTTCTAGAGGTTGCTCATAGACTCCTGAAAATACCTATCGAAGTTACGAGTAAGTTGAAGTTTATACCAGTAGTCATCACGTTCTACATACAAGATCAACTCATAGTAGATGGAATAGTGACAATTCCCTTGGAAAAACTTGGTAGGCTTTTAGTAGATCTAGAGGACTTACCGATAGAATATAGTACAATTAAAGATTTCTACACTACTATAGATAACAAGAGTAAAAATTAATATTAAACTCCGAAATTCATCTGTAATTAGCTTGAAGTAGTGTTTCGTCTCGATACTCATAACAGTAAGAGGGTACACTTTCTACTCTACAATCTATATGAATTACTTGGAAACACTTAAAATTGCATTGACTATTTAGGTAACATGTATCTAGGGCCCATACATCATCCTGCAATCGGTATAAGACTGCCTGAAATTCTTCTAAAGGGCATACTAAGAGCCTTCAAGAACAGAAATACTACAGGTACCTTGATGCTATCTTTTGTAAGGGAAACCGCCCCAGAGTACGTTATCAACGCTCCACCTGGAGTCTATGATATCACAAGGGGTCATACAGGAACCTCAATAAAAAAGTACATGACACTTGCTCATGAAATGGCTGAAGAAATGAACGTGCCTATAGAGATAGAGGCAGATCACATAACTGTAACAAGCCCGAGTAAGGCTGTAAAGAGGATCGTAGGTATAGAGGTCGAGTATGGCTTAAGTAATAAAGAGCTAGAAGATGCTATGGAGTATATAAAGTCCGAGATTGATGAGGCCGTACAAACAGGTTATGTAGACTTCTTTACTATAGATACCTGTGAGATGGTAAGGTTAGAGGTAAGTTCAATGAGTTCCGAGAGTATAAAAGAGAGATTCAGAAATCTAATGCCAAGAGAGGTAGTAGAAGATCTAATGAATAGGTACATAGGTAGGAGATTTGTATTCATAGGCAGTAGTGGAAGACCCTTCTCCCTAAGCTTCAGTAGACTAGATGTGATGAAGCTTGCATTGAAATATCTAGATAGCATAGAGCTAGCTCTCAAGATGTATAAAATGATACATAAAGAGATGGAGAGGATAGAGAGACCCTTCGGTGTGGAAGTAGCATTTGATGAACTTCCGGAGTTAACAGAGGAGAAGGACATATACTTCTACCTGAGAGAATTATGGGAACGAGGATTAGGTATAGATTTCATAGCACCCAATATAGGATTTGAAAAGAGAAAGGATTACGAAGGAGATCTGGATGAGCTACGAGATAGAGTTGAAAGGCTATCAGCTATAGCTAGATCTTTTGGTACCTTACTCTCATTTCATTCAGGTAGTGGAAGTAGACCTTTCACCGGTAAAGGAGAGGGTGTATATGAAGTACTACTTGAAGCTACAGGACATAATCTCAAATATAAAGTTTCAGGCGTCTACATAGAGCTCCTGTTCAAGTTAATGGAATCCTATCCTAAGGGTACTAGACCTAGAGGATTATACGAAAGGATATTTGAAGATGTGTACAAGTATCTGAAAGAGTGCATCGAAGAGGAGAGAGAACTTTCATCTCCACTTCTTAAGAGGATGGTGGAAGAATATGAGAGTAAAGGCAAGCCCATAGAATCTGAAGAGCCCATATTCAAATACTTCTCATTTATATCATTAAACTTAAGAGACTCTGATGGTAGAAGATATCTTAGAGAAGAGATAGTAGACCTCTACGAGAGTGATGAGGAGTTTAGAGCAAACGTAGATAGAGAAGTAGAACGATTAACACTACACATGATCGAAGGATTAAAATTCAACAATAACGTAGAAAGACTATCGTGGTGGACTCAGTAAACTTGATCACAATAGCAACTCTTAAGGATTTTAAACTAGCGTCACTGTGGAACTAAGAGCTAAACTCCAAATCTTAATATACGACCAATGCTACTATCTATAAACTATGGGGTCTACGATATGATGATAGTAGGTGGAAGTGGCTCAAGACATCTAGCAGTAAAATTATCGAGACTTATGAGGATAGACCTTCTCGATGTTGAAGTTAGAAAGTTCCCAGATGGAGAGATCTATGTGAACTTCCTAGGAGATATAGAAGGAGAGGAGGTAATATTGGTACAGTCCATAGCTAAACAACCCAACGATCTATTGATAGAGTTTATATTCGAGGCCAAGACTTTGAGGGATCTCGGTGCTGAGAGAGTAATAGGAGTAATACCGTATATCCCCTATGCTAGACAGGATACCAGATTCAAACCTGGAGAAGCTCTTAGTATAAGGATAGTAGCTGAAATGATAGAATGGAGTGGTATTAATGAGCTGTATACTATAGATACCCACCTACACAGATTGAAAGGGCTTGAAGAATTATTTAGTATAAATGTTCACAATCTCACATGTATGAGAGAGTTAGCTAGGTATGTAATCAAAAACTTCAAATTGAATGAACCTATAGCTATAGCTCCAGATGAGGAAGCCAAACAGTGGGTCAGAGTGTTCTCAGAAGAGATCAACTGTCCTTATGCAGTCCTAGAGAAGAGGAGGATAAGTGACGAGGAAGTAGAGCTGAGTATAAAAGATATAGAGGTAGTTGATAGGGATGTGATAATAGTAGATGATATAATAAGTACTGGAGGTACTATGGCGGAGGCTGTTCGGAGTATGAAAAAGCTTAATGCACGTAAAGTCTATGCTGTATGTGCCCATCCAATACTTGTTGGAGATGCTCTATATAGAATATTAAAAGCAGGAGCAGAAGCAGTAATAGGTACGGATACTATTGAAAGCCCAATAAGCTATGTGAGTGTAGCTCCATTAATTGCAAGTGCTATATTAAAAAGAGAAAGAGGGTGATTTATTCCTCAAGAGCGGAGAGAACTATCCTCTTAGCCTCATCCATATCTACTCTTCCTTCAGGTGTTAATGGTAGTCTAGTCATCACGTGTTTAATAGAGCCATCCTCGTATTCTACGAATACTTGAGGTAGGGCATAACCTCCCATTTCATCCTCTTGTCCATACCTGATTAGGAACTTCCAATCTTCTTCTTTTACATCTAACTCCAACTCCCTCATACCAGCGATTTCCTCTAGAAGTCTGGTAACTCGCTTTCTAAGGGTATCGTAACTTGCTGTAACTAGTATTAGTTTCTTTACTTTCACACTTTCACCCATGGTCTTCCTCTATGGTATATTTAAGTGTTTACAAAGAGCTTGGAGATACGGGTACTATCCGTTTCTTAGGGATACAGTGACTGAAATAGGCGGCAGTCGGTTAGTTATAGATTACTAGTAGAGCAAGTATGTAATAATTTAGTATGTCCGATAAGCTACTACGTAGTGTATACTATTACCCCAGATAAGGGCTAGATATGTCCTTGGAAATACTTTCAATACTACTGAGAATGCTTAAAAGTATCTCTTCTCAGTATGGGAGGATAGATATGAGAATACTCTCCTATAAACGTGGAGTCCTTTACTCCTCTATTTTGATAAAGGGATACTTTCACCCCTTATATACTGCTAAATACAACCTGAATGATTATATCACTAAAATGAGTATAGATAGGAAAAGTGGAAGTGTTTACGTAACCTTAAACTTAGAAAAGTGTGAAAAGGATAATGTGCTAATTAGGGTCTCCAGGCGAAATAATGGAGTAGTCTGGAGTACATTCTATACTATCAAAAATGGCATGCTCAAGAGGCTAGAGAGTAAGACTGTTAAGATGATTAAAGGGTATCTAGATATCGTAGTAATAGATGGTATCACTAGATATTTTGTAAAAAATAGAGAAATTAGAAGAAAAAGTAGCACTTCCCTATTGTAAAGCGAGTATTCGAGTAATCTCCTCCTCTATCTCATCTTCATTTCTCTCTACTTCAAGTAGCTGGTACTTAGCGTATCCGCTTTTAAAGTTGTCGCCTTTAGTAAGTTTGAGTTCAATAGCTCTCTTTTCTGGATGAGTCTTTATATTCACATAAGCTCTGGTTAAATTAGCTATCGTAGCCTCACTAAATATTAGGACTCTTTTATCTTTAAGAATTAATATCACTCTTAAATGTCTGTGACCCTTAGGCACACCTATTAGAGCTCTACTTACATCACTATTCTTTATATATTCAATCTTCATATCTGAGCCTATATAGTAGAAGTGAAGAAGATATAGATATATTCTGTACAAATTCTAGTAGATCATGGATAAGCTACCCAGAATAATGATTAGATTAGGAGGCATACTACTATTAGCACTAGGTGTGCTTCAGGTATTGAAACCTATACTTACAATCTTGGAGTCGGGATTCTTTCTACTTAGTCCAATATTGCTATTATACAGGAGTATTCTCTCCCCAATATATGTAGGCATTTCACCTCTCGGGGATAGATTTATACTACCTCTACTGATGGGAGTTTTACTAGTTTATCTAGGTTACAAACTCTATGAAATGAGTGAAAGGAGTCACATAACAATAAGTGTGAGAAAAAAGTGGATGATAATATTGTTAATCACATTCATACTACTTACATTACTCAATATGAACATTATAGCTATCATTATGATCATACCGTTGATGGGCTTGGTATTATCAATGTAGCAATTGGATAAGTTAAATAAAGATCAGCAAAGCCGAGTCCTATCATTAATCAAACCTTGCAAGCTTCATCATCAACTATAATTTCCATTAAAGTTTAAATAGTTTAGTAGTCCCTATAGCTCTAGTCCTCCTCACTCTATCCTTTCGTTAAAAGAAAGTTCACATAATGTTACGAGTAATTCAAATAGGGGGGGTAGAAGATATTTTTGAGTCTGAGTTTTACTCTTTTACACCTTGTACTTAAGTGGACAGATTTTTATCTCTAAGGTTTCCATCCTTTGAGTGTTCATTGCCCCTTTAGACTCTCGTTTTATCTCGCTAGAAGAGAGTACTATTCCGGGATAACCTTTTAAGGTAATGTGTGAATTCAGTAACTGGTGAGTATATTGGGTCAAGGAACAAAATCGAGTATTAGAGAGATAATTTCCTCGGCTCCTCTAGATGAGTTAGAGTTCCCAATACCTACAGTCGACCATGCTGACCATGTGGTATACACTGCACTAAAAGGACATGTAAGATTAGCAGCGGATCACCTACTCCATAAAGAGCTGAGAGGTAAGCTAGAGGAAGTTCTTAGGAATATTATTAGGAAGTTAGATATAATATTTCATAGTTCTATCTTAAACATAGCAGACAGAGTAGATGAAGAGAGAAGTATTCTCAACTGTGCCAGAGCATACGAGGTAATGTTAGAAATGGCTCTGAATTTCAGTGGTTTGGAGAGTAAGAGGATAATAGGCTTCTCTGAGGAGGAACTCGAAGTAGCTATAAGGCTTATTAAAACAGCACTAAATGACTGGGAAAGATTTGAAAGGAGTATACTAGGAAGAGCAGATATAGCCAAGGCCGTTGTAGAAGGAATGCTAGCAGAGATGAAAAAAGTCATGTCGAAGTACTACAGACCACCTGGATCCATGCTGTCCTACATGGCTAAGGAGATAGAGAAGAAGCTCAGAGAGGATGCCATAATGGATTCATTCCTCAACGCTGCAATTGATCAAATAAGGAATAATGTTTATTACAGGATGGGAGAAATGGGGCTATGTCTCTTCGGAAATGACTATGCTTTAGGTCTCAGATGGATGAGACATCTAGGCTTTGTTCAGGTATCCACCAATCCTGTTCTAGCCGCTATAGCATTTGAAGACGATCCAAGTCTATGGGAAGGGTACAAAGTAGAGAGCTTCTGTGATGATTTTAGAAAAGTTGTGGAAAAACATTCACACTGGTTTAAGAACCCCGAGAAGTATGGAGATGAAATAGCAGCTTATGGTACTGAGGTCTCCATATGGCCTAATCTAGCTGTTTTTAGACCTATAGCTATAGCCTCAAACATGTTTTACGGAATGATAAGTCTACAGCTCAATCCTAATATCGCTGATGACTACGAAGCTAGCATAAGAGATGCCTTTAGATTCTACAGAGATGCTGAGGCCTTCTTAAAGAGATACGATAGCTACTTATTATGGGGCTACTCTGAAACTATAGAGAGAGGAAGACCGAACATAGTATTCAAGGTATCTGGAAGTTCTTCTGCCTCTAACGACATAACAACTGAATTAGAGAGTCATGGTATGGGTACTAACAATACTGTGGTCTTCACGGTATCCCAAGAGGTCTGGTCGACTATAGCTAAATTAGAGGGGAGAGCAAAAGCTGTAAAGAGAGGAATACCACTGACTACAGTATATGTAACTAATATGGGAGGTAGACTCGACGACCATATTAGAGAACATGTAGCTGAGAAGCTACTGAAGAGGGCTCTGAAGAGGTTTGAGAATAAGGAGGAAAAATTAGAGGAACTTGCTGAAAAATTAGGGGCTCTTGAGGCAGTAAAGAAATGTACCACCTTAGAAGAGAAGATAAGAGTAGTATGTAGCCGTAAGTACCTGAGACCCATAAACAAAAACCCATTTATCGATATATTAGCTGAAGCTGGAGTTGGTGGAAGTTCTAAGGAGGAAGTAGCAAAGTACCTCTCTGACCTTGAGTACGATATAGGAATGGGTGGTGTCTGTGTAACAAAGAGAGTATACCAACTATTCTTCACGCCTAAGAATAGAGAAAAATGGCTTAAATACCTTCAGAGAGAGTATGGCCTCACAAGAGAGCAAGCGGAGGAGGTTATGAGAGGAATTCATGTCCTTCCAGCATCAAAGAGAAAACCTATTGAAACTCTGGATACTCTAGCCAGCAAGAATATGGTCAATACAGAATTTCCAAATCAACAAATGAAAGTATTGATGGAAAGTATGAAGAGTGAATTTGATCCTGAAAAGTTCAGAGAAACCGCACTAATTCCGCCAGATCAGGGTATAGTCAGGAGATTACTAGAAAGGGAAGAAACTAAGGATGAATTTAGAAAAGCCTGGGAGCTCACACCAAAGCTAATAGAGATATTGAAAAGAGCTGGAATAGAGAATGCAGAGGAGTATGGAGATGGAGGACTAAGACCAGAAGAGTGGGGAGAGTTCGGAGCGACTGTAAAGACTATGAATGAATTCATCAGAGGTTATAATGAGTTCAAGAGGAAGTGTATAGAGTTCGTAAAGAAGATAGCTAAAGAGAAGGGAGTATACTAGTTTCAAGTATATATTTTCTTTCTTAAGAATCGTTATGGGATGCTCTGGTCACTTCAGAATCAGTAGTTCCAGCGATCTTCATAGCTTGCGCTCTGCCCTTACAAGGTTCATCATCGCTGAAATATTACAGGGGGATTTATAGGTTTTATCACTCCCCTAGTTTGTAATCGGTTTAAAAATACGTTAAAGAAAGGCTAGTCTATTTCAATACATCTCTTCTCTTCAGCTGCTCTGTATAAAGCATCTATAATCTTCATTACAGTAACTCCATCCTCTGGTGTTGGAGTAATATCCGTATATCCTTTCTTGACAACCTCAAAAAAGTGCTTAAGTTTACTTAAGTTAGGGTCTGTCCACAAATCTGTTTTAAACATAGGTTTTATGGAGACAAACTCTTCATTGTGTTT